>ERZ778022.1170-NODE-1170-length-39510-cov-4.748296_pt1 | contig 39510 bp, 44 predicted proteins | sample MGYA00375752_ERZ778022 | MGnify/ENA primary metagenome ERZ778022 (study PRJEB29350, sample SAMN05389826) | bioreactor metagenome | isolation source: Thiocyanate bioreactor | place: South Africa: University of Cape Town | collected 2014-04-04 ...
CCGCTGCGCGTCATGGTCCCCCTCCCCGTCCCGGGGAGGATTTACAAGTTCAAGCCGCCATCGTGAACGGCTCCAGCCCGGCCAGCCGCGTCTCGACCGGCAGCCTGGGGACCTTGCGCGGCGGCTGGCCGGCGACGGCCCGGGCGATCGCCGCGATGTGGTCCGGCGTCGTGCCGCAGCAGCCGCCGACCGCGTTGATCAGGCCGTCGCGGACCCATTCCTCGATCAGCTCGGCGGTGCGCGCCGGAAGCTCGTCGTACTGGCCCAGCTCGTTGGGCAGGCCGGCGTTGGGATAGGCCAGGATCAGCGCGTCGGCCGCCTTGCTCAGCTCGGTCAGGTAGGGCCGCAGCAGGTCCGCGCCAAAAGCGCAGTTGGCGCCGATGGTCAGCGGCTTGAGATGCCGCAGCGCATACCAGAAGGCGACGATGGTGTGACCCGAAAGGTTGCGTCCGCTCATGTCGGTGATGGTGAAGGACAGCATCAGCGGCACGCTCCGCCCGGCGGCGGCCTCGGCCTCGCGCGCGGCCATGCCGGCGGCCTTGGCGTTGAGCGTGTCGAAGCAGGTCTCGACCAGCAGGAAGTCGACCCCGCCCTCGATCAGCGCGTCGCACTGCTCGCGGTAGGTGGCCTTCAGCGTGTCGTAGTCGACCTCGCGGAAGCCGGGGTCGTTGACGTTGGGCGAGAGCGACAGGGTCTTGTTGGTCGGCCCGATCGCGCCCGCGACGAAGCGGCGGCGGCCATCTCTGGCCTGGGCCTCGTCGGCGGCCTTGCGGGCGAGGCGGGCGGCGGCCAGGTTGATCTCGCGCACCAGATGCTCGCAGCCGTAGTCGGCCATAGCGATGGTGGTGGAGGAGAAGGTGTTGGTCTCGACCATGTCGGCCCCGGCGGCGAAATAGGCCGCGTGGATGCCCTCGATGATGTCGGGCCGGGTCAGGCAGAGCAGGTCGTTGTTGCCCTTCTGGTCGAGCGGCAGGGCGAGGTCGCCGCGATAGTCGGCCTCGGACAGGCCGTGCTTCTGGATCGCGGTGCCGTAGCCGCCGTCGAACACCAGGATGCGCTCCGCCGCGGCGGCGCGGAAGTCGGCTTCGGCCGAGGGAGTTTCGCCAGTCATAACCGTACTCCGTCATGCTGAACGTGTTTCAGCATCCATGGGGCGAGGTCGCCCCGCGATACAGGTGCCCGATGGTGGGCAAGGTTGCCCCATGGACCCTGAAACGAGTTCAGAGTGACGATGGGGAGGGGGCGGTTCGTCATTTCGGCCGCACCCCGAGCAACTGGCAGATCGCATAGGCCTGCTCGGCGCGGTTCAGCGTGTAGAAGTGGAAGTCGCGCACCCCGCCTTCGTAGAGCCGGCGGCAGAGGTCGGCGGCGGCCACGGCGGCGACCAGGGCGCGCGGGCCGGGGCGCTCGTCGAGGCCTTCGAACATCCGTTCGAGCCCGGCGGGAATCTCGGTGTTGCCGCTCATCCGCCGGATCGCGGCGAAGCTCGTCACCGGCATGATCCCGGGGATGATCGGCGCGGTGATCCCGGCCGCCAGCGCCTTGTCGAGGAAGCGGAAATAGGCGTCGGTCGAGAAGAAGAACTGCGTGATCGCGCGGGTGCCCCCGGCGTCGAGCTTGCGCTTGAGGTTGTCGAGGTCGGCTTCGGCGCTCGCCGCCTCGGGATGGACCTCGGGATAGGCGGCGACCGAGATCTCGAAGTCGCGGCGCGCCTTCAGGCCCGCGACCAGCTCGGCGGCGCTGGCATAGCCGTCAGGATGGGCGACGAACCGGCCGCCGTCGCCCGGCTGCGGATCGCCGCGCAGGGCGACGATGTGGCGCACACCTGCATCCCAGTACTGGTCGGCGATCTCGGCGATCTCGCCCTTGCTCGCGGCGACGCAGGTCAGGTGCGCGGCGGGCGCCAGGCGCGTCTCCTCGACGATCCGGGCGACGGTCGCATGGGTGCGCTCGCGGGTCGAGCCGCCCGCGCCGTATGTCACCGAGACGAAGCTCGGATCGAGCGGGGCGAGCTGGGTGATCGCGTCCCATAGCTGCGCCTCCATCTTCTCCGTCTTGGGCGGGAAGAACTCGAAGCTGACGGCGATGTCGCCGGGCAGTTGCGCGAAAGGCGGGCCGGAGGAGAGGGTTCGGTCGGTCATGCGGAAAGGGCTTTCGCGGGGGCCGTATGCGCCTGGCGGCGCGCGGTCCAGATCTTGACGGTGAGCGGCTTGCCGGGGAGCGCCGTGGCCGGCGCGGCGGCGAAGCCGGCCTCGGTCAGCAGGGCGAGCATCTGCTCGTCGGAGAAGCCGAGGCGGGCATGGGCGTGCTGGCTGCGCAGCTCCTCGCGGTCGTGCGCGGCGAAGTCGACCACGGCGATCGCGCCGCCGGGGCGGGTGACGCGCGCGGCTTCGGCCAGCACGGCCTCGGGCTCCTGCGCGTAGTGCAGCACCTGGTGGAAGGTCACGGTGTCGAAGGCCGCGTCGGGAAAGGGCAGGGCGGTGAAGTCCCCCTGGATCAGGTCGACCGAGCCCGCCGGCAGGTGCTGGAGCCGGGCGCGGGCGACGCGCAGCATCTCCGGGCTCTTGTCGAAGGCCGTGACCTGCGTGGCGCGCGGGGCGAGCAGCTCGGCGATCCGGCCGGTGCCGGTGCCGACGTCGAGCAGGCGGCCGAGGGCCTGGCTGCCCAGCGCCTCGGCCAGGGCGGCCTCGACCCGCTTGTCCGGGCTGTGGAGCGAGCGGATCGTGTCCCATTCCTCGGCATGGCGGGCGAAGTAGGCGGCGGCGGTCGCCTCGCGCGCGGCGCGGATCGCGGCGAGGTGGCGGCGGTCCTCGGCGCAGCGCGCGGCGAAGCTCGCGTCCTCCGCCTCGGCGAGGTTGAGCAGGCGCGCGGCGGCGGCGCCCAGCGGCGGGGCCACGCCTTCCGCGACTGCGCTGCGCAGGAAGACCCAGCTGCCCTCCTTGCGCCGCTCGGCCAGCCCCGCGTCGCAGAGGATGCGGACATGGCGCGAGACGCGCGGCTGGCTCTGCCCCAGGACCTGCGCCAGCTCGCCCACGGCCAGTTCCATCGCGCTGAGCAGGCGCATGATGCGTAGGCGCGTGCTGTCGGCCAGGGCGCGCAGGAGGGGGTCGATCTTCATTGCGGATATCATATAAAGAAATCTTTATATGATTACAACCGGGACGTTGCGCCGGGCCTGGTCGCGAACGAGGCGGGCGGCTCCCTCACTCGCTCCCCAGCTCGCTCGCCAGCCACAGCCGCGCGGCTTGCCAGCGGCGCTTCACGGTCGATTCGGACGATTCCAGCACGACCGCGATCTGGTCGACCGGCAGGCCGACGAAGAACCGCAGCTCGACGATCCGCGCCAGCTCGGGCGAGATCCCCTCCAGCTTGCGCAGGGCGGCGTCGAGCAACTCGACGTCGACGCCGAGGTTCGGGTCGTTGGCGTCGAGGAACACGGTCGGGCTCTGCCGCTTGGCTCGCCGCCGGCTACGCACCGCGTCGAGCATCGCCTGGCGCATCAGCCGCGCGCCGGTGGCGAAGAAGTGCTGGCGGTCGTTCCAGCTCATCTTCTCGAGCTGGACGATCTTGAGCGCGGCCTCGTTGGCGAGGTCGGTCGGCTGGAGCGTCAGGACCGGCGCGTCGAGCCGCAGCATTCGCGCCGCGGCGGCGCGCAGCTCGTCGTAGACCTCGCTCAGCATCTGGTCGCGCGGCGCTTGCATGGTCTCCTTCCTAATGCGGTGACGCCGTTCAGTCGTCCGATTTCGACCGTCGCCGGTTCAGCCACATCCAGCATCCGCCCGCCGCGCCGGCGCAGATCAGCAGGGCCACGCCGCCGACCGTCGCCATCGATATGAGCAGCCCGACCGCGAGGGTCGACATGATCTCGACGACTTCCAGCACCTGTGCAGCACTCCCGATGCGAGCCGGCCCGTCCGGCGCCATCGCCGGACCGTCTGCCAGAGCCTTGCCGGCCTAGCCACCCCTTCCCATAGCGCGCGGGACCGCACTCGGGTTCCGGCGCGTCGGTTCCGTCCAGTTCCATCATTGCCAAATCCGCGCGATCGCGCCACGGCAGGGGCAGGCGGAGCGCCCCGGCGGCGTCCCCGCGCCAACGACAGGATGGGATACCCGAATGAGCGACCTTGCCTCCGCCCGCGTCCATGCCGCCGATGCCGGCACGATCGTCATCACCGGCGCCGCCGGCGGCATGGGCCGCCCCTCGGCCAGGCGCCTGGCCGCCCCGGGCCGCCGCCTGCTGCTGTGCGACCTCCACGAGGGACCGCTGGCCGAGCTGGCCGCCGAGCTGCGCGCGACGGGCGCCGAGGTCGAGACCCTGGCGGGCGACGTCGCCGCCGCGGACTTCCCCGCCGCGATCCTCGCCCGGCTGGGCGACGCGCCGCTCGGCGTCCTCGTCCACACCGCCGGGCTCTCGCCGACCATGGCCGACGGGGCGCGGATCATGGAGGTCAACCTCTTCGCCACCCGCCGCCTGGTCGAGGCCCTGCGGCCGCGCTTCGCCGCGGGCGGCAGCGCCGTGCTGATCTCGTCGTGCTCGGCCTACATGGTCCCCCACGGCACCTTCGACGCGGCGCTGAAGGACTGGCTGGCGACCGGCGAGACCGCGGCCCTGCTCGGCGCGACGCCGGGGCCCGAGGCCGCCTATCCGGCCTCGAAGGTCGGCGTGATCGCGCTGGTCGGGCACGAGGCGGCGGCCTTCGGCGCGCTCGGCGCGCGGATCACCTCGATCGCGCCGGGCTTCATCGACACGGCCATGGGCCGGGCCGAGATGCAGGCGAGCGAGCGGATGGTCCAGATGATCGGCATCACCCCGCTCGGCCGCCTCGGCGACGGCGACGAGATCGCCTCGGTCGTAGAATTCCTCTGCTCGCCCGCGGCCTCCTACGTCTCGGGCTGCGACATCAAGGTCGATGGTGGCATTCTGGGGCGGTTGGGTCTCTAGAGCTTATGAAAACGGCACCGGCCCGCTCCCCCGCCCGGCCACCCAACGATAGTACCCTATGGGTGGCCAGGCGGGGGAGCCGGCCGGTGCCGTTTCCCGTAAGGGCAAAGAGCACTAGCGCTTGCCTTTTCCCGTTCCGCCCCCTAAGGGCGCGCACTTCGCCGACACGGAATCGATGCCGGCCTGGCTAACTAGGGCTGCCAGGGCCGGTTGATCGCGTCGCACTGCAAAGGAGACGAAAATGCCCAAGCTCAAGACGAAGAGCGGCGTGAAGAAGCGCTTCAAGCTCACCGCCACCGGCAAGATCAAGCACGGTGCGGTCGGCAAGCGCCACCGCCTGATCAGCCACAACGCCAAGTACATCCGCCAGCACCGCGGCACCGACGTGATCTCCGACGCTGATGCGAAGGTGATCAAGAAGTGGGCGCCCTACGGGCTGAACTGAGGAGTAGGGTAGTATGGCACGCGTCAAGAGGGGTGTAACCACCCGCGCCAAGCACAAGAACGTTCTGGAACAGGCCAAGGGCTACCGCGGCCGCCGGAAGAACACGATCCGCGTCGCTCGCCAGGCCGTCGAGAAGGCCGGGCAGTACGCCTACCGCGACCGCAAGGTGAAGAAGCGCAGCTTCCGCGCCCTGTGGATCCAGCGCATCAACGCCGCGGTCCGCGCCGAAGGCCTGACCTATTCGCAGTTCATCCACGGCGCGAAGCTCGCCGGGGTGACGCTCGACCGCAAGATCATGGCCGACCTCGCCATGAACGAAGGCGGCGTCTTCGCGGCGGTGATCGCCCAGGCCAAGGCTGCCCTGCCCGCCGCCTGATCGATCGGATCGCCACAAAAAAGGGCGCGGGGGCACGGCTTCCGCGCCCTTTTTGTTGTCAGGCGCCCGACTCGCACGTAAATCCCGCCTGGGGCTCCTGTTCGGGGGCAGGAGTTATTCGGTGTCGCGCGATTGCCCGGTGCAGGTGCGGTTCTACATGCCGCCGCCAGAATTGCAGACCTACTTCACCACGTTCTACTTCGTGGAGATCGACCTGCCTCCGGGACAGCGCGCGATCGACCGCCTGCATCCCGAATGGGCCAACCTGCGGCTCTATGCGGACGCCCGGCCGGTCGCCGACCGCCAGGACGGCACCCAGCTTTCCGGCACCACCTTCCCCGCGACCGGGCCGAGCAGCCGGGCCGTGCGGTTCGAGATCGAACGCTCGCGGATGTGGGGGATCGGGCTGCTGCCGCTCGGCTGGGCGAAGTTCGTCCCGGCCCCGGCGATCGAGCTGGCCGACGCGGTGGTCGACGGGCACACCCATCCGGCCTTCGCCTGCTTCGCCCCGCTCGCCGCGAGCCTGTTCGGCGACGCGCCCGACGAGGTGGGGGAGCTGGCGCGGATCACCGCCTATTTCCGCGGCCGGCTGAGCGATCCCGTGCCCGACGAGGCGCGGATCAAGGCGATCCACGCCGCCCTGCTCGATCCGGAGGTGGCCACGGTCTCGCAGCTCGTCGCCCAGGCGGGCATCGGCCAGCGCACGGTCGAGCGGATCTGCGACCGCGCCTTCGGCTTCCGCCCCAAGTTGCTGCTGCGCCGCCAGCGTTTCATGCGCAGCCTCGCGCAGTATATGCTCGATCCCTCGCTCAAGTGGATCGGGGCGATCGACGGGCACTACCACGACCAGGCCCAGTTCGTCCGCGACTTCCGCCAGTTCATGGGCATGACCCCGCGCGAATATGCTGCGCTCGACAAGCCGATCCTCAACGCCGTGATGCACGAGCGCGCCCGCCGCGCCGGCCAGGCGGTCCAGGCGCTGGACAGCCCCGACGGGCGCGGCTGATGGCGGCGCGCCTGATTGCGATCGCGGCGGTTCGCCCCTAAGGAGCGCGCCATGAACGACATCGACACCCTCGGCAGCGACGCGCTGGGCCGGATCGCGACGGCGCAGGACCTCGATACGGTCGAGAGCCTGCGCGTGGCGTTCCTCGGCAAGCAGGGCTCGATCTCCGGCCTGCTCAAGACCCTGGGCGGCATGTCGCCCGAGGAGCGCCAGGCCGAGGGCCCGAGGATCCATGCCCTGCGCGAGAGCGTGACCGCCACCCTGGCGGAGCGCAAGGCCGCGCTCGAAGGCGCCGCGCTCGAGGCGCGCCTCGCCGCCGAGCGGATCGACCTGACCCTGCCCGCGCCCGAGGCGCCGCGCGGCTCGGTCCACCCGGTCAGCCAGGTGATGGACGAGCTGGCCGAGATCTTCGCCGACATGGGCTTCTCGGTCGCCACCGGCCCCGAGATCGAGGACGACTGGCACAACTTCACCGCGCTCAACATGCCGGAAAGCCATCCGGCGCGGGCGATGCACGACACCTTCTACTTCCCCGACCGCTCGGCCGAGGGTCGTGAGATGCTGCTGCGCACCCACACCTCGCCGGTGCAGATCAGGGCCATGCTCGCGCAGGGCGCACCCTTGCGGATCATCGCCCCCGGCCGGGTCTATCGCTCGGACAGCGACGCTACCCACACGCCGATGTTCCACCAGATCGAGGGGCTGGTGATCGACAAGGGCATCCACCTCGGCCACCTCAAGTGGACGCTGGAGACCCTGCTCAAGGCCTTCTTCGAGCGGGACGATGTGGTCCTGCGCCTGCGCCCGAGCTACTTCCCTTTCACCGAGCCTTCGGTCGAGGTCGACACCGGCTTCGCCTTCGAGGGCGGACGTCGTGTCGTCGGCGGCAGCGGCGACGAGCCCGGCCACGGCTGGATGGAGCTGCTCGGCAGCGGCATGGTTAACCGCAAGGTGCTGGAGGCCGGCGGGCTCGATCCAGACGAGTGGCAGGGCTTCGCCTTCGGCGTCGGCGTCGACCGCCTCGCCATGCTCAAGTACGGGATGAACGACCTGCGCGCCTTCTTCGACGGCGACCGGCGCTGGCTGGCGCATTACGGCTTCGCGGCGCTCGACGTGCCCACCCTTTCCGCCGGCGTGGGGACCGCAGCATGAAGTTCACCCTCTCCTGGCTCAAGGACTTCCTCGATACCGAGGCGACGGTCGAGCAGATCGCGGCCCGGCTCAACGCCATCGGCCTGGAGGTCGAGGGGGTCGAGAATCCGGCCGAGAAGCTCGTCGGCTTCCGTATCGCCAGGGTCCTCACCGCCGAGCGGCATCCCAACGCCGACAAGCTCCAGGTCCTCTCGGTCGACACCGGGGACGGCCCGCCGCTCCAGGTCGTCTGCGGCGCGCCCAATGCCCGTGCGGGCCTGGTCGGCGTGCTCGGCCTGCCCGGCGCGGTGGTGCCGGCGGGCGGCTTCGAGCTGAAGAAGTCGGCGATCCGCGGGGTCGAGTCCAACGGTATGATGTGCTCGACGCGCGAGCTGGAACTCGGCGAGGACCACGAGGGCATCATCGAGCTGCCGGCCGACGCGCCGGTCGGCACGGCCTTCGCCGACTGGCACGGCGCCGATCCGGTCTTCGACGTGGCGATCACTCCCAACCGGCCCGACTGCATGGGCGTCTACGGCATTGCCCGCGACCTCGCCGCCGCCGGGCTCGGCACGCTGAAGCCGGTCGAGCTGGTTCCCGTCTCGGGCATGTTCGACTGCCCGGTCGAGATCCGCACCGACGATCCGGAAGGCTGCCCGGCCTTCTACGGCCGGGTGATCCGCAGCGTGACCAACGGCCAGTCGCCCGACTGGATGCAGGCGCGGCTCAAGGCGGCGGGGATGCGGCCGATCTCGGCCCTGGTCGACGTGACCAACTACGTCATGCTCGCCTTCGGCCGCCCGGCCCACGCCTACGACCTCGCCCGGCTCACCGGCGCGGTCGTCGCGCGGCGGGCGCGCGACGGCGAGGGCGTGACCGCGCTCAACGGCAAGCACTACCTGCTCGACCACGAGATGACCGGGATCGCCGATCAGGCCGGCGTCCACGACATCGCCGGGATCATGGGCGGCGAGCATTCCGGCTGCGGCGAGGGAACCACCGACGTCCTGCTGGAGATCGCCTATTTCGACCCGCAGCGGATCGCCGCCACCGGCCGCAAGCTCAACCTCACCTCCGACGCGCGCGGCCGGTTCGAGCGCGGGGTCGACCCGCAGTTCCTCGACGCGGGGCTCGACCTTCTGACCGACCTCGTGCTGCGCATCTGCGGCGGTGAGGCTTCGGCCGTGGTCCGCGCCGGAACGCCGCCCTCGGGCCTGCGGACCGTGCATTATGCCCCCGCGCTCGTCGCGACGCTCGGCGGGGTCGACGTGCCCGCGGCGCGCCAGCAGGCGATCCTCGAAAGCCTGGGCTTCTGCATTGTCGCCACCGCCGGCGAAACGGGCGAGGAATGGGCTGTCACCGCGCCGGGCTGGCGTCCCGACATCGCCGGCGCGCCGGACATCGTCGAGGAGGTCGTCCGCATCCACGGCCTCGACCGGATCGAGAGCGTGCCGCTGCCGCGCGCCGACGGCATCGCCAGGCCGACCGCGACGCCCGCGCAGAAGCTGGAGCGCCGCCTGCGCCGCGCCGCCGCGGCGCGGGGCAGCCACGAGGCCGTGACCTGGTCGTTCCTGCCCCAGGCCGAGGCGGAAGCCTTCGCCGAGGGCGTGAAGGATTCCGGGGATGGCCTCTGGGTCCTCGCCAACCCGATCAGCGAGGACATGAAGGTCATGCGCCCCTCGCTGCTGCCCGGGCTGCTTTCGGCCGCGCGCCGCAACGTTGATCGCGGCGCGGCCGGGTTGCGGCTGTTCGAGATCGGCCGCCGCTACCTGCGCGGCGAGGGCGGCAAGAGCGACGAGCGCCTGTCGCTCGCCGTGGTCCTGGCCGGCGAGAAGACCCCGCGCGGCCACGCTACGGGCAAGGCCGTGAGCTTCGACGCCTTCGACGCCAAGGCCGAGGCCCTGGCCCTGCTGGCCGAGGCCGGTGCGCCGGTCGATTCGCTGCAGGTGATGGGGGAGGCGGGTGGCCAGTTCCATCCCGGCCAGTCGGCCACGCTGCAGCTCGGGCCCAAGACCGTGCTGGCCCGCTTCGGGATGCTGCACCCGGCGACGCTCAAGGCCTTCGACCTGGCCGTTCCCGTCGCGGCGGTCGAGCTGTTCCTCGACGCGATCCCGGCGAAGCGCGGCGCAGCCAATACGCAAGGGGGGGGCTTCGCCCGCACCGCTTATGCGCCGCCCGCGCTCCAGGCGGTGACGCGCGACTTCGCCTTCCTGGTCCCGGCCGAGTTGCCGGCGGGCGACCTCGTCCGCGTGGTCCGCGCCGCCGACAAGGCGAACATCGTCGCCGCGCGCCTGTTCGACGACTTCCGCGGCGCCGGCGTGCCCGAGGGGCACAAGTCGCTGGCGATCGAGGTCACGCTCCAGCCGGGCGACAAGAGTTACGGTGAGGCGGACCTTAAGGACATCGCCGACAAGGTGACGGCCGCCGCCGCCAAGCTGGGCGCGCAGTTGCGGGGGTAGCTGGGGCCGGGCTTCCCGATCAGTACGAACGCCGCCCCAACTGGTTGTCGGGCATCCCCGGCCGTGCGACCGGGCCGGACTCGTACATCTCGCTTTCCGCCTTCTGGAACTCGCTCGCGCGCTTCATCGCCTCGTTCTGCATCTTGGGCATGGTGGCGATCGCGGCGGCCATCATCTCGCTCTGGATCGCGGCCATGTTGAACGGGCGGTTCTCCAGCTTGGCGCCGATCTGCTCGGTCATCGCCTTGGTGAACAGCTTCACCACCGCCGGGTTCTCGGCCATGTTCCTGGCGACCGTGCCGTTGTCCTTCGCGGGCTCGGCGGAGACGGTGACGCGGGTCTCGCTTGCCGAGACCGGATCGACCGCCGCGACGAACGACATCATTGCCCTGCTGTCGCGGCCGAGGATCGTCCAGCGCACCCCGTTCTCGCCGGTCCGCGTGACCATCGTCCCGCCGGCGAGGTTGCTCGACATCAGGACCGGGGGCAGCCGCAGCGAGAGCAGCGTGTTGCGGACCTTGTCCGCGGGCAGCGGATAGGTCTTGCCCTGGTTGCACCCCGCGACGGCGACCGTCAGCGCCACCGCCGTCAGAAACCTGCGCATGCCCACCCCCTTCGCAGCCCTCGCAATCGGTGCTGTTTCGCGCAAAATGCTTAGGCAATGGCTAACAGGTCCCGATCGGTGACGCGGGCATGGACGGGGCGGGGCATCGGCGCTAACCGCGCGGGCCATGACCTCGACGCCCCCGGCCTCCACCCGCCGCACCTTCGCCATCATCTCCCACCCCGACGCGGGCAAGACCACGCTGACCGAGAAGCTGCTGCTGCAGGGCGGCGCGATCCACCTCGCGGGCGAGGTCAAGGCGCGCGGCCAGGCGCGGCGGGCGCGGTCGGACTGGATGAAGATCGAGCAGCAGCGCGGCATCTCGGTCACGTCGAGCGTGATGACCTTCGAGCGCGCCAATCCTGACGGGACGATCATCACCTTCAACCTGCTCGATACCCCGGGTCACGAGGACTTTTCCGAGGACACCTACCGCACCCTGACCGCGGTCGATTCGGCGATCATGGTGATCGACGCGGCCAAGGGCATCGAGCCGCAGACCCGCAAGCTGTTCGAGGTCTGCCGGATGCGCTCGGTGCCGATCATCACCTTCGTCAACAAGGTCGACCGCGAGGGGCGCTCGCCGTTCGAGACACTGGACGAGGTGGCCGATGCCCTGGCGCTCGACGTCGTGCCGATGTCCTGGCCGGTCGGCATGGGCGGCACCTTCGAGGGCGTGCTCGACTTCGCCAGCGGCGAGATCAGCCGGCCAGAGGGCGACAGCCGCGAGTTCCTTGGCAAGCGGGAACGGGCCGAGCTGCCGCCCGAGGTGGCCCAGGAGGCGGAGCTGGCGCAGGCCGGCTATCCCGAATTCGACCTCGCCGCCTATCGCCACGGCGACCTCACCCCGGTCTATTTCGGCTCGGCGCTCAAGAACTTCGGCGTGACCGAGTTGATCGAGGCGATCGCCCGCTATGCCCCGCCGCCGCGCCCGCAGCCGAGCGAGGCGGGCGAGATCGCCCCGGACCGCGGCGAGGTCACGGGCTTCATCTTCAAGGTCCAGGCCAACATGGACCCGCAGCACCGCGACCGCATCGCCTTCATGCGGCTGGTCTCGGGCACCTTCCGCCGGGGCATGAAGCTGACGCCTTCGGCCCTGGGCAAGCCGATCGCGGTCCATTCGCCGATCCTGTTCTTCGCCCAGGACCGCGAGATCGCCGACACTGCCGAGCCCGGCGACATCATCGGCATCCCCAACCACGGCACCCTGCGCGTCGGCGACACGCTGAGCGAGAAGAACGAGGTCCGCTTCACCGGTCTGCCCAACTTCGCGCCCGAGATCCTGCGCCGCGTCGTGCTCAAGGACCCGACCAAGACCAAGCAGCTTCGTAAGGCGCTCGACGACCTCAGCGAGGAAGGCGTGATCCAGGTGTTCTATCCGGAGATCGGCGCACAGTGGATCGTCGGCGTGGTCGGCCAGCTCCAGCTCGACGTGCTGGTCAGCCGGCTGGAGGCCGAATACAAGGTCGCCGCCGTGCTCGAGCCCGCGCCCTTCGACACCGCGCGCTGGCTCAAGGGCAGCGACGCGGCGATGAAGGGCTTCGCCGACTTCAACAAGTCCAGCCTCGCCAAGGACCGCGATGGCGACCCGGTGTTCCTGGCCAAGTCCGCCTGGGATGTCGGCTACCAGCAGGAGCGCAACCCCGAGCTGACCTTCAGCGCGACCAAGGAACGGTAACGGAGCCTTTCAGGCCACCTGCTTCCTCCGCCCCGCGTTCCGCGCCTTCTCGGCGTGGCGCTGGAACTCCTCGCGGTCGTTGGTGCGCGGGAAGGGGGCGTCCGGAACCGGCACGCCGAGGAAGGCGCAGAGCGGCTCCCAGCCCTGGCGCACGTCGAATTCGAGCAGGCGGTCGGGCGCGATGCCGCGGCGCACCGCGGCGTTGTGCTGCTCGAACACGGCCACGGCATTGGCCTCGCTCTGGTCGAAGCCGAAGGTCCGCTGGGTGATGATCGCGTGCCCGAAGCGCATCGGATGGCGGATCACCCGCAGCAGCAGCATGATCCAGCGGCTGGCCGGCGCAGCGAAGATCGTCTCCTTCATGCTGGCGTACCACCTGGCGGGATCGCGCAAGGTCAGGATGACCTTGGCCTCGGGATAGTGCGCCGCCAGCTCGGCCCAATAGTGGCAGCCGGGCCAGTCGACCGTGGCCTGGTATCCGGCGAAGACCGCGTCCCAGTCGGCGCCCTTGCCCGCGACCACGCGGTTCCACAGCGGGCCCTGCCGGTCGAGATCGTCGAGCACCTCGGTCATGTGGTGGCAGGGGCCGAAGCCGAGCATCTCCAGCGCGGTCTTGAGCGACAGCGTTCCGGTGCGGCCGAAGCCCGCGCCGATCACCTTCAGCGGCATCCTCGTTCTCCCGTCGCCTCCGCTCCGTAGCGGTCGGCCCGGCGATTGTGGAGGGATTGCCGGGTGGCGACAAGATGCCTAGCTTTCCCGAACCGTGCAGCTCACCGTCGCCAGCTACAACATCCACAAGGCCGTGGGGCTCGACCGGCGGCGCGATCCGGACCGGATCGTCGCCGTGCTGCGCGAGCTGGACGCCGATGTCATTGCGCTCCAGGAGGCGGACCGCCGGTTCGGCGAGCGGGCGGGGGTCCTGCCGCGCCAGATGCTCGACGAGCATACGCCCTATCGCGCCGTGCCGATCGACCACGGCCACCTCGGCCGGCCGGATTCGATGGGCTGGCACGGCAACGCCCTGCTGGTCCGGCGCGGGATCGAGATCGCTTCGGCGGACATGGTCCCGCTGCCGACGCTGGAGCCGCGCGGGGCGATCCGCGCCGACCTCGTGGTCGAGGGGCGGGCGATCCGGGGGGTCGGGATGCACCTCGACCTGTCGGGCCTGCGCCGTCGCCAGCAGGTCCGCACCGTGCTCGACCACGTCACCCGCTGCGACGGGGACCACCCCGCCGTGCTGATGGGCGACTTCAACGAATGGTCGCGCCACGGCGGCTGCTTCCGCGAGTTCACCGCGCCCTGGCGGCTGCTCACCCCGGGGCGCAGTTTCCCCTCGCGCCGGCCGGTCGCCCAGCTCGACCGGATCGTGGTCTCGGATTGCTGGGAGGGCGTCGAATGCGCCGTGCACCACAGCGCGCTCGCCGCGGTCGCCTCGGACCACCTGCCCGTCCTCGCCCGGCTGACCCTGCCTAAAAATTAGGCAAATGCTGAAGATTCGGGCGACGCATCTGCTGCTCGCAGGTGCAGCATCGATGGCCGCGCCCGGAATCCCTACCGAATCGTAAACTGGCACGCTCCTTGCTGATCCGTAAGGCAAGCCGGCATGGGGCCGGCTGGCTAATAGGGGATCGGCATGAAATTCATCATCGCCATCATCAAGCCCTTCAAGCTCGACGAAGTGCGCGAGGCGCTCGGCGCCCTCGGCGTGGCGGGCATGACCGTCTCGGAGGTCAAGGGCTTCGGGCGGCAGAAGGGGCAGACCGAGATCTACCGCGGCGCCGAATATTCGACGAACATGCTGCCCAAGGTGAAGCTGGAGATCGCCGCGAGCGACAGCCTGGCGCCGCAGATCGTCGAGACCATCCAGCAGACCGCCAGCACCGAAGCCATCGGCGACGGCAAGATCTTCGTTCTCGACCTCGCCTCCGCCACGCGCATCCGCACCGGCGAAACCGGGGACACCGCGCTGTGAGCGGGCCCGACATCAAGGGGGAAACCACCATGATCCGCAAGATTCTCTGCGGCTCGGCTGCCTTGGGCGCTTCGCTCTTCACCGCCTCCGCCGCATTCGCGCTGGAGGCTGCCGCCGCCGCCGCTCCGACCGTCGACAAGGGCGATACCGCCTGGATGATGACTTCGACGATCCTGGTCCTGGCCATGATCCTCCCCGGCCTCGCGCTGTTCTACGGCGGCCTCGTCCGCTCCAAGAACATGCTCTCGGTCATGACCCAGGTCGGCGCGGTCGCCGCGCTCGCCATGCTGGTCTGGGTCACCTGGGGCTATTCGATGGCCTTCGGAAACGACTATTCGGGTGCGTTCATCCAGCAGTTCGTCTCCAACTTCGACAAGGTCTTCCTCCACGGCGTCAGCGCGGCCACCACCGCGGCAACCTTCACCAAAGGCGTGGCCATACCGGAATACGTCTTCGTCTGCTTCCAGATGACCTTCGCAGCGATCACCATCGCCCTGGTCCTGGGATCGGTGGTGGAGCGGATGAAGTTCTCCGCGGTCATGGTCTTCGCGCTTGTCTGGCTGACGATCGTCTATTTCCCGATCGCGCACATGGTCTGGGCCAGCAGCGGCAAGTTCTTCAAGATGGGCGCGCTGGATTTCGCCGGCGGCACCGTCGTCCATATCAATTCGGGCGTGTCGGCGCTGGTCGCCTGCATCATGCTCGGCAAGCGGATCGGTTATCCGAAGGAAATCATGGCGCCGCACTCGCTGACCATGACGGGCATCGGCACCGGCCTGCTGTGGGTGGGCTGGTTCGGCTTCAACGCCGGTTCGGCGCTCGAAGCCAACGGCTCCGCCTCGCTGGCCATGATCAACACCTTCGTCGCCACCGCCTCGGCCGGCCTCGTCTGGATGCTCGCCGAGCGCCTGATAGGTCACAAGGGCTCGGCGCTCGGCTTCTGCTCGGGCATCATCGCCGGCTTGGTCGCAGTCACCCCCGCGGCGGGCAACTCCGGCCCGTTCGGCGCGATCGTCCTGGGCGCCGTCGCTTCGATCATCTGCTTCTTCGCGGTGAGCAAGCTCAAGCCCATGCTCGGCTATGACGACGCGCTGGATACCTTCGGCATCCACGGCGTCGGCGGCATGATCGGCGCCATCGGCACGGCCATCGTCTATGCCCCGGTCTTCGGCGGGCCCGGCGACGGCTCCGTGGGCATCGGCGCCCAGCTCGGCGTCCAGATCGCGGCGGTAGCCACGACGATCGTCTGGGCCGCTGTCGGCACCGCGATCGCGATCTTCCTCGCCAAGGCCCTCACCGGCCTCCGGGTCTCCGAGGAGGTCGAACGCGAAGGCCTCGACCTCGGCGAGCACGGCGAGCGCGCCTACAACTACTGAAGTCCAAGAGTTTGGCGGGACCGGGATTTCCTCCTCTCCTCCCCTCCCGGTCCCGCCATCCGATGTTCCTCCTGCGAACACCACCTCAGGGCCGGAGCCAGCCGCTCCGGCCCATTTTTTGCGTCCGTCGTTGGAATGGGGAGGGAGGAGGCTACTTCCGCCCGGCCGCCAGCATGTCGACCAGCGGGCGGATCGCGGCCATGTCGTAGCCGGCCTGGGCGGCCTGGGCGGCGATCCGCTCGGGCTGGCCGCCGCGGCTCGCCTCGGCCAGCGCCCAGAGCAGGGTCGAGCGGGTGCCCGAGCGGCAATAGGCGAGCACCGGCCCGGCGCTGTTCGCCAGGGCCTCGGCCATGGCCTCGACCTGGCCTTCGCTGAAGCCGGCATGGGTCACGGGGATCGCCAGGTAGTCCATCCCCGCGGCGCGCGCGGCCGCCTCGATCTCCGGCCCCGGCACCTGGTCGTCGCTCTCGCCCTCGGGGCGGTTGTTGATGACCAGGGTCACGCCCAGGGCCTTGGCCTCGGCCACGTCCTCCAGGCCGATCTGCGGGCTGGCGAAAAGGCCGTCGGTCACTTTGCGGAACATGGCTCTCGAACTCCTAGGCGGCCCGTTTCCGCGCGCGGCGGTTGCGGGCGATGATATTGAGCGTCTCGACCGCGGCGGAAAAGCCCATCGCGGCGTAGATGTAGCCCTTGGGGATATGCACGCCGAAGGCGTCGGCGATCAGCACCACGCCGATCATCACCAGGAAGGCCAGGGCCAGCATGACCAGCGTCGGGTTCTTCTCGATGAACCGGGCGAGCGGATCGGAGGCGACCATCATCACCCCCACGGTGATGACCACGGCGGCGATCATGATCGGCACCTCATCGGTCATGCCGACCGCGGTAAGGATCGAATCGATCGAGAAGACGAGGTCGAGCGCGATGATCTGCGCGATCGCCGCGGAGAAGGCGATCCGCACCACCCCGCCCTTGGGATCGTAGGTATCGGGATCGAGCAGCGCGCCGCTGTCTTCCTCCGGGTCCATCGCGTGGTGAATCTCGCTGGTCGCCTTCCACAGCAGGAACAGGCCGCCGGCGAGCAGGATCAAGTCGCGGCCCGAGAAGGCGGTCTCGAACCCGGGCTCGCCGTGAGCACCCGGCGCGCCCCGGATGCCGAGGTCGAACAATGGCTGTTGCAGGGTGACGATCCAGCCGATCAGCAGGAGCAGGCCGATCCGCATCGCCAGGGCCAGGGCCAGGCCCAGCCGCCGCGCCTTCTGCTGCTGGTGCTCGGGCAGCTTGTTGGAGAGGATGGCGATGAACACCAGGTTGTCGATGCCGAGCACGACCTCGAGCACGATCAGGGTGAACAGCGCGACCCAGGCTGCGGGATCGGCGAGCAGGCTGAGAAGGTCCATGGACGGGCCTTGTGCCAAGCTCCTCGCCGGCTCGCAAGGCGTCACCTCCGGACGACGACGAATCGGCGGGCGGACGACTCTGCAACCCCTTCGCAATACTTCCGTGGTAACGGTTCGTACCCGCGATTTTATTCGCGTCATTCGCGTTTTTGGTATATGCGGGCAAGCATAGGGGGATTTCGGCCGCTTCTGCGGTCGTTCGTCCTTGGGTCCGGCGCATCCCGTCCGTGCGCTGGACGACTGGTCAAGGGCGAAGAAGGTACGTTCGAGTATATGGGTTTTGATCGAGGACGACGCGGCAGGGGCAGGGTCAAGCGAGATGGTTTCGGGGAAGAGGGCGGTTTCGGCCGGTTCGCAGGCGGTGGCGGCTTCGGTGGCGGTGATCGCTTCGGCGGCGGCGGCCCGCGCGGTGGCTTCGGCGGTGATCGCGGCGGTTTCGGCGGCGGCGATCGCGGTGGCTTCGGCGGCGGTCCGCGCGGCGGTGGCGGCGGCGGCTTCGGCGGCGGCCCGCGCGGCGGCGGAATGCCGGCCCAGGTCGTCGGCACGGGCAAGGGTGTCGTCAAGTTCTTCAACTCCGGCAAGGGCTTCGGCTTCATCCAGCGCGAGGACGGCGGCGAGGACGTGTTCGTCCACATCAGCGCGGTCGAGCGTGCGGGCCTCGAAGGCCTGGCCGAGGGCCAGCAGCTCGAGTTCAACCTGGTCGACCGCGGTGGCAAGATTTCGGCCAGCGACCTCCAGGTCGTCGGCGACGTCATCCCCGTCGAGAAGCGCGAGGCCGCGCCGCAGCGCGAGCTGACCGGCGAGAAGGCGACCGGCACGGTCAAGTTCTTCAACTCGATGAAGGGCTTCGGCTTCATCACCCGCGATGACGGCCAGCCGGACGCTTTCGTGCACATCAGCGCGGTGGAGCGGTCGGGCCTGCGGGCGCTGAACGAAGGCGACAAGCTCGAATTCGACATCGAAGTCGATCGACGAGGCAAGTACTCGGCGGTCAACCTGGTGCCGCTTCAGGGTTGATCCTGCCCGCACCTGTTCCCGGGTTTGACCGGGGGCAAGCGACAGCATAGGCAAGCGCGAATGGCGGCTTCCGCGGCATGGCCGGGAAGCCGCCATTTGTCGTTTGCGTTTCCCCGCCCGATTGCCGCGCGGTCGGTCCATCGGGCCGGTACGTTCAGGAATACGAAGGAATACAACCATGTCGATCACTCCGCTGATGCCTGTCTATCCCCGGTGCGGGTTCCGGCCCGTCCGCGGCGAGCATTGCCACCTGATCGGCGATGACGGCCGCCGCGCGCTCGATTTTGCCAGCGGCATCGCGGTCAACGCGCTCGGCCATTCGCACAAGGGCCTGATCGGCGCGATCCAGCGCCAGGCCGAGACGCTGATGCATTGCTCGAACCTCTACGGCAGCCCGCAGGGCGAGCGCCTGGCCCAGCGGCTGGTCGACCTGACCTTCGCCGACACGGTGTTCTTCACCAATTCCGGGGCCGAGGCGGTGGAATGCGCGATCAAGGCGACCCGCGCCTATCACCAGCATGGCGGCAATGCCGACAGGTTCGAGATCGTCACCTTCAACCAGGCCTTCCACGGCCGGACCCTGGCGACGATCAGCGCCTCCAGCCAGGAGAAGATGCACAAGGGCTTCCTGCCGCTGCTGCCGGGCTTCAAGTACGTCGAGTTCAACGACCTCGACGCCGCCCGGGCGGCGATCGGCCCGAACACCGCGGGCTTCCTGGTCGAGCCGATCCAGGGCGAGGGCGGCATCCGCGTCGCCACGCAGGAGTTCCTCGGCGGCCTGCGCGCGCTGTGCGACGAGCACGACCTGATCCTCGCCCTCGACGAGGTCCAGTGCGGCTACGGCCGCAGCGGCACCTTCTTCGCCCATGAGCAGTACGGCGTGGTCCCCGACGTGGTCGCCGCGGCCAAGGGCATCGGCGGCGGCTTCCCGCTCGGCGCCTGCCTCGCCACCGAGAAGGCGGCGCGGGGCATGGTGATCGGCGCCCACGGCTCGACCTACGGCGGCAACCCGCTGGCCATGGCCGCGGGCGAGGCCGTGCTCGACGCCTTCGCGGCCGAGGACATCCTCGCCAACGTCCGCGACAAGAGCGCCAAGCTGGTCAGCCGGCTGGAGCAGTTCATCGGCAACTACCCCGAGCTGTTCGAGGAGGTGCGCGGGCGCGGCCTGCTGCTCGGCCTCAAGCTCAAGGTCGAGCCGCGCGCGCTGGTCGAGCACCTGCGCGACAGCCACGGCCTGCTGACGGTCTCGGGCGGCGACAACACGCTGCGGATCGTGCCGCCGCTCGTCATCGACGATAGCCACATCGACGAATTCATGGACAAGCTGTCGGCCGGCGCCGCCAGCTATCCGCAGGAGCCCACAGGCAAATGACCCGGCACTTCCTCGACCTTTCCGACGCGGGCGGCGATGCCGTCGCGGCCATGCTGAACGACGCGCTCGACCGGAAGGCGGCGCGGGCGACATGGCCCAAGGGCCGGCCCGACGCCGACGCGCCGCTCGCCGGCCATGTCCTGGCGATGATCTTCGAGAAGAACTCGACCCGCACCCGCGTCTCGTTCGACATGGCGATGCGCCAATTGGGCGGCAGCGCGATCATCCTCGAGGCGGGCTCGACCCAGCTCGGCCGCGGCGAGACCGTGGCCGACACCGCGCGGGTGCTGAGCCGGATGGTCGACGCGATCATGATCCGCACCGACGATCACGCCAAGATCGAGGAGCTGGCCCATTACGCCAGCGTCCCGGTGATCAACGGGCTCACCGACCAGTCGCACCCCTGCCAGATCATGGCCGACCTGCTGACCATCGTCGAGCGCGGCATTGCCCTGCCCGGCCTCCAGATGGCCTGGCTTGGCGACGGCAACAACGTGCTCAACTCGCTGATCGAGGCGGCCGGGCTGATGAAGTTCACGATCCGCGTCGGCGGGCCCGAGGGCTATGAGCCCGACGCGCGCTTCGTCGAACGGGCGCGGGCCGCCGGCGCCGACATCCGCTTCACCCGCGACCCGCGCGAGGCCGTGGCCGGGGCCCAGGTCGTCGTCACCGACTGTTGGGTCTCGATGGGCCAGGCGGGCGGCGAGGCGCAGGTCGCCGCGATGCAGCCCTATCAGGTCGACGAGGCGCTGATGGCCGCGGCGGTGCCCGGCGCGGCGTTCATGCACTGCCTGCCCGCCCACCGCGGCGAGGAAGTGACCGACGCGGTGATCGACAGCCCGGCCTCGGCCGTCTGGGACGAGGCGGAGAACCGCATCCACGCCCAGAAGTCCGTGCTGCGCTGGGCCCTGGGCCAGCTATGAGCGGCGCGCGATGACGGGCCCGGTCCCCGACGACGAGACGGGCTTCGACCAGGTCCTGGCCTTCACCATCCCCGACATGCACGCGCGCGGCCGCGCGGTGCGGCTGGGGCCCTTGCTCGACGAGATTCTCTCGGCCCACGCCTATCCGCCGGCGATCCGCAACCTGCTGGCCGAGGCGCTGGTGATCTGCGCGCTGATCGGCTCGCTGCTCAAGGAAGGCGCCGACGAGGATTCCCAGGGCCAGCTCACCATGCAGGTCCAGGCCGAGGGCGGGATCGTCGACCTGCTGGTCTGCGACTACCGCTCGGGCGAGCTGCGCGGCTATGTGCGCCACGATGCCGAGCGGCTGTCCATGCTCGGCGCCAATCCCTCGCTCTATGCGCTGTTCGGCCAGGGCTATCTCGCGATCACCTTCGACCTCGCCTCCAGCGGCCAGCGCTACCAGGGGATCGTGCCGCTGGAGGGCGACACCCTGGCGGCCTGCTGCCAGGACTACTTCGCCCAGTCCGAGCAGGTGCCGACCCTGCTGCGGATCGGCGTGCGCTGCGCGGGCGACCGCTGCGTCGCCGGCGGCCTGCTGGTCCAGCATCTCGCCGAGGGCGAGGAGGGCCGGATGCGCCTCCACGTGCGGATGGACCATCCCGAGTGGGAGCATGTCGCGACCCTGGCCGGCTCGACCCGGCACGACGAGCTGGTCGATCCCGCCCTGTCGCTCGAGGCGCTGGTCTGGCGGCTGTTCCACGACGAGCGCGAGGTCCGCGTCCAGGGCGGCGTCCGCCTCGCGCGCGGCTGCCGCTGCTCGGTCGAGCATTACGAGCAGGTGCTCGCCAAGTTCCCCGAGGAGGATCGTGTGGACATGCGCGACGATGACGGCCTGATCGGCATCGACTGCGCATTCTGCTCAAAACAGTTCGCGATCGCTCTATAACCCTCGTTTCGTCTCTATATTTGCACACTTGGTCGACGTTTGAGAAAATGATACAATTCGCCGCCCGGCCGAGTCCGTTTAGCCGGCGGCGGGTAAACCCGCGCAGGCAAGGGGCTTTGAAGGTGCGTTCGGCGATCATGGCAATTGCGGTGACGGTTATCGCGCTGGGCGGAGGCGCCCTGCCGGCGCTCGCCCAGCATTCGCCCTTCGCCCGGAGCGCGCCGCCGTCCCGCGGGTCGCTCGGGATGCTCGACCGCATCGAGGGCGGCCGGTGGGAACTGCGGACCCGCGACACCCCCGAGGTCGAGCGGCTCTGCGTCCAGGACGGCCGCCGCCTGATCCAGCTCCGCCATCCCCAGCAGCAGTGCGAGCGCTTCGTCGTCGCGGATGAGCCCAACGACGTAACGGTGCAATATACCTGCCGCGGGCGCGGCTACGGCCGGACCCATATCCGCCGCGAATCCGAAAGCTCGGTGCGGATCGAGGCCCAGGGCATCGCCGAGGGGCTGCCGTTCAACTTCGTCGCCGAAGGCAAGCGGGTCGGCGATTGCGCGCCCTGACCAGCGCCGGGTCCGGGGTTGTTGCCAGCCGGCGCGCCAGGGTCTAGCGCGCGGCGATGCAGCAAGCAGCACCAGGGACCGGGCGCAGCGCGGTCGTCCTCCTTTCCGGCGGGCTGGATTCGATGGTGGTCGCCGGCCTGGCTCGCGAGGCGGGCTATCGCCTGTTCGCCCTGACGATCGACTACAACCAGCGCCACCGCCGCGAGATCGAGGCGGCGCGGACCATCGCCGCGGCGCTCGGCGCCGAGCGCCACGTGATCCTGCCGCTCGACCTCCGGCAGTTCGGCGGTTCGGCGCTGACCGATGACATCGCCGTGCCCAAGGAAGGCGTCGGGCCGGAGATCCCCGTGACCTACGTGCCGGCGCGCAACCTCGTGTTCCTGTCGCTGACCCTGGCCTGGGCCGAGAGCCTCGGCGCGCGGGACATCCACATCGGGGTCAACGCGCTCGACTATTCGGGCTATCCCGACTGCCGCCCCGAATTCATCGCCGCCTTCGCCGACCTGGCGACGCTGGCGACCAAGGCCGGCGCCGAGGGCAATCCCTTCGTGATCCATGCGCCGCTGCAATACCTCGGCAAGGCCGAGATCGTGCGCGAGGCGGTGCGGCTCGGGCTCGATCCGGGAATGAGCTGGTCGTGCTACGACCCGCAGCCCGACGGGCGCGCCTGCGGGCTATGCGATAGCTGCCGGCTGCGCCGCGAAGGCTTCAGCCGCGCCGGAGCGGTCGATCCGACCACCTACGCGGCGGATTTCTAAGGCATTTCCGCCTCACTCCCGCTCTCACCATCTGCGTCATGCTGAACTTGTTTCAGTATCCATGGCGCGAAGGCGGCGTGACCATGCGGCCGTCTTTCGGCGGGCAAGGTGGCACCATGGATGCTGAAACAAGTTCAGCATGACACGGCGCCTTATGAAGGATGCTGCCTAGCCGGCCTTGAGCACGGCGCAGGCGATCCGGTCGCCGCTGTTGCCGGACGGATCGGTCCGGTAGTCGTCGGCCTTGGCGTGGACCACCACGGCCGCGCCGTCGGCATCGAACAGTTGCGCGCGCAGGGTGGCGGCATCGACGGGCATGGCCTGGGTCAGCTCGCCGTTGCCTTGCGCGTCGACGGTCATGTTCGGCAGGTCGCCGAGGTGCATCCCGGCCGGATTGTCCTTGCCGTGCTGGTGCCCGGCCGGATTGAGGTGGCCGCCCGCCGTGGTGAAGGCGGGGCCTTCGCACTGGCCGACCGCATGGATGTGGACGCCGTGGACCCCGGCCGGAAGGCCGGACACCTTGACGTGTAGGACCGGGTTGCCGCCGGCCTGGGGAACGATCGTGGCGGTTCCGGCCGCCGCGCCGGAGGCGGTGGCGAAGGTGCCGGTGGCGAGGGGAGCGGGCGTGGCCGCCGCGGCGGCGCCGGCGAATGCCAGGGCGAGCGCGGTTCCCGCAATTGCCGGGATCGGTCGTGTCATCGTGGTCTCCTTCAGGATCGCTTGCATCGTGGCGTAATGCCTGCCTGGCCCCCTGCCTGGGGATAGGCCGCAAGGCTCATGAAGGACAACGAAAAAGGGGCCGGATTTCTCCGGCCCCTTTCGTGTGTTTGGCGCAGCCTTGAGGCTTAGTTGCCCGAACCCGGACCGTAGGTGATTTCCACCCGGCGGTTCTGGAGCTCGCGCACGCCGTCGGCGGTGGGAACGCGGGGGTTCGTCTCGCCGAAGGCCTGGCTGGTGATGGCGCCGTCGGCGACACCGTGCGAGGTCAGGTAGGCGCGGACCGACGCGTTGCGGCGGGCCGAGAGGCCGACGTTGTACTGGGCCGAGCCCGAGCGGTCGGCATAGCCGGCCAGCATGATCGGCACGTTGTCGCAGGAGCCATAGGCCTGGACGGCGCTGTCGAGGATCGACGCGGCCTCGGGCGTGATGTCCGACTTATCCCAGTCGAAGAACACGATGTAGGGGCCCTTGTTGCAGACCGCGACCGGCGGGGGCGGCGGAGGCGGCGGCGGGGGAGGCGGCGGCGGGGGCGGCGGAGGCGGCGGGGGAGGCGGCGGAGCAGCCGGCTCGCCGAAGTTGTACGCCAGCGTGAACAGCGCCGAGTGCGAACGGTAGCGGCCGCGCAGGCCGGTGCCGCCCAGGTCCACCACGTCGACGTTGTCGACGTTGAAGAAGCGATACTTCAGGCCGATGTCGACACGGTCGCTGACCGGATAGCGCACGCCCGCAAGGAGCTGCCAGGCGAAGCCGCTGTCGGAATCGTTGATGACGCCGCCTTCGACCACGTTCACGCGGGCGACGCCGACGCCGCCGCCGACGAAGCCCTGGAGGCCGTCATCGGGACCGAAGTCGACCAGGCCGTTGACCATGAAGCTCAGGGCGTCGGTGTGGCCGGTCAGGCCCGAGGTGATGGCGCCGTTCGGCGAGATGTTGCGGTTGTTGCCGACGCGCTTGTACGACGCTTCGGTCTCGAGGCGGAACGGACCGAAGTCGTAACCGACGATGCCACCGAAGTCGTAGCCGACATCGGTGTCGACAGTGCCGCTGAGGACGCCGCCCGGACGAGTACGATAGTCGGCGTTCTCGACGATGGTCGCGCCGGCATCGAGCTCGACGTACCAGGCCTTTTCACGTGCCAAGGCAGGCGTGGCGAGGGCCGACGAGGCCAGCGCCAAACCGAGGACCATTTTCCGCATTATTATTCCCCTTCTAGCGATTTAGATCACCGAGTGTCGCACACGTCTATCTTTTACAATCAGCCCATGCAAGCGACCAAATTATACAAACTGTTGCAAAAATGTCGCGAAATGAGCCCGTTGTGACAAGAATATTCGGCCGGATTCCCTGCCCAGCCCCGCAAACGACGGACGCGCCCATCGGTTCCCGTCATGTTGCCGGGAAAATCCCAGCCTCGGCAAGGGCTTCCACCAGAACGCCGAAGGCCGCGCGCAGCTCCGCGTCGATGGTGGTCCCGCCCGTGGGGGCGGCCGGGGCCGCGGGCGCGATCCAGCCGCCGCGATAGCGCAGGGTCTGGCCGCTGACGCGATCGAGCAGGCTCATTCCGTCGCGCGGGGCGACGAACAGCCAGCCGCCGGGCTGGCGGCTGGCGAGCTTGCCGGCCTGGCCGGTCCAGGCGCCGGTGGGGGTATCGCCGACCAGCCAGCAGGCGCCTTCGGCCGGGTCGGGCGGCGGGGCGTCGGCCAGGCCCTCGACCGCGCAGTGGAGCAGCGCGTCGGCCAGGGCATGGGCCTCGTTGACGTAGAACTCCTTCTGGGACTGCCCGGCGAACAGCAGGGGCAGGGCATAGCGGGGGGTGGCGGAATCGAAGGACAAGGGTTCGCTCATGGCAGGCTCCGTGGAGAAAAGGGGAATCAGGCGAGGTGGGCCAGCAGCAGCGGCTCGGACCGGGCGTGGCTGCCGATCTGGCGGACGTGGAACGACCCGCCCGGCAGGGCCGCGGCCAGGTCGGCAAGGGTCGCGGGGGCAAGGTCCAGGCGGGGGACGGCGGTGGTCCAGCGCGCGAGCGGGGCCTCGGCCGGGCCGTAGCCGACCTCGTAGGCCTCGCCCTGCTCGTTCAGCGGGGCGTCGACGCCGTCGGGCCAGAGCCAGGCGCCGCGCGCGCGGCGGGTCCAGGCAAGCGCGAGGCCGCCCCCGGCGGTCTCCGCGCGGCGCGGGTGGACCGGGCACAGTGGACGCAGGGTGACGCCCCGGCCGGCGATGGTGCTGGCGGCGGGCACATCGTCGGCCAGGCCCAGGGCGGCGATTCGCGCCTCGGGCGCCGTGCCGACGAGCGCGGGGTCGAGCGCGACCGGGGTGCCGTCGAGCAGGACGAAGGCTTCGTCCGGCCCGTGGGCGGCGATTGCGCCCTCGGTGCCGCCGCGCCCGCGCAGGAGCTGGTCGAGCCGCCAGACCCCGCCGCCGAGCGGCACCGCCCGGCCGAACTGGATCACCTCCTCGCCGACCAGCGCGCGGTTGGCGCCCTGGGCGAGCTGGCGCGCGGTTGCATCGATCAGCATCAGGTTGGGCGCGAGCAAGGCGACGGTCAGCGCCGAGCCGCGATCCGCCAGCAGCGGGGAGGCGGGCGGCAGGACCGTCAGGGCCGTGCCCAGCACTGCGCGGGTCCGTCCGGTCGCGCCGAGCGGGGCGAGCTGGCCGTCGCCGTGGTCGACGTAGAGCGCCGCGCCCTTCCACCCCGCCCCGCTCGACGAGGCGGCGGCGAAGAGGGCAGGCGAATCGCCCGCGCCGGTCCCGTCCCATGGCAGCTCGAAGGCGGCGAGCGCAGTGGGCGCGAGCAGGGCGTCGGCGGGCAGGTTGGGCCGGCCCGGGTCGCCGCCCGGCGGCTCGGCCGCGGCCAGGGCCGAGGGCGGCAGGCGGGTGAGGGTCAGCTCGACGCCCTGGGCGCGCCATTCCCAGTCCTCGACGCGCCAGCGGCCGGGATGGCCGGGAACGCTCACGACCGCGCCGGGCGCGACGGCGGGATCGAGCTGGCTCGTCCGCCACGACAGGCTGTCGCGGCCGAGGGCCGAGCGGGTTCGCGCCGCCGCGATCAGGCGCCGGGCGTCGGCGGCGGCGAGCGCGGCTGGCAGCTCGATCACGCGCGGCTCGCCGGGCGCGGGGCGGCCGGGCGCGCGTTGCAGGCCCGGCTGGAAGTCGCGGTCGATGTCGTAGTAGCGCAGCGCGCCGGGCGGGCTCGCGGCCGGGCCGGCGCGGCGGCGGGTGAAGCCCGCGCCGGCGCCGAAGTCGCCCTCGCCGGTGGCGACGGCCGCCTCGGCCAGCGGGATCGCCGCGTCCTGGAGCCGCTCGGGCGCGATCGTCAGCGCGTTCGCCGCCGCGTCGCAGCCCAGCGGATAGACGGGATCGAGCTGGGCCAGGACCTCGCCCGGCGGCCCCTCGCAGGAGAGGCCGACGAGGCCGGGCAGCGGCAGGTCGGCGTCGACCTCGTCGAGCGCATCCGCGAACAGCGCGGCGAGGTTGAGCGTGCCCTCGTCGGCGATCACCTCGAAGGTCAGGGCGGGGATGCGGTTGCCGAATTCCTCGAGCTGGAGGTCCTCGAACACGGCATAGGCCAGGCCGCGGAAGGCCGGGCATTGGCCCGCAGCCTCGGCCGCCTGGATCAGCGGGTCGGGCGGCTGGTCGCCGTGGCCGGAATGGAGCCGCAGCGCGCCGCCGACCTTGAGGTCGCCCGCCGCGCCGCGCAGCAGGTTGCCGTCGGCCCAGACGCGCCCGAGCGAGAGCACCGGCCGGCTCGACAGGGCCACGGCGAAGGACACGGTGTAGGAATAGGTCACGGTCGAGGGCTTGCCCTTGCCGCCGCCCTCCTTGTGGCGATGCTCGACGAGGTCGGTCGCCCAGATGATCGAGCCGGGCGCGCGCATCCGCCCGTAGTGCCGCGCCATCGGCGCGCCGTAGCTGGAGGTCGTGACCGCCAGTTCCTTGAGTCGCGGCCCCTCGCGGGTCGGGCTGCCGACGATCAGCGCGTCGACCTGCCGTCCGGCAAGCGCCCCCAGCGCGCCGCCGAGCGGCCCGCCCAGCAGGGTGCCGAGCGCAGTGAAAAGCAATGTCGCCATCGGAATCAATCCTGTTCGAGGAGGCGCCAGTGCCCGGCGGGCCGCCAGTCGGCTCCGGCGGGGCCGAGCACGACGCGGCGCAGCCCGGCATGGGCATGGACGAGAAGGCCGTCGCGCGCGGCGACGGCGAGGTGGAACTGCACCGGCCCGACCGCGAACATCAGCACGTCGCCGGGCAGGATGTCGCCCACGGCCTCGGCAAAGCCGAACCGCGCGGCGAGCGGCCGGAAGGCGGCGAGGTCGGCCAGGCGCAGCGCATAGCCGTTGGGCACGGCGACCGGGCGGCCGATCCCGGCCATGGCCGTGGCGAGGACGCCGATGCAGTCGAGCCCGGTGCGCGGATCGCGCCCGTGCAGGCGGAACCGCGCGCCGACCAGCGCCTCGGCCGCCTCGGCGAGGGCAAAAGCGCGCCCGTTCACTTGCCGAGCCCCAGCCCGGCCCCGCCGCTGCCGGGAATGGCATAGCGGCCGACCGAATCGTTGCCGGGCAGGAAGGGCTCGCCCTGGAAGTTCACCACATTGCCGAAGCGCGCGGCGCAGGTCGCCAGGGTCCGGTCGCAGCCCTCGCGGACCACGGCGCGGGCGCCGGGCGGCAAGGGCAGGTCGAGCGGCCGGTCGAGGATCAGCGCCTCGCCCGCCACTCCCGCCACGCCCATCGGGAGGCCGGCATAGGGCCCGTCGATCCAGCGCAGCGTGCCGCCGAGCAGGGCGGCGGCGGGCGCGGCGCAGGTCAGGGTCACGCCGCCGTCCGCCCCGTCCTGCTCCGCCAGCACGGCCGGGTGGTCGAACGCTGCGCCCGACAGCGCGCAGCCGGGGCCGCAGAACTCGGCGCGGCAGGTCGGGCTGGTGCGCGGCACGGGATCGCGCTGGAGCTCGGCCTTGCGCGAGGCCAGCTCGGCGGTGAAGCGCCCGGCTTCCTCGGCGACCGCGCCGATCGTGCCGCGATAGATCACCGCGCGCTCCAGCGTCTCCCAGTCGACCAGGCCGATCAGGATACGCGCGCCGTCGTAGCGGCCGAGGCGCAGGTCGGCGGTGGCGATCGCCGCGTGGCTCAGCGCGCCCTCGACCTCGGCGCTGTCGGGCTGGAGGTCGGCCGAGCGGCGGATCGCCGAGGGGGTCAGGCCCGGCGCGGCGCGGTGGAGCACGCCGTCGAACCACAGGTCGCGGTCGTGGGTGGCGAAGCCCAGCGCCACCCCGTCGCGGCGCAGCACTCGCCAGAAGGTCGCGACGGTCTCCAGCGCGCCCGAGAACCAGACCCGGCTCATGCCGCCTCGCGCAGTTCGATGACGGGGACGCTCGGCGCCTCGCCCGCGGCGAAGGCCGCGCCGGCCACGTCGAGCCGGTCCTCGGCGAAGCGTACCGGCACTTCGAACAGGAAGCCGGCGCGGACCACGGCCCCGGCGGCGGGCGGAACGGCGAACAGGACCGTGCCCGGTTCGGCCAGGGTCCAGCCGGCGGCCGGGGTCCCGTCCAGGCTGACCTGGACCGAGCCGGCGACCGGGCGGGTGATCCGCCGCACCTGCGCCTCCGGGCCGGAGCCGTAGCGCTTGACCAGCGGGAAGCTGGCGGCGAGCCCGTCGCCGACGCCGAGCACCTGGTCGGCCGCGCCGGGCGTACCGGTCATGCCGTTGGAGCTGAAGTCCGACGGATCGCGCAGGCGGAAGCCGCGCGCCGCGCCGCGCCGGGCGCGGAAGAAGGCGATCAGCACGCCCAGCTCGGCCTCGGAGCGCAGGCCCGGCCCGACGTCGAAGCGCAGCCGCGCGTCGGACCACAGGCTGTTGCGATGCTCGAAGCCCGAGGCGGTGACGGCGATCGCGGTCGAGAACTCGGGCGCGATCGCGGCGTCGCGGCCGAGGGCGAGCGGATAGGGGATATCGTCGAAGGCGAGCATCTCGCTCTCCTCTGTTGCGGGGGGTGGCAGGCGGACGAAGCCGTCGCGGCAGACCTGCGGCAGGGCCCAGACGAAGACCTCGTGGCAGCGGCGGGCGCAGGCCTCGTCGATCCCGGCGTCGATCCGCCGCCACACGTCCCTGTCGGCGGGGTTCAGGACGAAGCCGGCGAAATAGTCCTGGCTGGCGGGCGGATAGCCGAGCCGCTGGTCGAGGGTCGCATAGGCCGCGCGGCGCTGGGCTTCGGCCCCGGCGGTCAGCCAGTCGTAGTCCTCGACCTGGAGCCGGTCGAAGGCGGGATGGGCCCAGCCGAGCGGCAGGTTCGCCCGGCGCATCTCGGGCATGGCCGGGTCGAGCACGGTCGGGGTGAAGGTCAGCAGCAGCAGTTCGGCCTCGGGCGCGACCGTGCGGACGGCGGCGCAGAGCGCGGCGGTCGAGGCGGCGAGCAGCTCTCCGGCCTGGTCGAGCAGCGCGGTCTGCGCGGCGTCCAGCGGCGCGCGCAGGTCGGCTATCTCGACCGGCGTGCCGCCCAGGGCGGCGCGGGACGCGTCGTCGTAGAGGCAGATGCGGCCGTCACCCGTGACCCACCACCAGGGCTCGCCGACCTGGACGCGGACGGGCGCGCCAGCCTCCTGCATCAGCCCGGCGAAGGCGCGCGCGGCGTCCTGCAACCAGCCCATCGCCGCAGGATTGGCGGGCGAGAGCAGGGCCGAGGGCGGGTCCCATCCGGTCCGCGCGGGATCGCCGTTCCAGGCGCGCTGCTGCCAGTCCGCAGGGCAATGCTCGGCCAGCACCTCGTAGGAGAGCGAGGCGATCGGCGCATAGCCGGCGGCGCGGCACTCGGCGAAGAAGGCGCGGTGCCAGGCCCGCGCCGGGGCGCAGAGCGGATCGCCCGCCGCCCCGGCCAGGAAAGCGCTGCCGCTGCCGGTGAGCCGGAAGTAATGGCTCATCCCGACATAGTGGACCACGCTGCCCCGGTAGCCGAGGCCGCGCAGGTTGCGGACCAACCGCGCCGGGGTCTGGGTGCCGTCGTCGTCGAAGCCGGTCGCGGCGGCGAGGCCGGTTTCCGGGACCATGACATCGCCGATCCGCAGCATCGGCCGGTGGTCCTCGCAGCGGATCTGCGACAGCTCGGCCCAGCCCTCGGCCGGCGCGGCCAGCGGCGCCGTGCTGCCGGGCACGAAGCCGGGCGGGACGAGCGAAATGAACAGGCGGTCGATGTCCCCGGGCCAGAGCGGATCGGCCTCGGCGGGGTGGAGGAACCCGCCGGCCAGCGCGGAGAAGGGCAGCGTCACCGTGGCGTCCTCGGGCGAGCCCTGGGCGTAGTTCCACAGCCGCACGTACCAGGCACGGGGGTTCCCGTCCCGGTCGCGGCCCTCGACGGTCAGGGTCGGGCCGTGGAGCGCGTCGAGCGCGATCACCCCCGAGGAGCGCCAGCGGAACGACAGCGTGGTGCGCGTGTAATCGCGGTCGGTGTCGTAGGCGAGCAGTGGGTGGTCGAGGCGGTCGGCGCTCTCCCAGATCAGCCCGGCGAGGTCGCCCTCGCGCAGGAAGGCGGCGTCGACCCGCAGCGCGTCGGGCGCCGTGGCGACCACGGCGGCGGTCATCGGGCGGGGAAAGTTGACCGTCCAGAACCGCGGGTCGAACCGCTGGATCCAGTCGGTCTCCTGCCCCTCGCGGGCGGAAGCGAGCCAGAAGGCCATGGGGGTTTCCTTGCTTTTTCTAGGTCCTCCCTGTTCTGCGCAGTAGAATGGGGAGGGGGACCGCCGCCGCAGGCGGTGGTGGAGGGGTAGGCGTCACGCGATTCCCCCTCCACCACTCCGCTGCGCGGAGCGGTCCCCCTCCCCATTTGTGCTTCGCAAAAACGGGGAGGAGCTGGGGTTGCTAGAACTGCGTCAGCGCCCGGCGCACGGCGCTCGCCACCTGGCGGCTGGAGCGTTGCAGGGCCTGGGGCGCGTCGCTGCCGCGCGGGGTCGTGACCTGGATCGAGACGCGGACCTCGCGGGCCGGGCCGGCGCCGGGCTCGACCCGGCCGGCGCTGGTCGGGACGAACAGCTCGGGGCCGCGCTCGCCGACCAGATAGGGCCTATCGGGCGCGACCGGGCCGCCGGTAGCGCGGCCCGGCAGGCCGAGCACCGCGCCGAGCAAGCCGCCGAGCAGGCCCCCGGCCGCTCCGCCGCCCGAGCCGCCGCCCTTGCCTCCCACGCCCATCGCCTCGAACAGCGTGTCCATCGCCTGGGCGGCGATGCCGTCGAGCACCCGCAGCGCGACCCGCTGGAGGTCCTCGAAGCCGAGGCTGCCCTTGCGGATCGCGCCGAGCAGGCCGCGTTCGAGGACGTCCCCGGCGCGGGCGAAGCCGTCGACCAGGGTGCCGTCGAAGGTCCCGCGCATCGCCGCCACGTCGGCGGCGAAGCCCTGGGTGTTGGCGCGGACGTCGATCAGCAGGCTTTCGACGGCGCCGGAATCTCCTGGGGTCATCTCTCGTGCTCCATCATGCGGGTGAGGTCGGCGCGGCTGAGGCCTTCGCCCGGCCCCTCGGCGGGATCGCCGCCGAGGATCGCGGCCAGCTCGGCCGGGGTGGCGGCCCAGAACTCGGCCGGCCGCCAGCCGAGCAGGCGCGCGGCGAGGCGGGCGAGGCGCAGGGAAGTCTGGCCGAAGTTCGGGGGGCCGAAGCTCATCCCACCCCCTGGAGGATCTGGCCGAGCAGGACGCGCAGCGGCTTGCTGGCGGCGGCGAGGCCCTGTTCCAGCACGGCCTCGCCCACGGCCTCGCGGGTCAGCTCGCCGCGCTCGGCCAGGCGGAGCTGGCCCGTCCCGGCGCGCTCGACCAGGGCGAACAGCGGCCCCAGCTCCTCCTCCGCCGCGACCAGCGCGGCGAAGCTCGGGCGGAGCAGGCGGGGCGTGCCGGCGACGGCCAGCTCGGCCTCGCCGCGATAGGCATTGGCCGTCATGCCGGCACCACCGGGCCGGAGCTTTCGAGCTGGAGCGAATAGGTGCGCTCGCCGTTGAAGTCGCCCGAATAGTCGAGCCGCTGGATCAGGAAGCGGCCGCGCAGCTTCTCGCCGTCCTCGAAGGACAGCTCGTAGTCGTCGAGCGCGCCGGCCAGGGCATTGGCGCGGACCTGGGCCTCGGCCGCGGAGCCGAGGAAGATCCCCGCCGCCGCGACCGAGACCGAGCGCACGCCGGCGCCCGAGAGCAACTCGCGCCAGCCGCCGCTGGCCTTGTTGGTGACGACCACGGTGTCGCCGGCCACGGTCATCTGCGTGGTGCGGAGGCCGGCGACGGTCTGGTAGGCGGGCAGGGCCTCGCCGTCGGAGATCTTGAGGAGGAAGGCGCTGCCTTTCTGGGCGGTCATGGGGTTCTCCTGTCGGGATGGATGGGGGCCGCCTCACGCCGCGATCAGGCGGAAGCGGTATTCGAGCAGCACCGCGCGGGCGTTGCCGGGGCGCTGCTCGGCGCGGGCGCGGAGGAACTGGATGCCGGCGACGGCGAAGCCGCATTGCCCGCGCGGCAGGCTTTCGACCCGCGCCTCGATCGCGTTCGCCAGCAGGGCGGCGGCGTCGGGGCGGTCGCCGCGGCAATGGAGCTCCAGCGCGACCCGCACCTCGCGCCCGCGGTGGGTCTTGGTGCTCCAGTCGGCGCTGGCGCTGGCGGCGAGGGCCAGCCAGGGCAGGGCGGCGCGCGCGGGCGCTTCCTCGGCCACGGCGTTGAGCTCGGCGGCGAGCACCGGATCGGCGGCGAGCCAGCCGACCAGCGCGGCGCGCAGGGGCACTTCCATGACGCTATCCTTTCGTGAACAGGGGCCAGAGCAGCCGGGCCCGGCGCCACCAGTCCGTCCGGCGGCGGCGTTCGGCGCGGGCCTCGGCCAGGGCGGCGGCGCGCTCGGCCAGCCGCGCGGCGAGGGCGTCGAACGGGCTCATGCGAGGCGCATCCGCCGCCACGGCCGCCACAGCGCGGCGATGGCCGGGGGCGGGAAGGCCGCCGTCTCGCCCGCGTCGCGCGTCCGGTACTGGTGCGCGGCGAGGCGGATCAGGCCGTGGCGGAGGCCCTCGGGCAGCGAGGCCCAGTCGGGCGCGATCCCGGCGGTGAAGCGCACCGCGACGCGGCCCGCGGCGCCCTGGCGCGGCACCCGGACGAGGCCGCCGCCGTCGGCGTCGAGGTCGATCTCCCAGGCATCCGCCGCCAGGGCGAAGCGCGGGCCTTCGGCGGGGATGCCCTCGATCCCGGTGATGGCCTGGACCGGGCGGGTGGCGAGCGCCTGCCACCGATTGTCGGCGGGGAGCACCTCCTCGCACTCGGCGGCGAGGGGCAGGTGCCCGGTGAAGCCCTCACAGAGGTCGAGCGCGGCGCGGAGCAGCGCGCCCAGCGGCGCGTCGTCCTGCGCGGTGGTGATGCCCAGCCAGTCCTTGAGCTCGGCCAGCGCCGCCGGGGGCAGCACCGGCGGGGTGACGTATCGCCGCTGCATCGCGGATCTCCTGAATGTGGGGGAAACATGCGCCTCCCCGCGAGCGGGGAGGCGCTGCCGGCTAGGCTGCGATCTTCAGCAGCTTGATCGCGTCGCTATCCAGCACCTGGCCGCCGACGCGCCGGGTCGCGTAGAAGTTGACGTAGGGCTTGTTGGTATAGGGATCGCGCAGGATGCGCGTCGCCGTGCGCTCGGCGATCAGGTAGCCGTTCACGAAGTTGCCGAAGGCGATCGGGAAGGCCCCGGCGGCGACGTCGGGCATGTCCTCGGCCTCGACCACCGGATAGCCGAGCAGGCGGGCCGGCTGGCCGTCCATCAGGCTCGGCTGCCAGAGGAACGAGCCGTCGCTGGCCTTGAGCTTGCGGACCTGGGCCAGGGTCGTGGAGTTCATCACCCAGGCCGCGCCCTGGCGGTGCCCGGCCTTGAGCGCGTGGACCAGGTCGACCAGCGCCAGCTCGATCACCGTGCCGAGGCCCGTGGCGTTGCCGCTGGCGACGAACTGGAGCGTACCGAACGGCCGGGCGCCATCGCCGCTCGCGCTGGTCGGCGCGGAGAGGAAGCCCCTGGGCTGGTTGGTCCCGCTGCCGGAGACGAAGGCCGCACCCTCGGCCCGGGCGAACTCCCCGGCGATCTCGGCCGCGAGCCAGGCCTCGAGGTCGAAGGCCGCGTCGTCGAGCATGGCCTGGCTGGCGCTCGGATTGGCGTAGAGCTCGCCCGCAGGCGGGACGATCTCGGCGAACTTGGGGCTGGCGGTCTCGGGCCGCGCGCCGGTCTCGGAGACCCAGCCCGAGGCAGTGCCCCCGGTCGAGATCAGCTTGCGGTAGCCGGCCGAGCCGACCTGCACCACCTGGGCGATCGCGCGGATCGGCGAGAGTTTCATAAGCTGGGCGGCGATCGCCGCGTCGATCTCGCGCGGGACGGCATAGCCGCCGTCGGCGGGAATGCCTTGCGTCAGCGACTTCAGCTCGCTCTCGCGGCCGTGGCGCAGGTAGCCGTCGACGAAGCCCTTGCGCTCGGGGCTGGCCGGGGCGGCATCGCCCAGCGCGGGGCGGGCGGCGGCGCGGGAGACCTTGTCGAGCCGGCTCTTGACCTCCTCGACATCGGACCGCAGCGCGCCGAGCGCCTGGTCGGCGGCGTCCTGCCGGGTGATCAGGTCGAACGAGGCGTCGAGCGGGTCCTTGGGGGTTTCGGTATCCATCGGGGTGTTCACCTTTCATGGGAAAGACAGGTTCCTCCCCGGCACGGGGAGGGGGACCATGCGGAGCATGGTGGAGGGGGCTCTCCACCGGGAGCGGCATCGAGGAGGAGAGCCCCCTCCGTCAGTCCCTGCGGGACTGCCACCTCCCCGCTGGCGGGGAGGATTTCAGGCGATCAGATGCACCCGCGCGGCGTGCTGCATCGGGTGGGTGACGAGGCTGACCTCGAACAGGTCGACCGCGCGCAGCTCGCGGCCCTGGCCGTCGCGGGCGAAGTCGCGGGCGCGGTAGCCGAAGCTGAGGCCGGTCACGGCCCCGCGCTTCAGCGCCAGGGCCGCGACGCCCGCCGGGTTGTCGAGCGCGGCGATCACCCGCAGGCCGCGCGCATCCTCGGCGGCGCGCTCGATCCAGCCGATCCGGCGGTCGGGGCGGTGCTGCCAGTAGAGCGGCAGGGGCTCGCCCCGCGCGGCCAGGGTCGCGGCGAAGGCGCCGGGACGGATCGTGTCGCGCCCGGCGTCGCGGCGGTCGAACAGCGCGGCATAGCCGGCGAATCTCAAGCTCACTTGAGGATGCTCGCCGCGCCGAGGCGGAAGGCGATCCCGAGCAGGAGCAGGGCCAGCGCCGCGCGCACCACCCATTCGACCGCAGCCTTGCGGGCCGAGGCCTTCGCGTCGCGCCAGGCCTGGAGCAACTGGCGCAGTTCCGACAGGTCGTTCTGCGCCTCGGCGTCGTCGAGGCCCATGCGGGCGAGCACGCGCCGGGCGCCGAGCTCGGCCGCCTGGGAGAGCATTTCCTCGCGGTTCATCGCAGCTCCTCCCTGATCCCGAGCATGGCCCGCTTCTCCTCGCGGTCGAGGAAGTCCGCCGCGGCGACCTGGGCCCAGAGTCGCTCGCGGTCCTCGGCCAGCTCGGGCACGCGGTCGAGGTCGACCGCCAGCAGGGCGTCCGGGAACCACGGCGAGAGCCCCTCGGCCAGGGCGCCGAGCAGCTTGGCGGCGAGCGGCAGCAGGGTCAGCCGCCACAGCGCGCGGTTGGCCTCGCGGTAGTTGGCGTAGGTCGCGTCGCCCGGCAGGCCGAGCAGCATCGGCGGCACCCCGAAGGCCAGGGCCACGTCGCGCGCCGCCGCCGCCTTCAGCGCGGCGAAGTCCATGTCGGCGGGCGAGAGGCTCAGCGCCTGCCACCTGAGGCCGCCTTCGAGCACCATCGGCCGCCCGGCGTTGCCCGCGCCGGAGAAGCCCCGGGTCAGCTCGCCGGCCAGCCGGTCGAACTGGTCGGCGGACAGCCCGCCGCCGTCGCCGCCGTCGAAGACCAGCGCGCCCGAGGGCCGCGCCGCGTTCTCCAGCAGGGTGCGGTTCCACCGCGCGGCGGCGTTGTGGGTCGCCACCGCCTGCTCGGCCGCGGCGAGGCAGCCCGCGCCGTAGTGGTCGTCGGCCGGATGGAACGAGCGGACGTGGATCAGGTTCGGCCCGCCCTCCTCGTCCTCCAGCGGGATCGTCAGGCTCCGCTCGCCGACCTTGTAGGCATAGGCGCAGGGCCAGCCGTCCTCGCCCGCGATCACCGAGACCCGGTCGGGGCGCAGGGCGAACAGCTCGACCGGCCGTCCGGCCGCATCCTTGACCACCTGGACGTAGCCGTTGCCGTGGAGCAGGAGCTGGCTGGCCAGGGTCTCCAGCAGCGACTGCCCGGCGCTGGTCGCCTGGACCAGGGCGAGCAGCCGGGGATCGGCCGGCAGCAGCGGCGCGCCGGCGATGGACTCCGCCGCCAGCCGCACGGCGCGCTGGGCGACCGGGTTGTCGAGATAGGCCCGGCGGACCGAGCGCGAATATTCGAAGGGCCGCGCGGGCGCCTCGTCGGCGAAGAGCCACGGCGAGGCGAAGGCCCGCGCCAGCGGCACGCGGGCGCCCCCGCCCTTGAAGGCGGCGGCCAGGGTCTGGAAGAAGGACATGGGGGGTTCCTTTTTTTGATCCTCCCCGGAACGGGGAGGGGGACCATCCGCAGGATGGTGGAGGGGGCTCTCGGCGGGGCGCGGTGCTGGAGGATAGCCCCCTCCACCACGCCGCTTCGCGTCGCGGTCCCCCTCCCCGTTCCGGGGAGGTATCTGGGCGGCGCTGTTCTTCGCCACCCCCGCTCTCGCCGCCCCGCCGCCGGTCGTGCTGTCCGCCGCGCCGGACAAAGTCGCCGTCACGCTCTACCGCGATCCCGCGCGCGGCGAGGGTCCGATCAATCGCGGCGATCCGACCTCCTTCGCCCTGATCGTCGAGACCCGCACCGTCGACCTGCCGCCGGGCGAGGCGGTGGTCCGCTTCGAGCGCGTCGCCAGCGGCATCGTCCCCCAGTCGGCGATCCTGTTCGGCGCCTCCCCGCGCGAGCGCAACCGCGACGCCGCGCTGCTCTCGCAGAAAGGGCTGGTCGACGCCTTCACCGGCCAGCGCGTGATCCTGCGCCGCACCGATCCCGCGACCGGCAAGGTCACGGAGGAGAGTGCGACGATCCGCTCCGCCGCCGACCGGCTGGTGGTCTCGACCGAGCGCGGCAGCGAGGCGGTCTATTGCTCGGGCCTCAGCCAGACGCTGATCTACCCGGAGGCCCCGCCGACGCTTTCGGCCAAGCCGGTCCTGTCGATGACGACCAAGGACCAGCCGGGCGGGCGCGCGACCGTCACCCTCGCCTATCTCGCCACCGGGTTCGACTGGGACGCGACCTATGTCGGCACGCTCGGCGAGGACGGCCGCACGCTCTCCCTGCTCGGCTGGCTGACCATGGCGAGCGGCGACGACACCACCTTTCCCGACGCGACCGCAGCGGCGGTGGCCGGCAAGGTCAACCGCTCGCGCGCGACGCGCGACGACACGGGGCGCAACGCGGTCAACCAGGCCCGCTACCTGAACCGGCAGTTCGGCTGCTGGCCGGCGAAGACCACGAGCGACATCGACGCGCCCTATCCGCCGCCACCGCCGCCGCCCGCTCCGGCGCCGATGATGATGGCGATGGAGGCCGACAGCATCGTGGTCACGGCCCAGCGCGCTCGCGGCGGGCTGGCCAAGGCCGCGGTGGTCGCGCAGGCCGAGGACCTCGGCGACCTCAAGCTCTACGCGATCCCCGTGCCGGTGACGGTCGCCGCCCGCTCGCAGAAGCAGGTCGCCTTCCTGGTGAAGGACGAGGTCAAGGGCGATCTGCTCTATCGCGCCAGGGTCGGCTGGGGCGCGCCGGAAGACCCGCAGATGCTGTTCCGCTTCCGCAACCGCAAGCAGGACGGCGCGGGCGATCCGCTGCCCGCCGGCAAGGCGGTGCTCTACCAGGACGCCCGGCTCGGCCGGATGTTCGTCGGCGAGGCGAGCCTGCCCGACAAGGCGCTCGACGAGGAGGTCGAGCTGGCCTTCGGCGCGCCAAGCAACGTCACGCTGGAGACCGACGAGCAGCCTCTCGCCAAGGGCGACGGCGCGGCATACACGGCGACAATCCGCAACGCGAACCCCTTCCCGGTGCGCTTCGAGGTCGATTTCCCGAAGGACGCCGGGCGCCTGTTCGGCGGCATTTCCGGCACGGTGATCGACAAGCCGGCAAAGCGCGTCTGGACCGCGACGATTCCCGCCAATAACAGTATCAGGCTGACCTACCGGGCCACCGACCGCGACTAGCCTTTCCCTCAAGGACTTCCCCCATGCGCCGCACCGCCGTTTCCCTGATCGCCGCCGCGAGCCTGCTCGCCACCACGCTCCCCCAGGCGCTCCTCGCCCAGGGCGCCGCGCCCGCGCCGCTGAGCCAGCTCGTCAAGGCGGTCGACATTCCCTACGAGACCTTCACCCTCGACAACGGCCTGCGGGTGATCGTCCATACCGACCGCAAGGCGCCGATCGTCGGGGTAACGGTCTATTACCGAGTCGGCTCCAAGAGCGAGCCGCGCGGCAAGACCGGCTTCGCCCACCTCTACGAGCACCTGTTCTTCGGCGGCTCGGAGAACGCGCCCGACTTCGACGTGCCGCTGGAGGCCGCGGGCTCGACCACCACCAACGGCTCGACCTGGTACGACCGCACCAACTACGTCGAGACCGTGCCCAAGGGCGCGCTCGACCTCGCCCTGTTCCTCGAGAGCGACCGCATGGGCCACCTGCTCGGCGCCGTGACCCAGGACAAGCTCGACAAGCAGCGGGGCGTCGTCCAGAACGAGAAGCGCCAGGGCGACAACCAGCCTTACGGGCTGGCCGAATACGTCATCACCGAAGGGCTTC
>ERZ778022.1186-NODE-1186-length-38972-cov-5.592646_pt1 | contig 38972 bp, 38 predicted proteins | sample MGYA00375752_ERZ778022 | MGnify/ENA primary metagenome ERZ778022 (study PRJEB29350, sample SAMN05389826) | bioreactor metagenome | isolation source: Thiocyanate bioreactor | place: South Africa: University of Cape Town | collected 2014-04-04 ...
CAGCAATTCCGAAACCATTCTGCAGCTCTTCCGGTAAGTCCTGAGCGCCACAAGCCACCCGGTTTTCGAAACCCCGCCAGTCACTGGCGGGGTTTCGTCGTTCTTTCGGTGAGTTGCTGGTGGCTGCAGGACTTCGCGCTGGATGTGAAAATTAGGAAAAATTCCGAGGCGTGGTATAAAATTCAATCTTCCTTAACCTTAATAGTATTTATTGTACTCATCAAACGGCGGGTTAACCCAGAAATTAGTAACGGTTAGTGTGCATGACGCTGGCCGCCGTTTACCGGTCGAGTAACCCGGTATGTCCCTTCTTGTTTTTTAGTCCAAAGGGGCCATATTATGACGAGTATCGTAACGAATAACGCTGCAATCGCTGCACTCAATACTCTCCGTTCTATCAATTCGAGCATGGAGAGCACGCAGAGCCATATTTCTTCCGGCCTGCGCATCGGCAACGCATCCGACAACGCCGCTTACTGGTCCATCGCAACGACCATGCGTTCGGACAACAAGGCACTCGGCGCAGTAGAAGACGCAATTGGTCTTGGCGCTGCCAAGACGGATACGGCCTATACGGGTCTCGAAGCCGCCATCGACGTCGTTTCCGAAATCAAAAAGAAGCTTGTTGCCGCCCGCGAACCGGGTGTAGACAAGGACAAGATCAACAAGGAACTGACGGAACTCAAGTCGCAGCTGTCGTCGATTTCGCAGTCTTCTTCGTTCAATGGCGAAAACTGGCTGTACAACGACACCACGACGGCTCCGGCTACCAAGACCATGGTTGGTTCGTTCGTCCGCGCCGCAAACGGCAACGTTTCGATCAAGACGATCGATTACGATACCTCCAAGTCGATGCTGATCGATGTTCGGACACAGGCAAACGGCCTGCTCACCAAGGGTTATGCCGTCATTCAGGGCACGGGCACCACTGTCAACGCCACCTACTTCCTTATTGATGCGAACGGTGCCACCGCTAACACCGGTACGGAAATCGTCCTGACCAGCACCACCTCCGATCTCAACGTCGAAGGCATGGTCAGCGCCGTTGACAAGATGCTCAAGGACATGACCGATGCTGCTGCAACGCTTGGTGCGACGAATTCGCGTCTCGACCTGCAGAAGAACTTCGTGAAGGATCTACAGGACGTCATTACCACTGGTGTTGGCCGTCTGGTGGATGCCGACATGAACGAGGAATCGACCCGCCTCAAGGCTCTGCAGACGCAGCAGCAGCTTGGCATCCAGGCGCTGTCGATCGCCAACTCGAACGCCGACAACATCCTGTCGCTGTTCCGCTAATCATATAAGGCGCGGCCCCGACGAAAATCGGGGCCAGCCATCATCTGCAGGCGTTCGAGCCGCATCTCCGTCAGGAGATGCGGTTTTTTTTGTTGGGGCTGTTCGCGTCGATCCGATCTTAACCTTTTGCTCATGAAATTTAAAAAAGGGTTAATTGCGTTAACCATTTGTTAACCATATGCTCTTAACTATTCGTTAACAACGTCGGGCTGGTCACCAGGGCAAACACGTGACCGGCGAGCATGATGCAGGCCTTCGTTACCGGTATTTTCGTGAAATCCGGTATGTCCCGCAATCTCTTTGGGGCAAGACATATGACCAGCATTTTGACCAACACCGCCGCAATGGCGGCTCTCCAGACTCTCCGCGGCATCAACAACAACATGGAAGAGACCCAGAGACGGATCTCCTCCGGGTACCGGGTGCAGACGGCCGCCGACAACGCCGCCTATTGGTCCATCGCGACCACGATGCGTTCCGACAATGGCGCGCTGTCCACGGTACAGGATGCACTCGGCCTTGGCGCAGCAAAAACAGACGTTTCCTATACCGGCCTCGAAGCAGCGGTCGATGTCGTCACCGAGATAAAGAAGAAGCTCGTTGCAGCACGCGAGCCCGGTGTCGACAAGACCAAGATCGACAAGGAACTGACCGAACTCAAGAACCAACTACAGTCAATCGCAGAATCCGCATCGTTTTCCGGCGAGAACTGGCTCTACAATACCTCCACCGTGGCGCCAGCGACGAAAGAGATCGTCGCGTCCTTCAATCGTTCGGCTGACGGCTCGGTTTCCGTGACGACGCTGGCATACGATACGTCCACGTCGGTCCTTATCGACACCTCGGATGCCAGCCGCGGTCTGCTGACCAAGGGATATGCCGTCGCCCAACCCAGTGGTTCGACGACCACGGCAGCGACCTACTATCTGATCAATCCGGGTACTGCAGCGGCCAGCGCCACGGAAGTGAAGCTGACGTCGACGACGAGCGACAACGAGATCGACGGCATGATGCTTGCCGTGGAAGCCATGCTGGCGAAGCTGACCGATTCGGCCTCGACGCTCGGCGCGATCACCAAGCGTGTCGACATGCAGGAAGATTTCGTCGCCACGCTGATGGACGTGATCGAAAAGGGTGTCGGACGTCTGGTCGATGCGGATATGAACGAAGAGTCGACAAAGCTGAAGGCGCTGCAGACGCAGCAGCAGCTCGGCATCCAGTCGCTGTCGATCGCCAATACCAATGCGGAGAATATTCTCCAGCTCTTCAAGTAAGGGCGGGATCGGCTGACCGGAGCCGATCGAAAGCATTCCAGCCGTGCCGCCGGTCATCGGCATATGGTGGAACAGTTGGACCGCGCACTGCCCTGGCGCGGTCCAACGCATTCATCCTCGCACAAGTTTGACATCCTAATTTCCCGGCGACTGACCATGCGGAAATGTATCCGCAAACGCCCAGGCGCCGTCTTCGTGACCGTCGGAAGTAAATGCCGGATGTGCTGATGATCGAAAAATTGAGACTATCCTATGAACTGACAGGGACGCCGGGTGGACATGACGCCTTCGGCGGGAATGACGGGGCAGGTCTATGACAGCAGCTCTTGCCCGATACCTGAAGGATTTCAGCGAGCCGGTCGAGCCGGAACCGGTCTTCGATACGTCTGCGTTCGATGACGACGTTTTCGTCAACGCCTTGCCGGAACCGGAGCCGGTCGATCCCGAAGCGGTGCGCCGCGAGGCCTATGCCGAGGGTTTCGAAGCCGCGACCCGGGAACTGCAGGCGCAGCATGCCGCAGAAGCCGAGGCCGTAGCCGCCGCCCACCAGCAAGAACTGGAGGCTTTGCGCCAGGCATACGAGGCCCAGGCGGCAGCGCTGATCGCGACGAGGATCAACGCAATTTCCCTTGCCATTTCTGAAGCGATCAGCGTGCAGACGACCGAAATCCTCGCGCCGATCCTCTCGGAAGCGCTGGCGGCCAACGCTGTGCGGGCCATGGCGGAGATGATACGGAAGGCGATCCTGGATGGCGCGGCGGGCACGATCGTCGTGCGCGGCCCGGGTCAACTCTTCGATATTCTGAAAACCGAGCTGGGCGAAGACGCCGCGCTCCTGCGCCATGTGGAAACGCCGGATCTCGATCTCACTGCGGATGTGGCCGGAGCGGTCCTGGTGACCCGGATCTCCGCGTGGGCGGCTAGCTTGAAGAAGGTGCTCGAATGAGCGAAGGCGAAAATCACCACCACGGCAAAAACGAAATCATCATCGTCAAGAAGCATGGCGGCGATCACGACGGTCACCACGGCGGTGCATGGAAGATCGCTTACGCCGACTTCATGACGGCCATGATGGCCTTCTTTCTCGTGATGTGGCTCGTCAACGCCGCAAACGAAGAGACGAAGGCCTCCGTCGCCACCTATTTCAACCCGATCAAGCTCGCCGACGAGAAGCCGACGGAAAAGGGCTTGAAAAAACCGGTCGAGCAGGCGGATGGCGAAGAGCAGAACGAGCGTTCGAAGGTGAAGGCCGACGGTACGACGGTCGGTGCTGCCGCTGCGACCGGAGACGACCAGACGGCGGCCTCCGGCGAGCAGACCAATTATTCCGAAGCCGATTATTTCGAAAATCCCTATTCGGTTCTGGCGGAAATTGCCCAGGAAGTCGGCCAACAGGCGAATGTCAGCGCCAAGGGCGAAGGCGGTGCAGCCGATTCCGGCCCGGCGACCGGCGCCGATGGCGGCGAAGCCTATCGCGACCCCTTCGATCCCGATTTCTGGACGCAGCAGGTCGAGGTATCGCGGGCACAGCAGGGGCGGACGACCTCCGACCAGCCGGTTTCAGCCGAGAACGATGCCGAGCAGCAGGCGATCGCCATGGCCAATCCGGACCAGGCGACGAAAGACAAGCCCGACGTCGAAACGGCCGACAAGGCCAAGGACAAGCAGGACGATCACGACAAGACGCAAAAGGAAACCGCCGACAAGAACGGCAAGGACACCGCAGACAAGCAGGAGAAAGCTGACAAGCAGGAGAAGGCCGAGAAGCGCGAGCAGCAGGCGGCGCAGTTGCACGAGCAGCTCGAGCAGGCGCTCGGCGGCACGGGCGGCAAACTCGCCGAGGGCCTGGTCGTGACGCCGACCGAAGGCGGTCTCCTCATCACCATCTCCGACCAGCAGAACACGCCGATGTTCAATATCGGTTCGGCCGTGCCGCAGAAGGACATGGTGCTGGCCATGGAAAAGGTCGGCAAGGTTCTCAGCGAACGCAAGGGCGCGGTGCTGATCCGCGGCCATACCGACGGCCGCCAGTTCAAGGGCGGCAAGATGGACAACTGGCAACTGTCGAACGATCGCGCGCAGAGCGCTTATTACATGCTGGTCCGCGGCGGCCTGGATGAAAAGCGCGTGCAGCAGATCTCCGGCTTCGCCGACCGGCGCCTGCAGATTCCTGAGGACCCGCTTGCCGACGCCAACCGGCGGATCGAAATCCTCCTGCAGGCGAACCAGGGGTGATCATGGCCATGGCTCGATCGTCGCTACGTTTCACCGCATTGTTCACCCTCGGCATCGTGATGTCGGGGGTGGCCGCCGCCGAGGATGAGGCTCTGCCGACCCCGGAAGACCTGGCGCCCTATAAAATGTTGCGGTCCATGCAGTTCGTGCAGGATTCCGTCGTCGCGGGCGACCATTCGGCCGCAGAGATGCAGAAATTCATGCTGGCGACGATCGACAGGCGGCTGAGGACGGCGGACCCGGAAATCTTCGACGACACGCGCAATGTCGATGCCGCGCTGATCTATTCGATGAGCGGCGGCAATCCCGCGACGCTCGAATATCTGGTATCCAGGGATGTCGGCGGGTATTTCGACAACCGCGTTGCCGATGCGCTCAGGAAATATCTGAGCGGCAAGGGAACGCTGGTCTCCAAGAGCCTGGTGGAGATGCTGCCGGAATACCGGGATACGACGCTCGGTCCCTATCTGGCGCTGGTCGCCGCCAATGCGGTTGTCGGCAACAATCCGGAAGAAGCCCTGAAATTTTACGATCTCGCCCGGCTGACGGCGCCCGGCACGATCATCGAGGAAGCTGCGCTCCGGCGTTCGGTTGCCGTTACCGCAGAGCGTGGCATGGTGGAAAGAGGGCTCGGTTATGCCAACCGCTATGCCCGCCGCTTCCTGCATTCCCCCTATGCGAGCCAGTTCGCCGATCTCTTCGTGATGCTGGCGGTGGGCAACTACGACTCGGTCAGGAACGATGACATCGAAAACACGTTGTCGTTCATGGACAACGAGCGACGCAGGGAGGTTTACCTGCGCATTGCCCGCAGGGCGGCAATCGCCGGCAAGATAGACCTCGCACGCATGGCCTCCAGCCATGCCGATGCCATCCCCGCTTCACCCGGCATGGACCGAAAGCAGCAGACGGAACTTTATAGCGGGCTTGCCGAAATCTCGACGAAGGATATCGACCAGGCGGTTGAAAATATCGACGGCATCCCGGAGGGCACGCTGTCGCCGCGGGATGAAGCGCTGCGTTCGGCCGCCCGGCTCGTTGCGGAAGAGGTGCTGCGGCAGCCGGACATGAATAGCCTGACGCAAGAAGCGTCAGCGAATGTCGAGAATCAGGAACACTCCGCCGCCAACCTGCCAGTTCAGGGGCATTCCGGCGCTGCCGCCCAGGCGGATGCCAATGAGGCGGTCTACCGCAGCGGTGCCGTCTTCGAAGAGTTTGTAACGAACAGTCGGGCCAAATTGGTGGAAATCGACGGTTTGCTGGCGAAAGAAAGCGATAAAAAATGATGGATCAGGGGATAGGAAGCGCTTTGCCGGGGTTGAATGCGGCCGCATCGGCCAAACCCGCTGCCAAGCACGGCCAGCAAGGCCAGTCGGAAAACGGTGGCTTCGGCGAGACGCTCGATCAGGTCGGGCATGGCGACCACCGGAATGGGCAGAAAGCGGCGGCCGACGGCAAGTCGCAAAAGCCGGCCGACGATCTTCCGGACGCGACGCCGGAGCAGGCAGGCGAAACGGCCGAAGCGCCGATTGCAGGGGTTGGTGCAAATCGTATCAAGAAGCCGATCATCGACATTCAGCAAGGCGCGTCCCAGCGTCAGGCGGCGCAGCATCTTTTCCAGGCAGGCTCCGCGATCTCCGAGGCCAAGGCTGCCACGGCAAAATCGAAGGCTGGGCTTGACAAGCTTCCCCAGCATGCCGACGAGGTGGAACCGCAGTCGGCGTCCGACCTTGCCGTCAAGGGTGGAGGCACCCATGCCCGCAAGTCGGTGGCTGGCGCACTGGCCGATATGAATGCCAAGGTCGATGATACCCAGGTTGACCCCGCCGCGACCGCAGGTGCAACGTCCAGCGACGACGTGATGTCCTTGCTCGGAGCGGAAAACGCTCGCGAAATCGGGCAGGTTGTGCCGGCAACGTCGGAAAGGCACGCCGACGGCGTCGGTCGGACGAAAATGGCGCCCCATGATGTTTCCGGCAAGGATGTGGCAAGCGGCCTGGGCGGCGAAGACATAGCCGCCACGGAGAGCGATGGCAACGACGCCAGGACATTCCGCTTCTCCCGCGCCGATGGCAAGGGCCGGACGATGGACATGATCGTCGGCGGACGCGAAAGCAACGGTGCTGTCGACGAACCGCGGCGCACGACGTCGGTCGAAACGGTGACCGTGCTCGATTCCCGGCGGTATCTCGGCCTGGCGCCGAATTCCAGCGCCGTCCTGGATGCGATTTCCGGCGATTCCGAGTGGGTGAAGGCAATGCAGCCGAGCAGCGCCTTGTCCAATGCCGCGACCCAGGCCAGCACCGGCAAGGTGGTGAATATGCTGAAGCTGCAGCTGCAGCCCATCTCGCTCGGCATGGTGACGGCGACGATGCGGCTTGTGGGCGACGAGTTGTCGGTGGATCTGATGGTCGAGAATACCTCCGCCTACCGGCAACTGAGCAGCGACCACAAAAGCATCATCGAGGCGCTGCGCGCGCAAGGTTTCTCGATCGACCAGGTGACCGTTACCCTGGCGCCGACGAGCAACGCCGACAGCAGCAACAGCAGCACCCAGAACGGCAACCAGAACGCTTCGTTCGGCCAGCAGGGGGCGCAGGACGGCAGCGGCGGCGCTGCTTCCCGAAGGGACGAGAGAAATGCAGCGCAACAGCAATGGAGCAATGCTTCGCAATCTGGCGAGAATGGCCTCAGCGACGGCGGTGCCGGCTCTGCTGGCGCTCGTTCTGGGCATCTCTACCTCTGACGCCCTGGCGTCGGGAAATGCCTGTGAGCGCGAAATCCAGGCGGCTGCGATACGCTACGGCATTCCGGAAGGCATCCTCTATTCTGTCGGTCTGACCGAGACCGGCAGGAAGGGATCGCTGCAGCCCTACGCCCTCAATGTCGAGGGCAAGACCTATTTCCCTCGCACCGAGAGCGAGGCGCTCAAGCAGTTTCAGGCTGCCAGGGCAGGCGGCGCCAAGCTGATCGATCTCGGGTGCATGCAGATCAATCATCATTTCCACGGCGAGAATTTCGCATCGGTGCAGGACATGCTCGATCCCCGACGCAATGTTCAGTACGCTGCAAAATTCCTGCGCAACCTGCATGACCGCCACCAGACGTGGACCATGGCGGTCGCCCGCTATCATGCCGGGCCGAACAACGACCCGGCGCAGAAGAAATATGTCTGCCGGGTGATCGCCAATCTGGTGGCCACGGGCTACGGAAAATGGACTGCGAATGCATCGCAGTTTTGTCGTGGATAACAATCTTGGATTGTTTTTACCTTTGATGCTTCATCCTTGAAACACCGGAGTACAGCGGCGGATGGTTAACGCTTGTTAACCTTGGATTAATCAATCGTTAACCTTTTCCAAAAATTTTTGTGTGGATAATTTCGGGTGCCCACTAGATATAGATCAAATCACGGCCAATTTGTTAATCTACTATTAATTCCTGCCATTAACTTTCTCCAGTTGTTCGCGATTCGCTCGATTCGTAGGTCTGTCTCATCGAGGTGCCACAGTGATTCGGAGGCGGACGAATGATCGTAGTGGTTGATGAGCGTGAGCTCGTAAAAGACGGTTACACTTCCCTGTTTGGAAGAGAGGGTATTCCCTCCACAGGCTTTGATCCCCGGGAGTTCGGGGAATGGGTCAACACGGCGGCCGATTCGGATATCGCTGCCGTGGAGGCCTTTCTGATCGGCCAGGGCGAACAGACCTTCGAGCTGCCGCGGGTGATCCGCGATCGTTCGATGGCACCGGTGATCGCGGTCAGCGACCATCCCTCCCTGGAGACGACGCTGGCGCTCTTCGACTGCGGCGTCGATGATGTCGTGCGCAAGCCGGTTCATCCTCGCGAGATCCTGGCGCGTGCCGCGGCGATCCGTCGCCGCCTGAAGGCGATTTCGAACTTCACCGATGTCGGCCCGATCCGGGTCTTCTCGGACGGTCGCGACCCGGAACTGCATGGCGAAGTCTTCCCCCTGCCGCGGCGCGAACGCCGCATCCTGGAATACCTAATCGCCAATCGCGGCCGTCGGGTATCCAAGACCCAGATCTTCAATGCCATCTACGGTATCTTCGACGAAGAAGTCGAAGAGAACGTCGTCGAAAGCCACATCAGCAAGCTGCGCAAGAAGCTGCGCAAGAAGCTTGGCTTCGATCCCGTCGATTCCAAGCGTTTCCTTGGCTATTGCATCGACTGGAACTGATATTCTGCAGGCCTGCTGGCGCGGGCGATAATCTTTCCCGGAAACCGCGCCCTCCCACGAAGCCAGACAGCTTCACGCAAGGCCCAACTCATAAGCTCTGTAATTAATACGGAAACGAGGATCCAAAATGAGCATTTTTGGTACAATGAAGACGGCTGTCGCCGGCATGAATGCGCAGGCCAACCGCCTCGGCACGGTGGGCGACAACATCGCAAACTCCAGCACGGTCGGCTACAAACGCGCTTCCACGGAATTCTCGTCGCTCGTTCTTCCTTCGGGCAGCAGCAGCTACCAGTCCGGTGGCGTCACCACGAACATCCGTTATTCCATCTCCGAACAGGGCAACCTGGCCTACACCACCAGTTCCACCGACCTGGCCATCCAGGGCAACGGCTTCTTCGTCGTGCAGAGCGCCAACGAGCAGGCCTACATGACCCGCGCCGGTGCCTTCCAGAAGGACTCCGAGGGTTACCTGGTCAACTCGGCCGGCTACAAATTGATGGGTTACTCCTACGCAGCCGGCGCGCCGGCTGCCGTGGTGAACGGCTTCGACGGTCTCGTTCCGATCCAGATCGGCCAAGGCGGCTTGACGGCCCAGGCTTCGACAAGAGGCAGCTTTGGTGCCAACCTCAATGCCGACGCGGTTGTCGTAGGCCCGCTCGCGACACCGGTAACAACGCTTCCGTCGAGCAACGACCCGACTGCAAAATATTCGGACAAGAGCTCGCTGACTGCATACGATAGCTTGGGTCGACAGGTCCTATACGACTTCTATTATACCAAGACCGACGCGAATAAGTGGGAAGTGACGGTTTACCGTCAGGACCAAGCGACGCCCGGTACCGGCTTTCCCTATGTGGACAGCACCGGCACACCGCTGACATCTTCCCTTTCGGACATCACCCTGGAATTCGACCCGGCAACGGGCAAACTGACGACTACACCGGCCTCGATCACGATCACCGACAGTACCACGTCGCCTCAGACCATCGAGATCGACCTTTCGACGATGACCCAGTTCGGGGCTAAGTTCACGCCGGGCAAGGCAACGATCGACGGCAAGGCCGCCAACGCGATCAAGGACGTCGAGATCGACAAGGACGGCACGGTCTACGCCATCTACGACGACAGCTCGGTCGAGCCGCTCTATCGCATTCCGCTCGCCACCGTCGCCAGCCCGGACAAGCTGACGATCGAGACCGGCAACGCCTATTCCCCGGGTGCCGCATCGGGTGTCGTCATTATCGGCTTTCCGAACCAAGGCAACTTCGGCCAGATCGTCGACAATGCGGTGGAAGAATCCAACGTCGACCTCGCGGGTGAACTGACGTCCATGATCGAGGCTCAGCGCAGCTATACGGCGAACTCCAAGGTCTTCCAGACCGGCGCCGATATCATGGACGTTCTGATCAACCTCAAGAGATAATGTTGACAAGGTAAGGTGAGGTAAGAGTCGGATGTCGCTCTCTTCTGCAATGAACACGGCCCAGGCCATCTTCAACAACACGGGTACCCAGACGTCTACCGTGTCGAAGAACATGGCGAACTCGGGCAACGCGGACTATGCGAAACGTACGACGATCGTCTCCACCACCCTGTTCGGTGCGCAGGTCTCGACGACGGTGCGCGCACAAAACGAGGTTCTGATGCGTCAGAACCTCACCGCCATCTCGCAGAACAGCGGACAGCAGAGTGTGCTGTCCGCTCTCGGCGACATGCGTTCGGTGATGGGCGGCACGAATTACGAAATGTCGCCCGCCAAGTATCTTGAGGCGCTTCGCAACAAAATTCATGAATATGCCACGCGGCCGAGCGACCAGGTCGTCGGCGCCGGCGTGATCAGTGCGGCACAGGATGCCGTCACGGCTCTGAATACCGCGTCGAGTGAAATCCAGCGCGTTCGCGCCGACGCCGACAAGCAGATCGAGGCGCAGGTCGACAAGCTGAACAACCTCCTGTCGGAGTTCAAGGCCGCCAATGACATGGTGACCACGGAGACCGCGCGTGGCGGTGATCCGAACGACGCTCTGGACCGGCGGGACTCCCTGCTCAAGCAGATTTCCGAGATTGTCGGTGTGTCCATCGTCAACCGCGAAAACAACGACGTGGTGCTTTATACATCGGACGGCACGACGCTGTTCGAAACAAGCCCGCGAAAGGTTACCTTCCAGCGGAACCTGTTCTACAGCGCCTCGACGACGGGCAATGCGATCTACATCGACGGTGTCGCTGTCGATGCTGCGAAGAGCGCCAACACGACCGCTCTCGGTTCGTTGCCGGCGCTCTTGCAGGTTCGCGACGACATTGCTCCGACCTTCCAGTCGCAGCTGGATGAGATCGCACGCGGCCTGATCACAATTTTTGCGGAAAACGGTGGCACGATCGCCGGTCTTTTCCAGAACGGCACCAGCACGACCGTTCCCGCGGCCGGCACGCTTGTTCCCGGTCTTGCGGCCAGTATCGTCGTCGCTCCGAATGCGATCACCAACCCGTCCAAGGTCCGAGACGGATCGGTCAACGGCACGACGCAGAATCCGGACAACAACAGCAGCTTCTCCACGCTCTTGGACAAGTACGACCAGGCATTCGACAGCTCGATGGCCTTCGATGCAGCTGCGGGTATCGATGTCCAGAAAACGTTGATCACCTTTTCTTCCAATTCGCTGAGCTGGCTCGAAAGCCTGCGCAGCAGCGCGACCGCAGCCGGCGAAAGCAAGACTGCCTTGCTGTCGCGCTCCGCGGAAGCCTATTCCAACATGACGGGCGTCAGCCTCGACGAGGAACTGTCGCTCATGCTGGATCTCGAACAGTCCTACAAGGCCGCGACCAAGCTCGTGTCCGCTATCGATGAAATGTTGCAAGCACTCTTGAATATTGCGAGCTAAGTCATGAAGACTTCCTTTGTATCGACTTTATCCATTCAAAATGCCATGCGCCTGACGGTGGCGCAGGCGCAGTCCGAATTGCTCAAGGCGCAGTCGGAAGCCACGACCGGGAAATATTACGATCTTGGCGTGTCGCTGGCGGAACGGACATCCCAGAGTCTCGACCTCAACCGCGAAGTGGCGCGTCTCAAGGCACTTTCGGAGACCAATTCCCTTTCGACGCAGCGGCTCGCCTCGTCCCAGACCGCGCTGGACAATATCAGCAACGCCGGCCAGTCGATGCTCAATACAGTGCTGGCACTGAGCGGCAGCGAGGATGCCAACAGCCTGAAGACGGCGCGGACGTCGATCGAGAATGCCTTTTCGATCTTTTCAGACATGTCGAACATGGCGCTGAACGGCGAATTCCTGTTCTCCGGCATCAACTCCGACGTACAGCCGGCGACCGACATGCAGACCAATGTCGCGACAGCCTACAATACCGAACTGCAGTTTTATCTGACAAGCCAGGGCCTCACTGACAAGTCGCAGATGTCGGCAACGCAGATGGACAGCTTTCTCACCACCGTGGAAGCCAAGTTCAACGGCACATCGACGCTGACCGATCCGCCGCATACCGGCCGAGGCGGCGAGGACCTCTGGACGTCCTATGTCTCGCAGGCCAGCGATACCAACATGACCAGCCGCATCAGCAAGACGGAAGTGGTCGAAAGCTCGACGAACACCAATACCCAGGGCATGCGCTACATGGCATTGGGTGCGATCAGCGCCCTGACGTTCATGGATGCGTCGCTCGATACGCCGGCCCGCCAGGCTGCCAACAAGAAGATGAACCAGTTCATCGCGGCAGGCATCGACGGCATCGACGTTGACCGCGGTAAGCTTGGACTTTCCGAAGAGCGAATTAAGAAAGCGAATGACTCCCTTAACGCTCAATCGACTATCATAAAGACCTATCTCGGGGATCTGGAGGGTGTCGACGGCTACGAAGCGGCGACACGGGTCAAGAATCTCCTGGCACTGGTCGATGCGTCGTACACGCTGACGGCAAGAATACAGCAGTTAAGCCTGGTAAATTTCCTTTGATGTAAAAGGAAAGACGATGAAAATGAAGGATGCATGAATGTACCAGTTTTCATATGCCGAGATCATGGAAGACGGCGTCGCGGACGCAAAGGATCGCGAACGACAGGTACTCAATCGCTCTATTGAACTGCTTTCTGCTGCGCGTGATCGGGGCGGCTACAATCGCGAGGCGATCGACGCCTTGTTCTATACGCGCCGAATCTGGATTCGCTTTATTGAGGATTTGAAACAGCCGGAAAATCAGCTCGACACCGAATTGCGGGCCAATCTCATCTCGATCGCTATCTGGATCTTGAAGGAGTGCGACCGGATCAGAAAACGGCAGTCGGAAAATTTTCAGGGCATTATCGACGTAACCACCATCATCAGGGATGGACTTAAATGAAAAGTACCCTACGCATATCGCTTAAATCCGGCGAAAGAATTTTTATAAATGGAGCGGTGCTGCGTGTTGACCGCAAGGTCGCCCTGGAATTCTTGAATGACGTGACGTTCCTCCTGGAAAACCACGTTCTCCAGCCGGAAGATGCGACGACGCCGCTGCGGCAGCTGTACTTTATCGCCCAGATGATGCTGATCAATCCGGACGGCGCAGAGCAGTCCATGGCGATGTTCCGCAAGTCCGTCGCCATGCTGTTGAATTGCTTCAAGGACGACGAAATTCTCGCCGAACTGAAGCGGATCGACGGAATGGTGACCTCCGGTCGCGCCTTCGACGCGCTGAAGGCCATTCGCGGGCTTTACGTTGCCGAGGATCGTATCCTCAACAACCAGGAACTCACTCCAGCCACCATCGAACAGATTCGCAGGGAGATTGCCCCATGGCGGTAAGCGGTGTTAATTCGGTTGCCGCGCCCACCGGGGCGAACGGTAAGGCTGATTCCGCTGCATCTGCAGCGTCGCTGAACTATCAGAGCTTCCTGAAGCTGCTGATCGCCCAGATGAAGAATCAGGATCCGACCGATCCGATGGATGCGACCCAGCAGGTTTCGCAGCTGGCGACCTTCTCGCAGGTCGAGCAGGCCATCCAGACGAACAAGAACCTCGAATACCTGATCCAGAGCCAGTCGCTGACACAGGCGTCGAACTATATCGGCAAGACCCTGACCAGCGCCGACGATTCCGTCACTGGCGTCATCAAGGAAGTCGAGGTTTATTCGGACGGTCTGATCGCCATCACCGAAGACGGCAAGAAGATCCTGATTCAGGCCGGCATCAAGATCAGCAACGGCCCGTCGTCGTCAACGCCGACGGATGGCGGCACCGACCAGCCGACCACGGCTGCCGAAGCCATGGGAACCGGCACCGATACGACGACCGGCGAGACCACCAGCTAATACATGTCGTGCGAACGCGTGCGGCGGTTTTGCGAAAACGACATGCGCAAACGAGGAGCTGAAGCGCGAGAGCGAATCTGAAAGATCTCGACGCGCTTGAAGCAATTCCGCTTTTCTCCGATCAGCGAAAGCGTTCCGGGCCGATATGAAGTCGGCCCGAGCTGATGTAGAATTGCGAATCATCGCTACCGGCGATGTCCAACCAAGGAATGATTCCTATGAATGAGGCTGATGCCCTGGATATCGTGCAGGCGGCCATCTGGACGGTGCTCGTTGCCTCCGGACCGGCAGTCCTTTCGGCCATGGTGGTCGGCCTGGTGATCGCTTTCATCCAGGCATTGACGCAGATCCAGGAAATTACCCTGACCTTCGTGCCGAAGATCGTCGCGATCTTCGTGGTGGTGGGCATCACGGCACCGTTCATCGGCGGGCAGATTTCGCTGTTCACCAATCTGGTGTTCTCCAGGGTCCAGTCCGGCTTCTGACGACCGCATGTCCTCCTGACGACGGCCGGCCCGCCTTCGCGCTCCGGCCGTTTTGCATTTTTGGCCGGTCCTGCCACCCTCGCGCAAGCTTCGCCGACTATCCATCGTTTCCAATTGGGCAAGAAGGTCGATTTTCCCTTGCCCGCCTCTCATGAGGAGATGGATAAGTATGGCGCAGACACCTGCAATTTCTATTCCCAAGCTCGGCGGCAGCGCCCGGGATGTCGGCTTTGCCCTCGGCATCGTCGTCATTCTCTGCATCCTGTTCCTGCCGATCCCGCCGTTCCTGATCGATATGGGCCTGGCGTTCTCGATCGCCTTCTCGGTGCTCATCCTGATGGTGGCGTTGTGGATCCAGAGACCGCTGGATTTCTCGTCTTTCCCGACCATTCTGCTGATCGCGACGATGACGCGGCTGGCGCTGAACATCGCCACGACCCGCGTGATTCTCTCCCACGGACACGAAGGCCACAACGCGGCCGGCGGCGTCATCGCCGGTTTCTCCAGCCTGGTGATGTCCGGCGACTTCGTCATCGGTGTGATCGTCTTCCTCATCCTGGTGACGGTGAACTTCATCGTCATCACCAAGGGTGCGACTCGTATCGCCGAAGTCGGCGCCCGCTTCACCCTGGACGCCATCCCCGGCAAGCAGATGTCGATCGACGCCGACCTGTCGGCCGGCATCATCGACGAGAAGGAAGCGCAGCGCCGCCGCCGCGAGCTGGAAGAAGAAAGCTCCTTCTTCGGTTCGATGGACGGTGCCTCGAAGTTCGTGCGCGGCGATGCCGTCGCCGGCCTGCTCATCACCGCCATCAACATCTTCGGCGGCATCATCATCGGTTATTTCCGCCACGGCATGGAAATCGGCGAGGCCGCCGACGTCTTCGTCAAGCTGTCCGTCGGCGACGGCATCGTTTCCCAGGTTCCGGCCCTGATCGTGTCGCTGGCAGCCGGCCTGCTCGTATCGCGCGGCGGCACGCAGGGTTCGACGGACCAGGCGGTCATCAACCAGTTGAGCGGCTATCCCCGCGCGCTTTCGGTCGCTGCGGCGCTGATGGTGTTGCTGGCAGTGATTCCCGGCCTGCCGATGCTGCCCTTCATGGCGCTCGGCGGCCTGATGGCGTTCGGAAGCTGGTTCATTCCCCGCCAGCTGGAGAAGGAAAATACCCTCCTGCGCGAGCAGGAGGAAAAGATGGCGGTCCAGACCAAGGAGCAGGAGAAGGATTCGGTCAAGGCGGTGCTCAAGACCTCCGAAATCGAACTTGCGCTCGGCAAGCTGGTCTCGACCCGCCTGCTCGGCGCACACCAGGAACTGGGCTTCCGCGTCGGCAAGATGCGCAAGAAGTTCGCCAGCCAGTACGGTTTTGTCGTTCCCGAAATCAAGGTGACGGACGATATCGCCATCGCCGAAAAATCCTATCAGATCCGCATCCACGGCACGACGGTGGCGTCGAACCTGCTGCGGGTCGGGGAAGTCCTTGTCGTCACCGGTTCGGGCCGCAAGCCGAGCGTGCCGGGTGACGAAATCCGCGAACCCGCCTTCGGCATGCCGGCGGTATCCGTCCTCGAGGCCTTCACCGAAGACCTCAAGCGCGAAGGTTTCCACCCGATCGACAACGTCTCGGTGGTCCTGACCCACGTCAGCGAAGTCATACGCAACAACCTGCCGCAGCTTCTCTCCTACAAGGACGTGAAGGTGCTAATCGATCGCCTCGACCCGGAATACAAGAAGCTCGCCGACGAGATCTGCTCGACGCACATGTCCTATTCGGGCCTGCAGGCGGTGCTCAAGCTTCTGCTTGCCGAGCGTGTCTCGATCCGCAACCTGCATCTCATCCTCGAAGCGGTGGCCGAACTGGCGCCGCATGTCCGCAAGACGGAACAGATCGTCGAGCATGTCCGCGTCCGCATGGCGCAGCAGCTCTGCGGCGACCTGGCCGACAACGGCGTGCTGCGTGTCCTGCGTCTCGGCAGCAAGTGGGACCTCGTGTTCCACCAGGCGCTGAAGCGCGATGCCAAGGGTGAAGTGGTCGAATTCGACATCGATCCGCGCAGCCTGGAAGAGTTCAGCGAGCAGGCGACCAAAGTTATCCGTGAATTCATGGACCGCGGGCTGCCTTTCGTGCTTGTCACGTCGCCGGAAACGCGCTCCTATGTGCGCATGATCATCGAACGCTTGTTTGCGACGCTGCCGGTCCTGTCCCATGTGGAACTCGCCAAGGGCATCGAAATCAAGATCCTGGGCTCTATTTCATGATTGACGACCCCCAAGGGACCGTACTCGCCCTCTTCGTGGTGTTATGCCGGGTGGGCGGGTGCATGATGGTCCTGCCGGGGTTTACGTCGGCCCGCATTCCGGTTCAGATCAGGATGCTGACGGCGGTCGCCGTTTCGATGGCGCTCCTGCCTTTGCTGTGGGACACCATCTATCCGCGGGTCTCTGCGGATCGGGTGACGTTCATCTTCCTGATCGCCAACGAACTGGCGATCGGCATCATGTACGGCATGCTGGCGCGGTTTTTCACACTGGGCCTGCAGTTTACCGGCACGGTCATCACCATGATGATCGGCTTCAACTCGCCGCCGGCACCCGACATCCTGGAAGATACGCCTGAAAACCAGGTCACGAACATGATCAGCTTTGCCGGCTTGATGGTGCTGTTCGCGCTGGATTTTCATCACATCGTCTTCCGCGCCGTGATCGAATCCTATTCCAGCATGCCGCCGGGCGCCCTGTTCAGCAGCCAGAAGTCGTTGATCACCCTCACGGATACGCTGGACCAGACGATGCATATCATGCTGCGGCTCGCCAGCCCGTTCATCCTGTACGGTCTGATGTTCAACGTTTCCATCGGCCTGATCAACAAGCTGGCGCCGCAGATCCCGATCTACTTCATCTCGACGCCCTATCTGCTGATGGGCGGGCTATTCATGCTCTATCTTTCGGTCGCGGCCCTGCTGCGGCTGTTCGCCGCCGCATTTCCCGGCGTGTTCATCGGCGGTTAGCCTTCGGGGCCGCCTTCAAGACGGAACTGGTCATGGCTGCAACAAGCAAGTCGAAAAAACTCAAACGTCTGGTGAGCGTCCAGCGCCAGCTGGAAAAGATGGCGGAAAGCGATCTTGCGGCCACGACGCGCTATCGCCACGAGGTGAACGAATCGATGGATGTCGTCATCCAGGCGATCGGCTCCATCGACGGGATCCATAGCCTGTTCACCCAGCATTATTCCGAACGGTTCGGCCGGCTTTCGGTGCGCGACCAGCAACTGGCGGGCATCCAGCAGGTGCAGGAGATGAAAATCATGCGCGAACGCGCCAAGGGCGACCGTCTGGAGGAGAACATGAAGGAGGCGCGCACCCTGGAGGAGCGCGGCGAAGCCGATGAAAGTATTTACGATCTCGTCGATCAACTCATTCTGATAAACACGCCAGCCTCCAGCAAGGTTGAAAAGCCATAACTTGCTCCGATCTGAAATGAGAGGAATGACACGTGGCTATCTCACCCCCAAGTGATTTGGTCCTGGACGTTGTGAAGGCGGCCGATCCGGCGGCCGTTCAGGCGGCTCAGCAAAAGCTGATGACGACGCGCGCGGCAGCGGCTGCTCGTGGCCTGACGGAAAGCGGCGCCGGCTTCAGCAATGCCATCGATCAGCTCGACACCACTGCGTCGAGCGCCGGTCTTGGCAATGTCTCGTCCGACAAATCAAAAATTCCTGCAAGCTACCGCAAGTTCGAGGCCATGGTGCTTCAGAGCTTCGTCGGTTCGATGCTGCCCGAGAGCGAAGAGCTGTACGGCAAGGGCAACGCCGGTGAGATCTGGAAAGGCATGATGGCCGAACAACTCGGCGATTCGATCGCCAAGGCCGGCGGCGTCGGCATTGCCGCGCAGATGTACTCGCAATCATTGATGCGGGCGCAGAACAACGAAATGAGCAGCGTTGTCCCCGATGACAACCAGCGCAAGCTCGCACTCAGCATGGTGACCGATTTCGAACGGCGCACTTTCGGCGTAGTGGCGACAGATAACGAGGGAGCCGAAAACTCATGAGCGGTACGGTCAATATTGAAGCAGCGTCGAATGATTATCGCATCAAGTCGGTCCTCGGACGGCTGGAGATGATCATCGACAACGAGAATACGCGTATCGGCGCCGATCCGGAGTTCGACCTCAAGGTTTCGAATGCTCACAAGAGCCGTTGCCTCTACGAACTGACGATGCTGTTCCGCGACACGGACCCGCGCCAGATGTCGACCATGTATGTCGACCAGTTGCACGGCCTGAAGAAGAAGCTGGTGGTCAACCAGCAGCGCGTGGAAGCCCATCTCGAAGCGGTGCGTGCGGTTGCCGACATCCTCAAGAATGCCGTTCAGGAAGCGGATGGTGACGGCACCTATTCCCAGGAACAGTTCCGCTATAGCGATTCGTGATGATCAAGCTTATTCTCACAGGAGCCTGGGTCTGCATCGTCACGTTGGGGACGGTGTATTTTTCCGTCGTCATGGCCACGGCGCCGGCGAAAGATCCGGATGCAGAGAAAAAAGCAGCCCTTGAACTGGTCAAGGGCGAATCGATCACCTTGCCGATGATTTCCAACGGCAAGGTCGCCGGTTACTTCCTCAGCAAGATTTCCTTCATGCTCGACAAGGAGAAGATGAAGGGTGTCGATCTGCCGATGACCGAATATCTGACCGACGAGCTGTTCACGCTCCTGGTCGGCAACAAGATGGTCGATATCGCCGACACGTCGACCTTCAACGTCGACGAGTTCCGCAAAGGCGTGAAAGAAGGCCTCAACAAGCGACTCGGCGATGAAATCGTCGCCGACGTGCTGGTCGAGCAACTGGACTATCTTGCCAAGTCGGACACGCGGGTTAGCGGCGGTGCCGAAAACGTCAAGCAGCCGGTCAAGATCGTCGAAGGCACGACGGCAGAGACGCCGGCGGCAGCTGCAAGCGAGTCGCATTGATCTTTCCTGACCGTGCCGCGGCACGGCTGGTCGCACCGAAGTGTTGCATTGTGAAATCCGCCCCCTCGCAGGGCTGATTTTCTTTTGCCCTGCTGTTTCAATCCGACAACACCTTCAATTTTAAACAATGACTTAAGCAGCGTTTCATCCTTCCGTTCTATAGCTTCGGCCAGTCGGTTTGCCGATGGATGGGGAAGGCCGAAAAGCGGTTTGCATCCTTTCCTTCTCGACGGCAGGCCATCGTAGAGCCGTATCCGGTTCGCGGGGGGGCACCATGACGGGTGCCGCAGCGTGCCGGTTTTGGGCGCATGGGGGAAATGAATGAACCTCGCTGCCAATTTTTCGATGCTTGCGTCGCGGCGCAGCCTGTTCGGCTTGTCCGTCTGCGATTGCGGCTGGTCGAGCGCGCTTGCCTTCCTTAACGATCTCGCCTGCCTGCCCTTGGGGCAGACGGTCGTTTCGTTCCTCAACGCCAACAATGCCAACCTCATGATCGCCGACGGGGAATACCGGCAGGCGCTCTCCAGGCACCTGGTGCTGCCGGATGGCATCGGTGTCGATCTGGCATCGCGGGTCTTTCACGGCGGGCCGTTTCCCGCCAATCTCAACGGCACCGATTTCGTGCCGGCGCTGCTGACCTACATGACCCATTCGATGCGGATCGGTCTCGTCGGCGCCCGCCGGGAAGTCCTGGAGCGGGCTGCGGCAAATTTGCGCGCCCATGCGCCCTGGCATGAGGTCGTCGCCATCTCCGACGGTTTTTTCGACAAGGAAAACAGCCAGGAGGTGGTCAGCGAAATCGAGCGGCAGGGGTTGGATATCCTGATCGTCGGCATGGGGACGCCGTTGCAGGAAAAATGGGTGGATGCCAATATCCGCCCGAAACATGCCCGTCTGGTGCTGACGGTCGGCGCCTATTTCGATTTTGCCGCCGGCGTGGTGCCGCGTGCGCCGTCGCTTGTGCGCCGGCTGCGCCTGGAATGGGCCTACAGGCTGCTTCTCGAACCCCGGCGCCTGGGACGCCGCTACCTGATTGGCATTCCACTCTTCCTTTGCAATCTGCTGCGTTACCGTTTCGGGAGAGGATTGGACATGACAGTCCCCCTGGAACGGCCGGCGGTGGTCCCGTTGCCGTCGCCTGCGGATTTCGATGACGGCACCGCAGAGATACAAGCACCGAAAGCGGCAGCGGGCAGCGGACGTTAACCTTTTCTTTGCCATGAAAATTTAACCTGCGTTAAGGACCCAGGCGATGGCATGCATCGACCGGGTTGCGTTCCAGCGCGGGCGGTCATGGCGATGAGGCAGATGTATTCGAGGACACATAGCTTCGACGGGCGTTATCCGCCGTCGGCACATGGTGACGGCCAGCCGATGCAGCCGGGCAGGGAGGCGCCGGAAACCGGCTCATACCGCCAGCCGGCCGATCCGCGCCTGACGGACACCATCGGCTCCATCCTGTTCCGCCAGGATTTTGCCGGCCGGAACGCCTCGGCTGAGCCTCCCGAGTTCCCATCTTCCGCGCCGCGGCAGTTCCGGGCCGCCGAAGAACAGCAGAACCAGCCGCCCGCTGCCAGGATTTCGGCGAAATCGCAAAATCGTCCGAACCGGCTGCGGCTGCGCTACTGGCTGGTCGGGGCGCTTGCCATTGCCGCCGTTGCGACCGTCGGCCTGTGGGGTTTTGGTACGCAGCCGCAGGTGGCTTCGGCGCATATTTCGCTGGAGATGAATGATATTGCCGATCGCGGCGAAAGGCTCGCCTTGCTGAATGCAAGGCTTTCGGCCGTCACCGGCCTCGACGTGCTGTCGAAGACGGTGGAGAAGCTCCGGCTTGACTACGATCCGGAATTTGCGGCCGGTACTGCCACGTCCTGGGGCGTGCTCACCGAGCTCCTGACGTCCTCGCCGGAAGCGGATTTCGAGCGCGGCACCGAAGCCAGGCTGCGTTCCGCCGTCGATGCGGTGGTCGATCCCTCCGACGAAAGCATCGTCGTCACCGTCCGCAGTTCGGACGAGCAGAAATCCGCCGCGATCGCCGGCGCCGTGGCGGAAACCTTCGTCGAGGCGGTCAATGCCGAGCGGCCGGTCCGCAAGGTCGATGCGGCCGCCGGCCCGGATGTCGATGCCGAACGGGTTGCGCTTGAAAAGGCGCAGGCCGAGTTGCAGGCATTCATCGCCGGCGGCGGAGAAAAATTGCAGGCGGCAATCAAGCTCAAGACCGATGTCGACAAGCTGCGCCTCGAAAATGCGCTGGCGCAAAAGCGCCTGAACGACGAGGGCGGCAAGACCGTTTCCGGCAACCTGTCCAGCCTTCTCGACGGCAGCTTCCCCGCCACCCTGCTGACGCCGGCCCTGGAAGACCTGCGCGGACGCTACGTCAGCGCCAAGATCGCGCTGGAACAACTCGCCGTTGCCTTCGGCCCGCGGCATCCGCGGCTGCAGACGGCGCAGACGATGGTCGATACGCTGAAATCCGATATCGAGCGCGAATTGCGCAACGCCTTCGCCGAAGGCCGCGCCTCGCTGCAGCAGGCACAGGCAAAAGCGAGGCAACTGGCCGCCCAGTCGGCGGAAGCGACAAAAAAACTGGAAGGCACGGGCATCGACCTGGCGCGCTACGAGGCGCTGCAGGCCTCCGTGGAGGCCGCGCAGGAAACGTTCCGCACTGCGCTGGCGCAGAACGATGGCACCGGCTCCGTCGATCCGCTGGTGACCGCCAGCATCGCGACGCCGGCGGTTTCTCTGCCGCAAATCGGGGCGCAGGCGCAGAGCGATTCGCGCCTTGGCGAATTGCTCTTCGCCATCCTGCTTGTTCTTGCCGTTGCCGCCTGCGGGCTTGCCATGCTGCATATCCGGCGTCAGAGCCACGTCGCGGACGATGACTTGGTCGAGGAGGAGCCGTCCGATCGTCACGATGCCTATCATGCCGCCGCCGAAAGGGATTATCCGCAGTCCTATCCGCATGAGATCGATCCGTGGCCGCAGCAGTCCGAGGATCATGTTGCCGGGCGACGGGCGCATGTCCACTTCGACCCGGATTATCCCGGTGAATTCGATACCGCCGGTCACGCCGCGTATCGCCAGCCGTCGCTGCTGGCCGAATTGCGCCGCGTCGCCCCGACGATGTTCCGCGACGAGGACGGCCAGCAGGATATCCGCCAGATCAAGCAGGAGGTCGCAGCCCTGCGCCAGCGGGTGCAGGACTGGGCCGACCGGCGCGGTGGGCGCTGAGCGCTACGGGCCGCGCCTTCAAATCCGCTTGCATTTGTCGGTTTCAGACACCATAGGGCGTTGGCAGGCACATTCCTGCAGAAAACACAGCCTAGATTGCAGGCGGTTCAAGGCCCGGAGGAACACGTGACGACGGTGATTGATGGCAAGCAGGTTGCCGCTTCGGTGATCGAGGCGGTAAAGGCGAAAAGCGCGGCCCTGGAGGCGGAGGCCGGAGTCAGGACAGGTCTTGCGGTGGTCATCGTCGGCGACGATCCGGCAAGTCATGCCTATGTCGGCTCCAAGAGCCGGATGGCCAAGGAATGCGGTTTCAAGTCCGTGCAGCACACGCTGCCGGAAGAGACGACGCAGGAAGACCTTGCCGCCCTGGTCGAGACGCTGAATGCCGATCCGTCGATCCACGGCATCCTGGTGCAGCTGCCGCTGCCGAAACACTTGAATTCCGAGCCGATCATCCAATCCATCCGTCCCGAGAAGGATGTCGATGGCCTGCACGTCGTCAATGCCGGCAAGCTGGCGACGGGCGACCTGGAAACGGGCCTGATTTCCTGCACGCCGGCTGGCGCGCTGATCCTGGTGCGCACCATTCACGGCGCCGATCTGTCCGGCCTGAACGCCGTCGTCGTCGGCCGCTCCAACCTGTTCGGCAAGCCGATGGGCCAGCTGCTGCTCGCCTGCAACGCCACCGTCACCATGGCGCATTCGCGCACCAAGGATCTCGCCGGTATCTGCCGTGCTGCGGACATCCTCGTCGCTGCCGTCGGCCGTGCGGAAATGGTCAAGGCGGATTGGGTGAAGCCCGGCGCGACCGTCATCGACGTCGGCATCAACCGTGTTGCGGCGCCGGACAAGGGCGAAGGCAAGACGCGTCTGGTCGGCGATGTCGCTTATGCGGAATGCGCCGCCGTCGCCGGCGCGATTACGCCGGTCCCCGGTGGCGTCGGCCCGATGACCATCGCCATGCTGATGGCCAATACCGTCATTGCCGCCCATCGCGCCGCCGGCCGGCCGGCCCCGAAGTTCTGACGACGGCTGTCGGCCGCAGCGGATTGCCGTTCCGGTCAGACCGGAGCGGGGCCGGTGGAGGAGCGAACGATCAGTTCCGCCTTCCACAATTCCTGCTGCAATTCCGCCTCGTCGTGTTTCGTGCGGTCGATCAGCCGTTCGGCGATGCGCGAGCCCGCCGCCCGCAATGCCGAGCGGGTCGTGGTCAGCGGCACGGAAAAATGCTCCGGCCTTAGCACCGGCAGCACGTCGTCATGGGCGATCAGCGAGATATCCTCTCCGAGCTTCAGGCCCGCCATGTTGATCGCCCGCACGGCGCCGAGCGCCAGGACCGTGCTGGAACAGAGTACCGACGTCGGCCGTTCCGGCAGGCGAAGGAAGCGTTCCATGGCCGCCAGGCCGCAATCGTCGCTCATGGCGGAATGACTGACCATGTCGGGCGAAAGCGACAGCTGCTTTTCCGCAAGGGCTTTGACCACGCCCTGTTTCCGCCGGATGGCGAAATCGTAATATTCCTGGCCGTTGATCAGCGCGACCCGCTTGTGGCCGAGCTGCAGCAGCAGCTTGGCGGCTTCGTAGAAGGCGGCTTCGTTGTCGATATCGACAAATGGATAATCTTCCTCGGCGCCGCGGGAGCGGCCATGGACGATGAAGGGCAGGGAGAGCGAGCGCAGCATGGCCAGGCGCTGGTCGTTGGAGCGCATGTAGGCCAGCACCAGCGCATCGACATTGCCGCTCGCCGCCAGCCGCCGCAGGGCGCCTGCCTCGTCATCCGGATCGGACGGCATCACCACCAGGTGAAAATCATGGCGGACCGCAGCCTCGCTGAGGCCGGCGAGGAATTCGCCGAAATGCACGTCGGAATGGTGGCCGGGCGCCGTCGGCATGACGAGGCCGATCGAGCCGGCCTTGCCGGTCGCCAGCCGCTGGGCTGCCTTGTTGGGGCGGTAGCCGGTTTCCTTGACCGCTTTGAGCACGCGTTCCCGCGTCGCGGCATTGACCTCGGGATAGCCGTTCAGGGCGCGACTGATGGTTGTCTGCGATAGGCCCAGAAGTTTTGAAAGCTCTTTCAAATTCACGTCACGTCGTCCCAACTCCGCTACCGGCCTCCTGCTAGATCGATGTTTTTCCATCGTTCTTCTGGCCCCAAAGCGGTTGCGCCCTATGTAACAGCGTGGCGCCCGGACGGGAACCGGAAAAGGCCGTGCTGCGTGGCGAAATTATGTTGCGGCGCAAAAGCCGGGACTTTTCCACTTCGGACTGTAAAAGCGCTTGACTTCGTTTCCTGTGGGGTGAGATGAAGGGTTGTCAAAGCGCTTTGAAAAACTTCGGCATTGCAAATCTGATCGAGGAATTCACAGGCCGCTTTTGTGATCGGGAGGTATATCACATGAAGAAATCGTTCTGGCTCGGCGTTGCCGCCGTGGCCTTGCTGGCGTCCGGCGCGTCGGCTGCTGACCTGAAATTCAAGCCCGGCGAGGACGCCAAGTTCAACTGGGCAAGCTACGATGCCTTCAAGGCGGCGCATACGGATCTCAAGGGCGAGACGATCACCATTTTCGGCCCGTGGCGCGGCGACGACGAAACGCTGTTCACCAGCGTCCTGAACTATTTCGTCGAGGCGACCGGCGCAGACGTCAAATATTCCTCGTCGGAAAACTACGAGCAGCAGATCGTCATCGACACGCAGGCCGGTTCGCCGCCGAACGTCGCCATCCTGCCGCAGCCGGGCCTGCTGGCCGATCTCGCCAGCAAGGGCTTCCTGACGCCGCTCGGCCAGGGCGAGGCCGACTGGGTGAAGGAAAACTACGGTGCGGGCCAGTCCTGGATCGATCTCGGCACCTACAAGGGCAAGGACGGCAATGCCGCCTATTTTGCTTTCCCGTACAAGGCCGACATCAAGTCGCTGGTCTGGTACGTGCCGGAAAACTTTGAGGAAGCCGGCTACGAAGTGCCCAAGACCATGGAAGAGCTGATCGCGCTCAGCGACAAGATCGTCGCCGATGGCGGCACGCCCTGGTGCATCGGCCTGGGATCGGGCGGCGCCACCGGCTGGCCGGCGACCGACTGGGTCGAGGACATGATGCTGCGCACCCAGGCGCCCGAGGTCTACGACAAGTGGGTGAAGAACGAGATCCCGTTCAACGATCCGGCTGTGGTCGGCGGTATCGAGGAGTTCGGCAAGTTCGCGCTCACCGACAAATATGCCGATGGCGGCCCGGCGGGCGTTGCCGCGACCGACTTCCGCGACAGCCCGAAGGGTCTCTTCGGCGTTCCGCCGAAATGCTACCTGCATCACCAGGCGTCGTTCATTCCGTCCTTCTTCCCCGAAGGCACGAAGCTCGGCGAGGATGCGGACTTCTTCTACATGCCGCCTTATGCCTCGAAGCCGGAGCTTGGCCGTCCGGTTCTCGGCGCCGGCACGCTGATGGCGATCACCAAGGATTCGAAGGGCGCGCGCGCCTTCCTCGAATTCCTCAAGACGCCGATCGCCCATGAGATCTGGATGGCGCAGTCCGGATTCCTGACGCCCTACAAGGCCGTCAACGTCGAAGCCTACGGCAACGACACGTTGCGCAAGGAAGGCGAGATCCTGACGACCGCCACCACCTTCCGCTTCGACGGCTCGGACCTGATGCCCGGCAAGGTCGGCGCAGGCGCCTTCTGGACGGGGATGATCGATTATGTCGGCGGCAAGCCGGCCGCCGACGTCGCAGCCGATATCCAGAAGGCCTGGGACGCGATCAAGTAAGCGTTTCGCTGTCCGATGAGGGGGAGGGTTCCCCCTCATCCCCCTGCCGGGACCTTCTCCCCGCTGGGGAGAAGGCGGACGGAGCGCCGTCATCGCCCCTAGGTCTCTTCTCCCCGGCGGGGAGAAGATGCCGGCAGGCAGATGAAAGGGGCTCCCGCAATCGCCAGCATGCTGAAATTAAGAACACAAAACACATTGATTCAAGCCGGCGACAGACCGGCGGGGACGATACGCAAATCCACGAAGGGGAGGGGAATTGATGGTTGGGCAGATCGTTTCCGCGGTCGGCGTGATGATCGTCGGCGTGCTGGCGTGCATCGCCTATTTCTGGCTTTCCAACAAGTTGCTCGACATGATCTTCCCGGTGCGCGACGGCGACGTCATGGCCGCGTCGCGCAGCCTCAGGCGGCGGGCGATCGTGCGGCCCTGGCTGTTCGTCGGGCCGGCGCTGCTGGTCCTGGTGGTCTACCTCGTCTATCCCGTCATCGCCACGCTGATCCTGTCCTTCTACGACCGTTCCGGCACGCAATTCGTCGGCATTTCCAATTACCAATGGGCGCTGAACGACCGCGAATTCCGCCAGTCGATCTTCAACAACATCCTCTGGCTCGCCGTGGTGCCGGCCGCCTGCACTTTCTTCGGCCTGGTCATCGCCGTGCTGACCGACCGCATCTGGTGGGGCAACATCGCAAAAAGCCTCGTCTTCATGCCGATGGCGATCTCCTTCGTCGGCGCCTCGGTCATCTGGAAATTCGTCTACGACTACCGCGCCGAAGGCGAAACGCAGATCGGTATCCTCAATGCCATCGTCCAGGGGCTCGGCGGTACGCCGCAGGTCTGGATCGCCTTGCCCTTCTGGAACAACTTCTTCCTGATGGCGATCCTCATCTGGATCCAGACCGGTTTTGCCATGGTCATCCTCTCGGCGGCGCTGCGCGGCATCCCGGAAGAAACCATCGAGGCAGCGGTGATCGACGGCGCCAACGGTTGGCAGATCTTCTGGAAGATCATGGTGCCGCAGATCTGGGGCACCATCGCCGTCGTCTGGACGACGATCACCATCCTGGTGCTAAAAGTTTTCGACATCGTGCTGACCATGACCAACGGCCAGTGGAACACCATCGTGCTCGCCAACCTGATGTTCGACTGGATGTTCCGCGGTGGCGGCGACAGCGGCCGAAGTGCGGCCATCGCCGTCATCATCATGCTGGCGGTGACGCCGATCATGGTGTGGAACATCCGCCGCGCCAACCGCGAAATGGGAGGACATTGAGATGGCCGCCGCAGTCGCGCAAATCCGCCGCATCGGCCTTCCCCGGCTGATCGTCCACCTCTCTGTGCTCGCCATCGTCCTGCTCTGGCTGTTCCCGACGCTCGGCATCTTCATCAGCGCCCTGCGCGACAAGGACCAGCTTGCCGTCTCCGGCTGGTGGACGGCGCTCTCGACCGCCCATCGCACCGAGGTCGCCCGCCTTGCCGATCCCGCGACGCAGAAGCAGGAAGGCAATCTCTACGTCATCGCCGGCAACGTCTGGGAGGCCGGCGATGCCCGGACGATCGACAGTTTCGGCACCCGCATCCAGGAACCTGCGGCCGTCAAGGCCGGCGAAACGGCCGATCTCGGCGAGGGCGAGACGCTGCAGGTCAATGCCGACGGCAGCTATCGTTATGCCAAGGCGGAAGCTTTCGACGGTTCCCGCGGCCGGCGCATCTACCTGACGGTGACGACGCCGCCGGAATTCACCTTCGACAATTATCGCACCGTGCTGAATTCCGAAGGCATCGGCCGCGCCTTCATCAACTCGCTGACGGTCGCCATCCCGGCGACGATCATCCCCATCCTCGTCGCCGCCTTTGCCGCCTATGCGCTGTCGTGGATGCGGTTTGCCGGCCGGACGCTGATGATCGCCATGGTCGTCGGCCTGATCGTCGTGCCGCTGCAGATGTCGCTTATACCGCTCTTGCGGATGTACAACGAGATCGGCACGATCTTCGGCGTGCCGTCGAAGACCTATGCCGGCATCTGGCTGGCGCATACCGCCTTCGGCCTGCCGCTCGCCATCTACCTGCTGCGCAACTACATGGTCGGCCTGCCCAAGGAGATCATCGAAAGCGCTCGTGTCGACGGTGCCAGCGATTTCGAGATCTTCGTCAAGATCGTGCTGCCGCTGTCGTTTCCCGCACTCGCCTCCTTCGCGATCTTCCAGTTCCTCTGGGTGTGGAACGACCTGCTCGTCGCCATGGTCTTCCTCGGCACCACCAAGGACCAGATCGTGTTGACCGGCAATCTCAATGCCCTGCTCGGCTCGCGCGGCGGCAACTGGGAGATCCTCACCGCCTCGGCCTTTATCACCATCATCGTTCCCCTGATCGTCTTCTTCGCCCTGCAGCGCTATCTCGTGCGCGGCCTGCTGGCGGGTTCGGTCAAGGGCGGCTGATACCAGCATCATTTTGATCAACAGGACTTTTGCAGCATGAGCATTTCCACGGACTCCATCCTGGCGCCCGACAAGGATTGGTGGCGCGGTGCGGTGATCTACCAGATCTATCCGCGCTCCTTCCAGGATTCGAACGGCGACGGCATCGGCGACCTCAAGGGCATCACCTCCAGGCTGTCGCATGTGGCAGCCCTCGGTGCGGACGCCATCTGGATTTCGCCATTCTTCACCTCGCCGATGAAGGATTTCGGCTATGACGTCTCCAATTATGAGGATGTCGATCCGATCTTCGGCACGTTGGCCGATTTCGACGCGCTGATCGCCGAGGCGCACCGGCTCGGCATCCGCGTCATGATCGACCTCGTGATGTCGCATTCCTCCGACCAGCATCCCTGGTTCGTCGAAAGCCGCTCCAGCCGCTTCAATGCCAAGGCCGACTGGTATGTCTGGGCCGATGCCAAGCCGGACGGCACGCCGCCGAACAACTGGCTGTCGATCTTCGGCGGCTCGGCCTGGCACTGGCATTCCACCCGCATGCAATATTACATGCACAACTTCCTTTCGACCCAGCCGGACCTCAACCTGCACAATCCGGAAGTCCAGGACGCGCTGCTGAACATGACGCGTTTCTGGCTGAAGCGCGGCGTCGACGGCTTCCGCCTCGACACGATCAACTTCTACTTCCATGACAAGGAACTGCGCGACAACCCGTCGCTCGCCCCCGACCAGCGCAACGCCAACACCGCGCCGGCGGTCAATCCCTACAATTTCCAGGAGCATCTCTACGACAAGAACCGGCCGGAGAACCTGGAATTTCTCAAGCGCTTCCGCGCCGTCATGGAGGAATTCCCCGCGATCGCCGCCGTTGGCGAGGTGGGCGACAGCCAGCGGGGCCTGGAGATCGTCGGTGAATACACCTCCGACAACGACAAGATGCAGATGTGCTACGCCTTCGAGTTCCTGGCGCCGGACCCGCTGATCCCGCTGCGTGTCGTGCAGGTTCAGCAGGCTTTCGAGGCGGCCGCGCCGCATGGCTGGGCCTGCTGGGCCTTCTCCAACCACGACGTCGTCAGGCATATATCGCGCTGGGGCATGCAGGTCGCCGACAAGGATGCCTATGCGAAGATGCTGGCGGCGCTGCTCATGTCGTTGCGCGGTTCCGTGTGCATCTACGAGGGCGAAGAGCTCGGCCTCACCGAAGCCGATCTCGCCTATGAAGACCTGCAGGACCCCTACGGCATCCAGTTCTGGCCGGAATTCAAGGGGCGCGACGGCTGCCGCACGCCGATGGTGTGGGAGGCGGACGTTGCCCATGGCGGCTTCAGCGTCGCGGCCAGGACCTGGTTGCCGATCCCGCCGGAGCACCTGCCACATGCGGTGGACAGGCAGACCGGCAATCCGCGTTCGGTGCTGGAGCAATATCGCCGCTTCCTTGCCTTCCGCAAGCGCTTCCCGGCCTTCGCAAAAGGCACGATCGAGTTCTTCGAGCCTGATGTCTCGATCCTCTCCTTTACCCGCACGCACGGCAACGAGTTGCTGCTGTGCATCTTCAACATGAGCGGCGAGGCGAAATCGACGGTTCTGCCCGCCGGCAACTGGCAGCACCTTGCCGATCACGGTTTCGAATGCCGGGAAAGCGTCGGCTCGATCGAACTGCCGGCATGGGGCGCCTATTTCGCGCGGCATGTTTAGGTCGTTTCCGGCAGGGGAACGAGTTGGAAATAAGGAGTTGTGGCGGTTTTGCCATCTGAAGAAGCGAAAGCGCTGCAACGATAACAATGGGAGGGGAAAATGACCGGAGTGGTTCTCAAGAATATCCGCAAGTCCTATGGGCAGGTGCATGTCCTGCACGGGATCGATCTCGATATCAGGCAGGGTGAGTTCGTCGTTTTCGTCGGCCCGTCCGGCTGCGGCAAGTCGACCTTGCTCAGGATGATCGCCGGCCTGGAAGAGATCACCTCCGGCGACATGGTCATCGACGGCCAGCGGGTCAACGAAGTGCCGCCCTCCAAGCGCGGCATCGCCATGGTCTTCCAGTCCTACGCGCTCTATCCGCACATGACGGTCTACGACAACATGGCGTTCGGCATGCGCATCGCCGGCGAAAGCAAGCAGGAGATCGACAGGCGGGTGCGCGCCGCCGCCGATATCCTGCAACTGACGACATATCTGGAGCGGCTGCCGAAGGCGCTGTCCGGCGGCCAACGCCAGCGCGTCGCCATCGGTCGCGCCATCTGCCGCGATCCGAAAGTCTTCCTGTTCGACGAGCCGCTGTCCAACCTCGATGCCGCCCTGCGTGTCGCCACCCGCATCGAGATCGCCAAGCTCAAGGAACAGATGGCCGACACCACGATGATCTACGTGACGCATGATCAAGTCGAGGCGATGACGCTGGCCGACCGCATCGTCGTGCTGTCTGCCGGCCATATCGAGCAGGTCGGCGCGCCGCTGGAGCTTTACGAGCGCCCGGCCAATCTGTTCGTCGCGAAGTTCATCGGCTCGCCGGCGATGAACATCATCCCCGCCACCATCCGCGAGACCGGCCCGGAAACCGGCCTCGAACTGACCGGCGGCAAGACGGTCCGCGTCGGGGTGGCGACCGATGCGTCGCAGCAGGGCAGGGCGGCGAGTTTTGGCGTGCGGCCGGAAGACCTGCGACTTGCCATGGATGGCGACTATCTCTTTGAAGGCGACATTTCCATTGTCGAGGCGCTGGGGGAGGTGACGCTGCTCTATATCGAGGGCCTTGTGGCCGGCGAACCGATCATCGCCAAGATCCCCGGCATCCTCGATGTCCGGAAAGGCCAGACGATGCGTTTTACCGCCGACACCGCCAAACTGCATCTCTTCGATGCCGAGGGAAAAACATATCTGCGCTGACCGATATCGCGCAAAGCTGCGCGGTGGTCTTGTGAAAACGGCATGCAAAAAATAACGAACTGGAAAGGCGGGAACGCGTCCGGACGATCGCAGCGTATTCTCGGCGGTTCAGGTAGACTGCCCAGGATGCAATGCCATTTTTCATTTTGTTAAAACTCCTTCTGTACCCTGGCACGATTGGGACAAAGGAGAATTCATCGTGACGATCGCCGGTTCAAAGGGCCATTTTCTGAAGAAGGAAGAGTCTTTCATGTATGACCGCGAAACGCGGTTCCCGATGGAAGACACGATGAATGCAGCGCGGCTCGAATACACGGAAAAGGGCGTCATGCACATGGCGTCCCGCCGGTGCGACATTATCCGCATCTCGCGCAGCGGCGCGATCCTGGCCCTTCTCACCCAATACAAGCTGCCGCAGCAGTTCTACCTCGATTTGCCGGATGCGCGGATCACCAAGGTCGGCTGCATGCTGATGCGCGTCAACGTCAACAACACCATCGAGATCCGCTTCCTCCGGGTTCTTTCCGAAAAAGAGCTGAACAAGATCTTCGTCTATTCGACGCACCCCGCGCACCGCGACCGGGTTCTCGACATCCGCGCCTGAGACGAACTCGCCTCAGGCAGCCTTTGCCTCCACCTCGATGGTGACATGCGACAGTTCATGGATATCGGCAAGCCTTTGCCGATAGACGTCGGGCGATTGCGGACGGGGAGACCGCAGCGAAATGATCGCGCCGTGATGCCCCGGCCCGAGTTGCCAGACATGCAGGTCGGTGATTTCATCCTCGTCGATTTCCAGAGCCGTGCGGATTTCGTCCGGCAGTTCCTCCTGCGCCGACAGGTAATCGAGCAGCACCGCGCCGGAATCCCGTATCAATCCCCATGACCAGCGGGCGATGATCAGGCCGCCGAGCAGGCCGATCAGCGGGTCGAGCCACGGCCAGCCGTAAAAACTGCCGATCAAGAGGGCGCCGATGGCAAGCACCGACGTCAAGGCGTCGGCCATCACGTGCAGGTAGGCGGCCCGCAGGTTGTTGTCGCCGCCGTGGTGATGGTGGTGCCCATGGTCGTGATGATGATCATGGTGATGGTGGTCGTGATCGCCGCGCAGCAGCCAGGCGCAGACCAGGTTGACGACAAGCCCGATGCTGGCGACGAGCACCGCCTGGCCGAAGTCGATCGCCACCGGGGAATAGAGGCGCAGGAGGCTTTCCCAGCCGATCAGCAAAGCGATCATGGCGAGGACGATGGCGCTGGCGAAACCGGCGAGGTCGCCGAGTTTCCCCGTGCCGAAGGTGAAGCGCGGGTTGTTGCGGTTGCGCCTGGCGTAAAGATAAGCCAGCGCGGCGATCAGCATCGCCGCCGCATGGGTCGACATATGCCAGCCGTCGGCAACCAGCGCCATCGAGCCGAAGCTGATGCCGGCTATGATTTCCACCACCATCATGATCGAGGTGAGCGCAATCACCAGCCAGGTGCGGCGTTCGTTGCGTTCATGGTCTTCGCCCAGGAAGACGTGGTCATGCGGGCTGGCAAGCCGGGATCCTGTCATTTGAGATACATCCTGACGACGTCGATCAGTTCGGCGGCACCCTGTGCCGGATCCTCGTCGTGATCGGGGTTTGAGATATGCTCGCGAATGTGGTCCTCGATCAGTTCGGCCGTCAGGCCGGCGACGGCGCCGCGCACCGAGGCAACCTGGTTGAGGATATCGCCGCAGGGGGCGTCCGCCTCCAGCGCCCGCTCGATGGCTTCCATCTGGCCCTTCAGCCGGCGGATGCGGGCGAGCAGCCGCGTCTTGTCTTTCGATAAATGACTCATAGCATAGGGGGGTACCCTATTTTTAAAGCGTCGTAAAGAGACGACATCTCTGGGCGTCGCGTGGACGCCGTCGACATGGGCAATCGGAGAGATCGGGCGTTAGGCGATGCCCATTACCTTGGCGGCCTGAAGCGTATCGATGAACTGCACGACATCGACGAGGCGGCCGTTGCGGAAGGTCAGCTTGTCCATGAATTCCGCGCCGAAGCATGCGCCGTTGGGAACGAAGCTGATTTCGCCGGCATGATGGACAAACACGGTATCGCCGTCCACATGGATGCTCGAGATCTGCAGATTGCAGAAATCCCAGGTGTTCATCAGCACCTCATGGTGCTGCCGCATGGTGATCGGATTGTCCACCTTCGTCGCTTCGGCACCGAGACGCTCGCCGCCGACGATACGGTAGCTGCAGGTCGGATCGGTGAAGGCCATCACACCATCGAGGTCCCTGGCTTTCCGCGCCTTGTAGAGTTCCTTCACCGCGTGGATCAATTGCTCCTTGCTGGCCATTGCTTCCCCTCCCGCCTCTCGCATGAGTTTGCGCCAACGGCAGCGAAATGCAACTGAAGCAAGAGGCGCGCGGCAGGTATTTTTAACGTTGCCGCGCAGCGACGATGTCCCCTTCCTTTCGGGGAAGGGGAGTTGCGCAAGGACGAAAGGCTCTAGAAAAGCACGCTGGCGCCGTGTTCGGCAGCGCCGGCGGCGCGGCGGAAGGGGGCGAAAAGTTCGCGGCCCATGCCGAATTCGTTGGCTTCCAGGTCGACTTCGGCCGGTTGGCGGGCATTAAATTCTGCCGCATCGACCATCACCTCCAGCGTACCGGCAACGGCGTCGAGGCGAATGATGTCTCCGTCGCGGATGCGGGCGATCGGTCCGCCCTCGCTGGCTTCCGGCGTCAGGTGGATGGCGGCCGGAACCTTGCCGGACGCGCCCGACATGCGGCCGTCGGTGACCAGCGCCACCATGTGGCCGCGGTCCTGCAGCACGCCGAGCGGCGGGGTCAGGCGATGCAGTTCCGGCATGCCGTTCGACTTCGGTCCCTGGAAGCGCACGACGGCGATGAAATCGCGGTTGAGCTTGCCTTGCTTGAAGGCATCCTGCAGTTCCTGCTGGTCGTTGAAGACGATGGCCGGTGCCTGGACGACGTGGCGTTCCGGCTTGACGGCGGAAATCTTGATCACCGCCTTGCCGATGTTACCGGTCAGCATCTTCAGGCCGCCGGTCGGCTGGAACGGCGCCTCGATGCGGGCGAGCACCTTGGGATCGGCGCTGTCTTCCGGCGAGGGTTCGCGGTGCACGCTGCCGTTCTCGCCGAGCTTGACGTCGATGGTGTAGGCTTCGAGGCCCTGGCCGAAGACGGTGCGCACGTCGTCATGCAGCAGGCCGCGGCGCAGCAACTGCTTGATGAGGAAACCCATGCCGCCGGCGGCGTGGAAATGGTTCACGTCGGCAAGGCCGTTGGGATAGACGCGCGCAAGCAGCGGCACCACGTCGGACAGGTCGGAAATATCCTCCCAGGTGAGCCTGATGCCGGCGGCGCGCGCCATGGCGACGATGTGCAGCGTGTGGTTGGTCGAGCCGCCGGTGGCATGCAGGCCGACGACGCCGTTGACGATGGAGCGTTCGTCGATCATCTCGCCGGCCGGGGTGAATTCGTTGCCCATGGCGGTGATGGCGAGCGCCCGCTTCGTCGCTTCGCGGGTCAGCGCCTCGCGCAGCGGCGTGCCGGGATTGATGAAGGAGGCGCCGGGCATATGGAAGCCCATGATCTCCATCAGCATCTGGTTGGAATTGGCTGTGCCGTAGAAGGTGCAGGTGCCGGGGCCGTGGTAGGATTTCGATTCGGCGTCGAGCAGTTCGGCGCGGCCGACCTTGCCTTCGGCGTAAAGCTGGCGGATGCGCGACTTTTCGTCGTTGGGGATGCCCGAGGTCATCGGTCCGGCCGGGATGAAGATCGCCGGCAGGTGGCCGAAAGTCAGCGCCGCGATCGTCAGGCCCGGCACGATCTTGTCGCAGACGCCGAGATAGACGGCCGAATCGAACATGTTGTGCGACAGGCCGACGCCGGCCGCCATGGCGATCAGGTCGCGGGAAAACAGCGAAAGCTCCATGCCCGGCTGGCCTTGCGTGACGCCGTCGCACATTGCCGGCACGCCGCCGGCCACCTGGGCGATGCCGCCGGCCTCCGTCGCCGCCTGGCGGATGATCGCCGGGTAGGTTTCGAACGGCTGGTGGGCCGAAAGCATATCGTTGTAGGAGGTGATGATGCCGAGGTTGGGCACGCGGTCTTCCGCCAGCGCCTGCTTCTCGGCGGGGGAACAGACGGCAAAGCCGTGCGCCAGGTTGCCGCAGGACAGCACGGAGCGGTGCACGCCCTTGGCGACGGCGGCGCGGACACGGTCGAGATAACGCTCCCGGGTCGGTTTCGACCGTTCGACGATGCGTGTGGTTATCGCGGCGATGCGGGAATCTGCGCTCATGGTTCCATCCTGTCCTTTGTCACGCGCAAGGGTTCCGCGACGCCTGGGATCGTCCGGGTCGGCTTTGCGCGCTGTTCGCTTCGAGAACGGTTTCAGGCCAGGGCTGGCCGGAAGCCGTCCGGGTAAACGGGTGCCGTCAGGGCGCCCAATAAATGTCGACCGGCGTTGCCGCCCGGCGCAGGACGGCCCGGATGGGCATCTCCTGTTCCTCACCGTCGCTTTCCGCCTTGGCCAGCACGGTTTTCTTGGCCTCGCCTTCGATATGCAGCACCAGGAAACGGGCATCCTGAAGGCTGGAGAAGGTAAAGGTGAGCCGTGGCTCGCCGGCACCGTCCGCTTCCATGGTCACGATGCCGCGCGGTGTCGCCGCATCGAGGGCCAGCGACAGGTTGCTGCCGGCGGGGAAGAAGGAGGCCGTGTGCCCGTCATTGCCCATGCCGAGAATGGCGACATCGAAGGGCGGCTTGATCGCCGTCGTTGCCGTCGTCGCCAGTTGCGCGGCCTCTTCCGCCGTTGCCGCCGACTGGTAGAGCGGCAGGAAGACCGCCTGGCGCGCCTCGTTCTGCAGCAGGTTTCCGGCAACCAGAAGATGGTTCGAGCGCGGATTGTCGGCCGGCACGAAACGTTCGTCGACCAGGGTAACCGTCACCTTCGGCCAGTCGAGCGCCTTGCGGGACAGCGCCTGGAAGAAGGCCTTGGGCGTCGAGCCGCCGGACACGGCAAGGCTCGCCGCGCCGCGGGCGGCGATGCCCGCGATAAGTTTTTCGGCAACGGCCGTCGCCAGCTTTTCCGCCAGTTCGGCACCGCTTGCGAATGTGTGGAGCGTTGCTGCCATCGGTTCAGCTTTCGTGCCAGGTGCGGCCGTCGCGCTCGATCAGCGCGATCGCCTGGCTCGGACCCCATGTGCCGGCGGTGTAACCCTGAACGTTCTGCCCGGTCGCTTCCCAGGCCTTGAGGATCGGGTCCACCCACTGCCACGCGGCCTCGACTTCGTCGCGGCGCATGAACAGCGTCTGGTTGGAGCGGATGACGTCGAGCAGCAGGCGCTCATACGCATCGGCGTTGCGCGCGTTGAAGGCCTCGGCGAAGCTCATGTCGAGCGAGACGTTGCGCAGGCGCATGCCGCCCGGGCCGGGGTCCTTGATCATCAGCGACTGCTTGACGCCTTCGTTCGGCTGCAGGCGGATGACCAGCTGGTTCTGCGAGATGCGACCGGCCGCCTCGTCGAAGATCGAATGCGGGATCGGCTTGAAGGTGATGACGATTTCCGACATGCGCTCGGCCATGCGTTTGCCGGTGCGGATGTAGAAGGGCACGCCGGCCCAGCGCCAGTTGTTGATCTCGGCCTTGATGGCGACGAAGGTCTCGGTGTTGGAGACGCCGCCTTCGAGTTCTTCGAGGTAACCCTTGACCGGACCGCCAGCCGAAGCGCCGGCCTTGTATTGGCCGCGTACGGTCAGCTTTTCGACGTTGGAGCTGTCGATGCGCTTGAGGGCGCGCAGCACCTTCAGCTTTTCGTCGCGCACCGCTTCCGCATTCATCGACGGCGGCACTTCCATGGCCACCAGGCAGACGAGCTGCAGGATGTGGTTCTGCACCATGTCGCGCAGGGCGCCGGCCTTGTCGTAATAACCGGCGCGGCTTTCCAGGCCGACGGCCTCCGACACGGTGAACTGGACATGGTCGATATGGGCGGAGTTCCACAGCGGCTCGTAGAGCGCGTTGGCAAAGCGCAGCGCCATCAGGTTCTGCACCGTCTCCTTGCCGAGATAGTGGTCGATGCGGAAGATCTGCTCTTCGCGGAACACCTTGCCGATGGTGTTGTTCAGTTCCAGCGCCGAGGCGAGATCGCGGCCGATCGGCTTTTCCACGACGATGCGGGTCGTCTTGGTGATCAGCTTGTTGTCGCGGATCTTTTCGGAGATGTCGCCGAAGATGCCTGGGGCGACGGCGAGATAGAAGGCGCGGACGCGATCCTTGCCGTCGTCGAGCAGTTCCTTGAGCTTGTCCCAGCCCGCATCGGAACGGGCGTCGACGGAAACGTAATAGAGACGCGCGCAGAATTTCTTGACTTCCGCCTCGTCATATTCGCCCTTCTTGAGGTGTTCCTTCAGCGCCTCGTCGGCGAACTTGCGGTATTCCTCATGCGTCAGCGCGCTGCGCGACGCACCGATGATGCGTGTCGGCTCCGTAAACTGGCCATCGAGCTGGCGATGGTAGAGAGCCGGCAGAAGCTTGCGTTCGGCAAGATCGCCCGTGCCGCCGAAGACGACGTAGTCAAAGGGCTCGACTGGAATGATTTGGCTGCTCATGAAGCGTCTCTCAATCATGCGTGGTTGGGAGCTCTTTTAATCTAATCGATTTAAAAAAGCCAGAGTGCGGTGCGGTAAAAACTCCCGAAAGCGGGAGGGATCAGAATCTGTCGCGCAAGGCATACCATGTCAGTGCCAGGAACAGCAGCGGCGAGCGCAAACGCGGCCCGCCGGGAAAAGGCGGGATCTTCAGCGCCTTGAACGGGTCGAGGCCCGTTGCGCCGCCGACCACCTCTTCAGCATAAAGCTTACCGCAATAATTTGACAGCATGACGCCATGGCCG
>ERZ778022.1192-NODE-1192-length-38860-cov-6.181059_pt1 | contig 38860 bp, 1 predicted proteins | sample MGYA00375752_ERZ778022 | MGnify/ENA primary metagenome ERZ778022 (study PRJEB29350, sample SAMN05389826) | bioreactor metagenome | isolation source: Thiocyanate bioreactor | place: South Africa: University of Cape Town | collected 2014-04-04 ...
CCCCCCCTCCCCGCCACCGCCTAGCGAGGTCACTCGCAGTGTTTAAGTTCTATGCCCGATGGTTCTCTGTACCACACACAAGCGACACACGCAATAGTGGCGACGTCACACGGCGCAAACGACATGCCGCAGAGCTGACACACCTTCATACTATCGATATGTACGACACACACACACGAAACACGGCACACGCCAGCGGCGTCACATCGCGCGACACACGGTCGTATCAATCGTAACTAATAACTACCGCGCCGGGCGGTCGCGCACGCGGCGCGCCATGTGCTCCACCCACGCCTCCGTCTCGGTGCGCCAGGCGTCAGAGGAACGGCGCAGCGCGGCGCCCTCCGTCGCCACAATGTCTGCCACGCCGCGCGCAACCGCCTCCTCCAGCGCCGCCACGTCTGCCGCCGCGCGCGCTGCCTCTGCCGCTGCCGCATCGTCGTGCGACGCGCGCGCAGACAGCGCCGCCGCCCGCGAACGCGCGGCAGCCAGGCGCGGCGCAAAGGAGGCGTGCACGCCGCGGGCGCCCTCCGCCACAGTAGCGCGGGCTGCTGCCACTGCGGCCTCCGTGGCGGTGCGGCCTGCCAGCAGCTCGCCGCCGCGCATCCGGCGGTCGCGCTGGAAGTACCAGTCGTCTGCGGGCGCCAGCTGCGCGTGCATCGCAGCCAGCTGGTCGCCCACCTCCGCCAGCTCCCGCGCGTACGCGTCGAACTTGGCACGCCGCGCCGCAAAGTACCATCCCAGTACCATAGCGGTCTGCGCCGGCGGCAAGGACGCCGCCGCCGCTGCAGCCGACTGGCTCAGCCCCGTATCGTCCTCCTCCAGGTCGGGCGGTGCGGCTGCCGGCAGACCGGCGGCCGGCGCCGCCACCGGCACGCCACGTTGCGCGGCGCGGCCGCGCAGGTAGGCGTCCACCTCGCCCACGGCGGCGGGGCGCGGGAACGCGCCGCCCATGCGCACGCGCGCGGCGGTGAGCCACTTTGTCAGCAGCTTGGCGGTGGGGTCGGTGGGCGGCAGGCTGACGTCTGGCCACGACTCTGGCTCCACCGCCGCCGCCAGCGCCGCATCTGCCGCCGCGCGCTCCGCCTCCGCCGCCTCCGCCGCCGCTGCTGCCGCCGCCGCTGCGCGATCCTGCGCCGCCAGCCGGCCGCGCGCCGCGCGTGCCGCCGTGTCCAGGCCGCCCAGCTCCAGCGCTGCGCACGCCACGCACAGCGTCTTGCACGCCGCGTTTGCACGGAACCACGTCTTCCACGCCAGTGTGTCCACCGGCGCCGGCAGGCCCGCCCCAGTTGCTGCCTCGTAGTCCACCACCACGTCGTCCAGCGCGTGCGCGTGCGCGCGGCCTTGGTGCGTGACGTACGACGTCAGCGGCGCGTCGGGCGCGTCAGGCGCGGAGCACGCAGCGCATGCCGGCTCCGCCGCCGCCGCGATGGCGCCAGCCGCTGAGGCGCGATACACTGCGCGGCGGCGGCCCGTCTCCAGCCAGTAGCGCGCCACTTTGGCGACGGTGGGCGTGGGCGGCGGCGCCGCGTTCCACGCCCGCACTGCGGCCGCCTCTGCCGCCACGTCGTCTTCCATGGACAGCTGCGCGCCGGCGGCAGCGTCGCCGCGCCGCATGTCGCGCAGCGACGCCAGCACGGCAGCGAGGTAGTCGCGCGTCTTGCGCGCCTGCGGCGTCCCAGAGTTGAGGAGCGCGCGCGGGATGAGGTCGCCGATGTGCGCCACCAGCCAGGGGCGGTTGCGCTCCAGAAAGCGCTGCCGGAAGTCCTCCGAGTTCAGCGCCGCCAGCTCCATGCGGTCCAGCTCCGCGTCGTCCTGCTGCACCGCCTTCATGGCCAGCTTGGCGGCCACGCCGTCCTCGATGGTGCCCTCCACCGAGTGCCGCTTCCACAGGCCCGCCGCGGAGCCCACCCACATCAGCAGGCCGCGCAGCGCCAGCAGCGCCAGCCACACCACCAGCAGGATGATCACCAGCACCCAGTCGGAGAACATGTTGAAGCCCTGGTGCAGCTGCGCCTGCAGGCCCACCAGCATGAGCAGCATGCCCCACGCGTGCACCGCCAGCAGGAAGTAGTACTGCGACGAGAAGCACAGCATGTCGGCGGTGCGCAGGTTCTCCCGGATGGCGGCGTCCAGCGACTGGCCCGCCAGCTGCCACCGCGTCAGGCGCGTGCGGTAGCGGTACGCCTGGTACGACACGTAGTCAAACAGCTTCCAGCCGTGCCACAGCTCGGCGCAGTTGAACAGGAAGACGTCAAAGCCCCACTGGAACGGGATGATGACGATGTAGAACAGGGTGTAGTACACAAAGTCGGTCTGCCGGATGCCGTACCGCGCCGGGATCTGCGTCACCGCGAAGGGGTGCGCCGCTTTGCCGTCCAGCAGGTACACCACCAGCATGAGGAGAGGCGCCACCATGGCGGCCGCCGTCTCGGACGAGTACCGGATGTACGACTCCAGGATGGGCTCCACGCCGTCGTTCTCCAGCGTCGTCGCCATCTGCAGCCGCTTCCACTGCGCCTCGTACGCCGCGCGCTGGTCGCGCGTCAGCCGCGCGCGCGCGTGCAGCCGCCGCCGCACCGCCATGACCGCCACCGGGATGCGCGCCAGGCCCGCCTTCAGGTTGGGCTCCAGGTACAGGCGCGCCAGCGTCGTCATGACGAGGCGCACAAAGTACGCCTGCACAAAGTCGGTGAACTGGTCCGCGCCCTGCACCACAAACAGCTCCAGCACGTTCACCACCACCATGAGCGGCGCCACCAGCAGCACCTCCTTCATGACGGTGCGCAGCAGGCGGTCGGTGAAGAACACGCCGATGCGCAGCGCCACAATGAACACAAACTGGTTGGTGGTGAACACGGAGGAGTAGCTGAACTCCAGCAGCACGTTGGCGGCCGCCACGACGGCAAACGACACCAGCACAAAGTGGCCGCGCTTCCACCGCGCCGGCGTCCACAGCTCATCCTCCCGCCCCTTGCCGCCCGCGGCGGCCGGCCCGCCGCCGCGCGACGCCGCTGCTTTGTCGCCACCGGCGCCGCCCGCCGCGCGGGCGTGCACGTCCAGCACAGCGGTGGTGGCGCGCACGGCGGCGCGCTTGGTGGCGCGCGCGCCCGCGCCCGCCTCCAGGTCGCCGCCGGAGCCGCGCGGCACGTACATGGCGGACGACATCCACACGATGAGCACGCCAACGAACAGGAGGGTGGTGGCGGTGCGCGCCTGGCGGTACGTGTCGGCGCTGTCGTTGGTCAGCGCCAGCGTGTCCAGCCAGTTGCCCGACACGCCCTCAAAGTTCAGCGTGCCGGGCGTCGACGCGGCGTCCGCCGACCGGCTGAAGATCCACCACGCCAGCACCGCCACGGTGACAAACAGGACGGGGAAGGAGGCGAGCAGGACGCCGGTGGCGGTGGGTGGGACAGACAGGCGTGCCAGCGACAGCAGGTGCAGCTGCGCGATGATGCGGTTGCGGGTGCACACGCGGTGCAGGAGCCACAGGGCGGCGGAGAGGGCGACGACGGCGGCGCCAATGAGGAGGTACAGGATGAGGTACAGGCCAACGCTGAACTGGAAGTAGTTCAGCAGGTCCAGCCACCACAGCGGCACAAACGAGAACAGGAGGCGGTAGGCGTAGTCGCCGGAGGTGCAGGGGCCAAAGCCGGCAGCGGCGTGCTCCGCCAGCACCGCCGGCAGGGTGGACACGGAGCAGAAGGCGCCAAAGGTGATGCTTGCCACCACCAGCCGCTTCTCCGCGGTGTCCACCTGGTAGTACCGCATCGTGAGGTTGACGGTGCGCGGGATGAGGGCGGCGTCGCCGTCCTGCTCGCCGCGCTCCACCGTCACCGGGATCAGCTCGTCCGTGTGCACCCAGCCGTCCACCGTGTCGGTGCGGCCCCACAGCGGGCCGGGGTACGCGGTGGAGTAGTCGCCCATCATGTCGCGCCACGGCCACGCGTGGTGCGTGATGTGCCACAACACGGTGCCGGGCGGCGCGTTCAGCCAGCGCAGCGTGGTGGGCTGGCTAAAGATGTCCTCCTCGTACGTGCAGAACAGCGACAGGCCGGGGCGCACGACGTCGGTCGGCGGGTCGGCGGTCCATGCGCCGTCGTGGCACGTGTCTGCCACCGGCACCAGCGTGCCGGCGCCCGGCCACTCCGCCACCGCCACCGTGCTCTCCGGCGCCACCAGGTCGCAGTCTGGGTGCTCCTCCATCAGCTTGGACATGTGCACGTGGCTGTCGTAGCCGTCGCAGTTGGACAGGAACGGGAAGTAGGGTAGCGCCAGCGTGGTGAACGGGTTCACCTGCCCGCCCGTCGTGTCGCCCGCCGTGAACAGCGTGGAGTCGGCGCTCACGTCGGTAAACGCGTCCCGCATCACGTCCACGTACGCCGGCCGCACGCGCGTGTTGGCGGCCGCCAGGATGGCGGTGCGCTGGCTCGCCGCCCGTGCGCCGCACTCCACCTGCGTCTCGTTCACGGCGCACGTCACGCCCGCCGCCAGCCGCTGCGCGCACGCCGTCGGCGTCTCAAAGTACGGCTGGCTGGGGTCGTCCAGGCACGTGAGCACGCCCGCCACCGCGGTGGCTGCACGCCCACGGCTGCCGCCGCTGCCGCCGCCACGCAGCCGCCGCGCGGCGGTGCTGGCGGGCGTGAGGGTAGCAAAAGCGTCGGCGGGGAAGGCGGCGTGCACAAAGTCGTGGCCGGGAAACGACAGCGCGACGGCGTAGTCGGGCGGGCGGTCAATCAGGAGCGTGTTCTCAAACACGCGCGACGTGGTGCCGTCTGCAAGGCTGTACCGCGTGAGCGGCAGGTTGAGCGGCAGCGCCAGGCCCACGTAGTCAGACGCCTTGATGACGGACAGGAACATGGTGCGGGCTTCCAGCGGCTGGGCGTCGGGCGCAGCGCGCGACGGCGTGTGCACGTGCAGGTACCCCACGCCAGCCATGCCGGCCTCAAACTCGGTGTAGTACATGCCGTGCAGCAACTCCACCGCCACCGTCACCACCACGTCCTGGATGGGCGTCAGCGACACCGCCACCACCGTGTGCTTGTTGTCCAGGTACGGCGCCACCGGCGCACCCGAGTTCAGCCACGCCGGCATGCGCCGCGCCTGGCAGGCGCAGCAGTCGGCGCATGCCACACCGAACGCCGCCTGCAGCGCGGCGGGCGGCCAGATGCACACCGCCGTGCCGTCGGCCGGCACCACGGGGTCGCACCGGTAGCGTGGCGGGCAGGGGTCGCAGCCGGGATACACCGCAACGCGGTAGTGCGCGCCGTACGTCATGTTGACGTGCAGTCCCGTGAAGTTCAGCACCACGGTGGCGTGCTGCCCGCCGCGCAGCGCCAGCGCCGGCAGCGGGCCCAGGTCCTCGTATAGGTCACGCAGCAGGGTGCGCGGCGGGGTGGACAGCACGGCGGGGTCAGACGCTGGCAGCGGCGCGTAGCGGCGCAGCACCTCCGTCACCACCGGCGCGCGCACGCAGTCGTAGATGGAGGTGGCGCCGGCGGTGGAGGTGGTGCCGTTGGGGCATCGCAGCGCCGACTCGCAGGCGCACGCGTCCATGCGCAGCGGCGTCAGCGGCTCCAGGCCCGGCACGAAGCTGACGTACGCCGGCAGGTGCGCGCCAAAGCGGAAGAAGTCATCGTCGCCGGCGTCCGGGTCGTCCGGGTCGGTCAGCTCGTCCACCAGGTCCACGGCGTACTTCAGGTCAAACAGGAACGGGGTGATGCGGTCTTCAAAGCCGTCCACCTTGGCGGCCGATGAGGCCGCCGCGGCAGCTGCAAACCGCGGCTCCACCCACGCCTTCACCTCCTCAAAGCTGCAGAATACGGGGCAGGCGGGGTCCGGCGCGTCTGCCACCAGCTGCCCACCCGTCAGCGCCGCCACCGCCGCCGCCTCCGCGCCCGCCATGCCCGTTGCCGCTGCTGCCGCGCGTGCCGCTGCCACCGCACTTGCGCGCGCTGCCGCCCGCACGCTGCAGTTGGCCTCCAGGGCGCCGCTGCTGCCGCCGGCGCCGGCGCCCAACACCAGCGCCTCACAGGTGCGGAAGTAGCGGCCCGCCAGCGACGCGATGTGCGGCAGTTGCACCGCCACGTCGACGCGCCGCTCGCCATCTGCGCCCGTCGTCACCCGCCGCGCCCACGAGGTGGTGACGGAGGGCGCGGTGAGGGAGGCGGGTGCGGGCAGGCGGACGGCCGTGAAGTTGCAGGTTGCGACGCGGTGCGGCGCGGCGGTGCACATCCACAGCCGGTGCACCTCCGCCACCAGCGCCACCTGCGCCACGCAGTTGCACTCGCCGCGCGCCACGGCCGCGGCGTTCAGCCGCCACTTGTCGTCCCGCCCGCAACGCGCCGCATATGCCAGCGACACGTTGGTGGACACGTTGTACCCCGCCTCGTCCAACGCCCACGAGGTCATGCCGCGCACCGTCGCGTTGACGGCCGCAAAACAGAACTCGTCGTGCACCGACACATCGCGCGGCAGCGTCTCGCCCGGCAGCATGACGCCGGTTTCCGCCACGGGCACAAACGGGTTGGCTTGCGTGGCATTGAGGCCACGCAGGAGCGCATCAGACGCCAGCTTGCCCAGCAGCGCGTCGTACGTACCGGTGGGGCAGAAGTAGTTGGAGGGGCAGGCGCCGCGCAGCGCCGCGCCCGGCCCCGTCGCCTCCAAGCAGAAGTAGCCGGCGGTGCACAGGGTGGCGAACATGCCCTGCGGCGCCTGCAGCGACGTGTCGGGCGTCGTGCCCACGCCGCACACGTAGCCGCCGAAGCAGGGGTGGTGCGTCACGGACGCCGACGTCGTGCCCTCCTCACAGATGTAGCCCTCCGGGCACGGCAGCGCCTGCGTGCGGGTGGCGGTGGGGCAGAAGATGTCCACCTCGCACGTGCCCGGCATCCACTGCGCGTCCGTCCAGTTGGTGGGGTGGAAGTAGCCCGAGTCGCACTGCGCGCGCGGCGAGTAGCGCGGCGCCGTCGCCAGCGCGATGGCGCGGCTGCCCACGTTGAAGTACCCGTAGTACGTGTCGTTGCCGTACCCCTGGTGCTTCACCCCCGTGTTCATCACGTGCAGCCGCCCGTAGTACGCCTTGGCGCGCTGGTACACGATGGAGCCGGCGGGCGCGGCGTTGGCAAAGCACTGCGACTCGTTGAAGGTGCGGCCGTTGGGGTCGGGCGTGATGAAGGGGCCCTTCAGCGCGGTGCGGTTGGTGGCCGCCGCGCGCCGCGTCACAAACGGCGGGCGCAGCACGCCGTACACGTGGTTGGGTAGGCGGTTGCAGTGGAAGAAGTCCTCGTCGCCCAGCGTCGTCACCCACATGCGCGGCAGGTCCGCCACGCTGCACGGGTTGCGCATGCCGTCCACCGGGCACACGACGCCAGGCGGGCAGCGCGTGCACTGCGCCGCGTCCGCCAGCTCCCACTGCTTACTCCAGCTGCCCTGCGGGCAGCCCACGCACGTGCTGCCGTCCGTCTCCGCCATGGAGTGGTACGTCCCCGGCGGGCACACCGCCGCCGCCGCCGCGCCGTCGTTTTCACACGCGGTGCCGGGCGGGCAGGGGTAACAGCGCACCGTCTGGATGGTGGGCGCGTAGTAGCCGGGCAGGCAGCGCGCCGCCTCAATGGTGCCGTACAGCTCCGCGTAGCTGCCGCGCGGCGACGGCACCGGCACTGCGGTGCCGGTGGGGCACACGAACCCGGGCGGGCAGAGGCCAGACCCCAGCGGCGACGGCGACGCCGCCTCACAAAAGAAGCCCGCCGTGCAGTTCTGCGCGTAGCCCGGCACGTTGGTGCGCACGCGGTCCGACCCCGTGCCCGCCAGGCAGTACGTACCGGGCCGGCAGGCGTAAGGGCGCAGGGTGGTGTCGTTACGGAACGGGTCCGCCGTCTGCGTGCCGTTCACGCAGTAGAACCCAGCGGGGCACTGCGTGTTGGGCGTGGCGAGGCCCTCGCGGGAGCACACCCAGCCGGGCGGGCAGATGGCGGGGTCCACGCGGCCGGTGCCGGGGCAGATGGCGCCCAGCGGGCACGGCGCGCATGTTGCCTGCCCCACCTGCGCCGAGTACGTGCCTGGCGGGCACGGCACCGGCTCTGGCGTGCCGCCAAATGGGCAGTGCGTACCCGGCGGGCAGGGCGTACGGAGGCCGGCGCGCGAGTAGAAGCCGGGCGGCACGGGTCCCGCGCCAGCGGGGTCCGCCGACCCCTCAGGGCAGTACATGGACTCTGCGCACGGCTGCGGCGTGCTCCAGTTGGAAGATGCGTGGTCTGCCACACCTGTGCCGGCAGCGCAGTACATGCCAGGCGGGCAGGGCACGGGGCGGCGCAGGGTGGCTAACAGGCTGCCGCCGGGCGCCGGCAGCGCGCCACCGTCCGCCAGCCGGCCGCACGCGTCATCCAGGCAGTAGCGGCCGCGCATGGGCGTGAACGGCGCGTCGGGCGCCAGCGGCAGCAGGTGCGCCTCCGCCCAGAACCGCGCCGGGTAACGCGACACTGCCAGGCCCCAGTCCGTCGTGCTGTTGTCCCAGCACCCGGTCGCACGGAAGCCGCCCACCGCCATGCCGCCGCCGCCGCTGCCAACTGGTGCCAGCCCGCTGCCTGCCGTACCGACCGCCGCGTCTGACATGCCCATCGCGGCGCCCACCTCCCGCGCGTCGCCGCACGTGGTGGCGGTGGTGGCAGTGCCCTCCAGGCACCAGTGGCCAGGCGGGCAGGGCGCGGAGGGGCGCGTCAGCCCGGTGGCGTCACAAACGGCGCCCGGCGGGCACAGACGCGGCACGTACATGCCGGGGCCGGGACACACATGGCCAATGGGGCAGCGGCGACAAGACATGCCACCCGCGGCGGGCGCGTAGCTGCCCGCGCCACACAGCGTCATGTTGGCGACGCGCGGCGGGCAGGCGGCGCCACGCGGGCAAGGCAGCGCGAGGGTGGGTGGCAGGGCGCGCGGACAGAAGGCGCCAGGCGGGCAGCCGGTGCCAATCGTCACGGCAGCACCGTCGCGTGTAAAGTCGACGCCATTGTTAGACACCTCCACGCCTAGCCGGCCGCCGGCGCGCGCGGCGGCGGGCGGCGGCGCAACGCAGGTGAGCAGGGAGGGCGCCAGGAAGACGGCAGGGACGACGTCGCGGCCAATGCGGCAGGCGAGGGAGGAGGTGTTAACAAAGTTGGCGCCGGTGACAAAGAGGCGCACGGTGCGGCTGGCGCCCAGCACGGCGGGCGGCGTGACGCCCGTCACGCGTGCGTCGGCCTGCAGCATGAAGTTCACATCCTCGTCCGTGTACTCCTGGCCGTTGTTGGTCACCCCCACGCGCACCAGCCGGCCGTACACCCACGGGTACGCCGTGGCGGCGGGCCACAGGCGGCGGGAGCCGGACAACACGCCGGGCGTGGCGGTGGTCATGGTCAGCAGGCTGCTGTACCGCAGCGCGTCGGTGATGGGCGGCACGCGGCATGCCACCTCGCCCGTACTGCGCCACAACGCGGGCACCGCGCGGTCAGCGAACCGGCACGCCAGGCCGCTGCCGTTGGCAAACCCAGCGCCGTACACCGTTACCAGCGTGCCGCCTGACGTGGCGGGCCCCGCCACGGGCGTGATGTGCGACACGGTGGGTGGCGGCGCGTAGGTGTACCCGCCACTGCCGCTGCCACCAGCGCTGCGCACGGCAGCAAACTGCTGCCCGTTGACACTCACGTCCAGCGCCACGGTGCCGGCGGTGTGCGGCGGTGTGACCACCACCGCCGTGGTGGGTGACACCCACAGGCCGGGCACCACCACGCCGTCAAACCGCACCGCCAGCTGGTGCGTCGGCAGGAAGCCGGTGCCCGTCAGCGTCACAATGGTGCCGCCCGCCACGCTGCCGTACGCCGGCGACACGCCCACCACCTCCACCGGCAAGTCGTATGTGAACGTCACGGCGCCCGCCGGCCAGCTGGCGTTGCCCACCCGCACGCCACTCGCGCCGCCGCCACTGTCGCTGCCGCTGTCCACGTTGGCAGTTACGGTGACCGCCACGGGGCCGGCGCGCGGCGCGGCGGGCGTAAGGCAGGTGAGCGCGGTGGCGTTCACGGTGGACGCGCGCACCACCACGGGCGGCGCGCCGTCCCACGTGAACAGGCACGCCACGGAGGTTGCCACCCGGAAGCCGGCGCCAACCACCGTCGCCACCGTGCCGCCGCCCACCGGCCCGTGGTGCGGCACCACGCCGCGCAGGGTCGGCTGCGTGTAGTAAGCAAACGACAGGCCGTCAGACGAGTAGTCCTGGCCGTTGAAGCTGCACTCCACCGGCACCACGCCGTCTGTGGCGGACGCCCCGGGCGCCGCGACCACGCTGCCATTGGCACTCACGTTCAGGTCGGCGCCCTCGCCGCCCGCGGTGGTTACACTCACATGCCACGCCAGGGTGGAGGCGTTGGTGGACGCCGGCACCGCCACTTCTACCACCCACACCACCTCCGCCGCCTCGGCGTCCGTGCCGGGCGCCGTCGTGTTGGCGGCGCGCGTGGCGGCGAGCGGCTGCCAGCGGCGCAACGTGACGGCGGAGTAGCGCTGCAGCAGGCGCACCAGGTCGTCCGCGGTGGTGTTGGTGGACAGGGCGCCCGCCTGCGACGTCTCAGAGGGGATGCAATCAGGCGCAAACAGGGTGTGAGGCGCGGGTGGCACATCGGCAGCCACCACGGCGGAGCCGTCTGCCACGCTGGCGCCATCCGCCGCGCCGCCGCCGCAGGCGGTGGACGCCGTGAGGGCAAGGTGCAGGCTGGGCAGGCGAGCGGTGGCGTTCCACCCGGCGGCAGCCACGCGCAGGGATACCAGATGCGTGACGGACACGAAGGGCGGCGCCGTGGCCGCTAGCACGCCCTCGCTCCGGCTGCTGGCTGCCACCACCTGCGCGCCAAACCGACAGGTGGCAACGTCGGCAGGTGCCAGCGGCAGCGGCGGCGCGCCGTGCCAGTCATCTGCCAGCGTGAGCAGGACGCGCGTGCCACCCTCCGACGGCCCTCCCACGGGTGCCACCACAGTCAGCCGCGGCGGCTTCTCGTACGTGAAGGGCGCCTCCACCGGCAGCCATGCCGTGCCGTCCAGTGAGATGGACAGCGGTACGGTGCCCGGCACGGAGGCGGGCGGCGCAGCGCAGGTGATGGTGGTGGCGTTGAGGGCAGCCGCAGGCACGACGGTGGCGCCAAAGCGGCAGCCCACGGTAGCCATCACGGCATCCAGCGCGGCAGCGGCAGGTGGCAGCTCAAACCCGCCGCGGACCGTGACACGCGTGCCACCAGGCGTCACACCTCGCCGCGGCGATGCCGCCAGCAGCGCGCCGGGCGCGTAGTACATGAATGGCGCGGCATGCAACAGCGGTACTTGGCCATCCAGCGCCAGGCGCAGGGGCACAACGGCAGGCGTGTGCGGTGGTGAGGCGCAGGTTGCGGTGCGGTTGGCAGGCACCACGGTGGCGGGCACCACGGTGGCGTCAAAGATGCAGGTGGCCAAGCCAGCAAAGGCGGCGGGCGGGAGAGCAGCCACACCAGCAGGCAAGTCCACCCACTCCACCAGTGTGCCGCCCACCGATGCACCAGCACGCTGCCGTGGCACCGCGGCGCCGTCATCCGTGACGTACGTAAAGTCGACGCCGCCCGCCGTGTCGCCAAACTCCTGGCCGTTGTTGGTGGCCGTCACCGGCGCCACCGCCCACGCGCCCGCCGCTGCCTGCGCCACCAGCGGCACCACGTATGCACACGGCGCGCCCGCCACGGTGCACGTCACGCTCAGGGGCGGCGTGGCGGCTGGGCGCAGCACGCCGCCCACCGCCTGCCACCGGAAGCACTCCACCTCCACACCGGCGCCGTCCAGCCACGGCACGTCATTAGCGCCGCACCCCAGCGTGTGCACCGCCACGTTGACGTCGCCGGTGGCGTTGCGCAGCACGGCAGAGAGAGCGGTATCCGTGCTACTAGCATTCCATACCGCACCCGACGCCGCCTGCACGGCACTGCCGCCCAGCGTCAACAGCGCACCGCCCGTCACCACGTCCGCCGCGCCGCCCACATCTGCGCACCCCGCCAGCTCGTACACGACGCGCGCCGCGGCGCCGGGCGGCGTGACGGTGAGCAGGGAGCCGGTGAACGCCAGCGGGAGGGGTGCGGTGGCGGCAGCGGCGGAAGACGCTGGGGACAGGACGGGGTATTGCAGCGTGAGGGTGAAGGTGTCGGTGGCGCCGCCACCCTGCTGGCGCGTCACGGCAGGCGCGTCGGCGGGTGGCAGGGCGCCGCTAGCCACCGCGGCGTCCACAATCGCCCCCACCGGCGCGTCGCCATCCAGCACGCCCACGCTGGAGTTGCTCGCCAGCAGGGTGACGGGCGCACCATTGCCGCCGCCGCCGCTGGCATAGGCCGACGGTGGCAGCGCCTCTACCGTGGCGCCGCCCACTGGGCTCCAAACACCACCACTGCCTCCAACCACCACCGCCTCCCCTTCCGCTACCTCCATGCGCCATGCCGCCACGTTGGCCACGCTGCCAGGGACGCTCAGTGTCACCGTCGTGCGCACCGCGCCGCCATCACTGCCGGCCAGTGCCACTTGGCGCGCCAGGGCCACAGTTAGCGTGCCAGCGCCCCCGCCCACCACCGCGCGCACCGCCGCCTCCCAGCTGCCTGGCGTGGCGGCGGCCAGCGACAGCCATGCCGTCACACCACCGCCGGGCGCCATGCGCAGTCGCGCAATGCGGTGCGACGGCGGCGCGGGTGCCTGCAGCAGGGTGACAACCACACCCGCTGCGGAGGGCGCCAGGGTGCAGGCCGCGGCGTCGCCGGGTGCAAGGGTGACATACCACACCCCATCGCTGCCCGCCACCTCCGCCGCCAAGCTGGTGTTGCGCCCCACCGCCGCCGTGATCGCGGTACCCGTGTCATTGGCGCCCCACATGACCGCCGTCGCTGTGGTGGTTGTTCCATTGGCAACCGCGGTGCAGCCTGCCGACGCCACCAGCTCGACGTCCGCGCCCGGCGGCGCAGTCACGAGGTACACGGCACGCGCGCCCAGCGACGTTGCCACCTCAAACGCCACCGTCTGGCTACGCGCGGCGACAGGGCGGAAGGTGCACACGGTGGATGCGGGCGCCGCGCGTGCGCAGGCGGCGGACTGCAGGTTGGTGACGGTGAGCGGGCAGGTGAATGGCAGGGCAGCCAGCCAGGATGCTGCGGGCCCCGGCGGCGCCGCAGCGGGGTCCGGTGCAAGGGCGCAGGCAGCCACAGCAAGCGGCGGCAGGTCGCAGTATGTCGGCCCGGCAGCGCCATCCAGGTACCGCCACGACGGTGCCCACGTGGTGTCGCCCTCCGTACCGCGCAACCCACCCACACGCAGCCGCCACAGCCGCGCCCCAGCTGCCGTCACCTCTGTCACCGCCACCGCCGTGCGTGGCACACCCAGCGCCGCTGACACCGCGGCTGCAACGGCAACACGCGCTGCGGTGACGTTGGCGGCAGCAAGGGCGGTAAGGTCGAGCGGCGCGCTGACGCCGGCCCATGCCGCGTCCCCCGCGCCCAACCGCGCCACTGCCGCCGCAGCCACCGGCACGGCAGCGGCGCCGTCGTTGGCCAACCGCAGCAGCAGCATGGCAGGCCGTGTGGCGGCACCCGTCACACTCACGGTAACCGCCGGAATGGCGGGCGTAAATGGGGGCACGGTGCAGGTGGCAGCCGCGGCGCCACGCACGGTGGCTGGCACCACCATGCCACTGCCGCCACCAAACCGGCAGGCAGCGGTGGAGACGTTCAGGAAGCCGGCGCCGGCGAGCAGGACGGTGGAGCCGCCCTGCGCCAGCGCAAAGATGGGTGTGGGGGTGGTGACGGCTGGCGCGGTGGTGATGCCAATCAGCAGCGGCGCGGCGGCGCCATCCACGCCATTGAACGACACGTCCAGCAGCGCGGGCAGCAGGAGGGGGCTGTCCGTCACGGCGGCGTCTGCCAGCGACGGCCAGATGGCGCCGCCGGCGGGCAGGGTGCACGTTGCTAGGGTGGCGTTCCACACCAGTGCCGGCACCGTCCACGGCGCGGGCGGCGCGGCGGCGTAGGTGTAAGGGGCGTCAGGGGGCAGGCGCGGCGTGAGGGTGCAGGTGGCGGCGGCGGTGACCACAAACTGCGTGCCCGTGACAACCACCGCGGTACTGGATGTGGCGCTCACCAGCGCTGGCGCTGCTGCCGTCAGTGTGTGTCGCGTCACCGCGCTCCACACCAGCGTGTTATCGCTTGCCACCTCGCCACCGGGCGCCGACACCGCCAGCGAAAGCGTCAGGCTTGCCGGCAGCGGCAGGTCAGACGGCAGGGCGGGCGGCAGGCAGGAGTAGGCGCCCGTTGGTGCGGCCGGCGTGGCGCCGGTGCGCCACACACCGGTGGTGCCCGCTTGGAACACGCATACCACGCCCGTGCCGCCGCTGCCACCACTGCTTGCTACCTCACCTGCCACCGTCACCTGCAACGCGGCCCCGCCGCTCACGCCCACCGCCGGAGACACGGCCACCAGGCGCAGCGCGGACACGATGGTCACCAGCGGCGACGGCGCAGAGGCGTCGTCACCGCCGTTGTAACTGAGTGCCACGGCGCAGCACGGCGCAGCCACAACAGCCACCGTCGCCGTCACGGCGTCGCCGCCCACCCGTGACGTGTCCAACACCAACGGCGCCACGTCGCCACCCGGCGGCGCCGTGAAGGTGACGTAGTACGCGGCGCCATACGCGGCGGCCGGGTGCAGGCTGCGCACCGACACGTCTACCGGCCCCGCCGCGGGTAGCGCCGCCAGCGCGGCAGCAACCTCGCCCGCCGTCGCCAACGCGGGCAGAGGACGGGAGAAGGTGGCGCCGCCATCCGCAGACACGCGCCAGCTGCCGTACAGCGGTGCAGTGGGCAGGGTGACGTCATACACGACGGGCCGGCCGCCAGCAGCAGCGGCAGTCGCGCCCAGCGGCGGCTCGTACACCACCGCCAGCCCGCACGCTGCCGCGTCGGAGGGTGAGCGGAAGGTGAGGTCCCAGCCGGTGAACCAGGGGTTTGCGGCGTCGTCGCCCGCCGCCACGCTCGCCACGCCCACCACCAACGACACAAACTCGGGGCGCAGGGCGCGCACCTGCGCCAGCACGGCGTCTGGACCGGCGGCAAGCGGTAGGGATGCCGTCTGTGCCAGCGCCAGCGGCGTGGCTGGTGCTGCAGCGGCAGCCACCAGGCGAACATGACCAGCAAGCGCGCGGCAGGCGGACACGTGGCGCCACCGCAGCGTGACGCCCGTGGCATTGTGCGTGCTGTTGCCACCACCTGCCGTCACAGTGGCCACGTCGGTCAGGCGCAGGGTTGGGCAGGCGGGCGGCACACCGGTGCGCGCGCTGCTGTCCCCACCGCTGCGGCTTGCCGTCACCCGCACGCGCCAGGTCAGGGCATCCACGCTTACGGCTTCGGGCCCCACGCCAGCCACTACCACACCACCGGCAGCCGCGCGTGTCAGGGCGGCCACAAACTCTGCCAGGGTTGACACGGACGCCGACGCGCCGTCCGACGTGGTCACAACCAGTTGCGGGTAGGTGTCGCCAGCGCCTGCCGGCAGGCTGCTGTTCCGCAGCCGCGTCACGGTGATGCGCGTGCCGGAGGTTGCATTGGCAGCAATGCCATTTGGCGAGGTGATGGCGGCCTGCAGCAGCGGGACGGGGCCGGGGATGGACAGGAAGGTAACGCGCCAGGCAGCCTCGGCGCGCGGCGAGCGCGCGGCGACGGGCAACGACACCGCCACGCCGCGCGACCCCACCGCCGGCAAGCGTGACAGCGCAGCAGCCAGGTCGGCAGGCGACACGTCAATGGGCAGCGGCGGCGTGGTGGCACCGGCGAGCGACAGCGTAAACACCGGCCGGCCGCCTGACGGCACCACCACACTGGATGCCACCACCGACACCTCTTGCACCTCTGGCGCGATGCCCACCACCGTGCGCCGCAGCCCGGAAGCCGACAACGTGCACTGGGGTGCAAGAGCCAACGGGCCAACTGCAACTTGCGGTGGCGACACCGGCCCCAGTTCGTCGGGGTACACCACCGTCAGCCGCAGGCCGCCGGCGGCGGTGGTGGAGGCATTGCTGTCACCGGCGCGAGCCCACGTTGCAGTAATCTGCAGCGCGCCGGGCGGCAGGCCTAGCGCGACTTCTGCGGGGCGCGCATCCACCGGCATTACGCCGCCACCACCGCTGCCTACCGGCGCCCGCAGCACTGCGAGTGCTGCTGTAGCCGCACCACCGTCGGCACGTGGCCACGTCAGGTGCACTGCCACCGCGGCACCCACTGACGAGCTGGCCAGGCACACCGGCGGCAGGAGTGGGCTCGCCGCGCTGGCAGCAGGTAGCGTGCCGTCGGTGTCAGGCACGATGGCGCCGCCCAGCGACAACGCCGCTGACGCGGTAACGCCGGCAACCGTCGGCACCGCTGCCACCTGCAGGCGGCCGGACGCCAGGTCACCTGCTGCGCCAGCCTCGGGCGACAGCGGCAGCGCCATGCGCCACGCGCCGCCGTCCTGCCGCGTCGCCACCCGCCGCGCCCACACCTGCGTAGCGGCGGCGGGCGCCAGTGACGCGCCAAGGATGGCGCGAGCAACCGCTGCAAGTTCGGTCGCGGCGGCGGTGCCGGTGCCGGCAGCGCTGCCGTCCAGCACAGCCGCCAGATCCAGCAAGCCAGACCGGCGGGGGCCAGCGCCACCTGCGCCGGCAGCTGGCGTGCTGGACAGCAAGATACCCACGCGCCCACGAGCCAGCGCCGCGCCCACCTCGTCGTGAGCCACGACGGTGACATTATAGCTGGACGGCGCCGTCCCTGCTGCCGGCATGATGGCAACCCGCACGCCCGGCGTCGGCGCCAGAGCCGGCACCACGGCAACGTGCCACTCGCCGCCGGCATCCACCGCGGCGCACGCGTCCGTCACGGCGGGCAGGGCACGCAGGGCAGCGGTAATGGACGCCGGCGAATCGCGCGCCAACGCCACCCGCACCACAGCGTCGCCTACTAGCAGCGAAACGTTGGCATCCGCACCGGCGCCGACGCCGGCGGCGGGTGCCAGTTGCAGCCGGTACGCGTGCGCCGCACTACTGCCACCCTCGGCGGCGTCCACGTCCAGCACCGCTGCCACCGCCAGCGTGCCTGCCGCCACCGGTACAAGTGGCAGGCGCGCGGTAACTGCCGTGTCGGCGGGGAAAGCGCAGGTGAAAGGCAGCGTGACCGCGAGCGTGACGAGGCCCGGCCGGCTGGCGGTTGCATTGACGCCCACGTCGGCGGGTGTCAGGCAGGGGCAGGCAGGGCGCAGCCATGCTGCCACCGCGCCTGCCGTGGCACTGGCATTGGGTGGCAGGCTGCCCAGCAGGGGCAGGTCAACTGACGCTAGCGCGCCAGATGCCAGCGTCAGGTTGGCGGTGGAGGCGTCTGACGGCGTGCCGGTGGTCAGCCGCACCGTGGATGCAGGTGCCCACGCACCGTCGCCGCGCCGGAACGAGCACTCCAGCAGCGGCACACCCACGGCAGCGGTGCGGGTACCGTACGGGAATGCCACCAGCAGCGTGGCCACGTCGCCAGCATCGGGCAGCCGGGTGAGCATCACTGGTAAGCCAAGGGCAGGCAGCGCAGCCAGCCCGGCGGCAAACCGTGTGGTAGCGTTCGACGTCTGCGGCGCCCACACCTCCGCCGGCGTGTCAGCTGCACCACCGCCAGCACACCGCCACGCCTGCGCGCTGGCGCTGAGTGACACCGCCTGCACGTCGGCGGGCCGGCCAGCCGCGACGCTCGTTACAGCGGCGACGGCACCCACCAATGCGGCGCCGTCCACCTCAACGGACAGGACCGGCGCGGCCGCCATGCCGTCAAACCACATCCAGTAGTCGCGCCACGTGTCATTGGCAGCAGCCACCGCTGCCGCCGCCGCCGCCGCTGTGGCAACTACGCGCGTGCCGGCGGCACCCGGTAGCACGGCCTCTAGCGATGCAATTGCGGCGGCCACATCGATGCCGTCGGCGCCGGCAGGGAGCGACGGTGTTGTGTGCCCATTCACGACGAGGCGGTAGCTGCCGGAGGGCACAGCCAGCGTGTGCCGTGCCACCGACGTGCCCGCTGCCGTGCGGGTAATGACAATGCGCACGGCGGCGGGGGAAAACACGCGCAGCGCGGCAGAGAATCGAAGGGTGGGCACGGTGCGCTCAGCTGCCACGCCCACTACCAGCGCTGGTGACGCGCCAGCCGACCCGGTGACGGGGTCCAATGCCGCGGCGCTGGCGGCGTCCGTGGCGGCCACCACGTCGTGCACCTCGCCACGCGCCGCCGCGCGGCTCAGCGTCACCTCGTACTCATCCCACGGCGCCGCGGCCGCCACCACACCCACCCGCTTCACGGCGGGCGGCAGGCGCGACGCGTCGCCAGTTGCGGCAGCCAACACCACCTGTTGCACGCCAGGCGTGGAGGCAATGCCGTGCGGGACGGGGCAGCGCACCGCGGTGTCACTCACCACCAGTCCGTCGCTGGTCACGGGGGTGGCGTCAGCGGCAGTGCGCAGCAGCACGGAGTCGCGCTGCGACGCGCCACGTGGTCCCCACACACACGTCGGTGCCGCCGCCAGGGCGGGCGCCAGGTGCGTGCCGCGCACCAGCACCGCGCCGCCGGCTGCCGCCCGGCGGGGCTCCACCCCTGCCACGCTTGGCGTCGTATGCACGGCAAGCGGCAGGGAGGCGGACAGACCGGGCAATGGCGCGCCGTCCGCGTCCACGGCGGCAAGCGTGAGGGTGAGGGCAGTGAGGGAGGGGTGCGGCGCCAGGTGCGTGGACGGTACGGCGGGCGCAGCGGGCCAGCCGCACACAGCGGACGTGCCGTCAGCGGCGACGGTGGCAGGGACGGACGGCAGCGTCCAGCTGCCGTCGGCGGTAGACAGGAAGCAGGCGGCGGCGAAGGTAGGCGGCAGGTGGCTGCCGTTGATGCGTAGTGGCGTACTGGCGCCAGTGGCGGGGTACAAGCTGGGCGACACGGCGGCGAGGCGGAAGGGCGTCAGGTAGCTCCACGCCACAGCCGGCATTGCCTCGTCTGGCGCCGCCAGGCTGCCGTTGTACGTGGCGCTGCCGCCCACCGGCGTCAGGCCACCCACCACCACTGACAGCGCCACCACGCCGGCGCCCGTCGCGGGCGGCATGCGGCAGGTGACGGTGCCGGTGGCGGGCACATACACGGCGGGGAGCGTGGTACGGGACGGCACGGGGCTGCCAGCGCCAAGCGGCATGATGCGGCAATACCGAACGTGCCGTGCACTCGCCACATACAGCGTCACATCTGCGCCGCCGTCTGCACTGCCACCAGCGGGCACCACCGACAGGCCCGCTACCTCGGTGACCGTGACACTGCCCGGCACGCGCTGCCACTGGCGGCCGTTGGGGGACAGCCACATGGCCAGCGTGTGGGGCGCGGCCTGCGCCGGCACGGCACACACCAGCGCCCACGCGGCAGCTCGCTCGCATGCCCAGGTCTGTGCAGGCCCACTAGCGGCATCCAGCGCCGCATTGGAGACGTTGCCCACCGCCGCGGTGTCCGCGCTGCCGGCCGGCAGCGCCGCCAGCCGCCATGCCGCACCAGCAGGCAGGTCAGCAAAGGGGCCACCCAACACGCGCACACTGCCGCCGCCGGGCGCCACCACCGCCGGCGCCGCGATGCCATCCAGGCGGGGCGGCAGTAGTAGCGTCACGCCGCCCACGCCCTCTGCCGCCACGCCGTGCCACCGCAACTGCACCTGCAGCGCGGCGGGGTAGGCGGTCACGCCTGCTAGCAGGTCGCTGTGCAGCAGGGGCGGCAGGGGGCAGGCAAGGGCAGTGGGTGACAGGGTGGTGGCAGACACCTCCAGCACGCTGCCGTCCGGTGCCGTGAGTGCGCACATGGCGGTGGAGTTGCAGGTGAGGCTGTCGCCCACCAGGCTGATGCTGAGCGGCGCGTCAGTCACCCACACAAAGGGCGGCGACGCTGCTGTCACACGCGCGGCGGCCAGGTACGTGAAAGGTACCACGCCGCCCGGCACGCTGAGCGCAAGGTACACGGCGTCGCCCACCCGGTGCACCAGCGTGACGTTGACGGCGCCGCCGTGCGGCAGGCCAAGCGCGGCGGCGGCGGGCGCCTCACAGCTGGCGCCCACACCCTCCTCACTGCTGCCGCCGCCCATAATGCTTGCTGCCGTGTACACGACGGCGCCGCCGTCGTCGTCACCCGCCGCAAAGGCGCACGCCAAGCCGTCCACGGCAGGCAGCGGCGCGGAGGTGTACAGCGCCAGGCGTGTGCCACCGTGCAGCGTGCCGTCCGCGGGGGAGAGGGCCAGCAGGGCGAGGTCGGATGCCACCGCCACCGGCACGCCTGCGCTGCACCAAGCCAGCGCGGGTGCACTCACGGCGACGGTGAGTGGCCCCGCGCCGCCATCCACTGCGCCCGGCGGCAGCGTGCAGGCGGCTGCCCGGCCATGTGGCGCGGCGTCGCGGAGGGGTGCCGCGGCGGTCAGCACGCCTCGCTGCTCAAACCGGCATGCCAAGTGCGGCAACAGGAGTGGCGCAAGGCCAGTACCAAACACGCCCACCACCAGCCCATCGGCTGGCAGCACCTGCAGAGGGCGGGTGGATGTCAGGGCGGGTGCCGGCCATACCGTCACCGTGAGCGGCGACGTGCCGTCCCCTGGCACGCCATTGGTGAGGCGCACGGTGACGGCGCCAGGCTCCGCCGCCGGCGGGCTAAGTACGTCCACGGTCGTGGCATTGCTGGAGGTATTCGGCACCAGGCGGCCAGGGGCGCCGTCAAACAGCACTGCAAACCCGGGGGCAGCAGGTTGCAGCCCGGCACCGATCAGCGTGTAGATGGCTGCCACCCCAACCAGCCCAATGGCCGGCTCCACGGTTGCCACCACCGCGTCTGCCACGTACGTAAATGCCAGCGAGCTGCCCAGTACCGTCACCGCTGATCGGCTGCCGTCCGGCGCTGCGCCAGCTTGCAGCGCCGCCAGCGTCAGGCGCATGCGCCGCCCGGCGGCCCACGCCGCAGGCGGGGTGGTACACAGCGCGCGCGTGTCAGACACCACCGTGGCAGGCGCGGGCGGCAGCACAGCATCTGCGCTGCTGCCACCTGCCGCGGGCGTCAGCACACAATGCAGGGCAGCGCGATCCGGCAGGCTGCTGAGCCCCACACCCGACACGGTGAGCAACGTGCCGCCTGACACCGGCCCCGATGCGGGCGTCAGCACCGTCACCGACGCCTCAGCCGCCACCGTCACTACCACGTCGTCACCGCCGCTGCCCACATAATCCACGCCGTTGCTGCTCACCCGCACCGAGTAGTTGGCTGGCGGTGCGTACGGCGCCTCAAACATTGCAAGCGAGGGTGACACCACCCACACGCGCGCCGGCAACACACGCACGCCGCCCGCCGTCACCAGCGCCACCCGCAGTACGCCAGCATGACCGGGCATGGGGAAGCCAGACCCCGTGACCGCCAGTGCGGCACCGCCGCCCGCACCCGTCACAGCTGGCGTCACGGCGGTGATGGCCAGCGGCGGGAGGTACAGGAAGGGTGGTGACACGGCGACGGTGGCGGTGGTGGGTGGCATACCGCTCTCGCTCTCCGACGGTAGTGTGAGAATAATGAACGCGTGCGTAGCACCGGCAGCGGCGCCCGGTGCGGGCGGGGTGGTGCAGCGCGCGGTCAGCACCTTGCCGCTGCCACCGCGCTGCAGCGTGGCGGGTACCTCCGTGACGCCGTCGGCGTGTGGGAAGCCGCAGGCAGCGGACAGAAGGGCCAGTGGCGGCACGCCGCTGCCGCGCGGCCACACGAGTGGCGCGGAGATGGTGGTGCCGCCGGTGGCCGGGCCGCCGGTGGGTGTCCACGGCTGTGGTGCTGTTGGCGGTTGCCACACATCCACCGTGGCGGCCGCGACCCGGCTGCCGCCGCTGGACAGCGCTATCGTAACGCGACCCGGCGCCAGATCCCGCGACGGCGGCGGGCAGGACACTGCAGAGGCGTTAATCCCGCGCGCAGCCGTCGCGCCTGCGCGCGCGCCATCCTCATACTTGCACACCAGTGCCAGCGTGGCGGCAGACAGCTCTGACCCTGACAGCACTACCGCGGCGGCGGGGTCCCGCGGCGTGACCGTCCACAGGTATGGCCGCGACACCGCCACCGCCACCGGCTCTGGCAGCAGGCGCAGGGGCGGCGACAGCGGTGCGGTCGTGGCGCCGCCTTCTAGCACCACCGTCAGCGGCACCCAGCGCACCGTCGTGGCATTCAACACGCGCGCGGGTGGCAGGCGGCAGCGGAGGATGGTGGCACCCCCCGCCGCCGGCTCCAGCCGCACTACCGTCGCCGGCGTGACAGCGTCAGTCCAGTTGCACGCCACAGGCGCCGGTGTGGCGCCGGACGTGTACCTTAGCACTACCAGTACGGGCGCATCCGCGTACAGCGGCAGCAGGGCGGGGATGGCGGTGGCGGGCGACACGACATCGTCAGGTGTGGCGGTGTGCACACCGCTGATCGTTGGCTGCGGCAGCACGGCAAGGCGGCGCCAGTCGGGGGCGGGGGCGTCGGCATCACAACCGCCATCGTCACCCGCCAGCCGCAGGCACACGCTGACGTTGCCCGCATCGCTGCGCGGTGCCCACGGCGGCGGTGTGCAGGTCCATGCCAGCACGCCGCCGTCAGGGCGGCAGCCGCCAGCAGGCAGCGCCGCCACGTCACCACCCGTCGCCCACACGCACTCCACCGCCACGTCAGGCGGCGGGCACCCCGCAACCGCGCCGGTGGTCAGCGTGACGGCCGGCAGCGGAGAGCGCGCTACGACAACGGCTGGGCGGACGCCTGGCAGTGGCGGCGGCACGACCGCAACACGGAAGTTGATTGAGGTGGCATTTGGCGACGCCAGCACGGCACGCGACGTCGTGCCGACGCCGTCGCTTGCATAGCTGACGGACAGGGGGATGGGCATCAGCATGGGCGCAGCGGCGGTGGCGGCAGGCGGGAGGGTACAAGCAATGCCTGCTGGCGTGCAGGTGGCTGGCAGGGGGTGTGGCCACAGGGCGGGCGGCAGCTCGCAGGCTACCGCGGGCAGGCTGCACAAGCCGGAGCCAGGGATGGACAGCAGTGCGGCGCGCCCTGCCGGCACAATGCGCGGCGTGATGCCACCCGGCATGAGCGTCGGTGCCGGCACCACCGCCAAGTGGTGCGGCGCAGCAGCAACCGGCAGCCCCCATGCCGCCACTGACAGGTGCAGACGTGTGCAATTGGTGGGTGGGACGTGGATATCGCAGCCAGCGCCCGCCACAAGCGGCGTACTGGCCATGTCAGCAGCGGCACCACTGCAACGCACAAGGCAGCTCCAGCCCCACACGCTGGTGGGCGCCAGCACACTCCACGCCGCCGGCGGCAAGGCGACACGTGTGACGCTGCCAGCTAGCAGCGTGCTGGGTGCCAGGCCAGCCAGCACGCGGGTATCCAGCATTGACACGTCGCCGTCGCCGTGCCCCACCTGGATGGCGCACACTTCGACGTCGCGCGCCAGCACACGCAGATGCGCAAACGGCGGTAGTGGGGGTGGCGCGCGCGCGCGGAGGGCAAGGAGAGCCAGCGGCACATGGCACTCCACCGACGTCCCCTGTGGTGCCGCTACCGCGGGTACGACGGTGCCATCCAGGCTGCATACGAGCCCGGCGGCGCCCGCCAGGCCGACGGCATCCAGTCGGAAGGTGAGGTGACCGTGATCGTGCGCAGGAGCAAGCAGGGTGCCATTGGCAGGCACGGCGCAAGAATGCGGCGTGGCGTGTGACGGCACGTCGCGCGCCAGTCGCACCGTCGTGACGTGTTGCAGGCTGTCGGCGGCAACCCATGCCGCCGGCAACAGTGCCACCTCCGCCACTACGTCCGCAAGCCCGGCGTCGTCAATGGTCGCCGGCAGCGCGCATGCCAGCCGCGCGGTTGTATTGGTGTTGCCGCTTAGCATCTCTACTACCGTTGCAGGTAGACGAGCGACCACGCCGCGGGGACTGCCGGTCACAAGCGCGCACTCCCACGCCACGCTGCCCGCCGTGCCAAGGCCCACCGCTTCCACCATCACACTGCGGCCGACCTCCGACGCCGCGCCAAGCCAGGCCCGGATGGGCACCGGCGGCGCAACCAGTATCAGCGCAAGGTTGTCAGACGCCAGCGCCGCGTCACCTGCCGGCAGCCACCACTGCACGCTTAGTACATACGGGTGGCCGGCAACCACGACGACGCCCGCAACAGCATCCAGGTTGCAGGTCACAACCCCGTCCGACACGCCACCACGCCCATCTGCTACCAGCGCGCCGTCAGTCGCGTGTGTGACAAGGCACACCGGGTACATCGAACCGCCCTCCTGCCACTGGCCGTCCTCCACCTCCACGCCCGCCGCCAGCCGCGCACCTGCGTTCAGCACCAGACCAGCGACGTGACCGCCGTCTGCCGGGTGGCGCAGGGCAGGTAGACGGAGTACCGGCACGGCGAGCACCGGCGCCGCCACCTGACCACCATCGCCACCCAGGCAGGTCGCTGTCACTGACACGCTGCCGCCTGCCGCTGCCGCCGCCGCCGCCGCTGCCGCTGTGGTAATGGTAAACTGGCAGGCCACCGACCCATGTGTGCCGTTGCCACCCTTGCTTGCCACCACGCCGGCTACAGTTTGCTGAGCGGCGGCACCGCCCACCGCCAGCACGCACGTCCACGGTACGTCAAGTGACACGCACGGCGTGGCGCCGCCCTGCCACTGGAATCGCCCTGCAACCTCCACTGGAGCACCGCCCACACCTGCGCCGCTAACAACAATGCGGGCCGGTGCGTCCCATGCCAGAGACGCCGCCACAGCATCTGGCAGCGGCTGCCCCACCACCGCGGCCGTGGGCACAAGCGGCGGCAGGGGTACAACCAAGCGCCAGTCGCCAGCATTGGTGGCGTGCAGGACAAGCGCATCCAAGGACGCGCCATCAGGGCACAGCGCAAGGAGGAGGGGCGCCGCACCCACTGCCGGCTCCACCAGTTGGCAAGGCTGGCCCTCCAGGCTGGTGCAAGTCAGGTGACCCGCTGCGGCGGCTAGCGAGTCACCCGCCAGCTCCACGGTGTCGGAGCCTGCTGAGGCGCGGGTGCCAGTCACACGGGTAGGCAGCGCCACGGCGGTCAGGCGTGGGCACTCGAGGGCGTTGCACAGCGTGACCCCTCCAACAGCAACGCTGATGGCGTACTCGCCGGGTGCCATCCCAGCCTCTGCCCAACACACCAGTGTGTCGCACCCAGCCGCCGCCGAGGTGTTGCAGCTGCATGCAATGGCGGCACCCGCGCCAGCTGACGCTGTCAGGGGACGCAGCGTTGCGTCGATGCCCGCCTCATGCGCCACAGCACCCAGGGCGTGGCCAGCCGCTGGTGGCAACACGTGCACAACGATCGTCGCACCGGTAGGCGCGCCAGCCCACACCGTGATGGCGCCAGCAGCCAATGCAATAGGGGGCAGGAGGGTGACGGGCGGCGACACGGCACGCATGGTACTGTTGGCAACGTACACATGGAGTGCGGCAACGCGGCATGGCCAGGTCGGCAGCGCTGCGGCTGGCACCGTGCATGCCACAACGGTGCCCGGCACCGTGTCGTTGCACTCCGTCAGCCGCACCGGTGGCGGCGGCACGCTACCGTCAGCGGCAGCCATGCACACCAGGAACGTGGAGGAAGGTGCTGGGGCAGCAGCAGGCAGGTTTTCACCGGTGAGCGTCAGCGTGACGCGCGCAGGAGACGTGCGTAGTAGGAGACGTGGGTGGGTGTCGCTGATGGTGGGCTGGGGTACAAACGCAATGCAGGCGGGCGGGAGTGGCGCGCCCGCCTCCGCGGCAGCACCACAGGCTGCAGCCGAAGCGTGTGCGCGTGCGTCCCGTGCACTTACCTGCTCGCCCGGCCAGGTGACCACCACGGCGCCCACGCCCGGTTGCACGCCGACCAGGGACACAACCGCTCGTAGCTCACCTGCCGCACCCGCAGCCGCACCAGCGGGCGCGGCGGGCAGCAACTCCCCCGACGGCAGCGCAAGGATGAGGGAGGCGGCATGTGACGGCGGGAGGGGTGCCACGATGGCAATGAGGGGCAGCTCGTGTGCGCCAGCCGGTGCAGACCGTGGCCACAAGGCAGTCACAGCGGGCCGTGCAATGACAGCAACCTGCCCCACTGGCAGCCAGGCGGGCGCTGCTGCCACACGCAGCGTCATGCTGGCGGTGGCAGGCAACGTGAGGGGCGCGTTCAGGCGGCAGGTGAAGGTCACGGCGGTTGGTGCCATGCCAGCCGCCGCAGCTGTCAGGCTACCATACGCGCCGCCCACCATGCATGCCGTGGCGTTGCAGTCGGCTGCCGCGTGCAGTGCCAACGGCAGCGTGAATGCAACGGCGGTGAATACGTCACCCTCCACCGCCACCGCCGGCTCGACCACAAGGCTCCCATTCCCCGCTGCCGCTGCAGCGTCCAGCAGCCGCGAAGTTGCGCCCTGCCAGGGCAGCACATGCATGCCGTCGGCAGCCACCAGCCGCGCTGTCACCGCCATGACGCCGTTGCCGTCAACATGCGGCGGCACCACGCATGCCACGGTGCTGGCATTCAGCCGCCACGCACGCACGGCCGCCGCGCCGTACTCGCATGCAAGTGACTGCAGTGCGCTCCCGTCTTGCACGCTCGCGTCGTCGGTGCCGTGTGTCAGCGCGTTCACCCACGTGGCGCCGTCGCCACGGAACAGGAGCGCGGCTGCAGCGCGGGCAGCGGTGGCAGCAGGCAGCGTGGCAGCAAGTGCCCACAGCGAGGCCGCCACCGCGTCCGGCGCCGGCCACACAACCGCTAGCTGCGGCAGTGCCACGTCGGCCGCGACGGCAACGGTGGCGGTCAGGCTGGTGGCGTGCGTGCCGTCTGGCAGCGCGCGGCGCAGCGTAAGGCACAGCGTGGCGCCGCCGGCGGTGCCGAGCGGCAGCGTCAGGCTGCACGCCACCGCACTGTGGTTTGTGACCACGCACAGCGTGCTACCGTCATTGCCGCCGCCGCCGCCGCCGCACGTGGATGCCAGTGCCGCACGCCATGCGTCGTCGGCATGGAACGGCCCGCCATGCACCACTACCTCGTGCCGCTCTGTTGCGTTGGCACGCAGCCGGGACGGTGTCACACGGTCAACCGCCGGCGGCTGGCCCATGCGCAGTGGTGTGGGGCAGGCCATCCACACCACGCCGCCGTCCAGGCTGTACGACAGCGGCACGTCGTCGCCAACAGGCAGCGCGCGCAGGGAGGCGGGCGTGAAGGCGCACTGCACCAGCGCGTCGTCGTTGCCAGCCGTGGTCAATGCCACCAGGGCAGCAGGCACACGCGCGCCCTGTCCAAGCCGGCACAGGCCGGCGGTGGATGGCGGCAGGCGGCCCGACAGCGACAACGTAATGTGGACGTGCGGTTCCTCCGCCGCCGTGTCCACCACCCGTGGGTGCACGGCAGTCACGACTGGCGCAGCGAGTGCGGGAAGGGTCACGCCGCTTGACTCGGGCGCCTCGCTGCCGCCCAGCGCCTGCATCATGTACACCACCGTCGCCGTCGCAGCGTCGGCGCCAGGGGTTGCAGGCAGGGCAAGCGACGGCAGAACGCACACGGCGTAGGAGTCATTGCGGGGCACAGCGACAACAGACACGGGCAGCGCGCCAGTCACCGTCACCACGCACGTCGGCAGCCACGAAGACGCCGAGCGCGGCGCCAACCCTGAGCCAGTCAACGTCAGCAGGGTGTGGGTGGTGGCACGGCCAAGAAGCAGCAGTGGCGGCGTTACCACCGCCACATGCGGCGTCTCAACGTAGTGCCATAGGAGAAACGGCGACGACGTCACGCCGTCAGGCGCCACCGCCACCCCCGCCTCCAAGCTTGGCCCACCTGCGTAGGGCGGCGACGCGCATGCAGCGGCGCGGCGGCCGGTGCAGGTAGCGGGTACCGTCACTGGCGCCCGGCCGCCGCCCGCCGCCCGCCATGCACATGTGGCGGCACCTGGCACACACTCCACCCCGTCAACGTCCCACGCCACCACCACCCGCGTACCGCCACCCACGCCGCCGCCCGAGGGTGTCGCATTGACGCTAGACGGCGGCGCTGCCACGCTAACCGTGGCACACGCGGCGGCGGCGGGGGAGACGGCGACACCGCGCGGCGCCGCCGGTCCCAACGTGGCACATACCAGCGCGTCGCCACGTGCGACAGTGTCGTAGCTGCTGCAGCGCAGGAGTTCACCATCCACCTCGCCAGCTGCACTGGCCTCCCAGCGCCAACTGCCGTCGTCACCCACCCAGTAGTACAGATGGCAGTGGGCTGCCGCCGCCACCGCCGCCACAAGTGACGGCTGCTCAAGGCGCAGCGCAACCGCCCAGCCGGCACCACGCACAGCAATGATGTTTGCGGGCTCCGCCACGTGCTGCACACTGACCGCACCCTCCGTGGCACCGTCGGCACCCGCACCCATCGTGCCCAGCGGGAACACTGCCTCGGTGCGGCGAGCCGCCGTGGCGCCGCAGGTGCAGGTAGCTCGCAGATGCAGCAGGGTGACGTCGCGGCGCGCCGCCTCTGTCGACGCGCCGCGACCGGTACTACCCGCCAAGGCACCCAGGTCACACACGAGAGTGCGTGGGCCGGTAGCATTCGCCGGCACCATCCCGCGGCCGACGTGGCAGGCGTATGCGCAGCAGCCGGCGTCCAGCGCGTAGGGTGCATGCAGCGCCAGCAGAGCAGCAGCCGGGAGGGCACCCGAGGGCGCCAGTAGGGTGTCGGCAGGCGGCAAGGTGGATGGTGTGGTGGTCCAGGGCGCAGCCACCGCCGCGCCGGACCAGTGTACGGGCACGGCACGCTGCAGGCACGCCTGCTGCGTATTGGGTGTCACGGTCACCGCCGACACGCCGGGCGCGCCTGGTGGGGGCAAGGGGCACACCACCGTGCCAGCGGATGGCAGGAGAATGGCGTCACCCACCACGCTACCATTTACCCAGCAGGTGAGGCCCGCGGCGAGCCCCACCAGCGCGCTGTTGGGCGTGGCAACATGGAAGCTGACACCCACCGGGTCCGCCCCCGCCGCGCCGTCGCGCGGCCGGAGTGGCAGTACCACTGCCTGGCCTGCCGCACTAAGCGGCACCAGGTCCATGGCCGCCGCTGCCACAATGGACGCCACGTCATGCCACACCAGGCTAGCCGCCGCCTCGTCTGCCGGCGCCACCGCCGCCAACTGCAACGACAGGGTGCCCGCCGCCACGGGCGGCTGCCACGTGACATTTATTGCGGGTGGGGTGCCAGTCACCGTTGCAGCCAGCACGCTGCCGGTGAGCGCCGCCACCAGGCGTGCGGCGTACCGTGTCGTAGGGTCGGCGTTGTGAGGAAGCAGCAGGCGCAATGACGTCGTCACGTTGCCGCCACCACACCCCGCCACCACCACCGTGGGGCTCACTGCCGTCACCACCGGCACCTGCAGGTCAGCAGTCGCTGCAGCATCCCTGGCGGCTGCCGCTGCATCGGCATCCTGGGACGGCGGCAGCACCGTCACACTGGCGGGTGCGTCTGACAGCAGCTCGCCCCGCCGCCCGCCGCCGATGGTAACGTCCATGCTGCCCACCGCGCTCAGCGCGCCAATAGCGCACGCCAGCTCGCCGTCGGGCGTCCGCAGCCCGCCGTACCACGTGCCATTCAGCACGCAGTGCAGGTCGTCATCTGCCGGTGGCGGCGTGTGCAGCGCCAACGTCAGCAAGAGGGTGGCGGGCTGGGCGAGGGGCAGTGTGCGCGGGGTGACGGCAGTGATGACGATGGGTGGCAGCAGCTGCACCGCGGAGGCACACGGTGCGCTGGGTGGCGGGCGGGCGGTGACGTCGTCTGTGCTACCCCGCAGCTGCAGGCAGGCGCGGGCGCCACCAGGTGGCAGGCGCAGCTGACGTGTCAAATCGGCGTCGCACTCCCCATGCCACTCGCCGCCACGCCGGGACAGGGCGACGGGCGCGGTTGTTACACCACCGTGCTCCACAGCCAGCCAGCACATCGCAGTGGCAGGTGACGGCGGCGGGGCTGACGCCAACGTAAACGCCATGCGCGCACCCGGTACCGCAACAAAGACTGCGGTAGCGGGCGTGGGTGACAGTGGCGGCGGCACCACGGTTTGCAGGGGCGGGGTGGACACGCCAACCGCCAGCCCTTCGCCATCCAGCAAGCTCACCAACACACTACCTGTAGCCGCGGCGGCGGCGGCGGCGGTGGCGACGGCGGCGGGCGACAGCGTGCATGCTGCACAGGTGGCGTTAATTAGCACGGCAGGCAGGCGGTGTGCGCTGGTGCGCACGTCGCCTACCACGCACTCTGCTCCCACCCCCGGCGGCGGCACGCGCAGTGGATCGTTGCCGCACAGGGTGACCGGCGTGGCGTCGCCCGCTACCACAGCGGACGGCGACAGTACCAGCCGGTCTGGCACCGGCGTCACGACCAGCGCCGTGGCGGGCGTGCACTCCCCACTGCAGCACAGCGACAGGTGTAGCGTGTTGAGCGTCACGGCATGCGGCGACACGCTGCAGGCGGCAGTGGTCGGGCCCGTCAGCAGCGCGCGGCTGACGGCGGTGCCGTTGGCGGTGCAAGTGCAGGGTGGCATTGGCGCGGCAGCCAACGTCAGCGTCACGGGCGTGTCGACGCCTCCCGCCACGGTGGCAGGTGCCACCGCGATGACGGTCAGCGGGATGCGCGCAACCAGCGGCAGCGTCACCCACCCTGCGCTGGTGGCACCAGGCAGGAGGGAGACGCTGCTGCCGCCTGGCGGACGGTCAGCTAGCGCGTCGCATGGCAGCGGCGCAGCGGCCACCACACCCGCTGCCGTGTCCACCGCCGTCACTTCCACTACCAGCGGCGTCGCGCCGCCGCTATCCACTGACACCAGCATGGCGGTGCCAGGCGGCAGGGCGGCAGCGCCGCCGCTGCCCTCCCCCACAACGCGCACCTCTACACCGCAGGGGGGCGGTGGCGTATTGGCAGCGGCAGTGGAAGGCGGCGGGTAGGTGACCGCAACGGCAAGGCGGGCGAGCGGCGGCAGCACGCTGACCAGCGTGGCTGACACACCAACGGGCACGCCGCCGTCAGCAACCACTGCCACGCTGTAGCTGCCGGCGGCGCGCGGCAACACGACACACAGTGCCCCCTCGTCACTGTCCGTCCCTTGCGGCGGCGCCAACAAGGGGGTCCAGCGCTCGCTGCCAGATCCACGACCACCACCACCACCAGCGTGCGGCACTAAGCGGCAGCGACCGCCAAGCGCCAACGCGCGGCCCGCGCCTGCAATGTGCAGCGCCACCGGCGCGTCGGCAAACGCCACGCTCGGTGACACGGCGCCCACCAGCGGCACAGGGACGACAGTCATGCGTACGGCGCGTGAACGAATGGCGTCCCCGGCCACTGCGGCGCCGGTGGTCCACGTGCCGACCGGCGGCGCCCACTCAATCACGAGGTCCACGCCTTGCGGGCGTCCCGCCAGCTGTGGTGGCAGCTCACACGCCACCGTGGGGCCCGAGTTGCCGCTGCTGGCTGCTGCCGGGACGCGGTACTGCCCGTGCCCCGTGGCGCCGGTGAACACGCAGGTGACGGGCGACCACGCGGCGGCGCCGATGGTCTCAGCCACCACGGGGCGTGGCGTGTCTGCCGCCATCAGGCGGTCGGGGAACACGGCCGACACGGCGGGTGCCGGCGCCACCGCTAGCAAGGTTGACAGGGGTGGGTTGTGTGCCGGCAGCAGAAGGCGGCCGGTGAGGGGTAGGGTAGCACGAGGGTGCGGCACTGCGCAGGCACACCACGCGCTGTCATTGCCGCTGGTGGTGATGGCGGCAACGGCGGTGGTGTGATTGCCGTCGTCATCCCATGCACATATCGGCTGCCACTGACACCACGACGCCGGCAGGGTTACCGTTGCGTCATCGCCGACGCCCAGCACCGGCTGCAGGGCCGGCTGTAGGTCATCAACTTGCAGCAGGGTGCCGGCCGCGAGTGCGTCGCATGCGGGGCAAGCTGTCCAGGAGGCGCCGCCATCTGGCGACAGGAGAATGGGAGTTACACGTGCGTGCTCCCCTGTAAGCAGCCGCGGGGACGTGCAGTCAATGTGCACGCGGGCGGCGCCGTCATGGTCGGCCGCTACCGCAACGGCGGTACCGGACGTGATGGCAGCGACACCCCACCGACACAGCCAGTCAGCCGTCAGGTTCGGCGCCGCGTGCCCGCCGGTCGCAGCCTCCACCTCTACGCCCATGGCACGCACGGCGCCGCTTGGCGCCCGCACGAGCTCGGCACCCGTCACCAGCGGGGTTGGCAGCAGCGTGATGGCGGCGACACGGTCTACCGCTGGCACGCCACCTAAAACCAGCGTCACAGCCGCGTCACCCGTCACGTTGCACGGCAGCCTGCATGCCCAGCCGACCGGCGTGGCAGCAACTGGCGTCACGTAGGTTGCGCCCTCCGCCAGCTGCACGACGCAGGTGGCGTTCTGATCCGCCGCCGCCAGCAGTATGTCGTCAACGGCGGGGCGCGCAGGTACCTCCACCACCGCGGTGCAGGTCAGGCGGGCTGGCACGCGTGACGTGGAGTTGTCGACAGCCACCAGCCGCAGGCCCGCAGTGCCAACCTGCCAGTCGCCGCCGCCGTTCAGGGTGTACGACAGCGCGAGCGCGGAAGGCAGGGGTGGCACCCACCCGCCTGCACCACCGCACGTCACAGATGTACCGTCAGCCGCCAGTACACCGTCAACAACAACAGCCTCCGGGTTGTCAGTGCCGTTGGTGGCATCAACTGGCGTGTAGCGGCAGCTGACGTTGACGAGCGGTACCACGGTGGCGGGCACGGGGGCGGCCAGCAGCAGTGTAACTGGTGGCGCGGCGCCGTCGGCAGCCAGCTGCAGGATGGGTGGCCGCACCGCAACTACGGCGGTATCGGCGTCATACAAGGGCAACGCGCCCACCGCCACCCATGCCGGCCCCACTCGTGACGCCGCCAGTGACACGGCCACCGCGCGCCAGTCTGCCGGCAGAGCAGGCACGGGGCAGAGGAGGGTGGCGTCTAGGAGCGTTGCTGTCGTGGTGAACGTCGGCGAGGCGGCAATGCCGGCGGACGCGTCACTGCCACTGGCAGCAAAGCCACACAACAGCGGCGAGGACGCTGGCGACAGGGAGGCGGGCGCTGCCAGCGTTAAGGATGTGGCGCGGCCGCCCGGCAACACGTGCGGGCTGTGCGCCACGGGCGCGCGGGACGCAGTCACCACCGGCAGCGTGACGGGAGACGTCCACACAGCGGCGTCACCGCCCTCCGGCGCCAGTGCAAGCTGCACGCTGCCGCCGGCGCCTGCTGCGTCCGTGACACAAGACACGGGGAGGGCGCACATAACGGTGGCATCGGGGCGGCAGTGCGCACGCACGGTGCACACGGCGCCACCCACGCTGGCAGTTGCTGCAGCGTCCCCATCACCCGGCAGAACGGCGCAATACCACGCCAGCGGGCTGCTGCCCGGCGGCAGCAGCCCCCACACCTCGTCGCCACACATGGGCGCCGCCAGCGTCAGCTCTACCAGTACTGGCGGCACGGCGGCAACAGCGTCAGCCGTTGCCTGCGACGGCAGCAGTAGCGTCGAAGGCTGCCACGCCACCAAGCTGGGTGCCCGCATGTACTGCACATACATGCCGGTTGGCACCGGCGCCTGGCCATCCACAGACACGCCCAGCGCGAAAGCGGCGGGCGGCGCGTCGGGACGTGGCGGCACGTGGCACACCAGCGCAATCACGTCGCCGTCACCGTTGGCGATGGGCCCTGCAGGGATGCTGACACCGCCTCCACCCAGGTGGCACGCAAATGCGACGCCACGACCCGCTAGCCCGGTGCCGGCGACAACCACTGTGCCACCGCTTGCCGACGGTATGGGCACCGTCTCGTGGCCGGACAGCGGCGGCGTGAAGGCGGGGTACTGCACATAGGTGAAGGTGAGCGACGGCAGCGGCAGCCAGGCGGCACCATCCAGGGTGGACACGGCAATGGTGGCACGGCCACCGGCGCCGCCGGCGGGCGCGGCCGGCATGACGCATGTGACGTTGACAGGCGCAACGGTGGTGGTATTGTACGGCGTGGCCACGCTGCACATGGTGACCGCGGTGGCGACGGCGCCACCCTCGGTGCGCTGCGACACTTGCAGCAGCGCCTCGCCTGCCAAGGGTGCCGCCAAGGTAAGCGTCACTAGTGTGCCGCCACTGACCCAACCCGCCGGCGGCTGCAAGTCAATGACACGAGGTGGCGGCGCAAACGCCAAGGGCACCTCGGCACCACCCACCACTGCAGCCGCCGCCGCCTCTATCCTTGCCACAAGGCTCTCCAGCTTGGCTGCCAGCGCGCTGTCGCCGTCACTGCTGCCCTCGCTGCTGTCAACCTGCCACACCGCCACCCGCGCGTCAACAAATGTGGGGTTGGTGCAAGCAAGTGGCGGCAGGGGGCACTGCACGGTTGTGGCACCCACGCCAGTGGCACGCACCGACGCTGCCGGTGCCGCTGGCAGGCCCCACCCGCAACCTCCCGCATCAACGCCCCCTATTCTGAACCTGCACCGCAACAACGTGGCGGCGTCGGACGCATTATTGCCGCGTGCCGGCAGCGGGCCGCCCAGGCTGACACTCACCACAGCCGGGTGGCCAGCCCACACGACAGCTGGCAGCACGCTGACCGCCGGCAGGCGGGTGGCAAGGAACACGGGGCCAATGCGCAGCCATGCTCCACTACCCGGGCTGGGTTGAACCATCACAACAGCGGCAGGCGGCGGCGCCGCCCACCCGGTGGCCGGCAACTCACAAGCCAGCGTGCCGCCGGCAGCCAGGCGTGCCCAGCCAGTGATCAGCGGCGCGCCGTCTGCTGCCGCGTCCGTAGCGCCGGCGGCAGCCAGGATGGCACACGGCAGGGCGTAGGAGGCCGGCAGGCTGGGCCAATCTGCAAAACGCAGCGTGGTGCCCACGCCCCACACTGCCAAACCACCCTCCATCGGCGGCGTGGCGGTTAGTGTGGACGGCAGCAGCAGGGTGCAGGCGCAAGACGGCGGCAGCGGCGCTGCAGCAGCAGCCGTGGTGGCAGTCCACGCCGCCGGGCGCACACAGATGCACAGGGGCGCGGGCCGGTGGCGTGCTACCCGTGCCACCAGCTCAGACGGCAACGCCGCTGCCGGCATGTCGCAGCGCACACGCCAGCGGTCCAGCACGATTGCAGGCACGCCAACGCCGCCAGCGATGGCGGCGCACCGCAGGTCCAGATCGGACGCAAACCCGCCGCCTGTGACGTTCACACCTACGACGCCGCCGCTGTCCCACACCTCCGCCGCTACTGACGTGGCACGCGGTGGCGCTGCCCACACCACCTCCCCAACAGCAACGCCCCGCCCCCAGCCATCTTCAATTGCCAACGGCGCGCGGCTGCCGGGGGCAGCGGGCGGTGCGACACACAGCAGCGCGTCGTTCCCTGGCGCCACTGTCGCGGGGACGCGGGTCCCACCTATCCGGCAGAATATTGGGCTACCGGCTGCTGCTGCCGCGGCGGCAGCAGCTGCTGGCGCGGCGCCCGCCACCCGCACAAGCGTGCCGCCGTCCGCGCTGACGGTGCGTGGCGTCACAACCACTACCTCGCTGCCAGCCGCCGGCAGCGAGGTGGCGGGAGGCGCCAGCAGTGCGGCGGCAGCAAGGGGCGCCACGGTGGCGCCCCGCGCGCTACCGTCCACCACAACTAGCGCCCAGTCGGAGGCGGCAGGTGGCGGCAACACACACGCGTACAGGTTGCCGCACAGGCGGGTAGCGGGCACGCTGACATTGTCTGCCGTCCCACACCGGAACTCCGCCGACGCGTCCACGTCGCCGGCCAGCCGGAACTGCAGCGAGTACGGCGGCCGTGCCTCGCTGCCGGCGGCCCACGACGGCGGCGGGGGAGGGGAGGCAATGGATGCCAGCGCGGGTGCCAGCACCGCCTGCAGCGACACACTAACGTCGCCTTCCACGCTCCAGTTGCCTCCGGTGGGCGTGACGCCACGCAGGGCCGTGTGCACGTGCGCTGCTAACGAGCTGGCAGGCGCGGCAGACCACAGCGGCGTGCCCGTCGCCAGTGAGGCAGCAATGTCAGACAGTACTCCTGCTAGCAGGCGCGATACGGTGGGCTGCGCCAGGTCGTCCAGCATGGCAGGCGGCGGCGCGTCGCCACTGGCGGCGGCCGCGTCAGACGGCAGGCTGTTAAACGTGACGGCCGCGCGCCACGTGTCAGCCGCCGCAAACCGGCGCGAGGCATTGACGGGCATCAAGCCCGGCACCACCCAGGCCGCTGCCTGCTGCCGCGCGCCGCGCGCCATGTCAGCCTGCCCCGCGTCCCCGCCCCACACCAGGGTGAGTGCCGCGCTGGCAGATCCGACGACGGCGCCTGCCGACACGCGGTACACAATAGTGTCGTCTGCCGGGCAGACGGCGGCCGGTGTTGGTGTCAGGGTGTACACCGACGTGCAGTACACGGCACACGTGGCGTACGGCAGGGCGGCGGAGGGTGCAGATGTTGATGATGCGCCGCTGATGGTGCACGTCATGGGCGCTATGACCCCGGAGCGCGGCGGGACGATTACATCCAGGCGCGCGACTGCGGCAGCGGCGCACGGCACTGTGCCTGTCAGCGTCAGCGGCACGTCAGCGCCCTGCACACGCAGCACGGCGTCAATGGGTGCTGTGGATGCCACGCGCCACACCGCCGCCGCAGCGGAACAAACAGCACCCGCCTCCGAGGTCGTCACCTGCGACGGTGCCGCCGACCATGACCACGCCGCCGCCGGGTGCGACGTCACCGTCACGCCCGCTCCACGGTCGTCCCATGACGCGCGAGCCAACACCGTCACGCCGTCTGCCGCCAGCAGGCCGCTGGCATCCCAGCGGCCTGCCAGCAGGTGAGGCAGGTCGGTAGCGGGCACCGACCACACCGCCACTTCATCCACCACGCCGTCCAGTGTGGTGGTCGCCAGCGGCGCCGGGTGCAGGAGGCCGCTGGCGCCAACCGCCAGCCACGCGGCGGCGGGTGGCACAACTGCATGCAGTAGCGGCACCCGGAGCAGCGTGGTGTTAGTGGCGCCCACCCGACTGCCATTGAAGTACAGCGCCAGCCTGCCGTTGGCGCCATCATCGTCCTCCAGGCTCAGCGCCACGTGCGTCCAGATGTGCCACGGGAGGCCGGCGGCGCCGGGCGCCCATGTGAACCAGGTTGGCGGCGAGTCTGCGCCCGGCGCGGCTATGGACACCTGCAGCACGCTGGTTGCCGCGCTGGCGTTGTGCACAACTGACAGCACCACGGAGGCATCTACCTGCGGCTCGCCGTCACTGCCGTCGCCCAGTGCGGCGGTCGGCAGGCTGCCATCGCCAAACGCAAGTACCGGCTGCGCAGCGGCGGTTGGCAAGGGGTCACCCAGCCGCAGCCACGCCGACGCCACAAGCGCGGTGCCAGGCGGCACCGGTGGCGGCGCCTCAACAGCCGCGATGCCGCGGGCCAGGATGCGGGTGGCGCAACGCGAGTCACACCGCAGCGCCAGGTCAGCAGCGCCAGCGCCCACTCTTGCCGCCCCGGTAGCGGCCTCTTCGCCCGTAGCACTCTGTACAGCAGCAGCAGCCGCGGCGGCGACGGCGGCGCCCACTGCAGCGGCGCTGCCGCCCCATATCTGGTGCACCACGCCGGCAAAGGAGCGCAATGGAAGGGCGCCACCGCCGCCGCCCAGCACGACGGCACCACCTCGGCAGGCAGCAAATGGCAGCGCGGGCACAATGAACACGGAAGCGGCGCCGTCGCACACCAGGGTGGCGGTAACGGTGTCTGGTGCCGTGTCGTTGCCGCTAGCCTGCGACAGCAGTAGCGCCACAGTATGTGCCGCCAGGTCACTGCCATCTGCGCCAGGGCAGTGCGCAGCAAATGGGCCGCCTCCGCCGTCTGGCAGGTGCAATGACGGTGCCAGGGCGCCGTCGTCGTGGCGGCCAACTGCCACGCGCCATCTAGGTGCCACAGCTTTCGTGCAAGTGGCAAACAGTAGCGTCGGCGCGTCACCTTCGTTGCTGCCGCTGCTGCCGCTGTCAATGGATACCGACAGCCCCACTCCGCGCCCAGCTACCGATGGCGACACTGCAACCTCTACCGGCAGCGTCATGGCACTGCCGGCATGCATGTATGCGCCGCCCCTAAGCTCTGACACGGTGCGGCCGGTCCCCGCGGGTGCCCGCTGCGGATCATTCCATTGCCATCCCGCCGGCACATCTGGCACGCCGCCACCAGCGTCCCCATCAAACCTAACGTCCAACTCACAGCTGCCCGTCACGCCTGACGATGGCACCGTGGTGGTGGCTCCCACTCGCCGCGCCACGTCGGCAAGCAAGAGCACTGCCACCGCAGCTGCTGCTGTGGCGGCTACCACCCGCCGCCGGCAGCGGCGCAGCAGCGCCGCCGGGGGGCCCATGGCGGCCCTCCCAACTGTTGCTGCGCAGTGCGCGCTGGCGGCGCGGGGCCCACCCTCTGCTGCTGTGCTACCTGCTACCTCCTCACCAGTTGGGTAGCGATCGTTTCGATAATCATTAAATGTCAACTAGTCATTGCCGCCGGTATCGCAACGGCAAGCCAACGAGTGGTAATACCAACGACCTTGTCCTAAATTGTGGGCGCTGCCCAGTCGTTGCACTTGCATCTGTGTCACACCAACGCGCTGCCCGCCACTCCCAGTAGCCGCCGGCAGGGCGTTGTACTTGGCCAGCAGCAGCAGCAAGTAGGGCAGCAAGTATAGA
>ERZ778022.1210-NODE-1210-length-37991-cov-5.327710_pt1 | contig 37991 bp, 32 predicted proteins | sample MGYA00375752_ERZ778022 | MGnify/ENA primary metagenome ERZ778022 (study PRJEB29350, sample SAMN05389826) | bioreactor metagenome | isolation source: Thiocyanate bioreactor | place: South Africa: University of Cape Town | collected 2014-04-04 ...
GTGAAGGAGGAGCGACATCTCGTTGGCGTCCGGCGAAAAAGGATCTTCCGCCGAAATCTGGCGCTCGAAACGATCGAGCACATCCGGGCCTCCGACGCTGATCGCCGGAAACACAAAATCCTGGAAGCAATAAAGCTCCTGGATGTTCCGCTGCGCCAGCACCGACCGGAACACCGAAGGCACGGACACCCGCCCCTTCGCGTCGATCTTGCTGGTCACGTTGGAAAGGAAACGGTTCATGATTCGATACAGCCGTTCCCCATCGTGAGAGGCGCCGCATCCGCCTCCGAAGATACACCCTATGAAACAAAGCATCTCTCATCCGGGGAGCGGGTAGCACCCCGTCAACTCCATCCTGGAGCCGGCCTTTTTTTTGCGATGAGCGGGCGTCAAATCGCCCCTGAGCAGTGTGCATTTGGGATATCATGGGACCATATGGGCGTCAATGGGAACCGGCCGCCGACACCCGTGACAGCGTCAAACGTTTATAAGCTGTTAAGTTTAACGAATCGTTATGAAACCCCGGCCCTGCAGGCCTTGGCGGGCAAGAGAAGCAAAATCGGTCAATTGCTCGCCCACATAGAAAAAATAAAATAAAACCAGATACTTGCGAATAAATTTCACAAATTCCGGAAAAATCTCAGGGGTAAAAATTGCCAGTTGGCCTGTAAGCCGGGTTCTGTATGGCTCCGGTTATGACACCGGTGCGTGGCAGCCATTCCTCTGGGACAGGACTTGCGCCCTGCCTCTCGCAACCCACCCGGATGACCGGCCCGGAAACGGGCTGTAACGCTTGCGCGCCCACGTCATCCCTATTCGGTCTTGCTCCCGGTGGGGTTTACCATGCCGCCCCTGTCGCCAGGCGCGCGGTGGGCTCTTACCCCACCCTTTCACCCTTACCCCGCCAGCTTTGGCGTCCGTGTCGACGACGCAAAAGCAGGCGGGGCGGTTTCCTTTCTGTGGCACTTTCCCTGGGGTCGCCCCCGCCGGACGTTATCCGGCACCGTGTTTCCGTGGAGCCCGGACTTTCCTCACCCTACCGCCTTTCGGCATTGGTAAAGCGCGGCTGCCCGGCCAACTGGCACGGGGTCAATAACCGAGTGTGGCCGGGAATGCCACCAAAATATGCACGCTTTAGCGTTCAGAGAAATTCCGGTTTGAAATCCGTCGCATAGGCGCCGTCGCTGATTCGATTTCCGAGCATCAGCTCCGCCCCCAGCCGGCCGATCTCGTCCGAGCTCTTGGCCGAGGCACCACAACCGCCCGTCAGCACCGCAATGCGCGGCGATGACGTGAAGCCGATCGCCGGATAGCCGCTCGGCGGAAACGAGGTGACGCAGGACGAAGTGGAGATCGACCGCACGGCCAGATCGGGGATGATCTCGCCCATGATGCGCACGAGGTGATCGCGGGCAAAAGCACGGCCGTCGGTCCGGAACCAGTCGCGAATGTCGAGCTCGGTCTGCAGGTGCAGATTGTCCGGATCGCCGCCGATCTTCGCATAGATCCTGCCGTCGGGATAACGGATCGGCGGCAGCATGTAGATGCCGTCGCGCGGGTCCGCAGGCTCGCTGATCAGCGACGGCATCTTTGCAAGTCGCCCCGCCTCGGCCTCGTCGACCTCGAAGAAGACGATCGTGCGGCCATAAACCGTCATGGCAAGACGGTCCGGCAAGAGGCGCTCCGCAATCGAGAAACCGCCCGCCGCCACCAGCACCTTTTCGGCGCTGTAGCTGCGTCCACTATCGGTGACGACTTCGACATGGCCGCCGCGATCATGCGTCGCAACGGCGGCCTCGCGGATGACGGCGGCACCCGCCTTCTCCGCCAACAGCGACTGCGCCTTCACCAGCCGCCGCGGGCTGATATGCCCGGCATTACGCGCCTCATGCACACCTTCGCTGCCATCGGCAAAGGCAAAGAACGGAAACCGTTCGGCCAGCGCCGCATCGTCGAGAATATCGATCCCCACGCCGAGCGAGGCGGCGGCATCCACGACACTGGCGATATAGGCACCGCCACTGCTGCGCTTCTGGCCGGTGATGAGGCAGCCGGCAGGCGTATAGAAATCGATGCCGCTCTGCTCGGCGATATCGCCATAGCGCGCAATCGAGCGATTGGCGAGGCGCGCCCAGTCGGCATCCTTGTCGATGGTGCGGGTAATCCGGCCCTCATCGTAATGGCTGGCGAAAACCCCGCGGTGGTCCTGCGGCTCGGCAGGTTCATCCGGGCCGAGTACGGCGATACCGCCGGACTGCAGTGCCAGATGGCGAGCAGCGGCGGCGCCCATCATGCCGCGACCGATCACGAGAACCTTGAAATCCGCCGCCATGCTCGCCATCCCTTCCAACGCCTGAAAGGTAAGCGATAGCATGGCGGCGGCGTTGCCGCATTACTTGAAGTCGGGGCGAAAAGAATTCATCCCCAGGCACTTGCGGGACGTGCTGAAAATCTCAGTCGATCAGCGACTGCACCTTGCCGCAATAGCGCTTCGACACCGGGTTCATGCGCTTGGCCGCATGGCCGGCATTGTATTTCAGGATGGTGCTGCAGGTTTCGCCGCCGCCCAGCTCGTGGGCCATGGCCAGGTATTTCATGCCGAAGCGGATGTTGGTCTCGGGGTCATAGAGGCCCTTGCGCGTACCGGAATACCCCATCATCCGGGCCGTTGCCGGCTTGATCTGCATCAGGCCGATTTCGCCGGCGCTGCCGCGGGCTTTCGGGTTAAAGTTGCTTTCGATCCGCACCACCGCGTGTGCCAGCGAGACCGGCACGCCATATTGCCGGGCATATTTGGAAATCAGCTGCGAATAGGGACCGGTGGAGAAAAAGGAAGGCGCCGCATAACCGGCGGTGCGGGTGGTCGAGGTCAGCGATATCGTCTCGACACGGGCGGGCTTTTCACCTGCAAAAGCGCAAGAAATCCCCGACAGCAGCACGCCAAAGCATGCCGCAGCAGCAAAAGTCAGTCTTTTCATGTTGGAAGTTCTACTCCGACCCAAAGGCCTGCCGGACAGCGCGCCCACGCGTTTCGTCCTCGTGCGGATGTCCTCGGACGGCATCGCACGGCAGCAGCACCTTATCGTTTAAATTCGCAGCCGGCCCTTGCGGCGGCTGCCGTTCACGAGGGCTGTTAGACCAGCGCAATGCGGAAAGAATAGGGAATTGCTGTGGCATTGCAGCATTTCGCCGGAAACCGGCGTTTCCGGGCAAATAAAACCGTCGCGCCGGCCGTTTAGTCCTGTCCGAACCGCGGCAGCGCCGCAAGCAGGCGGTGCAACGTATCGATGGTCGAGAAATCGGCGATGCCGTCGATCCGTTCTGGCCGGAAATGGCGCTGGAACGCGTTGACGCAGCCTTCGGTCTTGTCGTCGAACGCACCTGTGATTTCAACACCGTAACCGTACATCGACAGCATCGACTGCAAGGCTTCGATCGGCTGGCCGTGGTCGCCGCGCTGGAAGAAGCGCCCGCCCATCGCCCGGCCCGGCTCCACCCAGTGGCCGACGCCGTGCCGATACAGGGTTTCCCAGGGGAACTTTTCACCCGGATCGACCTTGCGGACGGGAGCGATATCGGAATGCCCCAGCACCCGCTCCGGGGCGATGGCCCAACGCTGGCCGCAATCCCGACACAAATCGATGACGGCGGCGATCTGCGCCTGCGAAAAATCCGGCAGGCCGCCGGGATGGCCGGCATTGGCGATCTCGATGCCGATCGAGGCGGAATTGATGTCGGTTGCCCCACCCCAGAAACTTTTGCCGGCATGCCAGGCGCGCCGCGCCTCCGGCACGAGCTGCAACACACGGCCGTCCTCATCGACGAAATAGTGGCTCGATACCTGGCTTTCGTCGCGACAGAGCCAGTCCAGCGCCCGCTCGGCGCTCTCCATGCCGGTATAATGCAGGATGATCATGCTCGGCGTGCAGCCATCGGCCCGTTCACCATGGTTGGGCGAAGGCTTGACCTCCGCACCGGCGTAGTCAGCAGTAAAATGGGAGGTCATGCCGCGCGGCGTTCTTTCTCGATCGCCGCGTAAGCGGCATTCAGCGTCGCCATGCGATCATTGGCGATGGTATGAAATTCCTCCGGCACACCGCGGGCGATCAGCCGGTCGGGGTGGTGCTCGGAAACGAGGCCGCGGTAATGCCTGCGGATCGTGGCGAAATCGTCGGAACGGTTGACGCCGAGGACGATATAGGGATCGCGGCCCTCGACGAAGACGTGGCGGGCGGTGATGCGCTCGAAATGCGCCTCGCTGATGCCGAAAATCTCGGCGACGCGGGCGATGAAGGCCATTTCCTTCTCGTGCAACGCGCCGTCGGCCTTGCCGATATGGAAAAGACCGTCGATGACGTCTTCCAGCACCGGGCAGTTGGCGGCGCAGGTGCTGCACAGGCCGGCAAGCTTTTCGGCATAGGCCTCGTAGCCGGCCACGTCCTGGCGGGCGAGATTGTAGAGGCGGGCGACGTTGCGCGCCTCGCTGTCGGGGAAGTCGAAGATGTGACGGAAGGCTGCGACCTCGGATTCGGTCACCACGCCGTCGGCCTTCGCCATCTTCGCGGACAGCGCGATGACGGCCACGGAGAAGGCGACTTTACGCCGCGTCTCCGGATCACCTTCGAACACCGTTCGAATGGTTTCCACCACCGCTGACAAGGCATTGCTGGCAGCGTCAGCGACTGCGCTCAGCAACTTCTCCCAGAAAGACATTATCGATCCATAGGCAAAATGCGTCGTTTTGCAAGCTGATCAAATAATCCTGGCAATTGCAAGATGACCTTAGGATTGCACCGGATGAAACATCGTTCACATTTGTTTCATCGGATCGTCGCCCATGGGAAACCATGACAGGCGGCACCGACACGCTTTCGCCTGAGGAAACCTTAAAACTTCACTTTACACCCGCTTCCGGCTGTCGCATCCATGGCCCGCATGAACCATGAGCGGCGGCGCCCAAGGCGCCGAAGGAGGAACGATGGCGAAACAGAAAGTTGCAATGCTGACGGCCGGCGGCCTGGCCCCATGCCTCTCGTCGGCGGTCGGCGGGTTGATCGAGCGCTACAGCGACGTCGCCCCTGATATCGAACTGATCGCCTACCGTTCCGGCTATCAGGGCCTCCTGCTCGCGGACCATATCGCCATCACGCCGCAGATGCGTGAAAAGGCAGGCCTGCTGCATCGCTACGGCGGCTCGCCGATCGGCAACAGCCGCGTCAAGCTCACCAATGCCGCCGATTGCGTCAAGCGCGGGCTGGTAAAAGAAGGCCAGAACCCGCTGGCAGTCGCCGCGGACCGGCTGGCCGAAGATGGCGTCACCATCCTGCACACCATCGGTGGCGACGATACCAACACCACCGCCGCCGACCTCGCCGCCTATCTCGGCGCCAACGGCTACGATCTCACCGTCGTCGGCCTGCCGAAGACGGTCGACAACGACGTCGTGCCGATCCGCCAGTCGCTCGGCGCCTGGACGGCGGCCGAGGTCGGCGCCGACTTCTTCGACAATGTCAGCAACGAGCAGAGCGCTGCGCCCAAAACCCTGATCGTCCACGAGGTCATGGGACGCCACAGCGGCTGGCTGACGGCGGCGACTGCGCGCGCCTATATACAGAAGAGCAGCCGCAACGACTATGTCGACGGCCTGATGATGGACGGCAAGCTGAAGACGATCGACGGCCTCTACCTGCCGGAAATGGCCTTCGACCTGCAGGCCGAGGCGGCAAGGCTGCGCAAGGTCATGGAAACCAACGGCTTCGTCAGCCTGTTCGTTTCGGAAGGTGCCTGCCTCGATGCGATCGTCGCCGAACGCGAGGCGGCCGGCGAGACGATCAAGCGCGATGCCTTCGGCCATGTGAAGATCGACACCATCAACGTCGGCAACTGGTTCACCAAGCAGTTCGCCGCCCTGCTCGGCGCCGAACGCTCGATGGTGCAGAAGTCGGGTTATTTCGCCCGCTCCGCACCTGCCAACCAGGACGACCTGCGGCTGATCCAGGGCATGGTCGATCTCGCGGTGGAAAGCGCCCTCAACAAGGTCTCCGGCGTCACCGGCCACGACGAGGCCCAGAAGGGCAAGCTCAGGACGATCGAATTCCCGCGCATCAAGGGCGGCAAACATTTCGACCTGTCCACCAAATGGTTCGGCGAGGTGATGGATGTCATCGGCCAGAAATACAAACCGGCCTGATTGAACACTGGCGGCGCCCACGAGTTTCTGGCAGGATATCTGCGGAGGAATCGATGTCCACGGAATATCTGGCGATCTACGCCGTTGGCGCCGCAATCATCCTGGCCCTGCCGGGTCCGGGCAACTGTCTCATGCTGTCTTATGGTCGCAGCAGGTGGCTTTTGCAATCGCTGGCGGCAGCGGCGGGAATCACCCTGACCGGCACGCTCCTGACGACCGCGATTGCGACCCTCGTCGCCGTCGCAGGCGGCCTTTCGGAGCTGCTCGCCGCCGTTCTGCGCGGTTGTGGCATGGCCGTGCTGGTATGGTCGGCGCTGGTGCTCTGGCGCCTGCACGGCATGACCGGCCTCGTCGCCGACAATGACAATCTCGACGGTAAAAACGCCGCCTCGGCCTTCCTCAAGGGGGCCAGAACAATGATCCGCAATTATTGGCAATTGACGCTGTTTGGCGCCCTTGCCACCCAGGCCGTCGGGCCTGGCATCGCGAATTTCCAGCAAACTATTGTTTTTTCAGTTATATTTTTTGCATTCTCGGTTTTGACAAACCTGATCTATGCCATTTTCGCCGGCCGCATCCACAAAAGGCTTCGCCGCCTGGAAACCCGGAAGATCAAGGGCAGGACCCGCGGCAAGCTGCGCGTCAACGCGGGAATCGTCAGCGTCGGCTATCGACGCCTCGCTGCATAGCCAGCTTGCCCCATGCTTGCGGGTCCTTCACGAATAGGTTAATGGGTGAAAAATGGTGTTAACAGTTTCCCCCTGTTTATGCGTTGCGGGGAGGCACGATTTCGCGAGAGTGATCAAATGGTAGCGATCGGACATGTCACCCTGAAACGCAATCTGGCATTGGCGGCCGTCCTGACCGCGGGCCTTTCGGGATGCGCCAGCGTTGACTCGACCTCCGAAGCCGAATTGTCTGCCGTGCAGACGACCGTACCAGTGGCAAAGCCCGGCACGGAAGTCGGTTACGCGACGGCGGCCGCAGCGGACACGCAGACGACCGGCACTGGAACGGTGACCACCACGGCAGCGCTCGACACTTCGGATGCTGCGGCAAACAGGCCGGCGACGATGGCCTACGCGACGCAGACGACATCGACCGCCACCACGGCCCTGGCGACCGCGACGAACGACACGGTCGCCGCCACCAGCGAAATCCCGACCGAGACGGCAGCGCAATCAATGACGGCGTCTTATGCCGAAATGCCGCTGACCGACGAAGTCACCGCCATCCAGTCGGTCATTCCGATGAAGCGCCCCGGCAGCGAACTCGCCTATGCGGCGACGACGACAACGACGACGAGAACAGCCTTCACCTCGATGAATTCCATGCTGGAATTCGACACTCGTCCGGTCAGCGCCATCCAGCCTGCCAGCCTGACGTTCCAGCCGAGCGTCGGCATCGTCGAAACCGGCAACAAGGGTCCGCTCAAGGAGCTGATTTCCAAATATGCGAAGCTCTACGAGGTTCCCGAAGCGCTCGTGCATCGCGTCGTGAAGCGCGAAAGCACCTACAATCCCAAGGCCTTCGCCCACGGCAACTACGGCCTGATGCAGATCCGCTACAACACCGCCAAGGCCATGGGCTACGACGGCCCGGCTTCCGGCCTGTTCGCCGCCGATACCGACCATGACGGCGCGGTGAAGCTTTATTCGACCGGTTATTATTACACCGCCAAACGCAAGGGCTTGCTGAACCAGGTTCAGTAAGCGGACTTGATCATTCCGGCAGGCCGAGAATAGCCTTCAGCATCTGCTGCGGGCGGTAGTTGAGGCGCCCGGGCGTTAACCCCAACCGAACGACGACCAGCCTTGCCGACGGTACGATTGCGACCGTCTGGCCATCATGTCCCTGCATCCAGAACACGTCCTCCGGCAAGCCCGGTTCGTCTGCGTCCCTCTGCCGCGGACCGGCATGCCAGGCTTGCATCTGCGTATATATGCCGTTCGAAACCGCTGTCGGCCGACCCATGGCCGCAACGAAACCTTGGGGCAGCAGCCTTTCGCCGTTCCAGACGCCATCCTGCAGCAGGAACTGACCGAAACGGGCCCAATCGCGTGCCGTGGCATAGAGGTAGGAACTGCCGACGAAGGTGCCGGCCGCATCGGCCTCGAAGACGGCGCTGCGCATGCCGAGCGGCGCGAACAAAGCCCGCCGGGGGTAGTCGAGCGCCTCCTGCGCCGTTGCGACCCGCGACATCCACAGGCGGCTCAGCAGCATCGCCGTGCCCGAGGAGTAATTGAAGGCGGTGCCGGGGTTCGCCTCCGGCGGCTTGGCCGCCGCAAAGGCCGCCATGTCCCGCTCCAGATACAGCATGCGGGTGACATCGGTGACGCTGCCGTAATCCTCGTTGAACTGCAGGCCGTCCTCCATGGCCAGCAGGTGCCGGATGCTGATCGCGGCACGATCGTCCTCCTTCCAGGCGTCGAAAAGACCGGCCTCGTCGAGGCGAAGCTTGCCTTCGGTCATCACCCGGCCAAGGATGGCTGCATTCACCGTCTTGGTCATCGACCAACCCAGCAGCGGCGTCTCCGCATCGAAGCCGGCGCCATAGGCCTCGCCGACGATCCGCCCGTCCTTCGCCACGACGATGCCGCGCATGCCCGGCCCCGCCAAAGCCGGATCGGAGAGCAGCGCGGCAATGCGCGGATCGGCAGTCTCCACCCGCTCCCCCTGCGGCCAGGGGGCATCCGCTGCCGGCTCATCTTTCGCCCTTGAAGTCACCGTGCCCGCAAGCGCCGCGACATCGCCATCCGGCACCACGGTGCAGCCAAGTCCCTCGCGATAGGCTGCCGTGGATGCAGCAAACAATCCCATGAAACGCGAGGTCACCGTCGCCGCCTCACGGTCGACACTCACCCGCAGCAGCTTGAGCAGCGGATGCCCCGGCGCCTGCACGTCTTCGGCCAGGACCTGCTCCGCATTGCGGCCGGCGAGGAAGACATTGGAGCAGACGATCTTGGCCGCATAACCGTCGCCCACCTTCAGCAGCAGCGGCGGCGCCACGGAAAGCCAGACCGCGCCACCCGCGACCACGAGAACAGCCGTTGCCCCCAACGCCTTGAAGATCCTGCCAAACGCCATACGACCATCTCCCTCGGTTGCGCCCAGACAAGCAGGTAGGGCCTGCGGAGGGAAATCACAATGTCTTCAGGATGGCCTGCCGCCCAGTCCTCAGGCTGCGTCATGAAGCTGTAGCAGTAGCGGAGTAGATGCGTTCAACCCAAACGGAGGGCAGACTCAGATGACCGAATTCGCACCCGACGCCGGCTTTCGCAAGAACCGCAAACTCAAGGACGCACTTCTGCAGCACAAGGCGTTGTCGAAGGCGGGTTTCTCCGAGCGCCTGTTCGGCCTGCTGTTTTCCGGTCTCGTCTACCCGCAGATCTGGGAGGATCCGGATGTCGACATGGCGGCCATGGAACTCTGCCCGCAGCATCGCATCGTCACGATCGGCTCCGGCGGCTGCAACATGCTCGCCTATCTCTCGAAGGATCCGGCCCGCATCGACGTCGTCGATCTCAACCCGCATCACGTGGCGCTGAACCGCCTGAAGCTCGCCGCCTTCCGCCACCTGCCGGCCCATGCCGACTTGGTGCGCATGTTCGGCATGGAAGAGGTCGAAACCAACAGCCTCTCCTACGATACCTTCCTGCTGCCCAACCTCGACGAAGCGACCCGCTGCTACTGGAACACCCGCACCAACATGTTCGGCCGCCGGCGCATCGAGGTCTTCAACCGCAACATCTACAAGACCGGCCTGCTTGGCCGCTTCATCGGTTTCGGTCACCTGATCGCCCGCCTGCACGGCGTCAAGCTGCAGGAGATCGCCGAGACCCGCTCGCTCCGCGAACAGCGCCAGTTCTTCGAAGACCGCATCGCGCCGCTGTTCGACAAGCCGCTGATCCGCTGGATGACCAGCCGCAAGAGTTCGCTGTTCGGCCTCGGCATTCCGCCGCAGCAATTCGACGAACTCGCCAGCCTCAGCGCCGGAAAGTCCATCGCCCCCGTCCTGTGCCAGCGCCTGGAAAAGCTCACCTGCCACTTTCCGCTGCGCGAGAACTACTTTGCCTGGCAGGCATACACCCGCCGTTATCCGACCGTCGACGAAGGCATCCTGCCGACCTACCTGAAACCGGAAAACTACCCTGCGATTCGCCGCAATGCCGGTCGCGTCGAGGTGCACCACGCCAGCTTCACAGAGCTTCTGGCGCAGAAGCCGGCCAATTCCGTCGATCGTTTCGTGCTGCTCGATGCCCAGGACTGGATGACCGACAAGCAGATCAACGAATTGTGGGCCGAGATCACCCGCACGGCAACGGAAGGCGCCCGCGTCATCTTCCGCACCGCCGCCGAAAAGAGCGTCATAGAAGGCCGCCTCTCGGAAACCATCCACAACCAGTGGACCTACCTCAGGGAGCGTTCGCAGGCGCTCAACACCCAGGATCGCTCTGCCATCTACGGCGGCTTCCACATCTACGAAAAAGCCGCCTGATGGCCGTGGACGCAGCAACCGGCGACAGCCATGCCGCCCGCATGGACCGGATGTACCGCTACCAGCGGCACATCTACGACCTGACGCGGAAATATTACCTCTTCGGCCGCGATCGCACGATCGCTGGCCTGGAGGTTCCGGGCGGCGGCTCGCTGCTCGAAGTCGGCTGCGGCACCGGTCGCAACCTGTTGCTTGCCCACAGGCTTTATCCGCACGCCCGCCTCTACGGCCTGGATATCTCCGCCGAAATGTTGTCGTCTGCCCGCAAGGCATTTTCGGGCAAGGCGACGATGCCGGAATTCCGGGTGGCGGATGCGACGAATTTTACCGCCCAGGCCTTCGGCACCGAGGGCTTCGACCGCATCATGATCCCCTACGCGCTGTCGATGATCCCCGCCTGGGAAGCCGCGATCGACACCGCGCTGGCGGCGCTGAACCCCGGTGGCCAATTGCACATCGTCGATTTCGGCCAGCAGGAGAAACTGCCCGGCTGGTTTCGCCGGCTGCTGCAGGCATGGCTCAAGCGTTTCCACGTCATGCCGCGGGCCGATCTGGAAGAGGTGCTGAAACAGCGCCTGCCAGCTTACAATGCCACGATGCGCTTCGAACGCATCGGCGGCGGATATGCCTGGCGCGCCATAATTACGCCGCGTGTGACAATCTCCGCTTGAAAATAACGCAATTTTTACGTTGATATGGTGAAAAAGAGGTTCACGCCTCTGAGGGGATCTCTTTTCGCGGAAGCCATCAGTGGGTCATCGACACCATCCATTTCCGAATGGGCCATTTTCGAATGGGACGCGTATGCGGCGGCTTCTTGTTGCGTTTTTGCCAGTGGTCATGTTCCTGTCCGGCTGCACGTCAAGCAGTTACGACCTAATCGAGACGGCCGCTATCCCGCCGAAATTCGAGGACAAGGATCCGCAGGATTTCGGCCCGAAACATCCCAATCGCCATCCGGTGCACGGCATCGACGTGTCGAAATGGCAGGGCGACATCGAATGGGAAAAGGTCAAGGCCTCGGGCGTCTCCTTCGCCTTCATCAAGGCGACCGAAGGCAAGGACCGGCTCGACACCCGTTTCCATGAATACTGGCGACGGGCGAATGCCGTCGGCATTCCGCACGCGCCGTATCATTTCTACTATTTCTGCTCGACGGCGGACGAACAGGCCGACTGGTTCATCCAGAACGTGCCGAAGGTTTCGATGGATATGCCGCCGGTGCTGGATGTCGAGTGGAACGGTGAGTCCAAGACTTGCCTGACCCGCCCTGCCCCCGATACGGTGCGCAGCGAGATCAAGCGCTTCATGGATCGCATCGAAGCCTATTACGGCAAGCGCCCGATCATCTATACGTCCGTCGATTTCCATCGCGACAACCTGGTCGGCTATTTCGGCGATTATCACTTCTGGGTGCGCTCCGTCGCCGCCCATCCGGAAAAGACCTATGCCGATCGGCGCTGGGCCTTCTGGCAATACACCTCGACGGCCGTCGTTCCGGGCATTCCCGGCAATACCGACATCAACGTCTTCGTCGGCACGCAGAAAAGCTGGAAGAAGTGGCTTGCCTCTGCCAACAAGTCGTGATTTTTGCTGGCTGATTCATGATCTTTCTTGCTTCCGTCACAATGTTCTGTGAAAGCCACCAAAGCTGAACAGAGAAAAAAGGATTGCCGTATGTCCCTTCTTGCCGCCCGCCGTTTCGGACTTCTGATGTGCTTCACGTCGATCCTGGCAACCACCGCGGCAGCGCAGGAATGCGGCGGCGACCTGGGGGCCTTCCTTGACGGCGTCAAGAAGGAAGCCGTCGCAGGCGGCATTCCGGCCGAGATCGCCGACAAGGCGCTGGCCGGCGCCCGCATCGACGAAAAGGTGCTGTCGCGCGACCGGGCTCAGGGTGTCTTCAAGCAGACCTTCCTGGAATTCTCGCAGCGCACGGTCAGCAAGGCGCGCCTCGATATCGGCGCCAGGAAGATCAAGGAATATGCCGAGGTCTTTGCCCGCGCTGAGCAGGAATTCGGCGTTCCCGCCGGCGTGATCACCGCCTTCTGGGCGATGGAAACCGATTTCGGCGCCGTGCAGGGCGATTTCAACACGCGCAACGCCCTCGTGACGCTGTCGCATGACTGCCGCCGCCCGGAACTCTTCCGGCCGCAGCTGATCGCGCTGATCAAGATGGTCGAGCACGGCGACCTCGACCCGCAGACCAATACCGGCGCCTGGGCCGGCGAAATCGGCCAGGTGCAGATGCTGCCGAAAGACATCATCGCCTTCGGCGTCGACGGCGACGGCGACGGCCACGAAAACCTCAAGACCAGCGCGCCGGACGCCATCCTGACGGCTGCAAAATTCATCCAGCATCTCGGCTTCCGCCGCGGCGAACCCTGGATCCAGGAAGTGACGCTGCCGGAAAACCTGCCCTGGGAAAAGTCGGGCCTCGGCGGCACGCTGACGGCCGGCGACTGGTTCGCGGCGGGCGTGACGCCGCGTGACGGCAATACCAGCTTCGCCAGCCTGCCGGCGGCGCTGGTGCTGCCGCAGGGTCGCAAAGGCCCTGCCTTCATCACCTATCCGAATTTCAACGTGTATCTGGAGTGGAACCAGTCCTTCATCTACACGACGTCGGCTGCCTATTTCGCCACGCGCCTGAACGGCGCCCCGGCCTATGACAAGGGCAACCCGGAAACCGGCCTGAACGACGCCGACATGCGGGCGCTGCAGACCAAGCTGCAGGCGCTGGGCCACGACGTCGGCAAGATCGACGGCATCCTCGGCTCCGGCACCCGTGTCGCCATCCAGAAGGAACAGGCGCGCCTCGGCATGCCGGCAGACGGCTGGGCGACGCCGGCGCTGCTCAGCGCGCTCTGATCAACCAGTCGTCCCCAGCTTTCTTGTCTCGGTGACAAGAATCGGGTGGTTGGGGCGGCTGCCGCCGCCTACAGCCTTCCGCACGCTGCGGGAGGACGATCATGGCAGGTGAAAGGGAATACAGGATGAGTGCCCTCACCTGGGGGCTCCTGGTACTGCTCGGCCTCATCTGGGGCGGTTCGTTCTTCTTCGCCCGCATCGCCGTGCAACAGGTGCCGCCCTTCACGCTGGTCTTCCTGCGACTGTCTCTCGCCGCCATCGCCCTGCATCTCTATCTCCACGGCCGTTTCGGCCTCTACGCGGCGCTGCGCAGCCGCTGGCGGCAATTCCTGGTGATGGGCCTGATCAACAACGCCGTGCCGCACACGCTGATCTTCATGGGGCAGACCGAGATCGGCGCCGGCCTTGCCGCCATCCTCAACGCCACGACGCCGATCTTCACCGTGCTGATCGCCAACAGCCTGACGAAGGACGAAAAACTCACCTCGGCAAAGCTGGCGGGCTGCATTCTCGGCCTGGCCGGCACCGCGGTCATGATCGGCCCCGGCGCCTTCGCCCGCAGCGGCATTCCGTTCTGGGCGCTGCTCCTGCCGGTGTTCGCAGCAGTCTCCTACGGCTTTGCCAGCACCTACGGCAAGCGGTTCCGCGGACTTGCCGCCCCGGTAACCGCCGCCGGCCAGCTGACGGCCTCCTCGTTGATCATGCTGCCGGTCTGCCTGTTCGTCGATGCCCCCTGGACGCTCCCACTGCCCTCCACCGGCGCCATCGCCGCCATCCTCGGCCTGGCGCTGCTGTCGACTGCCTTCGCCTACATCCTGTTCTTCCGCATCATGAGCCTCGCCGGCGCCACCAATACGTCGCTGGTGACGCTGCTCGTGCCGCCGAGCGCCATCCTGCTCGGCATCCTGTTTCTCGGCGAACATCTGGAGGCGACCGAGATCGGCGGCATGCTGCTGATCGCCGCCGGCCTCGTCATTCTCGACGGCCGGGTGCTGGCAAGGCTCCGGCCGGCCTGAGCCGGCGGCCAGAATCAGCCTCTCGCTTCCCTCCTCCGGCCAGCGCCGGACGCAACCCATGCGCGGAAGACGAACACCACAAACAATATTCATAAAAACCAGCGATTTACCGGCTTTTGCTTCCTGCAAACTCATCCGGCCGGGCCATTAACCTCGGATAACCGAATGTTAAACCGCCGCAAAAAATTGTGAATAATTTTTTGGATGAATTTTCAATAGCTTGCAATTCAACATCGGCATTTTCAGCGCAGTGTCTTCGCAGCGCAACATTGAAAGCGCTTTTCAGCCGCCATAAATCCGACATATGATTTAACGGTCAACGCAAGGAGGCAACAATGGGACTTACGAATTCCTTCAATGTCCTTCTGGTCAGTGCAGCATTTGTGTTCATCGCAACCATGCTTTTTATCTAGGGGAAAGTCGCCGATCCTTCCAAACGACAGCGACTGACGACAGACCAGTCTTCGAGCACTCTTCGCAAGACACACACATCAAGACAAACCCATGGCGACAGGAGTATCGCCATGGGTTTTTCATTTCGGCAAACATGGAACGGGATCAGGCAGCGGCCCCGGTGGTCTCAGCCACCTTCCGCGTTAAGCCGAGCCGTGCGAACGTCTCGTTGACCAGCGGCGCGCGGTTCATCGAATAGACGTGGAATTCGTGAATGCCGCGCCGGACGAGATCGGCCATCTGCTCGGCGGCAACATCCGCCGCCACGGCAGCGCGCTCCGCCGGCTTGTCGTCCAGCCCCTCGAACCGTTCGTCGAGGCGCACTGGCACGGTCGTGCCGCAGGCGCCGGCGAACCGCTTGAGCTGCGTCAGGTTCTGGATCGGCATGATGCCCGGCACGATGGGAATGGTGATGCCGGCGGCGCGCACGCGCTCGAGATAGCGTTCGAAGACATCGTTGTCGAAGAAGAACTGCGTCAGCGCCCGGTTGGCGCCGTTATCCACCTTGCGTTTCAGCATGTCGATATCAGCCGCCGTGTCACGGCTTTCCGGGTGCTTTTCCGGATAGGCGGAAACGGAAATTTCAAAATCGTCGATCGAGCGCAGGCCGGCGACCAGTTCCGCCGCATTGGCGTAGCCGCCGGGATGCGGCTGGTAGGCGGCGCCGACACCACCGGCCGGGTCGCCGCGCAGGGCGACGAAATGGCGAACGCCGGCGGCCCGGAAATCCTCGACCACCTGGTGCACCTCGTCGCGGCTGGCGCCGACGCAGGTGAAGTGCGAGGCGGTCGGCAATGCGGTTTCAGCCAGCAGCCGGCGCACCGTCGACAAGGTCGGCGCCCGCGTCGAGCCGCCGGCGCCATAGGTCACCGAAACGAATTCGGGGCGCCAGCCGGCGAGATCGTCGATGGTCGCCCACAACTGCCCCTCCATCTCCTCCGACTTCGGCGGGAAGAACTCGAAGGAAAAGCGAAGCTTCGCGAGGTCTGCGGAACGGAGGAGGGAATGGGACATCAGCGGCTCCCGACGAGAAGAGAGGAAGGCTGGCCGTCTTGGCCGGTTCGATCGGCGGCGCGTTCGTCACGCGCCAGCCAGATGGTGACGGTCAGATCCTGGCCGGCCTGCTGGCCGGAATGCAGATCGACGGATTTTTCCATTTTCAGGCCGGCCCGCTTCAGCCAGTCGGCCATCGTCTGGTTGGAGAAGCCGAGGCGGACATGCGCATGCTCGTCGCGCAGGTGCTCCAGCGTATGCGGCGCCAGATCGATGATCACCAGGCGACCGCCCGGCCGCAGCATGCGCGCCGCTTCGGCGATCGCCAGTTCAGGCTGGTCGAGGAAGTGCAGCACCTGGTGGATGGTGACGAGATCGAAATCCTGCGCATCGAGCGGCAGGTTGAGGATATCGCCGTGCCGGACGGAGGCCTTGGCGACGCGGGCTTGGTCGAGATTGGCGCGCGCCACCGACAGCATGTCGCGGCTGGCATCGATGCCGACGGCGCGCTGGTAGAGCGGCTGCAGCAATTCGAGGATGCGGCCAGTGCCGGTGCCGAGATCGAGCAGCGCCTCGACCGGTTCATCGCCGACAAGCGCCACGATCGCCGCGTCGATATCCGCATCGCTGACATGCAGGCGGCGCAACGCATCCCATTCGGCGGCATTGCGGCTGAAATAGGCCTGGGCGCGCTCGGCCCGCACCCGCTTCACCGAGGCGAGGCGGTCGCTGTCGCGCAGCAGCACCGGATCGTTCTCCGATGCCGTCTTCAGCAGCGTACGCGCCAGCGTCGCCGGCCGGCCTTCGCGCTTCAGGCCGAAATAGGCCCAGGCGCCTTCCTGGTAACGGTCGATGAGATCGGCCTCACCCAGCAGCTTGAGGTGGCGGGAAATGCGCGGCTGCGACTGGCCGAGGATTTCCGTCAGGTCGGAGACCGTCAGGTCGCCCTGTTCCAGAAGCGCCAGCAACCGCAGCCGCGTGGGCTCACCCACCGCCTTCAGCAGGTCCACCAGATCGTCGAGTCCGAATTTCACCAGATTAGCCACGAAACACCCAATCAAGATATAAAGATATCTTTATGTCATTAGATGCTTTGACGCAAGCGGGCCGCTGCAAATTTCTGTCGGTCACGCAATTGAACCAACCATCGGCCATGAAAAAGGCCCCCGGATGACCGGAGGCCTTGGATTTCAGGCAAGGATCGGCACGGGGCCGGGAAGCAGGCGCGCCTGCCGATCGGCTGGGCGCCACACCACGGAAGCCGAAATCGCTGTCGGCAGAAGACTGCCGAAAGCGATAAAGCCGATCAACGCGTCAGGCGCTTGTAGGTCACGCGCTTCGGGTTGACGGCATCGGCGCCGAGGCGGCGGATCTTGTCCTTTTCGTAGTCCTCGAAGTTGCCTTCGAACCACTCGACCTGGCTGTCGCCTTCGAAGGCGAGGATATGGGTTGCCAGGCGGTCGAGGAACATGCGGTCGTGGCTGATGATGACGGCGCAGCCGGCAAAGTTTTCCAGCGCGTCTTCCAGCGCCGCCAGCGTTTCCGTGTCGAGGTCGTTGGTCGGTTCGTCGAGCAGCACGACGTTGCCGCCGGCCTTCAACAGCTTGGCGAGATGCACGCGGTTGCGCTGGCCGCCCGACAGCGTGCCGACCTCCTGCTGCTGGTCACCGCCCTTGAAGTTGAAGGCGCCGCAATAAGCGCGCGAATTCATCTCGTGCTTGCCGAGCTTGATGATGTCGTTGCCGCCGGAAATCTCTTCCCAGACCGTCTTGTTGCCATCGAGCGTATCGCGGCTCTGGTCGACATAAGCGAGATCGACGGTATCGCCGACGCGGATTTCGCCGCTATCGGGCTTCTCCTGGCCGGTGATCATGCGGAACAGCGTCGTCTTGCCGGCGCCGTTCGGGCCGATGACGCCGACGATGCCGCCCGGCGGCAGCTTCAGGGTCAGGTCTTCGAACAGCACGCGGTCGCCATAGGACTTGGTGAGGTTTTCGGCCTCGATGACCACTTGGCCGAGGCGTTCGCCGACCGGGATGATGATCTGGGCTTCGCCGGGACGACGATCCTCGGCGGCCTTGACCAGTTCGTCATAGGCGCGGATACGGGCCTTGGACTTGGCCTGGCGCGCCTTCGGGCTGGAGGCGATCCATTCCTGCTCGCGCGACAGCGCCTTCTGGCGGGTGGCCTCCTCGCGGCCTTCCTGCGCCATGCGCTTGGCCTTTGCCTGCAGGTAGGCGGAATAGTTGCCTTCGTAGGGAATGCCGCGGCCGCGGTCGAGTTCGAGGATCCAGCCGGTGACGTTGTCGAGGAAATAGCGGTCGTGGGTGATCATCATCACGGCGCCGGGATATTCGCGCAGGTGCTTTTCCAGCCAGGCGATGGTTTCGGCGTCGAGGTGGTTGGTCGGTTCGTCGAGCAGCAGCAGGTCCGGCTTCGACAGCAACAGCTTGCAAAGCGCCACGCGGCGCTTTTCACCGCCGGAGAGGCTGTCGACGCCGGCATCGCCCGGCGGGCAGCGCAAGGCGTCCATGGCCATCTCCACCTGGCTTTCCAGATCCCAGAGGTTCTGGCTGTCGATGACGTCCTGCAGCTTGGCGCCCTCTTCCGCCGTCTCGTCGGAATAGTTCATCATCAGCTCGTTGTAGCGGTCGAGGATCGCCTTCTTGTCGGCCACCCCTTCCATGACGTTGCCGAGCACGTTCAGCGACTCGTCGAGCTGCGGCTCCTGCGCCAGATAGCCAAGGGTGGCGCCATCGGCGAGCCAGGCTTCGCCCGTCCATTCCTTGTCGAGGCCGGCCATGATCTTGAGCACGGTCGACTTACCGGCGCCGTTCGGGCCGAGGATGCCGATCTTGGCATCCGGGTAGAAGGACAGGTGGATGTTTTCGAGGATCTTCTTCGGGCCGTAAGCCTTGTTCAGACCGGCCATGTGATAGATGAACTGGCGTGCCATCGGGACAATCACTCCGCAGGAGGGGAAAAGGGGATTTGCCGCTATGTAGGCGAAATGCACCACGCGGGCAATCACCAAACGTCCTCGCCCCTATTGGAAACCCGCCGCATCCACCTCGCCTTCGGGACAACCGAACTTGGTGCTGCCGGCCGCGGCGATCCGTTCGGCAAGCCCGGCATCCCCCTTCAGCTCGCCCCCGAGGCCGATGGTCAGCTCCACCACCAGCCTCCGGCCGCCATCCTCGCGGCAGCTCATGCGCACCCGCTCGCCGGCACCAGCGCCAAACGCCTGCGCGAAGGCAGCCTTCACCTCGGCTTCGCGGACCAGCTTGCCGATCCTGTCCCGGAACAGTTGGCCGACCGCGGAGGCATTCAGCTCCTCCATCAACGAAACGGACAGGCCGAAATAGCCGCTCTGGTCGAGGTTCGAGCAGGTGCCGTGCTTGAGCCATTCATGGCGGTCGAGGCCGGACTGGGCGCCGGGCATCAGCCCGGCCAGTCTTCCGGCGAGCGCCTCCGGCAGGGCGACAGGCGGCAGCGCCAGCCATCCACGTTGCTTGTCGCGCGCCTTGTCCGCTTCGGCCACGCCGCAATAGGATTGCCGCATGCGCCAAAGGCCATGCAGGGAAAAGCGCGAGGCATCGTCGCGGTCCGCCGTCTGCGAGCGGCATTCCGGCAACGTGTTGCGCCCTTCGCAGAAAGCCGGTTGCCAGCTTGCCGCGAGGATGAATGTCGTGCGCCCGTCCCTGGCCAGCGAGGAGAGGCAAGACAGGCACAGAAAGGCGATGCCGCAAAGCGCCAGCCATACGATCCGCATGAACATCTCCACGAAGAACAAAACAGGATCAAATAATCACATGGCGCGTCCATACGCAACCGGAATTCGCGCCTGACGCGAACCATTTCCGCCACACGCCTTGCCTTTGCCGGCAGAATGCTTTTCCCTCGCGCACGGCAAGGGGAGAAAACGCATGTTCGCCGAGACACGCCGCCTATGGCGGCCGGATGGCGCCGCCATCGCCTGGCATCACGAAGCGGCCGCAGGCGCAGCCCGCGGCATCCTCCTCATCTGCCATGGCCTGGCCGAACATGCGCGCCGCTACGCGCGCTTTGCGGCGACGATGGCTGCCGCCGGGTATCATGTCTATGCCCACGACCATCGTGGCCACGGCGAAACCACCGCGCCGGGCGCGCCGCTGGGACGCTTTGCCCAGCACGGCGGCGCGGATATCGTCATCGCCGATGTGCTGGCGATCCGCGAACTGGCACGGGAACGACATGGCGATCTACCGGTCATCCTCTTCGGCCATTCCATGGGTGGATTGATCGCGCTGGATGCGGCGCTGGCCCATCCACATGCATTCGCCGCACTGGCCGTCTGGAATGCGGATGCGCGCGGCGGCTTGCGGGTGCCGGCGGCGACATTCATTCTGAAGCTCGAGCGCATGTTCAAGGGCTCGGATGTCCCCAGCGACATGCTGCCGCGCCTGACCTTCCAGGCCTGGGCAAAGGCGATCGAAAACGCGAAAACGCCCTTCGACTGGCTATCGCGCGACGATGCCGAAGTAGCCGCCTATATCGCCGATCCGCTATGCGGCTTCGATGCCAGCGTCTCGATGTGGCTCGATATATTCGCCCTGATCGGCCGCCTGCCCGCGCGGCTGCGTGCAGCGCCGCAAGTCGGCGATCTTCCGGTGCATCTGCTCGGCGGCGACGCCGATCCCGCCACCGATGGCGGCGCCAGCATGATCTGGCTCGGGAATCGATTGAAAATGCACGCAATCTCGAATATCAGCTCTCACATCCTGTCCGGCATGCGCCACGAGACGCTGAACGAGATCGGATGGGAGACCGCGGTGTCGGACTTCGCGGCCTGGTGCAATCAGGTCTGCGGCCGACAGGGAGGAAAAGGCGGGACGGAGGCATGACGGTCCAGACGGACACGGAGCGGGCGGCATCGCTGAACGGCGGTGTGATGACCGGCATGGCGCTGATGCTCGCCGGTGTGCTGATCGCACCGCTGATCGACATCTTCTCCAAGCTCGCGACCGCGCATCTGTCGTCGACGGCGGTTGCCTTCGTGCGTTTTGTCCTGCAATCGAGCTTCATGCTGCCTTTCATGCTGTGGCGCGGAAGCTGGCGCGAAATTCGCCTGAGCCATGCCGGCTTTCACGCCATTCGCGGCGGGGTGCTGGCGCTCTCTATGATTTCCTTCGTCACGACGTTGCGCCATATGGAAGTGGCCGATGCCATCGCCATCTTTTTCGTCGAACCGATGATTTTGACCATCCTTTCCAGTATCTTTCTCGGGGAAACGATCGGCTGGCGGCGGTATACGGCCTGCGGCGTCGGCTTTCTCGGCGCGCTGCTGATCATCCAGCCAAGTTTCGGCGAGGTCGGGCCGGTGGCGCTGCTTCCGGTGGTGACGGCCTTCTGCGTGGCGATCTTCGCGATCATGACGCGATTGCGGGCGCATCGGGAAGACCCCTGGGCAATGCAATTCCAGACCGGCATCTGGGGCGGCCTCTTCTGCGCGCTGGCGCTTCTCGTCCTCGATCCGCAGGGTACGGCCGATATCGCGAACCTGCCGGGCAACATGTCCGCGATCGGGCTCTTGTTCGGCGTCAGCCTCGCCGCCACCACCTCAGGCATCCTTTCGGTCTATGCCTATCGCCACGCGCCGGCCTCGACGCTGGCGCCGCTGCAATATTTCGAAATCGTCTCGGCGACGGTTCTCGGCTGGTATGTGTTTGGCAAATTCCCCGATGCCTTGAAATGGCTTGGCATCGCCATCATCATCACGTCCGGCCTTTATATTCTCTGGCGCGAGCGCAAGATCATGTCGCAGCTTCCCCCAACCGGCGAGCCGACGCCCAATCCCTGACGAACATCTGGAGTTTTTCCATGCCTGCCATGCCCCTCCGCAAGCCGCCACTTTCTGGCATACGCGTCATCGAGCTGGCCCGCGTGCTGGCCGGCCCCTGGGCGGGGCAGATGCTGGCGGATATGGGCGCCGACGTCATCAAGGTGGAAAATCCGAACGGCGGTGACGATACCCGCGCCTGGGGCCCACCCTTCGTCGAGGGCGCGGATGGCGAAAACCTGTCCGCTGCCTATTACCACTCGACCAATCGCGGCAAGCGCTCCATCGGCGTCGATTTCTCGACGCCAGAGGGGCAGGAAACCATCAAGCGGCTGGTGCGCCACAGCGACGTTCTGATCGAGAACTTCAAGGTCGGTGGCCTCAGGAAATACGGGCTGGATTATGAGAGCCTGCGGGCGATCAACCCGAAGCTTGTGTATTGCTCGATCACCGGCTTCGGCCAGACCGGCCCCTATGCCGGCTTTGCGGGGTACGATTATATCGTGCAGGGCATGTCCGGCTTCATGTCGATCACCGGCGAAGCGGACGGGCAGCCGATGAAGGCGGGCGTCGCCATCGCCGATATCTTCACCGGGATCTATGCGGTTTCGGCTATCGAAGCGGCGCTGATCCATGCGTTGAAGACCGGCGAAGGCCAGCATGTCGACATGGCGCTGCTTGACGTGCAGGCCGGCATCCTCGCCAACCAGAACATGAACTACCTGATTTCCGGCAACTCGCCGGCGCGCATGGGCAATGCCCATCCCAATATCGCGCCCTATGAGGTGGTGCCGGCCGCAGACGGCCACCTGATCCTCGCTGTCGGCAATGACGGCCAGTTCCGCAAGCTCTGCGGCATTCTCGGCCTCGATGCCCTGCCCGACGACGAGCGTTTTTCGACCAACCGCGCCCGCGTCGCGCACCGCGCCGAATTGCGGCCGCTGGTCATCGGCCAGACGGCGCGCTTTGCCAAACGCGACCTGCTGAACGCCTGCGAAAGCAACGGTGTGCCGGCCGGCGCGATCAACACCATCGGCGAAATGTTCGAGGATCCCCAGGTCAAGGCGCGCGGTTTGCGCATCGATTTGCAGGATCGCGATGGCAACACCATTCCGGGCGTGCGCACGCCGGTGGTGCTGTCGGAAACACCGCTGGTCTACGAACGGCCGAGCCCGCGCGTCGGCGAACATACGGACGAAGTCCTGGCGGAATTGAAGGAGTGGGAAAACCATGCGTGAGACGAAGAAAACCGGCGGCGAACTGATCGTCGAGGCGCTCGAGGCCAATGGCGTGCGTCGCGTCGCCTGTGTGCCGGGCGAAAGCTACCTGGCGGTGCTGGATGCGCTGCACGATACCGATATCGAGGTGCTTGTCTGCCGCCAGGAAGGCGGCGCGGCGATGATGGCCGATACCTGGGGCCGGCTGACCGGCGAACCCGGCATCTGCATGGTCACCCGTGGCCCCGGCGCCACCAATGCCTCGGCCGGCCTGCATGTCGCCATGCAGGATTCCATTCCGATGATCCTGTTCATCGGCCAGGTGCAGCGCGATGCGCGCGAGCGCGAGGCCTTCCAGGAGGTGGAATTCCGCCGGGCCTTCACCGAATTCGCCAAATGGGTCGGCGAGATCGACGATGCCCGGCGCATTCCCGAATTCGTCACCCGCGCCTTCGCGGTCGCCGCCTCCGGCCGCCCCGGCCCGGTCGTGCTGACCCTGCCCGAGGACATGCTGCGCGACGAAGTCGAAGCCCCCGACGCCCGCCCGTTCACGCCGGTCGAAAGCCATCCCGGCCCGGCGCAGGTCAAGGCGTTCGAGGAACTGCTCGCCAAGGCCGAGCGCCCGCTGGTCATCCTCGGCGGCACGCGCTGGACGGAAAAGGCGGTCGCCGATTTCCAGAGTTTCGCCAGCCGCTACAAGCTGCCGGTCGGCTGCTCCTTCCGCCGCCAGATGCTGTTCGACCACACGCATCCGAACTATGCCGGCGATGTCGGCATCGGCATCAATCCGGCGCTGGCGAAGGAAGTGCGCGAGGCCGACCTGATCGTGCTGCTCGGCGGGCGTTTCTCGGAAATGCCCTCCTCCGGCTATACGCTGATGGATATTCCCTATCCGAAGCAGAAGCTCGTCCATGTCTATCCCGATCCGGACGAGCTCGGCCGCGTCTATCGCCCCGATCTGGCCATCGCGGCCGCGCCCGCCGATTTCGTTGCAGCCCTTGCCGATCTGTCGCCGGTCGGGGAACCCGCCTGGGCCGCGCGCACCGAGGCGATGCATGCCGCTTATCTTGCTTGGTCGACGCCGCCGGCCACCGGTCCCGGCGCGGTGCTGATGGGGCCGATCATGGAATGGCTGGAGGCCAACACCGCCGCCGACACCATCTTCACCAATGGCGCCGGCAATTACGCCACCTGGGTGCATCGCTTCCACCGCTTCCGCCGTTTCGCCACGCAGGCGGCCCCGGCCTCCGGCTCGATGGGCTACGGCCTGCCGGCGGCGGTCGCGGCCAAGCAGCTTTTCCCGGATCGTGAGGTTATCTGCTTTGCCGGCGACGGCTGCTTCATGATGCATGGGCAGGAATTCGCCACTGCCATCCGCTACAACCTGCCGATCATCACCGTCGTCGTCAACAACGGCATCTACGGCACGATCCGCATGCATCAGGAGCGGGAATATCCCGGCCGCGTCAGCGCCACCGGCCTGACCAACCCGGATTTTGCCCAGCTTGCCCGCGCCTATGGCGGTTATGGCGAGACGGTGGAAAAGACCGAAGATTTCGCTGGCGCCTTCAAACGGGCGCGCGCCAGCGGCAAGCCGGCGATCATCGAGATCAAGCTCGACCCGGAAGCGATCACACCAACCCGCACTTTGTCGCAAATCCGCGATAAAGCCTAAAACCACAAAGGCCGGTGGAGCGATCCACCGGCCTTCATCATTTCGGGTCTGCCGCAGGACTTAGAGAGCGGCGATAACCGTGAACTCGACCTTGTAATCCGGCGTGGCAAGCGCTGCCTGGCTGGTGGCGCGGGCCGGCGTGTTGGCCGGATCGACCCAGGATTCCCAGACGGCGTTCATCTCGCCGAAGGTCGACATATCAGAGAGATAGATCAGCGTTTGCAGGATCTTCGACTTGTCGCTGCCGGCGGCGGCGAGCAGGCGGTCGACTTCGGCCAGCGCCGACTTCGACTGTTCGGTAACGGTTGCACCCTGGCCGACCTGGCCCGAGAGGTAGACGGTGTTGCCGTGAACGACGGCGCCGCTCATACGGGGGCCGGGCTCGATGCGCTTGATGCTCATGGGTATCTCCTCATGCGGTTGAAAAAGCAAAGGCCGCGCCCCGGAAAGCCAGGGAGCGGCTGGTGAAAAACTGCGCGGCTCTCAGCCGCGGATATGCAGCGTCTGCTGGTAAATCGCGGTCGAGCGTGCGCCGGAGCGGCAATAGCCGAGCATCGGCTTGGGCAAGGTGTCGAGCGCATCCACCATGGCGGTGACGGCGTCCGCCGTGACGCCCATCGGTCCCACTGGAATATGCACCATCTCCAGGCCCAGTTCCTTGGCGCGTGTGGCGATGTCCTCGAAACGCGGCTGGTCCGGGGATTCGAAATCCGGTCGGTTGCAAACCAGCGATTTGTAGCCCAGCGCCTTGATCTCATCGAGATCCTCGGCGGCGATCTGGCCGCTGACTGCGTATTCGTCGTTGATCTCTCGGATATCCATGACGACCCCTCTGTCCATGATGCTGGCAACTCTTAAGCACCCGGCGCGCCGGCGTCAATCAAAGCCATTCCAAACTTCTTATTGGAAAGAGAAACGCAAACCATAGCTTCGCGTCTCACCGGGCGCGATTTCGGTGAGGTCGCCCGCTTGCTTCAATTCGGCGCGGCTGGCGAGGCGATGCGAGCAGGGTTCGATGCCGAGCACATGCGCGGGCGCCGCCTGGTTGCGCCACATCTGCAGGAAGGGCAGCGTATCGGTGCGAAAGGCGACGGTCAGCGACAGTCCGCCGAGCGAGGCCATCGGCCCGAGCCTGATCTCGGCCCACGTCTCCCCGCCTGCGGGAACGCAGAAGACGCCGCCGGGATCCTTGCCGAAGGTCCAGGGAAAACCGCCACCCTCCAGCATCCGGCCGGAAAGACGCACATCACCGTCAAACAGTCGCGCGCCGATGTTCATGTGATACATCAGCATCGGCGCGAACGGCTTGTCGCCGGTGTTGACGAGGCGATCGGAAAGTTCGACCACGCCGCTCTCCGCATCGATATGCCAGCGCCGCTCCAGCCGTGCCGGCGCGCCGTCTGTCATGGTGACGTCGACCAGCGCCGCGCATTCGGCCGCCTCCTCGCCGGTGGTAAAGCTCAGCACCTGCGCCGGATGAGCGGAAAAGGCGCCGTGCAACGGATAACGCCGCCCCTGCGGATCGCCCTCCACCACATCCGGGTGACGAATATGGTCCGGCCCGCAGGTGAACAGAAAGCCTTCGAGCGAATGATCGATTCGTGGATCGCCGTCGTCGGGAATCGCGCGGCCGGGGGCGAGGTTTTCACCATTGACGATGCAAGCGCCGATATCGAGGACAGATGTCGGGTCGAGCATCAGGCGCGGGCCCTTGGCGGCCGAAAATTCGATCATGTCAGTTCCTCCAATATCTTATGGACATAGGCTATCACTTCACGATCTCGTGCTGGCCTGTCAACGCCCAAAGTCTTGACGTGGCGGCTGAGAAATTTATGGAACATTCACCACGGATTCATGATTTTCACACTAGCGTCAAATTTGCAGTGTCTGAGAGCGAAAGAACACAGTATTCGGGGAAGTTCAGAGGTGACCAACGTGTTGAAAACCCGCCTTGCCATGACGGCGCTGATATCGGCGATTGCGCTGATGGCGACGCAGGCCGGCGCGCAGCAGGGAATCAGAGGCTATGACGGCCACACCGTGCTGGTGACGCCGGAGGGCGAGGTTCTCGATTACATGCCGGAAACCAGCGAGGTCATCGTGCGCACCGACAGCCGTGGCCGCCGCGTCCTGATCGACCATTACGGCAACCTGATCGCCACGGAAATGCCGGCCGATTCCTATTTCGGCCGCAACCAGCAGGCACGCAATTACGACGACCCCTATGCCGCGCAGGATCCTTACGCATCCGAAGATCCCTATCGCGGCGGCTTCGATGCCCGCGATCCCGGCCGCGTGACCGGCACCGTCCGGCGCAACGACGGCATCACCCGCATGCCGCTCGATCCGCAGGACGATCTCGACACCGCCTCGATCGACCCCCGGGGCAATGATTTCCCCCCGGCACCGGCGCCGATGACCGAACCGCAAGGCCAGCAGGCTTCCCCGCGCGACGAGCCGGTCATCCAGCTCAAGAACAAGTCGCAGGCCGAAATCACCGCGCTACAGGTGTTTCTGGATCGCGAAGGCGCATCTCCCGGCGTCATCGACGGCAAGATGGGCTCGAAGGTCACCAAGGCTCTGAAGGCCTGGGAGCAGATCTCCGGCGAGACCCTCGATCCCAACGACACCGAATCGGTCCTGGAGCGCCTGCGCATGTCCGGCGGCATGCCGATCGTCAGCTACACGATCACGCCCGCCGACGCCGCCGGCCCATATGTCGCCGAGATTCCTGAGGATTACGCCCATAAGGCGCTGCTACCGCGCCTGTCCTTCACCTCGACCACCGAAATGCTGGCCGAGCGTTTCCACATGGATGAGGGTTACCTCAAGGCCCTCAATCCCGGCGCCGATTTCACCATTCCCGGCACCATCGTGAAGGTCGTCGATCCCGGCCAGCCGAAGACCGGCGTTGTCGCCCGCATCATCGCCGACAAGGCACGCAAGCAGGTCTTCGCCTATGGGGCGGACGGCGCGCTGATCTCGGCCTATCCGGCCAGCATCGGCTCTTCCGACACGCCCTCGCCCTCCGGCACGGTAACGGTCGAGCGCGTCGCGCTCGATCCCGGCTATACCTACAATCCGAAGATCAATTTCCAGCAGGGCGCCAACGACAAGGTCCTGGCGATCCCGCCCGGCCCCAACGGCCCGGTCGGCACCGTCTGGATCGCGCTTTCCAAGCCGACCTACGGCATCCACGGCACGCCCGAACCCTCCAAGATCGGCCGCACCCAGAGCCATGGCTGCATCCGCCTGACCAACTGGGACGCCACCGAGCTTGCCAAGATGGTCAAGCCCGGCGTCACCGTCGAATTCATCGACTGACAATATAAAAACCCCGGAAAGCGAACGCCTTCCGGGGTTTCTACGCGCTACAGAAAAAGATATCAGGCGGCGCGGCGGCGGGCGCCCATGCGCAGCGGCACGTAGCGCATCATTTCGTCGGCGAACTGGCGGGCGTTTTCCTGCGCCTTGTCGAGATTGGAGACCCGGTGCGGATCCATGCTGTAGAGCGTGCCGCCGCAATCGAAGATATCGCGGAAGGCGGAGCGCTCGACGATCGGCGTTCCCAGCACATGCACCTGCTTTTCGGCGAGCAGCATCTTCACCGACAGCAGCGCGCGGGTGGTGACCAGCGAATTGACGCGGGTCAGAACCACCGAATGCGGAATGTCGATCTTCGCCTTTTCCGAGAGATATTGCAGAAGTTCCAGCACCTGCGCGCCGCCGCGTGCATCCATGGCGCAGCCCTGGATCGGGATCAGCACATGATCGGACAGGCCGAGCGCGGTGGCGAGCAGCGGGTTGCGGGCGCCGGGCAGGTCGATGATGAAACAGTCGGTATGAGCGCGGTTCTCCTCGATATGCTGCTGGATCGAGGCCATGGTGACATAGGAAATGACGGAAATGTTCGGCACGTCGCCGGAAAGTTCGTGCCAGCGCGAGATCCAGTGCTGCGGGTCGGCATCGAGAATGGTGATACGATAGCCCTGGCGGGCCAACTCGCCCGCAAGGATGAGCACCGCCGTGGTCTTGCCGGCGCCGCCCTTGGTATTGGCAAATGTAATGACAGGCATGGTCTGTTCCTGAAGTGTGGCTGAGCCGTCCATCGCTCGAAAGCCGCACCTTCGAAGAAGCATGGTGCGCGTAGGACCATCCTTTCCAAATATGGTTAACGAAATGGAAATTTTCATCCCGAATTTGTACAGGATTTTGTTGGGTATGCCCTGCCCCGGATAAAAATTCGGCCCGGAAACCAAAGGCTTCCGGGCCGACATTCTGCAACTGATAGATGCTGCGCTCAATAGCAGTCGAGCAGCAGCGTCTTCATGCTTTCCAGCGTCATCTTGACCGGATTGCCGCCGGTCGAGGGGTCTTCGAGGGCAGCCGCCGTCAGTTCGTCGATCTGCTCCTTCGGCACGCCCATGGCCGTCAGGTTTTCCGGCACGCCGAGTTCGGCGCGCAGCGTCAGCACGAAATCGAAGAAGCCGTCGAAACCGCCGGCAATGCCGAGATAGGCGGCGGCGCGCTCGATGCGCTCCTCGATGGCTTCCCGGTTGAAGCGCAGCACCGGCGGCATCACCACGGCATTGGTCATGCCGTGATGGGTGTTGAAGACGGCGCCCAGCGGATGCGACAGCGAGTGGATGGCGCCGAGCCCCTTCTGGAAGGCGACGGCGCCCATGGAGGCAGCGGCCATCATGTTGGTTCGCGCCTCGATATCGTTGCCGTCACGGTAAGCGCGCGGCAGATATTCCTTGACCAGGCGCATGCCTTCCAGCGCGATGCCCTGGCTCATCGGATGATAGAAGGGCGAGCAATAGGCTTCCAGGCAATGGGCGAAGGCGTCCATGCCGGTGCCGGCGGTGATGACCTTGGGCATGCCGACCGTCAGTTCCGGATCGGCGATGACGACGCCGGGCAGGATCTTCGGGTGGAAGATGATCTTCTTCACATGTGTCTGCGAATTGGTGATGATGCTGGCGCGGCCGACTTCCGAGCCGGTGCCGGCCGTGGTCGGCACGGCGACGATCGGCGCGATGCCGGCCGGGTCGGCGCGTGTCCACCAGTCGCCGATATCCTCGAAATCCCAGACCGGCCGCGTCTGGCCCGACATGAAGGCGACGCACTTGCCGAGGTCGAGGCCGGAGCCGCCGCCGAAGGCGACGACGCCGTCATGGCCGCCGTCGCGATAGGCCTTCAGGCCGGCTTCGAGGTTCTTCTCGTTCGGGTTGGGATCGACTTCGGAGAACATCGCCCGGCCGAGGCCGGCGGCGTCGAGGATGTCGAGCGCGCGCTTGGTGATCTCCATCGAGGCGAGGCCCCGGTCGGTGACCAGCAGCGGCTTGGTCATGCCGAGGCTCTTGCAGGCGTCGGCCAGTTCCTTGATGCGGCCCGCGCCGAGCTTGTAGGCAGTCGGGTAGCTCCAGTTTGCGGAAATCGTCGCGGTCATGCCGTTACTTTCTTCAGGTGATAGGATTTCGGTCGGGTCAGGTTGTGGAAACCGATCACCGACAGCGAGCCGCCGCGACCGGTATCCTTGCAGCCGGTCCAGACCAGCGCCGGATCGAGATAGTCGGCGCGGTTCATGAACACGGTGCCGGTCTCGATCTCGCGGCCGATGCGGGCGGCGCGCTCGGGATCCTGTGTCCACAGCGAGGCGGTCAGGCCGTATTTGCTGTCGTTCATCAGCGCGAGCGCTTCCTCGTCGGATTTCACCTTCATGATGCCGACGGCCGGGCCAAACGTTTCCTCGCGCATGAATTCCATCGAATGGTCGACATCGACCAGCACCTGCGGGGCGAGATAGGCGCCGCCGTCATCGGCCGGGAACAGTTTAGGGTCGACCAGCGCCTTGGCGCCCTTGGCAACGGCATCGGCGATCTGCTCGCGCACCACCTTGGCGAAACGCTTGTTGGCCATCGGCCCCAGCGTCGTCTGCGGGTCGAGCGGGTTGCCAAGCTTGTAGTTCGACACCCAGGCGACGGATTTTTCGACGAAGGCGTCGTAGAGCTTCTCGTTGACATAGATGCGCTCGATGCCGCAGCAGCACTGCCCGGAATTGAAGGTCGCGCCATCCATCAGCGTGTCGACGGCGGCGTCGAGATCGGCGTCCTCCATCACATAGCCCGGATCCTTGCCGCCGAGCTCGAGGCCGAGGCCGGAGAAGGTGCCGGCCGCCGCCCGCTCGATCGAGCGTCCGCCCTCCACCGAGCCGGTGAAGTTGATAAAGTTGAAGTTGCCGGCGGCGATCAGCGCCGAGGTCGTCTGGTGGTCGAGGAACAGGTTGGCGAACACGTCGTCCGGCACGCCGGCCTCGACGAAGGCGCGCACCATGCGCTCGCCGACCAGCAGCGTCTGGCTGGCATGCTTGATGATGACGGTGTTGCCGGCCATCAGCGCCGGCGCGATCGTGTTGATCGCCGTCATGTAGGGGTAGTTCCACGGCGCGATGACGAAGACGACGCCATGCGGCTCGCGCTCGATGCGGCGCTCGAAACGCTCGCTATCCTCGATGCGGATCGGCGCGAGCGCGTCGGCGGCAATCGTCGCCACATAGTTGGATCGCTCGTTGAAGCCACGGAATTCGCCGCCATACTTGATCGGCCGGCCCATCTGCCAGGCGATTTCCGGCACGATCTCATCGGCCATCTCGTTGAGGCGGGCGACGCCCTTGAGCACGAGCTGCACGCGCTCTTCCAGCGCGCGGCGCGCCCAGGCCTTCTGCGCCTTGCGCACCCGGTCGACCACGGCCTGCGCCGCTTCCAGCGACATGGCCTCGCGCTCGGCATAGACCGAGCCGTCGACCGGCGAAATGCATTGGATCATCGTCATGATCTGTTCCTGTTCTTGCATCGGAATGTCGTGCAGGCGCCGGAAAATAGGCTGCGACGCCCCCACGTTCCTCCGCCTTCGGGCGGAGAGAAAAGGGTCGGGCGTTCTTACGCCCTTTCGAAACCGCGCGCCACTTCCCAATCGGTGATGCGACGATCATACTCCTCCTGCTCCCATTGGGCTGCCCGGGTGTAGTGATCGATCACGGCATCGCCGAAAGCGGCGCGCAGCATTGTCGATTCGGTCATGGCGACGGTGGCGTCGCGCAGCGTGTGGGGGATCTCGCGGATATCCTTGCCGCCATAGGCGTCGCCCTCGAAAGCCGGCTCCAAAGCGAGCTTGTTCTCGATGCCGTCGATGCCGGCGGCGATCAAAGCGGCCATGGCGAGATAGGGATTGAGATCGGAGCCGCCGACGCGGCATTCGACGCGGATGCCCTTGGAGCCCTCGCCGCACAGGCGATAGCCAGCGGTACGGTTGTCCATGCTCCACACGGCCTTGGTGGGCGCAAAGGTGCCGGCCATGAAGCGCTTGTAGGAATTGATGTAGGGCGCGAGGAAATAGGTGATCTCGCTGGCATGGGCGAGCAGACCGGCCATGTAATGGCGCATCAGCTCCGACATGCCGTGCTTGGCCTCGCGGTCGTAGAACAGCGGCGTCTTGCCGTCGGCCGACCACAGCGACTGGTGGATATGCGAGGAGCTGCCGGCGGCGGTATAGCTCCACTTGGCGAGAAAGGTGATGGCCTTGCCCTTGAGGAAGGCGATTTCCTTGCAGCCGTTCTTGATGATCGCATGGCGATCGGCCATGGAAAGCGCATCGGCGTAACGGACGTTGATTTCCTCCTGGCCGGCGGAAGCCTCGCCCTTGGAGTTCTCGACCGGAATGCCGGCGCCCTGCAGCCCCTTGCGGATCGCCCGCATCACATCCTCTTCCTTGGTGGTCTGGAAGATGTGGTAGTCCTCATTATAGGGGCTGGCGAGCTTCATGTCGCGATAACCGGCCTGATGCAGCGCATCATAGCTCTGGTCGAACAGGAAGAATTCCAGCTCGGTGGCCATGAAGGCCTTCATGCCCATGGCTTCCAGCCGCTTGACCTGCTTCTTGAGGATAGCGCGCGGCGAATGCGGCACTTCCTCATGCGTATGATGGTCGAGCATGTCGCAGAGCACGAGTGCCGTGCCTTCCAGCCAGGGAATGCGCCGCAGCGTCGAAAGATCCGGCTTCATCGTATAGTCGCCGTAACCCTTTTCCCAGCTCGTCGCCTTGTAGCCGGAAACGGTTTCCATCTCCATGTCGGTGGCGAGCAGGTAGTTGCAGCTATGGGTTTCCTCATAGGCGCTCTCGACGAAATATTCGGCCTGGAAGCGCTTGCCCATCAGGCGGCCCTGCATGTCGACCTGGCAGGCGAGAACGGTATCGATGCGCCCCTCGGCGACATCCTTCTTCAGGTCTTCAAACGTGTAGCTCATGCTCACCCTCATTTATCCATCGGCGGCGGGGTCCGGCCCCGCGCCTCTCGTTTCTTGCCGCGCCGTATGGCGCAGAATGGTGTGGAGCGGGAAGGCCGTGGAAAAGCACGGCCCTCCCTGAAGTCATCAGCCTTGGCCCACGGCCTTTTCGGCAGCTGCGATTTCCGCCTGGCGGCGCGCCACTTCGTCGCCGATCGGCGGACCGCGGAAGCGGCGGCTTTCAAAGCCGAACCAGATGACGCCCGAAAGCACCAGGAAGCCGACCGTGATGTACAGCGCCCATTCGTTCGGCGGCTGGATGCCAAGCACGAAGATCAGGATCATCGCCAGGATCGTCAGCACCGCAAACAGCTTGAACATGCCCTCGCCCAGATTCCACGGACCCATCTTGTCCCACTTCTTCGTGCCCCAGGCGAACAGGCCAAGCCCAATCGGGATCGCGAAGGAGAAGAACAGGAAGATGACCGTGCAGGAGACAACGATGGTGTAAACAGGCGTCTCGCCGATGGAGACCAGCGACGAGCCCCAGACGAACAGAACGGCGAGGATCGAGCCGGTCCAGATCGCCGCCACCGGCGTGCGATAGGTCGGGCTGACCTTGGCGAGCGCCCGCGAGGCCGGCAGGCCGCCGTCACGCGAGAAGGCGAAGATCATGCGCGACACCGAGGTGACGGTCGCCAGACCGCACAGCCACTGGCACACCAGGATCGCCAGATACAGGATGTCCTTGATCGTGGAGTTCACTTGGGTGTCCATCGCCCAGAAGAACACGTTCCAGCCCTGCTTGGCGGCATCGTCCATGTTCGGCAACATCAGCACGAAAGAGCTGAGCATGATATAGCCGAAGATCGCCGACCACAGCACCGACATCACCATGCCGCGCGGCACCGAATGCGCCGCCTTGATGGTTTCCTCCGAGGTATGCGCCGAGGCGTCGTAGCCGGTGATCGTGTAGATCGGCAACAGCAGGCCGAGCAGGAACACCCAGGTGCCCGAGGTCTGCGGCCAGACATTTCCGCCCGCCTCGCCGGAATAATTGGCGAAGGTGAACAGGCGGGAGATTTCGTAGGACGGCGCCGATGCCAGGCAGACGAGCGCCAGCGCAATCGAGGTGACGAAGATCAGGTAACCCGAAATATCCGTCAGCTTCGCCGTCAGGCCGATGCCCATATGGTTGACGAGGGCCTGCGCGCCGGTGATCGCCACCAGGAAGACGATGCGCACGACCGTCGTGTCGGCCCAGCCGAAATAGGGCGTGCCGAAGGCGCCCATGAAGAAATAATAGGTGCCGACATTGATGGCGCCGAGCACGGTGACGAGGCCGAGCAGGTTGAACCAGGCGGTCAGCCAGCCGGTGAAGCGGTTGCCGAGGATCGAACCCCAGTGATAGAGGCCGCCCGCCGTCGGATAGGCCGAACTGATCTGCGCCATGGCGATGGCGAAGACGGCCGAAACGAAGCAACCCAGCGGCCAGCCGATGCCGATCGCCGCGCCGCCGGCGCCGGCAGTTGCCTGAGCGAGCGAATTGATGCCGCCCGAAAGAATGCAGATGATCGAGAAGGAAACGGCGAAGTTCGAGAACGAACTCATGCGCCGTTCAAGCTCCTGGGCATAGCCCATGGAGTGGAGGACGCTCATGTCCTCCTTCTTGTCCGTATCGGAATAGTTTGACATCGTGCCCCTGCTCCTCGCGGCCTTGCGCGGAATTGCGCCGGCCGTCTCCAATTCATCGCCAAAAGATCCGCCGGCTTCGCCTTGACGGATCGACCGCAGCTTCCGCTGCTCCCCGGGGGTCGATTGTTACGATAGGGCTGGCAGGCTTTCCTGCAGCAGCCCCGTCAGAAAATCGGCCGCGACCCCTTGGCCGTTTTCATCTGCGATAAGGTCGTTCCTGACCTCGATCATCACGTTCAGCAGCCCGTTGTCGAGGCCGTGAAGTTTCAGGCTATGGGTGACGCCGTCCTGCGGGCCGTAGGGCTCGTTGCGGGCCACCTTGTAGAGATCCGTTCCGGCCGCGGCATCGAGCATGGCATCGGCCAGCCGGCTGTCGGTGTCATGGAGAATGCCGATCTCGACTGCACGCGCCACGCCGTTGAAGACCGGCGTAAAGCTGTGCATGGTGACGATCGCCGTCTTCTGGCCACGCGCCCGCCGATCGGCGACGATCCTGTCGATGCGATCGTGGAAAGGCCGGTAGAGCCCTTCGGTGCGCTCGTTTTTCTGCTCCTCCGTCAGGCCACGATTGCCCGGAATATCATAAATCTCGCTGGTGACCGGCATGGCGCCAGGCGCCTCCGGCGGACGGTTGCAATCATAAGCAAGGCGCGAGAAGCGCTGGTAGACAAGCGTCGCATCGAGGCTTTTCGACATCAGCCGCGCAACGGCCAGCGCCCCCGGATCCCAGGCGATATGGCTGACCAGGGCGGCATCCGAAAGGCCGAGGGTGCCGAGACGCTCCGGCAAGGTGCGCGACGCATGTTCGCAAACGAGCAGGACTGCGCCACGCGCATCCCCGTTGACCACGGCGACCGGATCGCCTTCCGCCTGCGTCAATAATCCGGATTGCACCAGCATCTACAACGCCCACTCGAAACGTTAATAAAAACTTATAACGAAGAGAATTCTTCACGGCGCGGAAACTGTCAATCGAAATCTGAAAATTTCTCTTCAAAACATTGATTGACATCCGCATGATGGAGAGTGTTACAATTCCGTGAAAACCGGCGAAGACCGGAAGGGGAACATCAGGCCTGTGCCAACGACACCAAGAACCGTATCGGACGTGATCCGTGCGCGCTACGACGCGTTGACGCGCGCAGAAAAGCGGCTGGCGGAAAGCCTGCTGGAAAACTATCCGGTCTCGGGCCTCGGCAGCATCACCGCCGTCGCCGAGAGTGCCGGCGTGTCGACGCCCACGGTGGCACGCATGGTGCAGAAGCTCGGTTACAAGGGCTATCCGGAATTCCAGGCGAACCTCCGCAGCGAACTCGAAGAGACCCTGTCGAACCCGATCGCCAAGCATGACCGCTGGACGGCGAGCGCGCCGAACGCCCATGTTCTCAACCGCTTCGCCGACGCGATCATGGCCAACATGCGCCAGACCCTTTCCGACCTCGACCCGCAAAGCTTCGACGAGGTCGCCGCCCTGCTCTCGGATCGCAAGCGCAGCGTCCATTTCGTCGGCGGGCGCATCACCGGGGCGCTGGCCGAATATTTCTTCACCCACATGCAGGTCATCCGCCCGAACACGATGCTGATGTCGTCGGGTGCCAGGACGTGGCCGCAATATGTGCTGAACATGAATGCCGGCGACCTGCTCGTCGTCTTCGACATCCGCCGCTATGAAACCGAGATGATCAAGCTCGCCGAAATGACCAAGAGCCGCGGCGGCACGATCATCCTGTTCACCGACCAGTGGAACTCGCCCGTCGCGAAATTCGCCCACCACATCTTCCGCATCCAGATCGAGGCGCCCTCGGCCTGGGACTCCTCGGTCGTCACGCTTTTTGTCGTCGAGGCGCTGATCGAGGCGGTGCAATCGACGACGTGGGATGAAACGCGCGAACGCATGAAAACGCTTGAAGGCCTTTTTCAGCAGACTCGTCTGTTCCGCAAACCCAACGAATAGGAGGATCGACACTGGAGCCGGGACTGCCCGCACAAGCCGCGGGACAGGAGAATGCCTCTCTTGACCGGCAAGACGGTTGCTGCTTGGATATGTCACAATCCGATACGGAGGGGATAGTTTCAAACAGCATTTTCAAGCATCTGACGCCATTTGCCGCGGCTTCACAATGGAAGCGCCGTCCGCGGCATGTGACGAGGGATCGATTATCGTGACGTTCGCGAACATTTTTCAGATCCGGGAGCAATCGCCCAGAGGATGAGCAAAAGATCGTCACACAAGCTTCATGCAACGCCATTAACAGCGTCGCCAGACGCTGAAGAAACCAAGAGGAGAAGACAGTGATCTCGACCATGACCCGCCTGCTTTCGCTTTCGACCGCAATGGTCATCGCGACCACCGCCATCGCAGCTGCCGAGCCGAGCCAGGAGCTGATCGACGCCGCCAAGAAGGAAGGCGCACTGACCACGATCGCCCTGCCGCACGACTGGTGCGGTTACGGCGACGTCATTGCCTCGTTCAAGGCAAAATATCCGGAAATCACCGTCAACGAACTGAACCCGGATGCCGGTTCGGCTGACGAAGTCGAGGCCATCAAGGCCAACAAGGACAATGCCGGCCCGCAGTCGCCCGACGTGATCGACGTCGGTCTCGCTTTCGGCCCGCAGGCCAAGGCCGAAGGCCTTCTCCAGCCGTACAAGGTCTCCACCTGGGACGAAATTCCGGACACCATCAAGGACGCCGAAGGCTACTGGTACGGCGATTATTACGGCGTCATGTCGCTGCTGGTGAACAAGGACCTCGTCGCCAACACGCCGAAGGACTGGGCCGACCTGCTGAAGCCGGAATATTCCGGTCAGGTCTCCCTCGCCGGTGACCCGCGCGCTTCCAACCAGGCGATCCTCGCCGTTCTCGCCGCCGGCCTCGCAAAGGATGCAAAGTCTGGCAAGGAAGCCGGTGAAGCAGGCCTGTCCTACTTTGCCGAGCTGAACAAGGCCGGCAACTTCGTTCCGGTTATCGGCAAGTCCGGCACGCTGGCGCAGGGCTCGACCCCGATCGTCGTCGCCTGGGATTACAACGCGCTGAGCTGGGCCAAGACCCTCAACGGCAACCCGCCGACCGAAGTCGTGGTTCCGGAGAAGGGCGTTCTCGCCGGCGTTTACGTCCAGGCGATCTCGGCCTACGCGCCGCACCCGAACGCTGCCAAGCTGTGGATGGAGCACCTGTATTCCGACGACGGTCAGCTCGGCTGGTTGAAGGGCTTCTGCCACCCGGCACGCTTCAACGCCATGGTCAAGGCCGGCAAGGTTCCGCAGGACCTGATCGACGCCC
>ERZ778022.1212-NODE-1212-length-37912-cov-5.396571_pt1 | contig 37912 bp, 40 predicted proteins | sample MGYA00375752_ERZ778022 | MGnify/ENA primary metagenome ERZ778022 (study PRJEB29350, sample SAMN05389826) | bioreactor metagenome | isolation source: Thiocyanate bioreactor | place: South Africa: University of Cape Town | collected 2014-04-04 ...
GCCGTTCGGGAAGGCGGCCGCCGATCAGCACGTCCACCGCCTGGTCGGCGGCGTCCTGGAAGGGCTCCAGCACGAGGTCGGCGCCGGCCGCCTTCAGCCGCTCCGCCTCCGATCCGCGATGCGAGGTGACGGCGATCGCTCCGCGGAAGCCCGCGGCGCGCAGCGCCTGGGCGACCGCCACGCGGGCGTCGCCATGCACCAGCCCGGTCTCGTGCACAGGCACGGTCGAGACCGCCCATTTCACGCCGTCGAGCGGCAGGTGCGCGATGAATTCGGGATCGGCCGCGTCGCCATATTCGACGTCGAGCCCGTGGCCGCGCCAGCGCCGCACCGCCGCCGGGTTGAAGTCGACGCCCAGCACGCGCACGCCGCGCGCCCTGAGCCGCAGCCCGATCGCCGTGCCGAAGCGGCCGAGGCCGAACAGGATGACGTCGTGCCCCTCCCCCGTGCCGGCGTCGGCGGCGTCCTCGCGCGCCGTCGCGCGTCGCTCGAACAGGCCGAGGAGCGGGTCGAGCAGCGCGTAGAGCCGGTGGTCGTAGGCGATCATGTAGCTCGACGCCGCGATGGTGATCATGCCCACCAGCGTGATGAGGCCGAGCGTGTCCTCCGACAAATGCCCCATCGTCTCGCCGATGCCGGCCAGGATCAGCGAGAACTCGCTGATCTGGGCGAGCGCGACGCCGGTCAGCAGCCCGGTGCGCTTGCGATAGCCGAGCAGGCCGAGGATCGCCATGACGATCAGCGGCTTGCCCACGAGCACCACGACCGACAGCACCAGCGCCGCGGGGATGCTCGCCTCCAGCCCGCCGAGCTCGATCCTGGCCCCCAGCGAGACGAAGAAGAACAGCAGCAGGAAGTCGCGCAGCGGCGCCAGCCGCGAGCCGATCGCCTCGCGGTAGCGGGTCGAGGCGAGCGCGACGCCGGCGAGCAGCCCGCCCAGCTCCTGGCCGAGCCCGACCGCTTCGGCGAAGGCGGCGAGCAGCACGGCGAGCGCGATGGCGAAGCCGATCAGCAGCTCCGGCGTGCGCGCCAGCCGCTCCGTCAGCGGCTCTGCCGCGTAGCGGACGAACAAGGCGACGAACGCCAGCAGCCCGGCGCCCGAGGCCAGCACCAGCGGCACGCTTTCCGGCCCGCCATGGTGCTCGGTGCCGACGCCGAGCGCCGACAGCGCGATCATCGCGACGACGACGATCAGGTCCTGCACGATCAGGAAGCCGAGCGCCACCTGCCCGTGCAGCGCGTCGATCTCGCGCTGGTCGGACAGCAGCTTGACCACGATGATGGTGCTCGAGAAGGCGATGGCGAAGCCGATATAGAGGCCCGCCAGCGGCGGGAAGCCGAGGCCGAGCGCGACCGCGAAGCCGAGGGTGGCGGTCGCCGCCACCTGTGCGACGCCCGACAGCAGCGAGGACAGGCCGAGCGAGCGGATCAGCCCGATGTCGAGCTTGAGCCCCACCAGGAACAGCAGGATCGTGATGCCGAGGTCGGACAGGAGCTGGATCTCCGCCTCGTCATGGACGAGGGCGAGGCCCGACGGCCCGGCGATCAGCCCCACCGCGATGAAGGCAACGATGAGCGGCTGCCTGAGCAGGCTGCCGAGGAAGCCGACCGCCGAAGCCAGCACCAGCAGCGCGGCGACCTGCGCGAAGACGTTGTCGGCGATGAAGGCGGGCAGAGGCGGGCTCCGGGAGGCGAACGGCGCAGCATCGCCGCCCCGCGGCCGCCTCGTCAACCGGCGGCGGCCGGGAAACCGTGATGTTTGCGCTTATTCGATGCCGAGCTCGAACGGAGTCCCCTCGAACGCCTCGGCCCCGCGTCCGATCCCCGCGATCGCCTCGACCATGCGCCCCTGCCGCCCCAGCAGCCCGTCGGCCAGCGCCACCAGCCGCGGGTTGGGCGTGGCCGAGGGCGAAGCGAGCCGCAGCGCCCGCGCCAGCTCCCGCTCGTCGCGGTTTGGCGCCAGTGTCGAGGCGATGATGTAGGCGGCGGCCGTCGAGCGGCTGATACCTGCGAAACAGTGGACGACGGTCGGCCGCGCCCGGTCCCAGCCGCGCGCGAAGGCGATCAGCCGCTCGACATGCTCCTGCCCCGGCGGCGTCATATCGGGCTGAGCCTCGACGATGTCGTTCATCGACAGCAGCAGGTGATGATGCGGCGCGACGCTGGCTGGCCGCGCCAGCGCGGTGCCGGCCGCCAGCAGCGAGACGACGCGCTCGGCGCGCGTGCGCGAGACGGTTTCCTCGAGGCGCGACAGGGGACAGACGAACAGCATGGACCACCTCCGCTCGGCGTCAGGCGCCGGACCATAGGTCCAACGCAACCCGGAGGCGAGTCCACGCCGCCTCGTCGCCGGGCAGGCCGAAGCGCAGCAGCGCCGCATCCCGCTCGAAACGCCGCACGAGGATGCCGTGTGCGCCCAGCACGGCGAACAGTTCCGCCGCCTTTGGATGGCGCGCGAGACGGAAAAGAGCCGCGCCGCCGCAAAGGGTTAGGCCGGCATTCCGAATCAGGTCGTCAAGTCGCTGACTCTCTTTCTCAAGGCGGCCGCCTGCCAGTCCCTGTCGGCCAGCGCGGCGATGCCGATCTCCAGCGCCGGCCCCGACACCGCCCAGGGGCCGAGGCGTGCGGCGAGCCGCGCCGCCGTCGCTTGCGCAGCGAGCGCGAAGCCGAGCCGTACGCCCGCCAGCCCGAAGAACTTTCCGAACGAGCGCAGCACGACGACCGGCAAGCCCTCGACCTCCCCCGCAAGGCTTTCGGCCGCCGGCCCGACCTCCATGAACGCCTCGTCGACGACGAGCAGGCCGCCCCGCTTGCCGAGCGTGCGCGCCAGTTCGATGAGGTCCACGCGCGGCATGATGCGGCCGTCCGGGTTGTTCGGGTTGACCGCCACGGCGATGTCGGCCGCCGCCAGATCGCCGAAGTCGGCCGTCTCCCGCACCCGATGGCCGACGAGCGCGGCCGCGCGCGCGTGCTCGGCATAGGTGGGCGACAGCACCGCAGCGCGGCCGGGCGGCACCAGCTCCATCACCAGCGGCAGCAGGATCTGCGTGCCCGGCGCGGGCACGACATGGGCCGGCGACGGCGCCCCGTAGGCCTTCGCCGCGATCCCCGCCAGCCGCGCCGCATCGGCCGGCTCGGGCAGGCGCGAAAGCGCGGTGGCGGAGACGGGCGGATGCGGATAGGAATGCGGGTTGATGCCGGTCGACAGGTCGATCCACGGCAGCGGCGCATCGGGAAACAGCCCGCGGGCGCGCTCCAGGCTGCCGCCGTGATCGGTCACCGTGCGATGCTTGTCCTCAGGGATGACCGACATGACGCTCCTGCTCGCCTTCCTCGCGCTTCTTGCCGAAAGGCTGTTCGGCTATCCCGACCGCGTGCTCGCCGCAATCGGCCATCCGGTGATGTGGATCGGCCGGCTGATCGCCGCGCTCGACGAGCGTTGGAACCGCCGCGTGCGCGCGCCGGGCGAGCGACGCGGCGCCGGCGTCGCTGCGCTCGTCGTGATCGTCCTCGTCAGCGGCGCGGTCGCATCGGTCGTGCAGGGCCTGCTCGCCCATTCGATCGTCGGCATCGTCGTCCTCGCCTTCGTCGCCGGCAGCCTGATCGCGCAGAAGAGCCTCGAAACCCATGTCGCGGCCGTCGCCGAGGCGCTGGAGACGGGCGGGCTGGAAGCCGGCCGCGCAGCGGTCGCGAAGATCGTCGGCCGCGACCCGGACACTTTGGACGAAGCCGGTGTCTCCCGCGCGGCGATCGAGAGCCTCGCGGAGAACTTTTCCGACGGCGTGGTGGCCCCGGCCTTCTGGCTGGCCCTGTTCGGCCTGCCGGGCGCGGCCGCCTACAAGGCCGTCAACACCGCCGATTCCATGATCGGCCATCTCAACGACCGCCACCGCGATTTCGGCTGGGCCTCGGCCCGCTTCGACGACCTCGTCAACTGGCCTGCGGCGCGGCTGACGGCGCTGCTGGTGGTCGTGGCCGCCTGGCTCGGCAACGGCATGTCGGCCGGCAACGCCTGGGCCGCCATGCGCCGCGACGCGCGAAAACACCGCTCGCCCAATGCCGGCTGGCCGGAAGCGGCCTTTGCCGGCGCGCTCGGCCTGTCGCTCGCCGGCCCGCGCGTCTACGGCGGCACGCTGGTGGACGACCACACGATGGGCGACGGAAGGCGCGAGGCGAACGCCGCCGACATCCGCCGCGCGCTGTCGCTCTATCGCACGGCCGACACGCTGCTGATCGCGCTCGCCGGCGTGCTGGCGGTTCTCATCTGGCGATGGTGAGCAGCCGTTCGACATCGAGGTGCCGTTCCAGATGCGCGGCCAGCGCGTCGAGCGCGGCCTCCACGCCCGCCTCGTAGTCGAGGCCGGACGGCGCCCCGCCCAGCCGCGCGATCCACGCCGCCCGCTGCCGGTCGTCTGCGAACAGCCCGTGCACATAGGTGCCGACCACCGCGCCGTCCGCCGACGTCGCGCCGTCCGCCCCGCCGTCCGCCAGCCGCGCGAACGGCCGCGCGCGGTCCGGCCCCTCGGTCGCGCCCATATGCATCTCGTAGCCGGACAACGGCGCGCCGTCGGCGCTCGTGCCGGTGACGGCGGTGAGACGCTTCTGCCCCGTCAGCCGCGTCTCGACGTCGAGCAGGCCGAGCCCCTCGACGCTGCCCGCCCGCCCCTCGATGCCGTCGGGGTCGGCGATCTGCTTTCCGAGCATCTGGTAGCCGCCGCACAGGCCGAGCACGCGCGCGCCGCGGCGGCGCTGCGCGGCGATGTCGATGTCGAAGCCGGCCGCCCGCAGCGCGGCGAGGTCTGCGATCGTCGCCTTCGACCCCGGCAGGATCACGAGGTCGGCGTCGGCCGGCAGCGGCCGGCCCGGCCGTACGCGCACCACCTCGACGTCCGGCTCGGCGTGGAGCGGGTCGAGATCGTCGAAATTCGAGATGTGCGGCAGGACGGGCACGACGACCTTCAGGCGAGCACCGGCCTTCCTGGCCGGTGCTCCGTTGAGCGCCAGCGCGTCCTCGGCCGGCAGTTTTGCCGCGTCGGGAAAATGCGGCACCAGCCCGATTCCCGCCCAGCCGGTCTTCTCCGCGATCAGCCTCATGCCGTCGGCAAACAGCGCCGGGTCGCCGCGAAAGCGGTTGACGATGAAGCCGGCGATCGTCGCCGCGTCGGCCGGGTCGACCACCGCCTTCGTCCCGACGAGGCTGGCGATCACCCCGCCCCGGTCGATGTCGCCGATCAGGATGACGGGGACGTTCGCCGCACGCGCGAAGCCCATATTGGCGATGTCGCCGGCGCGCAGGTTGATCTCGGAGGCGCTTCCGGCCCCCTCGACCAGCACGATGTCGGCCTCCGCCTTCAGCCGGGCAAAACTCTCCAGCACGCGCGGCAGCAGGCCCGGCTTGAGGCGCTGGTATTCGGCCGCCTTCGCCGCGCCCTCCACCTTGCCCTGCACGACGATCTGCGCGCCGGTCTCGCTCTGCGGCTTCAGCAGCACCGGGTTCATGTGCACCGAGGGCGGCACGCGCGCGGCGCGCGCCTGCAGCGCCTGCGCCCGCCCGATCTCGCCGCCGTCGACCGTGACCGCCGCGTTGTTCGACATGTTCTGCGGCTTGAATGGCCGCACCGCCATCCCGCGACTCGCCAGCGCCCGCGCCCGCCCCGCGACGATCAGCGACTTACCGACGTCGGAGCCGGTGCCCTGGACCATGAGGGCGCGCGCGGTCATGCGCCCAGAACTCGATTCCCTGCTGCGCCTTCACGCCGGCGGAGAAATGGTGCTTGGTCGCGCCCATCTCGGTGACGAGGTCGGCGGCTTCCACCAGCTCCGGCTTGGCGTTGCGGCCGGTGACGACGACGTGCAGGTCGCCCCGTCGCGCCTTCAGCGCCGCCACCACGTCGGCCAGCGGCAGGTAGTCGTAGCGCAGCGCGATGTTGAGCTCGTCGAGCACCAGCAGGCTGATCGACGGGTCGGCCATCAGCTCCTTCGCCTTCTCCCATGCGCGCCCGGCCGCCGCCACGTCGCGCGCGAGGTCTTGCGTCTCCCAGGTGAAGCCCTCGCCCATCGTGTGCCAGGCGACGCGGTCGCCGAAGGCCGCGAAAGCGTCGCGCTCGCCGGTCTGCCAGCCGCCCTTGATGAACTGCACGACGCCGACGCGGCGGCCGTGGCCGAGCATCCGCAGCGCCAGCCCGAAGGCGGCCGTGGTCTTGCCCTTGCCGGGACCTGTATTGACGATCAGCAGGCCCTTCTCGATCGTCTTTGCGGCGACCTCGGCGTCCTGCACCTGCTTGCGCTTGGCCATCTTGGCGCGATGGCGCTCGGCGTCCCTGTCGGCAATCTCGCTCATCATTTCACCTGCATCGGCAGTCCGGCCACCATCAGCACCACCCTGTCGGCGGCCTCGGCGACTTGTCTGTTGAGCCGGCCCTGCGCGTCACGGAACCGGCGGCCGAGCGCGTTGTCCGGCACCACGCCGAGCCCGACCTCGTTGGAGACGACGAACCACGGCCCGCGCGGCCTGGCCAGCACCGCCGCCAGCCTGTCGGATTCGGCGTCCACGTCGTGCCCGGCCAGCATGTGGTTGGAGAGCCACAGCGTCAGGCAGTCGACGAGCACCGGCTGGCGCCCCGGGGCCCCGGCCAGCGCCGCGGCGAGGTCGAGCGGCGCCTCCGCCGTCGTCCAGCCCTCGCCCCGGCGCGCGCGGTGCTGCGCGATGCGCTCCCGCATCTCCTCGTCGAAGGCCTGCGCCGTGGCGACATAGAGCCACGGCGCGGGGAAGCCGGAGGTCAGCTTCTCGGCATGGGTGCTCTTGCCGGAGCGCGCGCCGCCGAGGACGAAGGTCAGGTGGCTCCGGTCAGGCAAGGCGTTCCCGCGGCTCGCCGGCGGGGATCGAGACGCGCTGCCGGAAGACGGCGACCAGCATGCCGAGCGCCACCCAGAAGATCAGGTTGGTGACCGTCACCGCCACCACGAAGCTGTGGTGCAGGTTCTCCGGGATCGGCGTCTCGTGGCTTTCCGGCTGCGGCGCGCCGATCATGTGCGGCACCACGATCAGCGCCAGCCCGAGAAGCGCCAGCGGCAGCGTGCGGCGGAACGCGATCAGCGCCAGCCCGGCGGCCGTCGCCGCCGCCGTGCCGATCCACCAGACCTGGCGCGCGGTCAGGTCTGCGGCCGGCATGGCCGGCAGCTCCGGCGGCAGGCCGAGCCCGGGCGCCAGCGTGAAGACGGCAAAGCCCGCCAGCCCCCAGATCAGTCCCTCGCGCCAGCTCGCAATGCCGCCGGCAAGCTCGGAGGCCGCCACCAGCACCAGCGCGAAGCCGATACCGGTGACGATGTTGGCGAGCACGGTGAAGGCGTAGCGCTCGAAGCCGTCGGCCGGCTCCCATTCCTCCTCCTCTTCGGCGGCGGTGGCAGCCTGCTGCTGGTCGGAGGAAGCGGCGGCGGCAGGCGCGGCCGCGCCATGGTCGTGGGCGTGCTCGCCCTGTTCGTAGACCTCGGCATGGAGGATCAGCGGGACGGTGGCATAGGCCTGCATGGCGGCCATGAGGATGCCGGCGCAAAGCCCGGCCAGCGCCGCGACGAACACGACGTTGCGAAAGATGTTCATGGGAAGACCCTCGTTGGTCCGGGGGCCCGCGTCCGGCCGGAAGAAGCCGTCAGTGCCGCCCCGCAGCGTATTCCGCACAGGCGGTCGCGGGAGCCGGCACGGGCCCCTCCACAGGTTCCGGCATCTCACAAGCCGTCGTCAGTGGCAGGGGAAAGCCATCGAATGGCGGTAGTCGTGGCCGGCATTGTGGGCGGCCGCGATGTGGCTGAACCCGACGAAGCCGATCACGAAGAAGCCGAGCAGGGCTGCGAGCCCGAGCTGCGTCAGCCGCGATTGCGATGATGCGCCAGCGCCGATGGCGCTCGTATTGGTCGTCATGTCTTCCCTCCTGCCCTCCACCCGAGGGCGCCGGTGTTTCGTCTTCGCCGCCGGCAGGTCTCCTGGCTCGCGGTTATGGCGCTTCTCCCGCCTTCCCGGAGGCGCGGCCTCCAGTGGCTTTCGGGCAAAGCTCACCGCTTACAGTTGCGGGGGCAGCCGCGGCATTGGGCTTTCGCCCGCACCGCATTCCCTCTCGTTCCCCTCGCGGGGACCGGCGACTCCTTTCAGCATGATCCGAAATGGCTTTCGGCGCAATCGGAAATGCGACATCGGGCGGCGCGCCTTGCGTTGACTTGGACCGGGGCCGGGCAATAGATAGGCCGCGACGGTCCCCTTGCGGCGACGCGAGGGGCTAAGAGGGAATGCGGTGCGCGTCTCAGGGCGCAAATCCGCAGCTGTCCCCGCAACTGTGAGCGACGAGCCGGACGCCGAAGGCCACTGGGAAACCCGGGAAGGCGGCGCCGGCAGCGACCCGCGAGCCAGGAGACCTGCCGTCGAACGACATCAATCCAGCCGCCCGGCGGGTGACCCGGGCATGGAGCGCGATTTGAAGACGGACGAGTTCTGCGCAAGCGCCGCCGGGCCGGCGGGAGACGATCCCGCCGCGACGCCGGATGTGTCGAGCGTCACCATCATCGTGTGCAACTCCTGCCGCGGCGAGAACGGCACGGACGACTATCCCCGCCCCGGCTCGCGGCTGGTCGAGGACACCCGCCGCGCAGCCGAAGGCAGCGGCGTCGCGGTCCGCCAGGTCGGCTGCCTCGGCAACTGCAAGCGCGGCATCTCCGCCGCCATGCTGCGCGACGGCTGCTGGAGCTACGTCTTCGGCGGCCTCGGCGAGGATGCCGGCTCCGACCTCGTCGCCGGCGCGCTTCTCTTCGCCGGCTCGACCGACGGCTTCATGCCGTTCCGGGCGCGGCCCGAATCGCTCAAGCGCGGCCTGGTCGCGCGCATCCCCACCATCGACTTTTTCAAGGAAGACAGATGAGCTCCGTCGAACGCGTCCCCTGCACCGTCGTCACCGGCTTCCTCGGCGCCGGCAAGACCACGCTGATCCGCCATTTGATCGCCAACGCCAAGGGCAAGCGGCTGGCGATCATCGTCAACGAGTTCGGCGACGTCGGCATCGACGGCGACATCCTCAAGGGCTGCGGCGTCGATTCCTGCCCGGAAGAGAACGTGGTCGAGCTCGCCAACGGCTGCATCTGCTGCACCGTCGCCGACGATTTCGTGCCGGCGCTGGATCAGGTGCTGTCGCGCACGCCGAAAGTCGACCACATCCTGATCGAGACCTCCGGCCTCGCTTTGCCGAAGCCGCTGGTGCAGGCCTTCCAGTGGCCGACCGTCAAGGGCCGCGTCACGGTCGACGGCGTCGTCACCGTGGTCGACGGCGCAGCGCTGGCCGAAGGCCGCGTGGCGGCCGACATGGACGCGCTCGCCGCCCAGCGCGCCGCCGACGACAGCCTCGACCATGACGATCCGGTCGAGGAGGTGTTCGAGGACCAGATCGCCTGCGCCGACCTCATCGTGCTGTCCAAGAGCGACCTGATCGACGCCGACGGACGCGCGCGGGCCGAGCAGATGATCTCCGGCCACCTGCGCCACGCCGTCTCCGTCGTCGCCGCGAAGGACGGCAGGGTCGACCCCGCCGTGGTGCTGGGCCTCGGCATCGGCACCGAGGACGACATCGAGAACCGCAGGACCAACCACGACGACGAGGAAGACCACGACCACGACGAGTTCGACACCTTCGTCGTCGACGTGCCCGAGGCCGCCGACCCGGCCGCGCTCGCTGCCCGAATCTCCGCGGTAGCCGAGGCCGAGAAGGTGCTGCGGATAAAGGGTTTCGTTCCGGTCGCCGGCAAGCCGATGCGGCTCCTGGTGCAGGCCGTCGGCCCACGCGTCAACCACTACTACGACCGCGCCTGGCAACCGCAGGAGGCCCGCCGCGGCCGCCTCGTCGTGATCGGCGAGAAGGGCATCCGCCGCGCCGAGATCGAGGCTGCGCTCGCCGGATAGATCGTGCACCTGCTCGCCACATCATCGGCCTCGCTCGACGATCTCGCCGAGCCGATCGACCTGCGCCAGGCGCCGGCCGAGATGGTGGCGCTGTCCTTCACCGACAGCGACCTCGCCGGCCTCGCCGCCGCGTGGGAGGCCGGCCGCGATCGCCTGCCCTCGCTGCGCGTGGCGAACCTGCGCGACCTGCGCCACCCGATGTCGGTGGATTTATGGGTCGACAGTGTCGCCGCGCATGCCAAGATCATCCTCGTGCGCATCCTCGGCGGCCATGACTGGTGGCGCTACGGCTGCGACCGGCTGGCCGCGCTCGCCCGCGAGAAGGGTATCGCGCTGGCGCTCCTGCCCGGCGAAGACCGCGCGGCGGATGAGCGGCTGGCCGAAGCCTCCACCCTGCCGGCGGAAGAACTCGCAGCACTGCTTGCCTATTTCCGCGAGGGCGGGCCGGACAACATGGCCGCGCTGCTTGCCCGCCTCGCCAGCCATGCCGGCCGCGAGGCCGAGGCACCCCCCGCACGGCCGCTGCCGAAGGCGGGCTATTACTGGCCGGGACGGGGGATTGTCGGCGCGGCGGAGATGGAAGCGCTCCTCTCCCCGTTCACGGGGATAGGATGCCGCCTCATCCCCCTCCTCTTCTACCGCTCCATGCTGCTCGCGGGCGATGCCGCGCCCGTCGACGCCCTATGCGCGGCGCTCGCCGAGCGCGGCCTGACGCCGGTTCCGGTCTTCGTCGCCAGCCTCAAGGCCCCCGATTCCCTCGCCTTCGTGGAAGCCACATTCGCCGCCTTCCCGCCCGCCGCGATCGTCACCGCCACCGCCTTCGCCAGCGGCGCCGAGCCGGGCGCGGAGACGCTGTTCGACCGCGCCGGCGTGCCGGTCTTCCAGGCGATCGTCGCGACAACGCGGCGCGAGGCGTGGAAGACCAACCAGCGCGGCCTCGCCCCCGCCGATCTCGCCATGCACGTCGTGCTGCCCGAGCTCGACGGCCGCATCCTCGGCGGCGCCATCTCCTTCAAGGCCGAGCGGCAGGCCGATGCCGCCCTCGGCTATCGGGCGCAGGGCAACCGGCCGGAGCCCGACCGCATCGCCGCGCTCGCCGACCGCGTCGCCGCGATGGTGCGCCTGAGCCGCACGCCGCGCACGAAGCGAAAGCTCGCTATCCTCGTCCCCGACTACCCCAACGCCCCCGGCCGCACCGGCTACGCCGTCGGCCTCGACGTGCCGCAGAGCGTGCTGGAGATGCTCCGCGACCTCAAGGCCGAGGGCTATTCGGTTGAAGGGATTCCGGAATCCCCGCGCGAACTCCTGCGGCTGCTGGAGTTGAATCAGTGCGGCATGTCGTTCGACGACTATGCCCAGGCCTTCGCCCAACTGCCTGAGGAGACTCGGGAAAAGGTGATCGGCGCGTGGGGCGAGGCAGCCGATGCCGGCCCGATCTCCCCCCTTGTGGGGGAGATGCCCGGCAGGGCAGAGGGGGGCGCTGTCCCGCCGGCGTCTCAAATTGAATCGAGCAACGAACATGCGCAACGGACGCGCTCGACGTTGCCCCCCTCTGGGCTGCCGCCCATCTCCCCCACAAGGGGGGAGATCACGCCAACCGGCTACGTCTTCCGCGCCGCCACCTTCGGCAACGTCACCGTCGCGCTCGCGCCCGACCGCGGCCGCTCGGCCGACCGCCGCGCCGACTATCACGACCCCGCGCTGCCGCCGCGCCACGAGCTCGTGGCCTTCGGCCTGTGGCTGCGGCAGGCGCTCGGCATCCATGCGCTCGTCCATGTCGGCGCGCACGGCACGCTGGAATGGCTGCCGGGCAAGACGGTGGCGCTGTCGGCCGCCTGCTTCCCCGAGATCGTCGCCGGCCCGCTGCCGGTCGTCTATCCCTTCATCGTGTCGAACCCGGGCGAGGCCGCCCACGCCAAGCGCCGCATCGCGGCGGTCACGCTCGGCCACATGCCGCCGCCGCTTGGCCTTGCCGGCCTGTCGCCGGAGCAGCAGAAGCTCGAGCAGCTCGTCGACGAGTATGCGCAGGCCGACGGGCTCGACCGCCGCCGCCGCGACCGGCTGGCGAAGCTGATCGTCGAGACGGCGCGCCGGACCGAGCTCGCCGCCGAGGCCGGCGTCGCCGAGACCGACCAGCCCGACGAGGCCCTGCGCCGCATCGACGCCTGGCTCTGCGACATCAAGGATTTTGCGCTCAAGGACGGCCAGCACGTCTATGGCCGCGACGACACGGGCGAAGCGATCCGGATTGAAAGCGCCGCCCGCGAGCGCGCCGCCCTGATCGCCGCCCTCGACGGCCGCCACGTCGCACCCGGCCCGTCCGGCGCGCCCGCCCGCGGCCGCACGGACGTGCTGCCGACCGGCCGCAACCTCTTCACCGCCGACCCGCGCACCATGCCGACGCCGACCGCCTTCGAGCTCGGCCGGGCGGGCGCGGAGGAGGTGCTGCGCCGCTATCTTCAGGACCACGGCGACTGGCCGCGCGCGCTGGTCATCGACCTGTGGGGCTCGGCCAGCCTGCGCACCGGCGGCGAGGAGATCGCGCAGGGACTGAGCCTGATGGGCTGCCGCCCGGTCTGGGACGGCGCCACCGGCCGCGTCACCGGCATCGAGGTGCTGCCGCTGGCCTCCCTCGGCCGCCCGCGCGTCGACGTCACCTTCCGCATCTCCGGCCTGTTTCGCGACATGTTCCCCGCGCAGATCGCGCTCATCGACGCCGCCGCCCGCGCGGTCGCCGCGCGCGAGGGCGAAGGCGCGGAGAACCCGCTGGCGGAAGCCGCCCGCGAGGCAGGCGGCCCGCCGGCCCGCATCTTCGGCTCCTCGCCCGGCACCTACGGCGCCGGCGTCGAGGACATGCTGGCCGCCGGCGACTGGGAGGCGCGGGAAGAAATCGGCCGCGCCTATCTCGCCGCCGCCAGCCACGCCTATGGCGGCGGCGACGGCGAAGGCACCGCCGCGCCGCAGGCCTTCGCGCAGCGCGTGGCCGAGGCCGAACTGCTGATCCATACCGGCGACGACCCCGGCCGCGACCTGCTCGACGGCTCGGCCGATTCGGCCTTCATCGGCGGCTTCGCGGCGGCGGTGGCCGCCGTCGGCGGCCGCGCCGACCTCGTCACGCTCGACACGACCGACCCGGCCCGGCCCCGCGCCCGCTCGCTGATCGAGGCCGTCACCCGCGTGGTGCGGGCGCGCGCGACGAACCCGCGCTTCATCGAGGGCCAGCTTCGCCATGGCCCGCGCGGCGCGGCCGAGTTCGCCGAGACCGTCGACCGCCTCTGCGCTTTCGCCGAGACGACCGGCGCCATCCCCGGCCGGCTGATCGAGGCCGTCCACGACGCCTATCTGGGCGACCCGCGCGTGCGCGCCTTCCTGCTGGCGGAAAACCCGGCCGCCGCGCGCGCCATCGCCGAACGGCTGGCCGCCGCCCGCCGCCGCGGCCTCTGGCACCCGCTGCGCAATTCGGTCGACGCCGATCTTGCCGAGCTGATCGCGCAAGCGCGCGGACGTGAGGCTGCATGAGCGCGGCCGCGAAAGCCACGATGCGGCGCGGCGCCTGCCCGGCGCTGTCGGCGCCGATGCAGACCGGCGACGGCCTGCTGGTGCGGCTCAACCTCGCCGAAGGCGGCATGACGCCGGGAGAACTCGCCACGCTCTGCGATCTCGCCACCCGCCACGGCAACGGCATCGTCGAGGTGACCGCGCGCGGCAGCTTCCAGATCCGCGGCCTGACGCCCGCTTCCGCGCCGCTGCTGGAAGCCGAGGTCGCCGCGCTCGGCCTGTCCTTGCGCGAGGGCGTCCCGGTCGAGACCTCGCCGCTCGCCGGCCTCGACCCCGCCGAGGTCGCCGACCCGCTGCCGCTGGTGCGCGCCATCCGCGCGGCAATTGCGGATGCCGGCCTGTCCGGTCGGCTCGGCCCGAAGGTGTCGGTGGTGGTCGACGCCCGCGGCGCGGTCGACCTGTCCGACATCCTCGCGGACGTGCGGCTGACGGCCGCGCGGCAGGACGAGGGCGTGTCGTGGCACCTCGCCATCGGCGGCAACGCCCGCACCGCAAGGCCGCTCGCCGTGCTGGACGAGCACGACGCCGTCGCTGCGGTGGTCACGGTGCTGGAAGCCATCGCGGCGCGCGGGATGAGCGCGCGGGCAAGGGATCTGGCGCCAGCGGAGATGAAAGCTTCGTTCTCCCCGTCCACGCCGCGTTCTTTCGCGCCCCCCTCTGTCCTGCCGGACATCTCCCCCACAGGGGGGGAGATTGGCCTGCTGCTGACATCGCTTTCCTCCTGCGAGGTCGACGAGTGGCGCCAGCCGTTGAGACAGCAGATCTCCCCCCTTGTGGGGGAGATGTCCGGCAGGACAGAGGGGGGCAACGTAGAGCGCCGAACGTTGACCGAATTGAACGCCCTGCAGCTTACCGACGGCCGCTTCGCCGCTTCCGTCGGCCTTCCCTTCGGCAGCACCCATGCCGGTGAATTGGCCACCTTCCTCGATGCGATCGAGACCAACGAAATCTGTCTCGCCCCTCAGCGTTCGCTGATCCTGATCTGTGGAACGGAAAATGCCGTCCGGGCCGCGAGTGAAACTGCCCGCCGTGCCGGCCTGATCCTCTACCCCGCCGACCCGCGCCGCACGATCGCCGCCTGCCCCGGCGCGCCGGCCTGCGCGTCGGGCCGCATCGCCACGCGCGCGCTGGCGCGGCGGCTCGCGGAACGCGGCGACCTCCCCGGCTCCGTCCACGTCTCGGGCTGCGCCAAGGGCTGTGCCCATCCCTCCCCCGCCCGCCTCGTGCTGGTCGGCACGGACGCCGGCGTCGCGCTCGTCCGCGACGGCCGCGCCGGCGACTCGCCTGAGATGATCTTCCCTGACGCGGACGCCGCACTTGCCGCGCTCGCCGACCTTCCGGAACCCGCCGAATGACGAATTACGACTACATCCGCGACGGCACCGCGATCTACGAGCGCTCCTTCGCAACGATCCGCGCGGAAGCCGACCTGTCGCGCTTCTCGCCCGGCGAGGCCGACATCGCGACCCGCATGATCCATGCCTGCGGGCAGGTCGAGGCGGCCCGCCATTTCGTCTTCTCGCCCGGCTTCGAGCAGGCGGCACGCGCCGCGCTCGCCGCCGGCGCGCCGATCCTGTGCGACGCCGAGATGGTCGCGCGGGGCGTCACCCGCGCCCGCCTGCCCGCCGGCAACGAGGTGGTCTGCACCTTACGCGACCCCGCCACCGCGGACATCGCCACGAAGATCGGCAACACGCGCTCTGCCGCCGCCATACATCTGTGGGGCGACCGGCTCGCCGGCGCGCTTGTCGCCATCGGCAATGCGCCGACCGCGCTGTTCCACCTGCTGGAGATGCTGGACGACGGCGCGCCGAAGCCGGCAGCGATCGTCGGCATGCCGGTCGGCTTCGTCGGTGCCGCCGAATCCAAGGAGGCGCTGGCCGAAAACCGCCACGGCGTCCCCTTCGCCATCGTACGCGGCCGCATGGGCGGCTCGGCCATGACGGCGGCCGCCAACAACGCCATCGCGAGGGCCGGCATATGACCATGCGGCCCGGAAAGCTCTACGGCCTCGGCACCGGCCCCGGCGATCCCGAGCTGCTGACGCTGAAGGCGGTGCGCGCGCTGGGCGAGGCGCAAATCGTCGCGCATTTCGCCAAGCAGGGCAGCGCCGGCAACGCGCAGAAGATCGTCGCCGCGCATGTCCGGCCCGACCAGGCGCTGCTGCCGCTTCTCTATCCGGTGACCGTCGAGATCGAGAAGGACCACCAGGACTACCGCAGCGCCATCGCCGGCTTCTTCGACGAAGCGGCCGCGCGCGTGGCAACCGAGTTGGAGGCCGGCCGCACGGTCGCGGTGCTGTCGGAGGGTGACCCGTTCTTCTACGGCTCCTACATGCACCTGCATGTGCGGCTCGCCCACCGCTTCGAGACCGAGGTCGTGCCGGGCGTCACCGCCATGTCCGGCTGCTGGTCGGCGGCCGGCGTGCCGCTGATGCAGGGCGACGACGTCACCACCGTGCTCCCCGGCACGCTGCCGGAGGCGGAGCTTGTGCGGCGGCTCTCCGACACCGACGCGGCCGTCATCATGAAGGTCGGCCGCAACCTGCCCAAGATCAGGCGCGCGCTGAAGTCTGTCGGCCGGCTGCCGACCGCCGTCTATGTCGAGCGCGGCACGATGGAGGGCGGCCTCGCCGTGAGCCTCGCCGACAAGGCCGACGACCACGCACCCTATTTCTCGTTCGTGCTGGTGCCCGGCTGGAAGGGGCGGCCGCAGGCGAGCGCGGCAAACGAGGTCGCCGCATGACCGGCAGGCTGACCGTGATCGGCACGGGTCCCGGCGATCCGGCCCAGATGACGCCGCAGGCGGCGCAGGCGGCCGCCCGCGCGGCCGAGTTCTTCGGCTACGGTCCCTATCTCGACCGCCTCTCGCTCGGCTCCCACCAGGTCCGCCACGCCTCCGACAACCGCGAGGAGCTGGCGCGGGCGAAGGCCGCGCTCGCACGCGCCGCCGCGGGCGCGGAGGTCTGCATCGTCTCGGGCGGCGATCCGGGCGTCTTCGCGATGGCTGCGGCCGTCTGCGAGGCGATCGAGGCCGGCCCCGCCGAATGGCGCGACCTCGACGTCGAGATCGTGCCCGGCGTCACCGCCATGCTCGCGGTCGCCGCCCGCGCCGGCGCCCCGCTCGGCCACGATTTCTGCGCGCTCTCGCTGTCCGACAACCTGAAGCCGTGGGAGCTGGTCGAAAAGCGGCTCGCGGCGGCGGCCGGCGCCGGCTTCGTCATCGCGCTCTATAACCCGATCAGCAAGGCGCGGCCGTGGCAGCTTGGCCGCGCCTTCGCGCTGCTGTCCGGCATCCTCCCCGCCACGACGCCGGTGATCTTCGGCCGCGCCGCCGGCCGGCCGGACGAGCGCATCGAGACCGTGCCGCTCGAAAAGGCCGACCCTGCCCGCGCCGACATGGCGACCTGCGTCATCATCGGCTCGGCCGAGACGCGCATCATCGAGCGCCCCGGCCGCGCCCCGCTGGTCTATTCGCCGCGCTTTGCGAGGGAAAGCGCATGAGCGGAATGCGCGCGCAGTTACCCCCACCCCTCACCCCTCCCCACAAGGGGGAGGGGGACATCGACGTCGCGCATCTCCTCAAGGCGTTACCGCCGAGCACCGAGGTTTCAGAATCCCCCTCCCCCTTGTGGGGAGGGGTGAGGGATCGGGGTATCCGGCAGATCAGGAACAGGCAGCCCGGCCTATCTCTCCCCCAGCATGCCCATGGCCACCGCAACCGCCTGCTCGACCGTTTCGGCAGCCGGCACGTCCGGCAGCTCCGGCCTGTGGATGAGCACGACCTCGATGCCGAGCGAGCGCGCCGCGGCGATCTTGCCGTAGGTCGCCGCCCCACCGCTGTTCTTGGCGACGATCGCGTCGATCCGCTCGGCGGCGAGCAGCGCCCGCTCGTCCGCCTCGCCGAACGGGCCGCGCGCGGTGATGTAGCGTGCTTCCGGTACGGCGAGCGGCGGCTCGATCGGGTCGACGCTGCGGATCAGGTAGCGGTGCCGGGGTGCGGCCTCGAATGGCCCGACCTCCTGCCGGCCGAGCGCCAGGAAGACGCGGCGCGGCTTTTCGCCCAGCGCGGCAACGGCCTCGGCCACCGTGTCGACCTCGCGCCAGCGGTCGCCCTCGGCGCGCGTCCACGGCGGCCGGCGCTGCGCGAGGACCGGCGTTCCGGCCATGCGCGCGGCTTCCGCCGCATTGCGCGAGATCTGCGCAGCGTAAGGATGGGTGGCGTCGATCAGCAGGGCCACACGCTGCTCGCGCAGATGGGTCGCCAGCCCCTCCGCGCCGCCGAAGCCGCCGACGCGCACCGGCACGGGCTGTGCGGCCGGCGCGCGGGTGCGGCCGGCGAGCGACAGCGTCACGTCGAGGTCGCCGCGCGCGGCGAGCTTTTCGGCGAGCTGCCGCGCTTCGGTGGTTCCGCCGAGGATCAGGACAGGGTGGCGCATCATGTCCGCTGAGTTGCAGCGCGAAGCTCTACCACGCGGGCGCTGGCTGGCAATCGTCGGCATCGGCGAGGATGGCGTCGCGGGCTTGAGCGACGAGGCGAAGCGGCTGATCGCGCAGGCCGCGATCGTCTTCGGCGGCAGGCGCCATCTCGAGCTCGCCGCCCCCCTCATCGCCGGGCAGCCGCGGCCCTGGCCGAGCCCGTTCGACATGGCCGTCACCGCCGTGCGGGCGCAGGCCGGCCGGCACGTCTGCGTGCTCGCCTCGGGCGATCCGTTCTTCCACGGCGTCGGCGCCACGCTCGCCCGGTCTTTCCCGGCCGCCGAGATGAACGTCGTCCCCGCCCCCTCCTCCTTCAGCCTCGCCGCCGCCCGCCTCGGCTGGGCGCTGCAGGAGACCGACATCGTCTCGCTGCACGGCAAGCCGCCGGCGCTCGTCCGCCGCTTTCTCCATCCCGGCCGGCGGCTGCTCTGCCTGACCTCCGACGCCGCCGCCCCGGCAGCGATCGCCGCCCTGCTCGCCGCCCTCGGCTTCGGCCGCTCGCGCCTGACCGTGCTGGAAGCCCTCGGCGGCCCGGCCGAGCGCATCCGCGCCGCGACCGCCGACGCCTTCGCCCTCGAAAACATCAATCCGCTCAATCTCCTGGCCATCGAGGTTGAATCAACCCGCGAAGCCCGCATCATCCCGCTGGCGTCCGGCCTGCCAGACGATGCCTTCGAGCATGACGGCCAGATCAGCAAGCGCGAGATCCGCGCGCTGACGCTCTCCGCCCTCGCCCCGCGCCGCGGCGAATTGCTCTGGGACATCGGCGCCGGCTCCGGCTCGGTCGCCGTCGAATGGATGCTCGCCGACCCGTCGCTGCGCGCCGTCGCCGTCGAGGCGAACCCGGGGCGCGCCGCCCGCATCCGCCGCAACGCCGACGCGCTCGGCGTGCCGTGGCTGAAGGTGGCCGAAGGGCAGGCACCGGCCGCGCTCGAAAACCTCGATCGCCCGCACGCCATCTTCGTCGGCGGCGGCGCCTCCGATCCCGGCGTGCTGGACGCGGCCATCGCCGCGCTGCCCGCCGGCGGCCGGCTGGTGGTGAACGCCGTGACGTTGGAGACCGAGGCAGTTCTGATCGCACGTCATGCCGATACCGGCGGCGTGCTGACGCGCCTCTGCGTCGAGCGCTCCGGCCCGGTCGGCGCGATGACGGCGTGGCGCCCGGCGCTGCCGGTCGTACAATGGTCGTGGGTGAAGCCATGATCGTCGCCGGGCTGGGCAGCCGCGCCGACGTGCGCGCCGAAGACATCCTCGCGGCCGTCCGCGCCGCCGCCGCGCGCTACGGTGTCCCGCTCGGGCGGATCGGGCGGCTGGCGACCGGCGAGCGCAAGTCGAGCCAGCCCGCCTTCGCCGAGGCCGCGCTGAAGCTCGGCATCCCGCTGGAGATCATGGGCGAGGCAGCGCTTGCCGACGTCGCGGGCCGCACGCTCACCCGCTCGGGCCACAGCCAGGCCCTCACCGGCCTGCCCAGCCTGTCGGAGGCGGCCGCGCTCGCGGCCGCCGGCGAAGGCTCGGCGCTGCTCGGGCCGCGCATCGCGCTCGGCCCCGTCACCTGCGCGCTGGCGCAGTCGGGGGGCCGCGCATGACCGTCCATTTCATCGGCGCCGGGCCGGGCGCGGCCGATCTCATCACCGTGCGCGGCCGCGACCTGCTCGCCCGCTGCCCGGTCTGCCTCTATGCCGGCTCGATCGTGCCGCCGGAGCTCTTGGCCTACTGCCCGCCGGACGCGCGCCTCGTCGATACCGCGCCGCTGTCGCTCGACGAGATCGAGGCCGAATACGTCGCCGCCCACGCGGCCGGCCGGGACGTCGCGCGGCTCCATTCCGGCGACCTTTCCGTGTGGAGCGCGGTGGCCGAGCAGGTCCGCCGGCTGGAGGCGCGCGGCATCCCCTACACGCTGACGCCCGGCGTGCCCTCCTTCGCGGCGGCCGCCGCCGCGCTCGGCCGCGAGCTGACGATCCCCGAGGTGGCGCAGAGCCTCGTGCTCACCCGAATCTCCGGCCGCGCTTCGAAGATGCCGGCCGGCGAGACGCTCGCCGCCTTCGGCGCGACGGGCGCGACGCTGGCGATCCACCTCGCCATCCACGCGCTCGACCGCGTCGTCGCCGAGCTGACGCCGCTCTACGGGCCGGGCTGCCCGGTGGCGGTCGTCGTGCGCGCTTCGTGGCCGGACGAGCGCATCATCCGCGGCACGCTGGCCGACATCGCGGAAAGGATAGCCGCCGAGCCGGTCGAGCGCACAGCGCTCATCCTCGTCGGCCCGTCGCTCGCCGCGCGGGATTTCCGCGAGAGCGCGCTCTACGATCCGTTCTATCAGCGCCGGTTCAGGGGGCGGGATTCGCTGTGAGCGGGCGCGAAGGGTACATGCCCCACCAGATTGCCGTCGCGGTCGAAGACGAGGATCTCCAGTGCGATTTCCTCCGTGCCGAGCACGCCGGCCGCCGTCTCCCATGCCGCGCGCGCCACATGCGCGCCGAGCGGCACGGCGGCCTCGCGCGCCAGCTCGAACGCCTCGGCCACCGTGTTGGCGCTGCCGATCCGCTCCGGCAACGGAGCCTGCGCGCCGGCGGAAACCGCGATTTCCGCGAGCGCGGTCAGGTCCGGCAGGCCGCGCTTGGAATGGAGGTCGAGCAGGCCCTGCGCCAGCTTGCTCATCTTGGCGACCCCGCCCGCCACCGTGACGCGGGCGACGGGGTGGGCGCGGATATATTTGAGCATGCCGCCGACGAAATCGCCCATGTCGATCAGCGCCACCTCGGGCGCGCCGTGCAGCTTCTGCGCGGCGGCTTCCGAGGCCGAGCCGGTGGCGCCGATGACGTGGTCGAGCCCCATGGCGCGCGCCACGTCGACGCCGCGATGGATCGAGGCGATCCAGGCCGCGCAGGAATAGGGCACCACGATGCCGGTCGTGCCGAGGATCGAGATGCCGCCGACGATGCCGAGCCGGGCATTGAGCGTCTTGCGTGCCATCTCCTCGCCGTCGGCGACCGAGACCTCGACCTCGAAGTCGCCCTCCCCACCGGCCACCTCGCCGATCGCCTCCGCGATCATCCGGCGCGGCACGGGGTTGATGGCCGGTTCGCCCACCGCGATCGGCAGGCCCGGCCGCGTCGCGACGCCGACGCCCGGCCCGGCGCGGAAGGTGATGCCGCTGCCGGCCGGCCCGCGCCGCACGGTGGCGAGCACCAGCGCGCCATGCGTCACGTCGGGGTCGTCGCCGGCGTCCTTGACGATGCCGGCCGTGGCGCTGTCCGGTTCGAGCCGCCATTGCGCCAGCGCGAAGGCCGGCCTCTGCCCGCCGGGCAGCGGCACCTCGACCGGGTCCGGGAACGCGCCGGAGACGAGCGCCGCGCAGGCCGCCTTGGCCGCGCCGGCCGCGCAGGTTCCCGTGGTCCAGCCGCGCTTGAGCGGCCTGTCTTCGCCTTCCATGCGGCGATCTATAGTCGCGCCCGGCCGCCCCGTCACGGCGCAAAGGTGACGCAATGAGCGCGCGCGACGCAATCGCATCCTTCATCGACCGCGCGCCGCGGCTCCAGCCCGGCCATGTCTGGCTCGCCGGCGCCGGGCCGGGCGATCCCGGCATGGTCACGCTCGACGTCGTCGCGGCGCTGAGCCAGGCCGAGGTGGTCGTCCACGACGCGCTGATCGACGCCCGCGTGCTGGAGCTCGCCGCCGGCGCCGAGCTCGTCGACATGGGCAAGCGGGGCGGCCGCCCCTCCCCGGCGCAGGAGGAGATCAACGCGCGCCTGATCGCGCTCGCCCGCGCCGGCCGCCGCGTCGTGCGGCTGAAAGGCGGCGACCCGTTCATCTTCGGCCGCGGCGGCGAGGAGGCGCTGGCGCTGGCGCTGGCCGGCATCCCGTTCCGCGTCCTGCCGGGCCTGACATCGGCGCTCGGCGCGCTGGCCGCCACCGGCATCCCCGCCACAATGCGCGGCATCAACCACGCCGTGACCTTCGCCACCGGCCACGCCGTCGGCACCGATGACGACCTCGACTGGGCCGCGCTCGCCCGCACCGGCCAGCCGATCGTGATCTACATGGGCATGCGCAACCTGGAAGCCATCGCCGCCGCGCTCGCCGCCGGCGGCCTGCCGGGCGACACGCCGGCCGCGGTCATCGCCTCGGCCACCACCGGCGCCGAGCGAACCGTCGTCGCCACGCTCGCGACGATCCACGCCGAAGTGGCGCGGCAGGGCATCGGTGCGCCGGCCCTCATCGTCGTCGGCCACATCGTGGAAATGCGCGAGAAACTGGGGCACGACAGGCTGGAGGGCGGCCGGTGAGCGCCCGCGCGATCATCATCGGCGCGCCGCGCTCGGGCTCGGGCAAGACCAGCCTGACCATCGGCCTGCTGCGCGCGCTGTCGCGGCGCGGGCTTCAAGTGCGCGGGGTGAAGTCCGGCCCCGACTACATCGACCCCGGCTTCCACGCCGCCGCCACCGGCCTGCCGGGGCTCAACCTCGACAGCTGGGCGATGCCGCCCGCGCTCATCGGCGCGCTGCTGGCTCAGGCCTGCGGGCCGGCCGACATCGTCGTCATCGAGAGCGCGATGGGCCTGTTCGACGGCATTCCCGTCGCGCCCGGCCGCTCCGGCTCGGCGGCCGACCTCGCCCGCGCCTTCGGCCTGCCGGTGCTGCTGGTGCTCGACGTGTCCGGCCAGTCGCAGACGGCCGCGGCCGTCGCAAAAGGCTTCGCCGTCTACGATCCCGCCGTGCGCATCGCCGGCGTCGTGCTCAACCGGGTCGGCAGCGAGCGCCACGCGCGGCTGGCCGGAGAGGCGATAGAGGCGGCCGGCCTGCCGGTCGTCGGCGCCATCCCCCGCGACGAGCGCATCAGCCTGCCCGAGCGCCATCTCGGCCTCGTCCTGGCCGAGGAGCATGCCGGCCTCGACGCCCATATCGACCGGCTGGCCGACGCGGTGGAAGCCGCGCTCGACCTCGACCGGCTCGTCGCGCTCGCCGCGCCGCTCGAAGCGCTGGCCGAGCCGGCCGTCACCGCTTTGCCGCCGCCCGGCCAGCGCATCGCGCTCGCGCGCGACCGCGCCTTCTCCTTCCTCTATCCGCACGTCGCCGGCCAGTGGCATGCGATGGGCGCCGAAATCGTGCCCTTCTCGCCGCTCGCCGACGAGGCGCCGGACCCGGCCTGCGACGTCTGCTGGCTGCCGGGCGGCTATCCCGAGCTGCACGCCGGCGCGATTTCCGGAGCGGAAAACTTCCGCGCCGGCATGCAGACCTTCGCGGCGCAAAAGCTGGTGCATGGCGAGTGCGGCGGCTACATGGTGCTGGGCGCCGCGATCGAGGACGCCGACGGCGCGACGCATCGCATGCTCGGCCTGCTGTCGCACACGACCAGCTTCGCGAAGCGCAAGATGAACCTCGGCTACCGTCGCGCCACCCTGCTCGCCGACGGCCCGCTCGGGGCAGCGGGCGCGGCATTGCGCGGCCACGAGTTCCACTATGCGCGGGTCACCGACCCAGGCGCGGACCCGCCTCGAGGACGGCCAGGGCCGCGAGATCGGCCCGGCCGGCGGCCGGCGCGGCCGCGTCACCGGCACCTTCTTCCATGCCATCGCGCGGGAGTGAGCCGATGCCGCCCGCCGACCCGCGCGCCATCCGCGCCGACGTCCTCGCCTGCCTCGCCTTCTACACGCGCTTCCCGGTGAACGCGGGCGATCCGGCCGGCCGCAGCTTCGCCGCCGCGCAATGGGCAGCCCCGGTCGCGGGGCTGGCCGTCGCGCTCTGCGGCGCGGCCGTCTACGCCCTCGCTTCGCTGCTGGCGCTGCCGGCGCAGCTCGCCGCCCTGCTGGCCGTGGCCGCGACCATGCTCGCCAGCGGCGCGCTGCACGAGGACGGGCTGTCCGACACGCTCGACGGCTTCGGCGGCGGCCGCACGCGTGAGCGCAAGCTGGAGATCATGCGCGACAGCCGCATCGGCAGCTACGGCGCGGCGGCGCTGGCCTTCTCGATCCTGCTGCGCGCCGGCGCGCTGGCCGCAGTCGCCGCGCCCTCCGCCGTCCTGTGGGCGCTGGTTGCCGCCCACATGGCCGGCCGTGCCGCGATACCGCTTTTCATGCACCTCGTCGCTCCCGCCCGCGCCGACGGGCTCGCGGCCGGCGTCGGCATCGTCCCGCGCGAAACGGCGGTCGCCGCGCTCGTCATCGGCGGCCTCGCGCTGCTGCCGCTCGGCCTGACCCCCGCGCTGGTCGCCGCCGTCCTGCTCGCCGCATGGTTCGTGGTTCTGCGCCGCCTCGCCGAACGCCAGATCGGCGGCCATACCGGCGACGTGCTCGGCACGCTCGAACAGGGCGGCGAGATATTGGTTCTGCTCGCCGCAGCGTCGCTGCTCCAACATCAGTAGGGCTTGATCCCGAAAAGTGGGAACCGGTTTTCGGAAAAGATCATGCCCGCACAGAAAGATGGATCGTCATGACCGAGTTCGCCAGCCTGGATGCCCTCCGCGAAGCCTGCACGAACCTCAACGAGCCGGACGAACCGGCCGCGCAAGCCGCCTGGGAGCGGCAGGACACGCTCACCAAGCCGCCGCGCAGCCTCGGCCGGCTGGAGGAGATCGTCGCCTGGCTCGCCCGCTGGCAGCGCCTGCCGCGCCCGCGCCTCGACCGGGTGAAGGTGCTGGTCTTCGCCGGCTCGCACGGCGTCACCGCGCAAGGCGTCTCCGCCTTCCCGGCCGAGGTGACGCAGCAGATGGTCGCCAATTTCGCGGCCGGCGGCGCGGCCATCAACCAGCTTGCCCGTGCCACCGGCGCCGAGCTTTCCGTCGTGCCTCTGGAGGTCGAGCGCCCGACCGGCGACATCACGCGAGAGCCCGCCATGGACGAGGCGGAGTTCCTCGCCGCCGTCTCGGCCGGCTACGAGGCCGTGCACGAGAGCCTGGACCTTCTCTGCATCGGCGAGATGGGGATCGGCAACACGACGGTGGCCGCCGCCCTCGCGGCTGGCCTGTTCGGCGGCGCGGCGTCGGACTGGACCGGCCGCGGCACCGGCGTCGACGACGCCGGACTCGCCCGCAAGACGGCGGCCGTGGAGAAGGCGCTGGCCCGCCACGCCGATGCGGCCGGCGACCCGCTGGCGCTCGCCATGCGGCTCGGCGGCCGCGAGCTCGCCGCCATGATGGGCGCCGCGCTCGCCGCCCGCCACCGCCATGTGCCGCTGCTCGTCGACGGCTTCGTCGCCACCGCCGCGGTCGCGCCGCTGGCGAGGCTGCGCGCCGACGGGCTGGCGCATGCGATGGCCGGCCACGTCTCGGCCGAGGCGGCGCATCCGCGCCTGCTCGGCGCGCTCGCCATGAAGCCGCTGCTCGACCTCGGCATGCGGCTCGGCGAGGCGTCGGGCGCCTGCCTGGCGGTCAACGTCGCGCGCTCCGCGCTCGCCTGCTTCGACGGGATGGCGACCTTCGGCGACGCCGGCGTATCCCAAGGCTGATCGGTCGGCTGACTATTTCGGCGCGGCCGCCGGCCGGCGTGCGGCCGGCTTCGCCCCGTTGGCCTTCTTCGCGACCGTTCCGGCCGCCGCCTTGCGCGCGCCCGCCTGCTTCGGCGCGTCGGCCGGGATCTCTCCCGACAGCTCGCGCTCGGCGCGGGTCCAGTGGTCCTTGTCCATGCCGTCCGGCCGGCCTTCGCGCTCCCAGATCTGGTGGGCGCGCTGCCTGATCTCGTCTTCCTTGCCGCTTGCCATGTCGGTGCTCCTTGAGGATGCGTCACAAACCCCGGTACGCGCGCTCCCGGCCGCGCTCCGGCTTCCGCCCGCCCCTCCGCGTACGCCCGCCGCCGGATCGAGCAGCCCCGACGGCCTCACGCCACGATGGCGCCGCCCGAGGGCCGCGCCGGACACTTCGCCCATCTTTGTAGCACGAACGGGCCCGCCCCCTCGCGTCAAATCCGCGTGGCCTCGCGTCGCAGGGAATTTTTCGCGTGCGGCGGAACAATCGGCGCCGTCCCGTGTTCGTGTCGCGTGACGGCGCATTGCGCCGGACGCGGGAGGAGCGACCATGAACATGCTGCATGACGGCGAACGCCCCGCCCTCCCGGCAGGTCATCCTGCCCTCGCGGGAGGCGATACCCTGCGCACCGGAAAGAAGGACGGCGCCGTCTCGCGCGCGCCGGATCAGCCCCAGCCCGCCCTCCGCAGGCCGCCGCGTGTGCGCAAGGTCGACAGCGGCGAGGTCTACCGCTTCTGGGCCTTCCGCTGAGCGGATTCTGATCTCCAGCCTGTGGCGACGAGGCAGCCGGCGATTTCGCCGGCCGCCTTTTGGCGTCTCGGCTGTACGCATCTTTCCGGCCATTCATGTATTCATGCACGCATGATTGATTCAGCCTCCGGCGGCACGCCGGTGGCCGCCTCGCTTTGCCGCCTCCCGCCAATCCGCTGCCGAAAACTCCGCCAAGATTCCAATTGCATTGACATTTTAATGTGTTCTCGCGTTTCGAGCCGCCGCGCAAAGGCCCTCGCCGCTTGACATACGCCGTATTGACAAGCTCCAGCGCGCTCCACATCATGTATACATGAACAGGGAGCCGCGGCCGTACGGTCGGCAGCGGCAAGGGGCGGAGGAGACGGCAATGAACCGGAATTTCCAGGGCGACGACAATCTCGCGGCGCTGCTCGACGACTATTCGGTCGAGGTCACCTCGCGCGACGCAGCCTCGGTCGCCGCCGCGGCCGCGACGATGCGCCCCGGGACGGAGGTCTTCGTCGCCAACCTGCCCAGGGAAGGCGCCGACGTGCTGGTCGCCGCCGCCAGGACGCTCAAGCTGGCCGGCCTGTCGCCGGTTCCGCACGTCGTGGCGCGCAACATCGCCGGCCCGCGCGAGCTGGGCGACATGCTCGCCCGCCTGACTGCCGAGGCGGGCGTCGAGCGGGCGCTGGTGCTCGGCGGCGACCGCGACGATCCGGCCGGCCCCTTCGACGCCGCGCTCCAGCTCATCGAGACCGGCGCCTTCCAGCGCGCCGGCATCCGCCGCATCGCCATCGGCTGCTATCCCGAGGGCCACGCCCGCATCCCGGCCGACGCGCTCGCCGGCGCGCTGCGCGACAAGCTGGCGGCGGCGGCCGATGCCGGGCTCGACGTGCTGCTGGTCAGCCAGTTCGTCTTCGATGCCGCCCCGGTCGTCGCCTTCGCGGAAGGCCTGCGGCGGCAGGGCGTCGCCGCGCCGCTGCGCGTCGGCGTCGCCGGCCCGGCCGATCGCGCCAAGCTGATCAAATATGCGCTGCGCTGCGGCGTCGGCGCCTCGCTGCGCGTCCTGCGCGAACGTAGCGAACTGGCCCGCAACGTGCTCGCCGGCGAGACGCCGGACGAAATCCTCGGCACCGTGGCCGATGCCGCTGCCGCGCGGCCGGAGCTGGCCATCACCGGCGCCCATTTCTTCACCTTCGGCAATCCCGCCGGCTCCATAGGCTGGGCGGAGGACGTACGTGCCGCCGCCCTACCGCGCCTGCGCGCCGCCGGCGCGCGCTGAAGCTGCCACAGCCGGAACCATTCGCGTCCGCGCACATTGTGGACGCATGCGCCGCTATCGGGACGACGATCGCGAGTCGGCCGGCTTCGAGCTGGTCGGCTTCCTGTGCGCGGTGGTCGCCTCGGCGATCGCCTTCTTCGTCTATTCCGGCAACACCGACGAGATCGCGCGCGTCCAGTTCATCGACCCCGTCCATGCCGGCGCGGCGGTGAGCGGCGAGACCACAACGGCAATCAGCCTGCCGGCGATGGCGCCGACGCCGGACGAGCGCCCGCCCCACCACACCGACGACCGCTGACCTCCTGCGCCGGGCTCCCGGCTTGACAACCTGCCTGCGAAAATGTCTTAGTCGGTCGACCAAGCAATGACTGCGATGCGGCAGCCGCTGCCGCGCGCCGGCCGTTGCAGCCAACGGGGAATCCGGCCATTTCGCGCATGCCCAATCCACTCGCCGGCTGGCAGGTCGACCGCTCGCAGATCCGTTTCGTCGGCGAGGGGCTGGAGCGGCCCGAATGCATCCTGGCCGAGCGCGACGGCACGCTGTGGAGCGCCGACGGACGCGGCGGCGTGGTCCGCATCGACCCTGACGGCACACAGGAGCTGATCCTGCAATCGACGGTCGCCCGCAACGAGGCGAGTTCCTTCGAGGAGCGCTACGTCAACACGCAGGGCAGCCTTCCCAACGGGCTCGCCTTCGACGCCGGCGGCAATTTCCTCATCGCCAATTTCGGCACCGATTCGCTGGAGCTGACGACGCGCTCCGGTGAGACCCGCACGCTGCTCGACAGCATCGACGGCAAGCCGATCGGCAAGGCGAACTTCGTCACCCGCGATTCCAGAGGCCGGCTGTGGCTGACCGTGACGACGCGCATGGTGCCGTGGACCCGGCATGTCGAGGTGATGAGCTATGACGGCTACATCGCCGTGATCGACGAGAAGGGCGCGCGCATCGTCGCCGACGGCCTGTGCGGCACCAACGAGCTGCGCTTCGACCCGGAGGAGGAATTCCTCTACGTCGCCGAGACGACGGCGCGGCGCGTCTCGCGCTTCCGCGTGCGCCCCGACGGCTCGCTGTCGGCGCGCGAGACCTACGGGCCGGAGAATGTCGGCGGCTTCTGCGACGGCATCGCCTTCGACGCGCACGGCAACCTGTGGTGCGCGCTGATCATGTCCGACCGGCTGGTCGCGCTCACCCCGGAGGGCGACGTGCTGACGCTGCTCGACGACGGCGACCCGCAAGGCACCGCCGCGCTCGACCGCGCCTGGGAGGAGCGGCGCGTCACGCCTGAGATCATGGCCGGCGCGACCGGCACGCTGGCGCCGTGGCTCGCCTCCCTCACCTTCGGCGGGCCGGACCTGAAGACGGTCTATCTCGGCAGCCTGCGCGGCAGCCGCATCCCGTATTTCCGCTCCCCGGTCGCCGGCCAGCCGCTGATCTACTGGTAGAGGCGTCCCGCCCTTCACCTCCATTGCAGCGCAAGAAAAAGGGGGCCGTCGGCCCCCTTCTTCCTGTCGGCGGTCGGCGTCGCGCCTACTGCTTGGGCGCGTCGCTCCACAGATACTCGCTGGCCTGCGGCGCGCGCGAGATGAAGCCGAACTTCGCCAGATAGGCGTTCTCCTCGTCCCACTTGGCCGTGTTGAAGCCGGCGACGAAGGGCGCGATGACGCGCGTCTTCAGGTATTCCGGCGGCATCTGCGTCATCTTGATGTCGATCTCGCGGATCTCGTCCTGATGCTTGTTGGCATAGTCGTAGGCGAGCGCCATCGCCTCGTTGAAGCGCTTGAGCGCGTCCTTGTTGGCGTCGGCCCATTCCTTGCTGGCCGCGTAGAGCACCGCCGGGAAGCCGAACGTCGAGTTGTCGAACACCTCCTTGAACACGCGCAGGCCCTTCTCGACGGCGACGTCGTAGAACAGGCCGATCGGCAGGCCGGCATCCACGCTGCCCGCCTCGACCGCCTGCAGCACGCCCGGGAACGGCAGGTTGACCAGTTCGACGTCGTTGCGCGTCATGCCGTGCGCCTCGAGCGTCTTGAGCAGCGCCGAGCCCTGCGGGCTGGCGATGCCGGGCATGCCGATCTTCTTGCCCTTCAGGTCCTCGATCGTCTTGATCGGGCTGTCCTTCGGCACGACGAGGCCGAAGGTGGCGACCGACTGCTGGTCCTGCACGTTGAGCACGGCGACCACCGGCAACCCGTTGGCGACCGCCGCCGTCAGCGGCACGGCGCCCGTCACGGCGACGTTGCGCTCGCCGGACATGACGTTGGCCAGCGCGCCGTCGGGCGAGGTGCCGATCTTGATGTCGAGCGCGATGCCGCGCTCCTTGAACAGGCCGAGCCGCTCGCCGATGTAGAGCGCCTCGAACTGGCCGACCGGCGACCGCTCGACCTTGATGACGTCTTCGGCCGATGCCGGTGAAGGACCGAGCACGGGCATCGCCGCGGCGACCGCCAGTCCCCATCCGAACAGCCTGCGGCTGAGCTTCATTCCGTTTTCCATGCTCTTTCCACCTCCCTTGTTCCGCCCGCCGCCTCACCGCGAGGCGGGCGGGAAGCCGGTCATGCGTGGTCCTTGCCGATGAAGCGGCTCAGCACGCGGTTGCGATAGTCGACGAAGCGCGGGTCGGACTTCGTGGCGATCTGGTCGCGCTCCATGCCCAGATCGATGGCGACGGTGTCGATCACCGTTGCCGGCTTGCCCGACAGCACCACCACGCGGTCGGCCATGTAGACCGCCTCGTCTATGTCGTGGGTCACCAGGATGACGCTGAAGCCCAGCCGCCGGCGCAGCCGCAGCACGAGGTCTTCGAGACCCAGCCGGGTCTGCGCGTCGAGCGAGCCGAACGGCTCGTCCATCAGCAGGATGTGCGCGTCGTAGGCGAGCGCGCGCGCGATCGCCACGCGCTGCTGCATGCCGCCCGACAGCTCCCACGGATATTTCTCCGCCGCGCCGGCGAGCCCGACGTCGTCCAGCCAGCGGCGCGCGATCTTCTCGCGCTCGGCCTTCGCCACGCCGCGCCCCTGCAGCGGGAAGGCGACGTTGTCGAGCGTCGTCATCCACGGCATCAGCGAGCCGCGGTAGTCCTGGAACACCAGCCCGATCTCGCCGAGCGGCTCCGTCACCTTCTGCCCGCCCACCGTCACCTCGCCGGAGGTCGGCGGCATCAGCCCGGACAGGCAGCGCAGCAGCGTCGTCTTGCCGACGCCGGACGGGCCGACGATCGACACGAACTCGCCGGGGTCGACGCGCATGTCCAGTCCGGCGATGACGCCGACCTGGCCGTAGCTCTTCGACAGGCGGTTGACGACCACCGGCCGCGGCTTGAGCGCGCCGGTCATGTCGCTGGATGCCATCTGGTTCATGTCACGCACCCTCGTCGCCCTGCGTCCGGGAATCCTGGAAGTACCAGGCCAGGAGCCAGCGCTCGAGGCGCAGGAACAGCGCGCTCAGCACGTAGCCGAGGATGCCGATCAGCACCGTGCCGGCCCAGGTCTCCGGCATCGCGAAACGCTGCTTTGCCTCGTTGATGTAGAAGCCGACGCCGACGCTGGCGCCGAAGAACTCGCTGATGACCATCAGCACCAGCGCCACCGCGATGGCGATGCGGATGCCGGCCATGATCTGCGGCAGCGCCGCCATCACCAGCACGCGGCGGAACCGCAGCGCCAGCGGGATGCGGAACGCCTTCACCGTGTCGCGCAGTTGCGGCGGGATGCCCCGCACGCCGTCGATCGTGTTGAGCAGCACCGGCCAGAAGCAGGCGAGCGCGATGATGAAGATCTTCGGCGCCGAGCCGATGCCCATGGCGACGATGACCAGCGGCACGATCGCCGCCGGCGGGATCGAGCGCAGGAAGTTGAGCGTCGGCGTCGCCGCCCGGCGCAGCCCCTCGAACTCGCCGATCAGCAGGCCGATCAGCGTGCCGGCCACGATGGCGATCGCCAGCCCCGCCGCCATGTTGCCGAGGCTGATGCCGTGCCAGGCCAGCAGGTTGCCGGTGGTCAGGTCCCGCCACAGCACCGCGAGGATCTTCTGCAGCGACGGGAAGTAGAAGGAATCCCTGCCGAGCGACAGGAACCACCAGCCCGCGACCAGCGCCACGGGCAGCCACCACAGGGCGACGAAGCGTTTCAGGCGGCGCGCGTTCATCGGGCCCCCCTCACGCCGCCGCCGCGCGGCGGTGCCAGCGCAGCAGGCGGGCCTCGACCAGCTCCCACGCGCCGGTCATGGCCAGCCCGAGGATGCCGGCGCAGGTGACGTAGGCGAAGGCCGCCGCCACCTGGTTGTTGATGCGCGCCAGGTTGGTCTCCACGCCGAAGCCGGTGATGTTGATGACGACCTCGACCCCGACCGCGACCAGCACGGAAACCGAGACGGCGATGCGGATGCCGGTCGCGATGAAGGGCAGCGCCGCCGGCAGGATCACCCGGAAGAACTTCAGCATGAACGGGATGCGGTAGGCGCGCACCGTGTCGACGATGGTCGGCTCCAGCCGCCGCGCGCCGTAGATCGTCTGCAGCAGGATCGGGAAGAAGCAGGCGATCGCCACGATGGTGATCTTCATCGCGTGGGTCGAGCCGATGATGAGGACGAGGATCGGCATCAGCGCGATCACCGGGAAGGAACGGCCGAAATCGACCAGCGTGCGCGTCGAGATCTCGACCGCCGGGAACATGCCGATGAGCATGCCGAGCGGGATGCCGCACAGCGCCGCGATGGCGACGCCGGCGAGCGCGTCGCCCAGCGTGCCGAGCAGCGCCGGCAGGAATTCCGGCCGCGCCCAGATCGTCGCGAAGGCCGAAACGACGTCGCCGATCGGCGGAATGACGTCCGGGTTGAACCAGTGCGTCACGTCGCCCAGCACCCAGGCGGCGACGAACGCCGCCGCGATTGCCCCCTGCTGGAGCAGGAGCTTCGCGTTCATGCCGGCCTCCCCGCTCTCCCCTGGAAGCCCGATCGGTGCGGGCCCGCGATTATTGATTGGTCGACCAAATAGTGATAGCGATTAACGGCCTTCCCGCGCCGCTTGTCAATCCCGGCAGGCCGTGCCGCCGCGCCGCATGTCCGCGCTCCGCGCCGCCGGGAAGGCTTCAGGAGGACAGCATGACCGTCGAACTGCCGCCCGAGGTTCTCGAGATCGGCGCCAGATTCTATGCCAAGCGGATGTATCTGGTGATGACGCGGCCGGCGCGTCCCGACATCGACCTGCGCCCCTATCTCGTCGAGCACCTGCACCACCAGCTCGACCTCGAGAAGCGCGGCATCCTGTTCGCCGCCGGCCCGATCACCACCGAGGCGGGCGGCTTTCCGGGCACCGGCCTGTTCATCCTGCGCGCGAAGGACTTCGAGGAGGCGCGCGCCATCGCCGATTCCGACCCCATGCACAAATCCGGCCGGCGCGTCTACGACCTCTACGAATGGCGCATGCACGAGGGCCGCATCAGCCTCTCGATCAACCTGTCGGACTCGACCGTCGAGCTCGCCTGAGCGCTCAGTAGCCGATGGTGAAACGCTGCCGGACATGGCGCGGCTTCTCCAGTTCGTCGACCAAAGCGAGAGCGAAATCCTCGAAGGAGATGGCGGTCGGCTTGCCGTCGACCATCAGCATGTGGTCGGCGCCGAAGCGGAACTTGCCGGTGCGCTCGCCCGCCACGAAGCCGCGCGGCGGCGAGATGAAGGTCCATTCCAGCTCCGGGCTCGCCTTGAGCAAATTGAGCAGGTCGGTGCCGCGCCGCGAGTTGGGCTTGGCGACGTCGGGGAAGCCCGGCTGGTCGACCTCCTGCACGCCGTCGGGATGCAGCAGGCTGCCCGCCCCGCCGACGACCACGTAGCGCTTCACGCCCGAGGCCTTCACCACCGGCACGAGGATGTCCGGATCGAGGTCGACGAAGCGCGCGGAGCTCACCACCGCGTCGTGGCCGCGGATCGCCGCCGCGAGCACGGCCTGCGAGCCGTCGACGCCCCGCGCCGTCACGCCGGCCGACTGCGGCACGCGTTCGGGGTTGCGCACGATCGCCGTCACCTGGTGCCCGCGACTGACCAGCTCGTCGAGCACCCGCGACCCCGCTTTTCCCGTTGCGCCGATCAGTGCGACCTTCATCCCCGCTCCCTTTCTGGCATCATCGCGCCCGCGGCGGCGAATGCCGGGGGCGCCGTGAACTTCGATCGTCTCGGGGAGTATGCGCGGACGCGGGAGCCGGTTCGACCGGCCCACAATGCCCCGCGCGCTCCTCCCTTGCGTGCATCGACGAATATTGTTTATACGACCGACCAAATCGAGTAAAATTATTTGTTGCGAAGCCATGTATCGACGGGATCGATAGGACGACGGCAACGATGCGGTTCAACGAGCTCGACCTGAACCTCCTGATCGCGCTGGACGCGCTGATCGACGAGCAGAGCGTCTCGTCGGCGGCCGATCGCGTGCATCTGAGCCAGTCGGCGATGAGCGGCGCGCTGGCGCGGCTCAGGCAGGCGCTCGGCGACGACCTTCTGGTGCCGCGCGGCCGCGGCATGGTGCTGACGCCGCGCGCCGTCGAGCTCGCCGCTTCCGTCAAGGAGATCCTGGCGCTGGTCGAGCGCAACGTGCTGACGAAGCCCGGCTTCGACCCCGCCACCTCGGCGCGTGCCATTCCCATCATGGCCTCCGACTTCGCCGTCTCGGTCGGGCTGGCGCCGGCGCTGCGCGAGATCCAGCATGCCGCGCCGAGGATCCGCTTCGAGATCCTCCCGATGAGCAGCGACCCGTTCGGCCAGCTCGACCGCGACGAGATCAAGCTGCTCGTCATCCCGGAGGTCTACGCCTCGCCCGAGCACAGCCGCCGCGCCCTCTTCGAGGACCGCTATGTCTGCGTCGGCTGGCGCGACAATCCGCATCTGACGGGCGGCACGATCAGCCGCGAGGCGCTGGCCGCCCTGCCCCACGTCGCCGTCGAGTTCGAGCGCCAGCGCGCGCCGTCGGCCGTCCAGTGGGTGCACGAGCGGCTCGGCCGCGCCTTGCAGCGCGCCATCACGGTTGCCAATTACGGCTCGGTGCCCTTCCTGCTGGTTGGCACGGAGCGCATCAGCCTGATGCATGCGCGCATGGCCGGCATGTTCGCCGCGCTGCTGCCGCTCAGCATCGTCGAGCTGCCCGTCGAGATCCCGCGCATCGTCGAGGTGATCCAGTGGCGCGGCGCCAACGATGCCGACGAGGGGCTGATGTGGGTTGTTGATATGATCGCCACGCTTGCACCGGGCTTGACCGATCAGGCTTAAGATAGAACGATTCTCCAGGGAACGGGATTGGGACGGATGGACGAAAAGCTTGCCACGACGCCGGCGAAGCCGCGGCGCCAGTCCGGCCGGGGCTCCAACGACAGCACCCGCGACAAGATCCTCGACGCCGCCGAGGCCCTGTTCGGCGAGCGCACCTTCGACACGGTGTCGCTGCGCGACATCACCCAGAAGGCCAAGGTGACGCTGGCGCTGGCCAGCTACCATTTCGGCACCAAGGAGAACCTGTTCGCCGAGGTGGTCGGCCGCCGCGCCGACATCCTCGCCCAGATGCGCCACGAGCGGCTGGCCGCGCTCGAGGCGCGCGAGCCGCTGACGACCGAAGGCATCATCGACGCCTTCATGCACCCGCTGTTCGAGCAGATGCGCAGCGGCTCGCATGGCTGGGAATCCTACCTGATGATCCTCGCGCAGCTCGGCCAGACCAACCGCTGGGTCAAGGTGCTGCACACCCATTTCGACGACACGGCCAATCTCTTCCTGGCGAAGCTGCGCCTCACCTTGCCCGGCATGCCGGACGACCTGCTGATGCGCGGCTTCTCCATGACGATGGTGTCGATGCTGCAGACGCTGGCGCGCAACCGGCGCGTCGATTCGCTGTCGGGCGGCGCCATCTCCGCCGACGACCTCGACGCCGCCTACACCGCGCTGCTCAAATTCGCCGTGCGCGGACTGGAAGGCCTGTCTGAGCTGCACCGCGACTCGGGCCCGCGACTGACGGCGCTTTGACAGATTACCCCCGGCGGATTATGGATTGGTCGACCGACCAATATTATTCGCAGGCGCCGTCCGTATGGCTTCCGACCTCTTCTCGCTTTCGGGTAAAACCGCCCTCGTCACCGGCTCGCATCGCGGCATCGGCTATGCCATCGCCCGCGAGATGGGCCGCGCCGGCGCCCGCGTGGCGATCTCCAGCAACGACGCGGCGGGCTGCGAGGCGGCGCTCGCGACGCTGCGCGCCGACGGCATCGAGGCGATCGCGATCCCTTGCGACGTTGGCGTCGACGCCGATCTCGACCGCCTCGTCGCCGGCACGCTCGCAGCATACGGGCGGATCGACATCCTCGTCTGCAATGCCGGCATCAACCCGCATTTCGGCTCGCTGACGGCTGCCGCCGAGGAGGAATACGAGGCGATCATGCGCATCAACCTGCGCAGCGTCCTGCAGCTCTGCAACCGGGTGATCCCGGCGATGGCCGGGCGCGGGGACGGCGCGGTGATCCTCACCTCGTCCATCTCCGGCCTGCGCGGCAACGGCAAGATCGGCCTCTACGCGCTGTCGAAGGCGGCGATCGCCCAGCTCGCCCGCAACTACGCCGTCGAGTTCGGCCCGGCCAACGTCCGCGTCAACGCGATCTCGCCGGGCCTGATCGACACCGAGTTCGCGACCCCGATCATTAGCAATCCCGACATACTCGGGCCGCGCCTCAAGAAGACGCCGCTGCGCCGCGTCGGCACCGCGACCGAGATCGCAGGCGCCGCCGTCTATCTCGCCTCGCCCGCCGGCGCCTTCGTCACCGGCCACAACCTCGTTGTCGACGGCGGCACGACGATCGGGGATTGAGGCCGGTCAGAAGTCTTTCGAGGGCATCACGACGGAATAGTGCCGCACCTTCGGCGCCTCGGCGAAATGCGGGCCGACGAGCGCCCGCCACTGCTGGAACAGATCCGAGCCGCGGAAGTCGACCGTGTGGTTCTCCAGCGTCTCCCAGCGGATGACGACGTCGTAGGTGCCCGGCTCCTCGACGCAGCGGGTGAGCTGCATCCCCTTGCAGCCCTTGGCGTTGCGCACCACGTCGACCGCCTTGGCCACGGCCTCCTCGAACGCCTTCTCCGAGCCCGGCTTCACCGGAATGCTGGCCACTTCGATGATCATTTCCTGCGTCTCCCTGATTGGACCGCTCACCAGGCGAGCGCCCCGCCGTCTACCCTGAAGTCGGCCCCCGTCACGAAGGTCGATTCGTCGGACGCAAGATAGACTGCGGCCCAGGCGATGTCCTCCGGCTTTCCCAGCCGGTCGAGCATCAGCTTCTCCTTCACCGCGGCGACGAATTCCGGCCGCTCCAGCACGGGCTTCGTCGCCCCCGTCACGATCAGGCCAGGCGAGATCGAGTTGGCGCGGATGCCATGCGGCGCGCCCTCCATCGCGAGCTGCCGGGTCATGGCGAGCACGCCGCCCTTGCCCGCCGTGTGCGCCAGCGCGGCCGAATTCTTCAGCGCCACATAGGCGTTGGCCGAGGCGAAGTTGATGATCGAGGCCCCGCCCCTGCCCTTCATGTGCGCCCACGCCGCCTTGCACATCAGGAAGACGGTGTCGAGCTCGCCGGTCAGCGTCCGCCGCCAGTGCCGCTCGTAGTCCATCTCCTCGATCCACAGGAAATCGGCCACCGCCGCCGCGTTGAGCAGCACGTCGATGCCGCCATGCGCGGCCGCCACGCCGTCCATCAGTGCCGCGACATGCTCAGGATTCGTCAGGTCCGCCCTGGCCGTCTCCAGCGACAGGCCCTCCCGCGCCGCGCGCTGCCGCGTCGCCTCCAGCGCCGTCGGGTCGATATCGACGGCCGTCACGGCCGCGCCGTGGCGTGCGAACATCAGCGCGCAGCCCTGCCCGATGCCGGAGCCGGCGCCGCTCACCACCGCCACCTTGCCGGCCAGCCGTTCCGACAGCTTGCCCTCTGCCTTCGCCTCCGCCATGCCGGCCTCCTACTCGCCCGAGAACAGCTCGCGCAGCCGCGCATAGCCGGGGATGTGGACCGAGGTGCCGCCGTCGGCCGCGATCGCCTGCCCGGTGATGTAGCGCGCCTCGTCGCTGGCGAGGAACGCCACCGTGTGGGCGATGTCCATCGGGTCGCCGAGATAGGGCGTCAGCGTCTCCTCGCGCACGATCTCGAGCAGCCGCGGCGGCAAATGCTCCAGCGCCGAGCGCGAGCCGGTGAGACCCGGCAGCACCGCGTTGCAGCGTATGCCGAGATGGCCGTGCGAGGTGGCGATCGACCGCGTCATCTGGATGATCGCCGCCTTCGAGGCGCTGTAGGCGGCCTGGATGACGTTGCCCTGCAAAGCGAGGTTCGACGCCGTGTTGATGATGACGCCCGAGCGCTGCCCCTCCATGATCGCCAGCGCCTCGCGGCAGCACAGCATGGCGCCGCGCACGTTGACCCGGAACACCGCGCCCCAGACGTCCGTCTCCATCC
>ERZ778022.1249-NODE-1249-length-36919-cov-8.028293_pt1 | contig 36919 bp, 34 predicted proteins | sample MGYA00375752_ERZ778022 | MGnify/ENA primary metagenome ERZ778022 (study PRJEB29350, sample SAMN05389826) | bioreactor metagenome | isolation source: Thiocyanate bioreactor | place: South Africa: University of Cape Town | collected 2014-04-04 ...
CACGATCAGCACGAGGCCGCCGAGCAGCGCCGGGCCGACGATGTCGTTGGTGACGGCGCCGGTCACGGTCATGCCGGCGGCGATCACCCAGACCAGGAACAGGAACCAGGTCGGGATCAGCAGCACCGCGCGGTCGAAGCCCTGGGTCGACAGATAGACGATCAGGGCGAAGCCGAAGCCGGCGATCAGGAACAGCGAGATGCGCGCGATGCCGGAGGCGACGGCGGGATCGAACAGAGCGAGCGCCACCAGCGCGCCGAGGAAGGCCAGCCAGCCGATGGTGATGTGCGAATATCGTACGTGCCAGCGCGACAGATTGAGATAGGCGAACACGAACACCAGCAGCGTCGCCGCCAGCATGGCTTCGCCCGAGGCGCGCCAGACCCGCTCGGCGTCGATCGACATATCGAACACCTTGCCCCAGAAGCCGAAGTCGACGCCGATATAGACCAGCACCGCCCAGGCGAGTGCGGCGGCCGCCGGGAACATGATGCTGCCCTTGACCACGAACAGGATGGTCAGCACCAGCGCCAGCAGACCGGAGATGCCGATCACGATGCCCTGATACAGGGTGAAGGAGTTGACCTTGTCCTTATAGGCTTCCGGTTCCCACAGATAGAATTGCGGCACCTTGTCGGTGCGCAGTTCGACGACGTAGGTCACCACGGCGCCGGGATCGAGGGTGAGGCGGAAGATATCGGCGGTGGCGCTGTCCTGCCGCTCCGGCCGGTCGCCGGTGGACGGCGTGATGGTGGCGATGCGCGACAGGCCGAGATCGGGCCACAGCAGCCCGGAGGAGACGATGCGATAATGCGGAACCACGATCAGGCGGTCGAGCTGATCGTCGGTGTTGTTGGTGAGCGCGAACACCACCCAATTGTGACCGCCCTCGCGGGCGCGCACCTCGATGCGGCGCACGATGCCGTCTGTGCCCGGCGCGGTGGAGACCTGGATGCGGTCGGTGTCGCTGCGCTGGAATTCGAGAATGCCGGTGAGATCGATCGCGGGCGCGTCGGTGCGCACGCTCACCGCGTCAAGCGCGCGCGCCGGCGTCGCGGCAAACGCCAGGAAGCTCAACGCCAACAGCGCGAAGCATCTGATCGATCGCAATGTCAGTCTCCGCGTTCGCTAGGCGAGGATCACCTCGGCGGGAACGCGATAAATGCCACGAATGGCAGATGAATCAAAGAGTTTAAGCCTGTCCGGGACGGTTAAACCTTGTTCGCGGAGCCGACCGTGAGCACAATTTTGCCAATATGTTGGCTGGTCTCCATCCGGGCATGGGCCTTGCCGGCATCTTGCAGCGCAAAGGAGCTGTCGATCAGCGGCTTGACCTTGCCTGCCGCGATCCACGGCAGAACGGTCGTCTCGATGGCCTTCACCATCGCCGCCTTGTCGGCGGCCGAGCGGGGCCGCAGCGTCGAGCCGGTGTGGGTGAGACGCTTCATCATCAGCTTGCCGAAATTGGCCGTGGCCTTGGGGCCGCCGAGAAATGCGATCTGCACGATGCGGCCTTCGGTGGCGGCCGCGTCATAGTTGCGATCGACATAGTCGCCGCCGACCATGTCGAGGATCACGTTGGCGCCTTCGCCGCCCGTCGCGGCCTTTGCCTCGGCGACGAAATCCTGCGTCTTGTAGTTGATCGCGACATCGGCCCCGAGCTTGAGGCAGGCGTCGCATTTATCCTGCGAGCCGACGGTGACGATCACCTTGGCGCCAAACGCCTTCGCCATCTGGATCGCGGTGGTGCCGATGCCGGAGGAGCCGCCATGGACCAGCAGCGTTTCGCCGGGCTTGAGGGCGCAGCGCTCGAACACGTTGTGCCAGACCGTCATCACGGTTTCGGGAAGCGTTGCCGCCTCGCTCATCGACAGGTTCGGCGGAATGGTCATGGCGTGAAGATCGGGTGCCACGCAATATTCAGCATAGCCGCCGCCGGAGGTCAACGACATCACCTTGTCGCCGATCTTGTGCTTGGTGGCCTTGGCGCCGACCGCCACCACTTCGCCCGCGATCTCGAGACCCGGCAGATCGCTCGCGCCCGGAGGCACCGGATATTTCCCCATGCGCTGCAGGACGTCGGGGCGATTGACGCCGGCGGCCTCGACCTTGACCAGGATTTCATCGGGAGCGGGGACCGGCACCGCGCGCTGCTCGGGCACCAGCACGTCGGGACCGCCGGGCTGGCTGATGGCAATGACGGTCATGTGGGAGGGCAGCTTGGTCATGATGGGGTCCCTGCGATGATTAAGCGGAGGCCGGGCGCGGCGGGTCTGTTGCAGGTTGGCTTAATCAGACCGGCTGGCGCTGGCAACCGCTTGTTTGTTGGCGCTGTTCCGAATTTGCTACGCTGATCGTGGTGCAAACGGTTCGGAGGATGGGATGGCGATCGACGATGAGGATAAACCGCGGCGCAAGATCGGTCATGAGATCGGACAGGATCTGTCGTTGCTCTCGGTCGAGGATCTGAACGAGCGGATCGTGCTGCTTACCGCCGAGGTCGAGCGTTTGAAAACCGAGATGGCGAAGAAGCGCGCCTCGCGCGAAGCGGCCAACAATGTGTTCAAAACGTGATGCGGGGCGAGACGCGGTTTGGCAAACAAACGTTAAAGAAAACGCTTCATTTACACGGTATTAAGCTTTCGCGTTTATGACTCGACTGTCCTTGTTCTGGACACCGAGTGGCTCCTGTCCACTCTGTTTGACGCCTCCCTGTTATCAACTTTCAAAAGCCGCCGTTTTCGGCGGCTCTTTTTTTGTTGTCATGGTGCAGAACGCGGAAACCATATCGCCACATCCGTGCCAAGACCGCTGGACTCTGCGCCCCGCCCGCGCAATGATTTGTTCATCATAAGAAATCCAGCGTAACAGTGGGCGTGAGGCGTTAACCATGTCGGATCAGTCATTGGCAGAAAAAAGTCTTGTTCTGCTGGGCGAGCGCTTGACGAGTTCTCCCGCTTTCAGCGCACTGTTTCGTGAAGGCATGGACATGGTCGAGGAGACCGCCGCCTATCTCGATGGCGATGGTCGCGCCGAGGCCAAGGCGCTCGATCGGCCGGCCAGCCTGGCCTACGCTACCGAAAGCATGCGCCTGACTACGCGCCTGATGCAGCTTGCCTCGTGGCTGTTGCTGCATCGCGCGGTGAAGGAAGGCGAGATGACCCTCGGTCAGGCCAATCGCGAGAAGACCAAGGTCAAGCTGACCGCGGCCGAGCCCGGCGCGCCGGACCTGCTCGAAAAGCTGCCGCCGACCTTGCAGGATCTGATCGCGCGCTCGGTGGCGCTGCAGGACAAGGTGCGGCGGCTCGATGTCACGATTCATACGGCGCCGGGCGAGGGAATGCCGGCAGGCAATCCGCTGATGCCGCAACTCGATATGCTCAAAGCCGCGTTCGAGCGTTGATCGCCGTCGCGGGTGAGGCCTGTCGGCGGCGGTATTGCCGCGCACGGGAGCGGACACCGGCTCGAACGATCAGACATCCGTCCGAACAAGACGTCTTTCCAAACAAGACATCCCTCCAAACAAAAAGCCCCGGCATGGCCGGGGCTTTTTCGTCAGCGGAGGGTTCGGGCGATCACTTCTTGAGGAAGCCCGAGAACTTCTTCTGGAAGCGCGAGACGCGGCCGCCGCGATCGAGGATCTGCTGGGTGCCGCCGGTCCAGGCCGGGTGCGACTTCGAGTCGATGTCGAGGTTCAGCGTGTCGCCGTCCTTGCCATAGGTCGAGCGGGTCATGTACTCGGTCCCGTCCGTCATAACGACCTTAATCGTATGATAATCCGGGTGAATTTCGGGTTTCATGGCAAATCCTTCGGCGCCGGGCGCCCTGCTGGTCGATGATTTCGGGACGAATTTGGCCGGTCTATATCGCACGGCGGCACCAGAGACAAGCGTTGCCGCCGGATTTGCCAGAGGGGCCGGCGGGGCCTATCTGGAGGGCACAATCGAGGATCGGATTTCATGAGCGTGGTGGAACGGGTCAGGAACCAGGCGGGTGAGGCCGCCACGGCGTCCGCGGCTGGGCCGGATGCGGGCCATGCGGCGTCCTCCGGGTCTTCGCCCTCTGGAACTCCCGACGGCGCCCGGCGGCGCGGCCTGCGGCTGAAGCCGCTGCTGGCGCTTGCGCCCTATGTGGCGCGTTATCGCGGTCAGGCTTTCGGCGCGCTGATCGCGCTGATCGTGGCGTCGCTGGCGACGCTTGCGGTGCCGCTCGCCGTGCGGCGGATGATCGATTTCGGTTTCAGCCCCGAAGGCGTGGCGCTGATCAACAACTACTTCGGCGTGATGATCGGCGTGGTCGCCGTGCTCGCGCTGGCCAGCGCCTCGCGCTACTATCTCGTGATCACGCTCGGCGAGCGCATCGTCGCCGATCTGCGGCGCGATGTGTTCAATCATCTGATCTCGCTGTCGCCGTCCTTCTTCGACACCGCGCATAGCGGCGAACTGGTGTCGCGTCTCACCGCCGACACCACGCAGATCAAGTCGGCGGTCGGCGCGTCGGTCTCGGTCGCATTGCGCAACCTGGTGCTGTTTCTCGGCGCCTCCGCGATGATGGTGGTGACCAGCCCGAAACTCTCCGGTTTCGTGCTGGCCGTGATTCCGCTGATCGTGTTGCCGCTGGTGGCGTTCGGCCGCCGGGTGCGGGTGCTGTCGCGCGGCGCGCAGGATACGCTGGCCGATGCTTCCTCTTACGCCTCCGAACTGATCGGCGCGATCCGTACGCTGCAGGCCTTCACCAACGAGCCGTTGGCGCGGACGCGGTTCGGCGTCGAGGTAGTGCGCGCTTTCGATGCCGCCAAGGCATCGACGCGGGCGCGGGCCTATCTCACCGCCGTCGTCATCTTCCTGGTGTTCGCCAGCGTGGTCGCGATCCTCTGGGTCGGTTCGCATGACGTGCTGATCGGCGAGATCAGCGCCGGTCGCCTTGGCCAGTTCGTGCTCTATGCCGCTTTCGCCGCCGGCGGGCTCGGCGAGCTCAGCCAGGTCTGGGGCGAGATTTCGCAGGCCTCGGGTGCCGCGGAACGGCTGTTCGAGATCCTGAATGTGAAGTCCGACATTGCCGCACCGACGCATCCGCGCGCGTTGCCTTCGCCGGCGCGCGGCGATGTCACTTTCGAGAATATCCGTTTTGCCTATCCGACCCGGCCCAATGCGCCGGTGCTTGACGATGTTTCACTCTCGGTCCGGGCCGGTGAGAAGATCGCGATCGTCGGTCCGTCCGGCGCCGGCAAGAGCACGCTGTTCCATCTGCTGCTGCGCTTCTACGATCCGGCGAGCGGATCGATCACCTTCGACGGCGTTCCGATCAGGGACGCCGATCCGCGCGACGTGCGCAGCCGTATCGCGCTGGTGCCGCAGGACGCCACGGTGTTCGCGGCCAGCGCGCGCGACAATATCCGGTTTGGCCGGCCGGATGCGTCCGATGCCGAGGTCGAGCGCGCGGCGGAGCAGGCTCACGCCACCGAATTCATCACCCGCATGCCAGGCGGTTTCGAGACCCAGCTCGGCGAACGCGGCGTCACGCTGTCCGGCGGCCAGCGCCAGCGCATCGCCATCGCGCGCGCGATCCTGCGCGATGCGCCGCTGCTGCTGCTGGACGAGGCGACTTCCGCGCTCGATGCCGAAAGCGAAACGCTGGTGCAGACCGCGCTGGAAGATCTAATGCAGCAGCGCACCACGCTGGTGATCGCCCATCGGCTGGCGACGGTGCTGTCCTGCGATCGTATTCTGGTGATGGATCATGGCCGGATCGTCGAGCAGGGGACGCATGCGTCGCTGGTCGCGGAAAATGGGCTCTATGCTCGCCTTGCGCGCCTGCAGTTCGAGGGCATCTAGCCCGCCTTTAACCGGATGCGCATTTCCCGGCGTGTTGGCATCTTTCTCATGCCACGCATGAGCAGCCGCAAAACCCGCTGAATCTTTTCGAGATCGCTATTGATTGCGATCAACGCGCCGCGGGGCAGCCGCTCTAAAAGATATATTGACAATGAATGTTTTAGGGCGGAGAGTTGAAGCCATGGCAGGGCACCGAGGCGCTGCCGGCAATCGGCATGAGGCGCGGATCTGGTCGCGACCGCCCCGCCGGTCAGGCAAATCCGCGACCAAGGAAATAACTCCATGGCACAGGCCCAAGACGCGCCAACCGTGAATCAGATCGACGTTCGCAGTCTCGTTCCGGCCCAGCGGCATCAGAAGATTTTCCAGCTCGTCGACGAACTTGCGCCGGGTGCGTCGTTCATCCTCGTCAATGATCACGATCCCAAGCCGCTCTACTATCAGCTTGAGGCTGAGTATCCGAACGCGTTTTCCTGGACCTATCTCGAGAAGGGCCCGTCGGTATGGCGGGTCGAGATCGGGCGTCTGCAAAAGGCGGCCTGAGCGACGAAAGCTGGCGTGGGCTGTCTGCCGCCCACGCCAGATCCGGAAGAAGGAGCAAGAGAGTGCCCGGCGTTACGCTGACCCGCTGGACCATGGCCTATTTCGGGCTTGCGCTTGTCGCTCTGGTTCTGGCCGAACTGCTGATGGCGTTCGGCTTCGGTTATCCGGCTGTTCCTGCGGAAGCGGCTGAAACCCTGGTTCTTGTTCATGTCGTCGCGATTGGCTGGCTCAGCCTGCTGCTGTGCGGCGCGCTGTTTCAATTCGTGCCCGTGCTGGTCACCCACAAACTCTACAGCGACACGCTGCCCTTGCCGGTGCTGGTGAGTCTGGTAAGCGGCCTTGTCCTGCTCATTGTCGGCTTTCTGCAAATGGGCGGTCGGCTGGCGAGCGCGTGGCCGGCATTTCCGGCCGCGGCCGTGTTGCTCAGTCTCGGATTTGGCCTCGCGCTCTGGAATCTCGGCCGCACATTGTGGGCGGCGCGCCCGTTGTCGCTGGCCGCGCGTTTCGTCGTGGTCGGGTTGTGCAGCCTCGGCGCGACGGTCGCGCTTGGCGTGATCTTCGCTCTGGTGCTGGGCGGTGTGACCGGCCATGCGCATCTGATCGAACTGACTGCGAGCGGCTTGCCGCTGCATGTCATCGCCGGTCTCGGTGGCTGGCTGACCTTCAGCGCGATGGGCGTGAGCTATCGTCTGCTGGCGATGTTCATGCTGGCGCCCGAACTGGGCGGACCGCGTACCCGCGCGGCGCTCTATAGTGGCGCGGCTGCGCTGGCGGTCGCGATCGCAGGCGGCGTTGCCGCGATCTGCCTGGAAGGAAGCCTGACGTTGATCCTGAGCGTCGCGGGACTGCTCGGACTGGGGTGCTGCGGTCTTTACGGCGCCGATATCGTTCATCTCTATCGCGCGCGGATGCGGCGAGCGATCGAGCTCAACAGCCGGATGGCGAGTTGGGCGCTTGCCAGTCTCGCCGTCGCGGTGGCGGCCATCATTGTGTTGCTGGGTGCGGGCGTGTTCACCCGATATGTTCCGGCTGTTGTTTTTCTGATCGGTTTCGGATGGCTGTCGGGACTTGGTCTTGCCAAGCTCTACAAGATCGTCGCGTTCCTGACCTGGCTGGAATGCTACGGGCCGGTGCTCGGCAAGACGCCGACGCCGCGCGTGCAGGATCTCGCGGTCCAGACCCGCGCCGTCAAATGGTTCGCGCTCTATTTTCTCGCGGTGTGGTGCGCGACCGCCGCGCTCTTTGTCGATGCGCCGCTGGCGTTTCGCATCTGCGCCGGCGTGATGGCACTCGCGAGCATCGGCATTATCGCGGAGCTGGTGCGGATCCGGCGGCTTGTCGATGTCAAGACCGCCTTGCGGTTGCCGCCCGGCGTGCGTCTGCCGCGCCTGCTTCATTGTTCGGTTCAACATGCCTGAAGGGAGATTGTCATGACGACGACGTTTGTGGAGGTGGACGTTCGGCCCATCCTGCGGGCTGGCGGCGAGCCTTTCGAGAAGATCATGCAGGCGGTGGATGCCTTGGGGCCGGGCGAGGGGCTGCGCCTGCTCGCGACCTTCAAGCCGACGCCGCTGTTCCGGGTGCTGGGCTCCCGCGGTTTCGACCATCAGGCAAAAGAGGTCGGTGGCGGCGATTGGGAGGTTCTGTTCTCGCCGAGTGGCGCACCGGCCGACAAAGTCGAGCCGGCGAAGCCGGCGGCGACCGACGATCAGCCATGGCCGGAGGCGAGCCAGCATCTCGACAATCGCGATCTCGATCCGCCTGAGCCGATGGTGCGAATCCTGACGGCCACCGAAACGATGGCGCCGGGCGAGGTGCTTTCGGCCTTGCTCTGCCGTGAACCGATGTTCCTGTTTCCCGAACTGGCCAAACGCGGCCATGCCTGGCGTGGCGGCTTTGAAGCCGACGGCACGACCTACAAGGTCCTGATCCGGATCGGAACTGCAGCGGAGGCAGGAAAATGAGCGTTGCGGCGTCGCCGGTTCGCGACGAGCAGATCAAGGATGCCCTGCGGCTCGTGATCGACCCCGAGCTCGGCCACAACATTGTCGATCTGGGGCTGATCTATGCCGTCGCCGTCGAGGAGGGCGGAGTGGTCAACATTGTCATGACCACGACCACGCGCGGGTGCCCGGCGACCAGCTATCTGCAGAATGGCGCGCGCGATGCGGCGCTGTCGGTGCCGGGCGTCGCGTCGGTGGACGTGATGCTGACCTACGACCCGGCCTGGGGCCCGCATCTGATGAGTGCCGAGGCCAAGAGACATCTCGGCGTGACCGATGGAGGCTAACAATGAAGATGATCGTCGATCATTCCGGGTTTGACGTGGAATGCCTGCCGCCGCCGCCGGTGCTGGACGCTTTGCTGATTGAAAGTCTCCAGGCGCTGGCCGCCGCGGGACAACCCGAGATGGCCTGCCGGCTTGCCGGCCGGGCCTGCGCCGCCTTGCGCGAGGGAGATCCGAGGCAATGGCGCAAGTTCAATGCCCTGCTGCATCGGCTCAGTCCGATGGTTGCCGATGACAAGTTTGATCAGGAGCTTGGACGGTGAGACTTTTGATATAGATCAAATTGAGGTAATGACGAACAGACAGAGCGATGACGATACCCAGAGAGCTGCCAGCGGGCTTCGAGGCCTATGCCCGGTCGCCGGACTTCACGCCGGAGACGCTGCCGGTGCGGCTGCAGTCCGCCCACACCACCAAGGCTGGAACCTGGGCTCTGCTTCACGTTCTGGAGGGCGAGGTGCGCTATCAGCTTGAGCCGCCGCATCAGGGCGAGCGCGTGGCGGCGGCGGGGGAGACCATCGTGATCGAAGCCGGCGTTGCCCATCACGTCAGCTTCACCGTTCCCGGCCGGATCTTTGTCGAATTCTATCGAAAAAAGGACACCACGACATCGATGTAATCGGATCGGCTGCGCTCGCGTGCGGCTGTGAGCCGATCATATCGTATGCCGATATATCGATTGTCCGACTGGAGATTGTCGCGCGCCTTCGGTAAGATGCGCGGGCCTTACGATTCCGGATCGAGTTTGAAGGAATCGTGCTTGTGAAAGCCTTGAGGTATGTCCCCGGTATCTTTTTCAGAGCACATCAACAATCGATCAGCGGCACGGTTTTCTGTGCATGCGGTTGCGCGTTGTTGTGATCGCAACAGAGTGAACCACAGATGATCGGACAGTTGACTGGTGACGAACGACGATCCGCGCTGATCATCCTGCTCGCGCTCACCGTGGTCGGACTGATCATGGCGGTCGCCGGCCGTCACGATCCGCTCGGCGTGCATGGCGCGCTGGTGATGGTGGTGGCCGTTGCCGGCATCTTCGGTGTCATCTCCGGCTACTACGCGCCCGAGCCGTCCCCGGAGCGGCTCGGCCAGTATTATGACGAGCCGAGCAAGTGGGGCATCCTGATTGCGATGGTCTGGGCAGTGGTCGGCATGTTCGTCGGCGACTGGGTGGCGTGGCTTCTGGTCAATCCCGATCTGACGTTCGATGCGGCATGGGCGAGCTTCGGCCGATTGCGGCCGGTCCACACCTCCGGAGTGATCTTCGGCTTCGGCGGTAATGCGCTGATCGCGACGTCCTTCTACGTGATGCAGCGCACCTCGCGGGCGCGGCTGCCGGACCAGCTCAGCCCGTGGTTCGTGCTGTTCGGTTACAATCTGTTCTGCGTTCTCGCCGCCACCGGCTACCTGATGGGCGTGACCCAGTCCAAGGAATATGCCGAGCCGGAATGGTACGCCGACATCTGGCTGGTGGTCGTCTGGGTCACCTATTTCATCCTTTATCTGCGCACGCTGTCGCGGCGCAAGGAACCGCATATCTACGTCTCCAACTGGTACTACCTGGCGTTTATTCTGGTGGTGGCGATGCTGCACATCGTCAACAACCTCGCCGTGCCGATCGCCTGGGGCAGCGCCAAGAGCTACTCGCTGTTCTCCGGCGTGCAGGACGCGATGACGGAATGGTGGTACGGGCACAATGCGGTGGCCTTCTTCCTGACCTCCGGCTTTCTCGGCATGATGTACTATTACATGCCCAAGCGCGCCGGCCGCCCGATCTATTCCTATCGGATGTCGATCATCAGCTTCTGGGGCATCACTTTCTTCTATATGTGGGCCGGCTCGCACCATCTGCACTACACGGCGCTGCCGCAGTGGGTGCAGACGCTCGGCATGACCTTCTCGGTGATGCTGCTGATCCCGTCATGGGTGTCCGCGGGCAATGCGCTGATGACGCTGAACGGCGCCTGGCACAAGGTGCGCGATGATGCCGTGCTGCGCTTCATGATGGTGGCGGCGGTGTTCTACGGCCTGTCCACCTTCGAGGGATCGTTCATGGCGATCCGCTCGGTCAATTCGCTGTCGCACTATACGGACTGGACCGTCGGTCACGTTCACGCCGGCGCGCTCGGCTGGGTCGCGATGATCACATTCGGCGCGATCTACGCCTCGGTGCCGTGGCTGTGGAAACGCGAGGCGATGTATTCGGCGCGATTGGTCGAAGTTCACTTCTGGCTCGCGCTGTCCGGAACCATCATCTACGTCTTCGCGATGTGGAATTCCGGCATCATCCAGGGGCTGATGTGGCGGACCTACAACGAGAGCGGCACGCTGGCGTATTCGTTTGTCGACTCTCTGGTGGCGATGCATCCCTATTACATCGCGCGCGCGGTTGGCGGCCTGTTCTTCCTGATCGGCGCCGTGGTGGGCTGCTACAACATCTGGATGACGATCCGCACCGCGCCGCAGACGGCGCCTGAAATCGCGGCCGATCATCCTGCTGCGGCCGGCGCGCCTGTTCTTCAGCCGGGAGAGTAAGCACGATGTTCGGATTTCATTACCGGCTCGAACGCAAGGCGATCGGACTCGTCCTCGGCATTATCGGCGTCGCCAGCATCGGCGGCATCGTCGAGATCGCGCCGTTGTTCACCATTCACCAGACGGTCGAGAATGCGCCGGACATGCGCGTCTACACGCCGCTCGAACTTGCGGGGCGCAACATCTACATCCGCGAGGGCTGCTATGCCTGCCATTCGCAGATGGTCCGCACGCTGCGCGATGAGGTGGAGCGCTATGGGCCGTATTCGCTGGCGGTCGAATCCAAATACGACCACCCGATGCTGTGGGGCTCCAAGCGCACCGGCCCCGATCTTGCCCGCCTCGGCAGTAAGTATTCCGACGAGTGGCATGTCGCGCATCTGATCAATCCGCGCGACGTGGTGCCGGAATCGGTGATGCCGGCCTATGCGTGGCTGGCGCGCAACGAACTGCGGACCGACGATCTCACCCAACATCTGAAGGCGCAGCGCACGGTCGGCGTGCCCTACACCGATGACATGATCGCCAACGCGGCGGCCGATGCTTATGGTCAGGCCGCGCCGGACTCGCCGCAGGCCGAGGGCGTCGCCAAGCGCTATGGCAAGGACACCGCGGTGCGCGCGTTTGATGGCCGGGCCGGCGTGCTGACGGAGATGGATGCGATGGTCGCCTATCTTCAGATTCTCGGACGCCTGACCGATGCCGCGCATAAACCCATCGCATCGGCGGAGAAGTAGTCATGACTTTCGAGCATGATGTCCTGGTCTGGTTCTCGAAATCCTTCGGCCTGTTTTATCTGCTCGGGCTGTCGTTGATCGTTGTTGTCTACGCTTATTGGCCGTCGAACAAGAAGGTGTTCGACGAGGCCGCGCAGGCGATCATTCACGACGAGGACAAGCCGTACGGAGACCGGCCATGGAGATAAAGGACCGCGATCCGCACACCGGATATCTGACCACCGGTCACGAATGGAACGGCATCACCGAGCTCAATACCCCGGTGCCGCGCATCATCTTTTTCTTTCTGATCGCAACCGCGCTGTTTGCTCTCGGTTACTGGATCCTGATGCCGGCGTGGCCGATCGGAACGACCTACACCAAGGGGCTGCTCGGAATCGATCAGCGCACGATCGTCACCGAGTCGGTGAAACAGGCGGCGCTGGATCGCGCGACCTGGAGCAACCGCATCGAGAAGGAAAGCTTCGCCGATATCCGGAAGGATGCGGCGCTGATGAAGGTCGTGCGCGAGACCGGCCGCACGCTGTTCGGCGACAATTGCGCTGCCTGTCACGGCACCCATGCGACCGGCGGTCCCGGCTATCCCAATCTCACCACGCAGTCGTGGCTGTGGGGCGGTACGCCCGAGGCGCTGGCCGAAACCATCCGAGTCGGCATCAACTCGGCCCATCCCGACACCCGCACCTCGCAGATGCCTGCTTTTGGTCGCGACGGCATGCTGCCGCGCGCGGACATCGAGAAAGTCGTCGCTTACGTGCGCAGCCTTTCGCATCCGGGCGCCAAGGATCTGCCGGCGGACAAGGTAGCGGCCGGCAAGACGATCTTCGAGGCCAATTGCAGTTCGTGCCACGGCGAGAACGCCAAGGGTAATCCCGAGATGGGCGCGCCGGATTTGACAGATCAGTTCTGGATTTATGGCGGCGACGCCAATTCGATCATGACCACGGTGTGGGGCGGCCGGCAGGGGCATATGCCGACATGGCAAAGCCGGTTGTCGGATCTCGACCGGCGGATTCTGGTTCTCTATCTGCTCGACCGGCGAGGCAAGTCATGAGCGCCGCGATGACAAAACGCGGCCGCCTGTCGGTCTGGGTGCTGGTGGCCGCCGGCCTGCTGCTGGTCGCCGCCGCCAACTGGCATCTGGTCTATGTCGCCGTGATGTCGCAGCCCGAATGCATCGCGCATCTGCGGCCCGGGGAGAGCAGTCCTGCCAATCCGGGCGCGTTCAGCGCGGCCAAGTCATCCTGTACGCCGCGCTGAGAATACGGTGAGGTCCGCATGAGCCACCAAGACGATATTATCATTCCGACGGTGATGCCGCCGCTGGCGCCGGAATTGCGCTGGAAGCGCAATCTGCCGTCCTCTGCGGCCTTGCAGTGGCTCGGCGCGGGCTGGAAGGACTTCTGGACGGCGCCGGGACCGAGCATCGCCTATGGCGTGCTGATCTTCGCTCTTTCGGCGATCATCATCGGCTGCCTGTTCCGGTTCGGCTGGGACTATATCCTGTTTCCCGCGCTGGCCGGTTTCATGGTGGTCGGTCCCATTCTGGCGGTGGGGCTCTATGAGAAGAGCCGGCGCCTTGCAGCGGGCGAGCCTGTCAGCCTGATGGGAATGATTTTCGTGCGTCCCGCATCGGGCCCGCAGATTCTTTTCACCGGCGTGCTGCTGTGCCTGTTGATGCTGGTGTGGATGCGGGCGGCGGTGATCGTCTACGCGCTGTTCTTCGGGCTGACGCCGTTCCCCGGTCTCGATCATGTCGGCCAGATGCTGTTTACCACGCCGACCGGTTGGGCGATGCTGGTCGTCGGCGGTGCGATCGGGGCGCTGTTTGCGTCGTTCTCGTTTGCGATCAGCATGTTCTCGATCCCGATGCTGCTCGACAAGCGGGTCGATGCCCTGACCGCGATGGGAACCAGCACCGCCCTGGTCTGGTACAACCTGCGTGCTCTGCTGCCGTGGGGGATGATCGTGCTGGCGCTGTTTCTGGCCAGTCTTGCCACCGGCCTGCTGGGTCTGATCATCGTGTTCCCGCTGATCGGCCACGGCACGTGGCATGCCTATCAGGCGGCCAAGCTGGATTGATCCCCGGTCCGGTTTGATCCATGTCATGAGGATCGTTCAGGCCGCTGCTTAAACAGGCTGTTTGCGGCGGATCGATCCGTCGCAGGCGCTGGTTTGGAGAGTCCGATGAGTTGCTGCGCTGCTCCCGCCGGAAATCTTGCGTTGGTCATGGCGGACCCGCAGAGCGATGCCCAGGAAGTGCTGCTGGCAAGCCGCGTGCTCGGCGACGGTGTCCGGCAGAGCGACCTGTCGGTGCCGGGCGTGCACTGTGGCGGTTGCATTCGATCCGTCGAGGCCGCGCTGGCGGCGCTGCCGGGCGTCGAAGCGGCGCGGGTGAATTTATCGACCAAGCGGGTGACGATCCGCTGGCGCGCGGCCACGCCCCCGCCATTCATCGCGACGCTGCGCGGGATCGGATATGAGGCCCATCTTTACGATGCCGCCGCCGATACCAAGGACAATACGTTGTCCGAGCTGGTCCGGGCTCTCGCGGTCGCGGGTTTTGCCGCAAGCAACATCATGCTGCTGTCGGTGTCGGTGTGGTCCGGCGCCGATGCCGCGACCCGCGATCTGTTTCATGCTCTCTCGGGGCTGATCGCGCTGCCGGCATTGGCTTACTCGGGAAGGGTGTTCTTCCGCTCGGCCTGGCGCGCACTGCGCCATGGTCGCACCAATATGGACGTGCCGATCTCGATCGGCGTGCTGCTTGCCTTCGGCATGAGCTTGTACGAGACCGTTCATCACGGCGAGCACGCCTATTTCGATGCGTCCATCACCTTGCTGTTCTTCCTCCTGATCGGCCGCACGCTCGATTACATGATGCGCGAGCGGGCACGCACCGCGGTCAAGGGACTCGCGCGTCTTGCCGCACGCGGGGCGCTGGTGGTGCGGCCCGATGGCGCACACGTCTATCTTCCGGTCAACGAGATCGAGCCGGGCATGTCGATCCTGCTTGCGGCGGGAGAGCGGGTTCCGGTCGATGCGCGCGTTGTCAGCGGCCGGTCGGAGATCGATCGCGCGCTGCTCACGGGCGAAAGCGAGCCGGTGCCGGCGATGGAGGGCACCACGCTGCTGGCTGGCACGCTCAATCTCACCGGACCGCTGACCATCGTGGCGACGGCTGTCGCCAAGGATTCGTTCCTCGCCGAGATGATGCGTCTGATGGAGACCGCGGAAGCCGGTCGCTCGGCCTATCGGCGGATCGCCGACCGAGCCTCGCAGCTCTATGCGCCCGCGGTGCATAGCGCGGCGTTCGTGACGTTCGTCGGATGGATGATTGCGACCGGCGATCTGCATCGCGCCATGACGATTGCCATCGCGGTCTTGATCGTGACCTGTCCGTGCGCGCTTGGACTCGCCGTTCCGATGGTGCAGGTCATGGCCGCCCGCCGCCTGTTTGAAAACGGTATTCTTCTCAAGGATGGCGGGGCCCTGGAGCGGCTCGCCGGAATATCCGCGATCGTGTTCGATAAAACCGGCACGTTGACACTCGGCACGCCGCGTCTGGTCGAGATCGACAACGCCGATCCCGCCGCGTTGCAGATCGCGACCGCGATGGCGGTGCATTCCCGTCATCCCTATTCGCGCGCACTGGTGGCAGCCTCTCCGTCAAGCACGATCACCATCGGCGCGGGCGACGTGTCCGAGCATCCGGGGGCAGGTCTGGAGGCGCGGTACGGCTCTCATGCCTACCGTTTGGGCCGCCCCGGCTGGGCGTTGGCGTCGGACGCCACCGTGCAGGACGAGGAAGGTGTGGTGCTTGCGCAGGACGGACAGTCGCTGGCGCGGTTTCGGTTCGAGGATGGCTTGCGTGAAGACGCGGAGGTCGCCATCGCCGATTTGAGCCGCGATGGCTATGCGGTCGAGATCCTGTCCGGCGATCACGACAAGGCCGTTCGCCGCATCGCCGAAGCGGTGGGCGTGCGTTATGGTGCGGGGGCCTCGCCGGCGGACAAAGTCAGCCGCGTCTCCGCCATCGAGCAATCCGGCCGCAAGGTGCTGATGGTCGGCGATGGCCTGAACGATGCGCCGGCTCTTGCATCTGCGACGGCTTCGATGGCGCCGGCCACCGCGGCTGACATCGGGCGCAATGCTGCGGATCTGGTGTTCCTGCATGAAAGCCTGCGTGCGGTCCCGCAAGCGATCCGGATCGCGCAGGACGCGGCGCGGCTGGTGAAACAAAATCTCGTGCTGGCGATTGTCTACAATATCATCGCCGTTCCGATCGCCATCATGGGCTATCTGACGCCGCTTGTTGCGGCGATCGCGATGTCGTCGTCGTCAATTATCGTGATTGCCAACGCCTTGCGGCTGCGTGGACCGGCGGGCTCTGTTCCCGCTCTGACGGACCGTCATTCGTGATCGATGACTTTCTTTATCTTGTCCCTATTGCGCTCGGGCTCGGTCTGGTCGGGCTGGTCGCTTTTCTGTGGGCGCTGAACAACGGCCAGTATGAGGATCTCGACGGCGCAGCCGAGCGGATTCTGTTCGATGAGGATGAGGGGCCGCTGAATCAGAAACCCCGCGATACCGGCCCGGATGTCTCCGCAGACCGGCGATCTTGAAAGTTTTTTCGGCGTAACGCGCGACGCCAGCCACGGCCGGCGAGGTTGCGGTCTGTCAACTGAGCTGTCAGGAGGCCTTTGGCGTAGCCGACGAGGGAGCGGGGTCCTGCAGATAGGCCATCAGCGTATCCTCGACACAAATCCGGCGTTGCTTGAGCCAGGCGGAATCGGTGAGGTCCTTGTCGAACACGATCGACAGCGTGAAACGATTGAGGATGTGCAACTGGCTCAGCGCCACCAGCGAGACATAGAACTGCAACGGGTCGACGCCGCTGCGGAAACTGCCATCGCGATGACCGCGCTTGAGAATGCTGGTGATCGCATTGATCAGCGGCTGGGTGATGTTCTTCACGTTGGGCAACTGCTTGAGGAAGCGCCCCTTCATGGTGTTCTCGTTGTTGATGAGTGTGAGAACGTCTTTGTTTGACGAGAAGAAGTCATAAGTGAATCTGATGAGCTGGCGCATGGCCTCGGGCGGCGTCACCAGGGACAGGTCCAGCTTGGATTCCTGGCTGCGCAGTCTCAGATAGGCGGCTTCGAGTACGGCGAGGTAGAGCCCCTCCTTGTCGCCGAAATAGTGATAGATCATCCGCATATTGGACTTGCTGTTCTTGGCGATGCTCTCGACCCGCCCGCCGCTGAAGCCATGCTGATAAAATTCTTCGTTGGCAGCCTCCAGGATGGCCTGCTTGGAGCGTACCGGGTCGCGGGTCTGCTTTGGCTTGGCGGTCGTCACGGCTTTTTTGGCAACGCGCTGGACGGCTTGTTTCATGCGGCTACGCTCGGCTCTGGTTGGTCTGGCATAGGCGCGGCGGAAGCCGCGGTCGGGGCTGAACAAGTAATAATATTATTACATAAACATGGAGCGGAAGGAAACGGCTTTGCCGGCGGGTGGGAATTCGCAAAGAAGCCGTGTTCCATTGTCGGCCTGTTGGCGCTCTATTCTCGAGAAACACCGCTTTGCAATAGAAGCGATGAAAATCGCGCGGTCAATGCCGCCAGAAGCTTATCCTCACTCAACGGATCGCGGCGGCACTCGCACCGAGACAGCCGAAACCCGTCCATCGTCACCAGCTGGCTAAGATACCTGAGTCGGGCGGTATTCGTGGAGAGGAAAACGGTTGCGGGGCCGGCGGGTGCCTTTGGAGTATCGCCGATCTGCGATGCCCCTCATGCTGAAATGCATGGCGTCGGTTGACCTCGGCAACGGACGCGCCCATCAATCCGAAAAACATCGATTTACAACTCTCAGCGAAATTGTTGTGGCGGTGCAGCATGTGCGCCGCCAGAACGGATGTGCAATTGACAAGTAATAAATTTATTACTACTGCAAAGGTGAGAGATATGGTCTCAGGATTGAGAGAGGTGCGTATGTCCGGTCAAGAGAACTCGCCTATCCAGAAACTGCTCAGCTCCGAAGTGAAAGTCGTGAACGTCGGGCTGGAGGGCTTCGTCAAGGATCTTCAAGACTGCAACGTGCAGGTTGTCCATGTCGAGTGGTCGCCGCCCGCGGGTGGTGATCCGGAGATGGCGGCCTTGCTGGCGAAACTCGGCGTGTAAGGGAAGGGTGCGATGAAGCTGATCGAAGACGCAAACAAGGAAGCGCTGAGCCGTATCCTCGAAGCAGAGCCAATGCTTCTCGACGTGGTGCCGGCCCATGAGGCGATCAAGGGTCTCAAGGAGCGGATGATTTTGCACGCCGGCCCGCCGATCAAGTGGGACAAGATGTGCGGTCCGATGCGTGGTGCGGTCGCGGGTGCGATCGTGTTCGAGGGCTGGGCGAAGGATCTTGCGACCGCCGAGAAGATGGCGGCAGGAGGCGAGATCGAGTTTCACCCCAACCATCACTTCAATGCCGTCGGTCCAATGACCGGCATGACCACGGTGTCGATGCCTGTGTTCGTGGTCGAGAACAAGCGCTTCAAGAACCGCGCCTACTGCGCGATGAACGAAGGCCTCGGCAAGGTGATGCGCTTCGGCGGCAACGACGAGAGCGTGCTCAACCGCCTGCGCTGGCTGCGTGACGTGTTCGGCCCCGAAATGGCCAAGGCGCTCAAGCACACCGGCCCTCTCGAGCTGAAGTCGATTGTGGCGCGCGGCCTGGCGATGGGCGACGAGCTGCATCAGCGCAACGTGGCATGCTCCAGCGTCTTCCTGCGTGAGATTGTCGCAGCCGTGGCGAACGTCTCCACCGACAAGAAGGTGACGGCGGACGTCCTCGACTTCATCGCGCGGAACGATCAGTTCTTCCTGAACATCGCGATGCCGATGGCCAAGACCATGACCGATCCTGCCAAGGGCATCCGCGGCTCGACGGTGGTCACCGCGATGTGCCGCAACGGCACCGAGTTCGGCATTCGTGTCAGCGGCACCGGCGACCAGTGGTTCACCGCTCCGGTGGAGATGCCGGAAGGTCTGTACTTCCCGGGTTACTCGGAGAAGGACGCCAACCCGGATATGGGCGATTCGGCGATTGTCGAGACCGTGGGTCTGGGCGGCTTTGCGATGGCGGCTTCGCCTGCGGTGGCGGGCTTCGTCGGCGCCGGTTCGCCGTCCTCGGCCGCGAACTTCACGCGGGCGATGGGCGAGATCACCGTCGGCCAGAATTCGGAATGGACCATTGCGGCGATGGACTTCGCCGGCGTTCCGACCGGCATCGATGTCCGCCTCGTGGTCGAGACCGGCATGGCGCCGACCATCAATACCGGTATCGCCCATCGCGAGCCTGGCGTCGGCCAGGTCGGCGCCGGTGTCGTCAAGGCGCCGATGGCCTGCTTCACGCAGGCGGTGCGGGCAATTGCTAAGGATCTGGGGGTGTCATGAGCGAGTTTACTCTCAACGAAGTTCGCAAGGGCTTTTATCTCGATTCCGTCGCCTTGATGCGGATCTCGCGCGAGATCGCGAGTGCGCCGGGCATTCTCGAGGCGGCCCTGATGATGGGCACGCCCTCCAACGTCGCGATCATGCGAAACGCCGGTCTGCTCAACGAGCAGTCCGCCAACGCGCAGGGCAACGACCTCATTCTGGCTGTTCGTGCCGAGAACGAGGGCGCGGCGCGTGCGGCGCTGGACGACGCGGCCAAGGCGCTCGACAAGCCGAAGAGCAAGGGTGACGGTGCCGAGGCCTATCGGCCGAAGAGCATCTCCGCCGCGGTGAAGGAGTTCGATGGCCTCAACGTGGCTCTGATTTCGGTGCCGGGCGATTTCGCCGCCGCCGAAGCTCACAAGGCGCTTCGCCGCAACCTTCACGTCATGATGTTCAGCGACAACGTCTCGATCGAGGACGAGCGCGCGCTGAAAGATGAGGCCCGCGAGCGTGGTCTGCTGATGATGGGTCCGGATTGCGGTACCGCGATCCTTGGCGGCGTGCCGCTGGCTTTCGCCAACAAGCTCAAGCAGGGCAATATCGGCATCGTCGGTGCGTCGGGCACCGGTACGCAGGAAGTCTCCTGCCTGATTTCCGAGGCAGGTCAGGGCATCACCCACGCCATCGGCGTCGGCGGCCGTGATCTCAAGAAGGAAATCGGCGGCATCACCACGTTGATGGCGATCGATGCGCTGGATCAGGACCCCGCCACCGAACGCGTGGTGCTGATCTCCAAGCCTCCGCATCCGGATGTGGCCAAGGCCGTGATCGCGCGGATTGCCAAAAGCAAGAAGCCGTACACGGTGTGTTTCATCGGCGCCGATTCCGCCGATCTGCCGGCCAACGCCAAGTTCGCGCCGACGCTGAAGGGTGCGGCGGAAGCTGCACTGCAGGGCAAGATCGCCGGTGGTGCGTTTGATGCCAAGGCGGAAGCCGCCAAGCACAAGGCGCCGAAGGGTGCGACCCGTATCGAGGGTCTGTATGCCGGCGGTACGCTCTGTGCGGAAGCTCAGGTCATCCTCAAGCGCGGTGGTCGCAGCGTTGCGTCCAACGCCGCCATCCCGGGTGTGCCCTATCTCGACTCCGCCGAGGCCAAGGGCCGCGAGCGCGTGATCGACCTCGGCGCCGACGAATACACCAAGGGCCGCCCGCATCCGATGATCGATCCGTCGGTGCGTGACGACGCTCTGCGTGCCGCACTGAAGGACCCGAGCATTGCCGTGATCCTGGTCGATCTCGTGATCGGTTACGGCGCGCATGCCGACCCTGCCGCCCACTTCGTCGACGTGGTATCCAAGCGTGGTCCGAATGCGCCGCTGATCATCGGTTCGGTCTGCGGTACCGAGCAGGACCCGCAGGTCCGGTCGGCTCAGGCTGCCAAGCTGCGTGAGGCGGGCATCATCGTCGCTCCGTCGAACGCGGACGCCTGCGAGCTCGCTCTCGCGATCGTCGGCGGCTAAGGCGCCGCCATGAGGTCGGCAAGCGCGCTTCCCCGCCGTCTTGTCATTGCGATCGGCGGCAACGCTGTTCATCCCGAGGACATCAGTGGAACCTCGGACGAGCAGCGTGCCGTCGCTCGGCAAACGGCTGAAGCGTTGCTGCCGCTGACCGAAGACGACAACGAACTGATCATCACCCACGGCAACGGTCCTGTCGTGGGCAAGATCATGATGCGTCAGATGCTGACGATGAACCGCATCCCGCCGATGGACATGGACATCTGCGTGGCGCACAGCCAGGGCGGCATCGGCTATCTTCTGATGCAGGCGATCGAGAACGCGCTGCGCGAGAAGGGCAACCAGCGCCACGTCGCCAGCCTCCTGACCCAGGTCGAGGTCGACAAGGACGATCCGGCGTTCCAGAACCCGACCAAATTCGTCGGCCCGTTCTTCACCGAGGACGAGGCCAAGAAGATCTCGACCGAACTGAACTGGAAGATGCGCGAGGATTCCGGCCGCGGCTGGCGTCATGTCGTGCCCTCGCCCAAGCCCAAGCATGTCTGCGACATCTCGCTGGTGGAGGCGCTGGTCAAGCGCGGCACCATCGTGATCGCGGGCGGCGGCGGCGGGGTGCCGGTGGTGCGCGATGCGCGCGGGGTGCGTACCGGCGTTCCGGCGGTGATCGACAAGGACCTGACCTCGGCGCACATCGCCAACGTGCTGGGCATCGAGGAGCTCTTGATCCTGACCGCGGTGCCGCGGGTGGCGATCAATTTCGGCAAGCCGACCCAGAAGAACCTCGAGGAGGTGTCGCTGGAGGAGATCAAGGCCTATCACAAGGAAGGCCATTTCCCGCCGGGCAGCATGGGGCCGAAGGTCGATGCCGCGATCCGCTTCCTCGAGGGCGGCGGCAAGCGCGCCATCATCTCCCATCTCGACCACGCCATGCCCGCTTTGCGCGGCGAAACCGGAACACATATCGTCGTGAAGTGAACAACGCGGCGTCCAGGCCGCATCTGATTTTGAGGTGTCGACATGAGTGCTGCTCTCGATGTTGTCCTGCGCAATGGACGGGTCCATGGCATTGGCGACGAGCGCGCACTCGACATCGGTATCAGGGCCGGACAGATCGCGGAGATTGCCCCGCACATCGCGTCGGATGCGCGTGCCATTGATCTGAAGGGCCGGCTGGTCTGCGGCGGCTTCATCGAGACCCATATCCATCTCGACAAGGCCTGCATCCTCGACCGGTGCGGTCATTCCGAAACGCTCTCACAGGCGATCGCGAAGGTGGCGCAGCTCAAGCGCGAATTCACCACGCAGGATGTCTATGAGCGGGGCCGCAAGGTCCTGGAAAAGGCCATCGTCCAGGGCACCACGCGGATGCGCACCCATGTCGAGGTCGATACGCGCGTCGGCCTGCGCAGCTTCGAGGCCATCCTTCAGCTCAAAAAGGATTATGCCTGGGCTGTCGATCTGGAAATCTGCGTGTTTCCGCAGGAAGGTCTGCTGAACGATCCGGGCGCGGACGAACTGCTGGTGGAGACGCTGGAACACGGAGCGGATGTCATCGGCGGCTGTCCCTACACCGACACTAATCCGAACGGCCAGATTGCGCGCATCTTCGAACTCGCCCGGCGCTATGACGTCGACATCGATTTTCATCTCGATTTCGACCTGGATACCACCAGCATGAGCCTGCTCGAAGTCTGTCGGCAGGCGGAGGCGACGCGCTACGGCGGCCGTGTGGCAATTGGTCACGTTTCGAAAATCTCGGCGTTGCCGCCGGATGAGTTGAGCCGCGTCGCGGCACGGATGAAGGACGCCGGCGTGGCGCTGACCGTGCTGCCGTCGACGGACCTGTTCCTGATGGGGCAGGGGCATACCCACAACGTGCCGCGCGGCGTCGCGCCGGCGCACAAGCTGCTGCATCAGGGCGTCACCTGCAGCATTTCCACCAACAACGTGCTCAATCCCTTCACCCCGTTCGGCGATTGTTCGCTGCTGCGCATGGCCAATCTCTATGCCAACATCGCACAGGCTGGAAAAGCCGATGACATGAATGCATGTTTCGACATGATCACGCTCCAGTCGGCGCGGTTGCTCAATAACGCAGCCTACGGGATCGGGATCGGCAAGGCGGCCGATCTTGTTGTGTTGGACGCGGAGACCCCGTCGGGAGCGGTAGCCGAAATCGCCCAGCCACTGTTCGGTTTCAAGGGTGGCCGTCTGACCTTCGAACGAGAGTTGCCGAAACTGTTCCGTCCAAACTGATCGTGTGCGGAAGAATATCGAAGGCCTGCCGTGGCAGCGATTGCGGCGAGAGAACGTATTGTACGGTGCACAACGAATGAATGCCTGCCGCAAAATGAGGCGGGAATGCTGTCTTTATGGACGGTTGTAAAAGAGTCTGTACGATAGATGCTCATTCTCCCGGAGAATGCGGGGCTTTAGCGCATGATCCACTATCAGGCGCTTGACATTCTTGACCAAGTCAGAAACTTTTTACTTCATCCGGTCCGCGTCAACGACGGACCGGCGATATAATCGGCAAGTGTTCCGGGGTGTTCCGGACATTGCCTTTCAGGGGAGGACGTAAATGAAGAACGCTTTGACCTCGTCGCATCATTCCTTTCGGCGTCGGACGTTTCTGAAAGCTCTTACAGGCGTGGCCAGTGCCGCGTTGCTGCTGGTCGCCAGCGGCGCGCAGGCCGCCGATCCGATCAAGCTTGGTCTCGTCGCCGCGCTGTCCGGGCAGTCGGCGCGTTCGGGCGAAGCGCTCACGCGCGGCGCCACCATCGCCATCGAGGAGATCAACGCCAAGGGCGGCGTTCTCGGCCGCAAGCTCGAGCTCGTTCGTCGCGATGACGAAAGCAATCCGGCCAAGGGCCTGATCGCCGCGCGCGAACTGATCCAACGTGAAAAGGTCGCGGCCCTGATCGGCGGCCTCGATACGCCGGTCGCGCTCGCGATCGTTCCGTTCGTCAACGGCGCCAAGGTGCCGTACGTCGTGCCGTGGGCGGCTGGCACCAAGATCACCCAAAATGGCGCGCCGGAAAACTATGTGTTCCGCGTCTCGGCGATGGATGACGAGGTCGACAAGGCGATCGTGCAATATGCGCGCAAGAATTTCGACACCAAGAAGCCGGGTCTAATTCTCGTCAACAATCCGTGGGGCGAATCCAACGAGCATGGCTTCAAGGCTGCCTTGAAGGCCGCCGGGATCGAGCCGGCCGGAATCGAGAAGTTCGAAGGCAACGATGTCGACGTTGTGCCTCAGCTCACCCGCCTGAAGGCGGCCGGCGCGGACACGCTGTTCCTGGTCGGCAACGTCGGCCCCGGCTCGCAGGTGGTGAAGTCGCTCGATCGCATGAGCTGGATGCCGCCGATTGTTTCCCACTGGGGTGTTGCCGGCGGCCGTTTCACCGAGCTCGCGGGCCCGAGCGCCAAGAACGTGATCTTCGTGCAGACCTACAGCTTCTTCGGCGACCTTCCTCCGGTCGGCAAGAAGGTGCTCTCCGCGCTGGAGAAGAAGTATTCCGACATCAAGGGTCCTGCCGACATCACCCCGGCGGTCGGTGTCGCCAACGCATATGATACCGTGATGGTGATCGCGGCGGCGATCACCAAGGCCGGCAAGACCGATGGCACCGCGCTGCGCGATGCATTCTACAACATCGAGAACGTCGAAGGCTTGATCAAGACCTACAACAAGCCGTTCACCAAGACCAACCACGATGCACTGTCTCATGAGGACTATATCTGGACCCATTTTGACGGTGACCACATCCTTCCGGTAGCCAACAAGAAGTAACACGACGGACTCGTCGATAACCAAGGCAAGCAACTCATGTCATTACTTCCTGCAATCCTGACAGGACTGGCGCTTGGCAGCATGTATGGGCTGCTTGCGCTTGGTTTTCACGTCACTTACGCGGTATCCGGCACGGTGAACTTCTCCCAGGGCTCCTCGATGACCCTGGGCGCCGTCGCCGGCTACTATTTCCTCGTGCTGTGGGGCTGGCCGTCCGCGCTCGGCATTCCCGCGGTGCTGCTGATCTGCGCGCTGTACGGTCTGATCATCGAGCGCTACGCGGTGCGGCCGTTCGTGGCGCGGGGATCGGAGAACTGGCTGATGGCGACCGTTGCGGTCGGCATCATCATCGACAATCTGATGCTGTTCGTGTTCGGCAAGGAGCCGCGCGGGTTCCCCTCGTCGCTGGCGGTGAAGCCGATCCAGATCGTCGAGGGCGCCGGCGTCTATCCGCTGCAGCTCGTAATCCCGGTGGTCGGCCTGCTGCTCGCCACTGCGCTGCATCTGTTCACCCGCCGCACCCGTCACGGTGTTGCGATGCTGGCCGTGGTGCAGAACCCCGGCGCGGCGAAGCTCATGGGTATCGATGTGGGTCGCACCATCGCGATCAGCTATGCGGCCTCGGCCGTGCTTGCCGGTATCGCGGCTCTTCTGATCGCTCCGCTGTTCAACGTCGCATCCGACATGGGCACGTTGTTCGGCATCAAGGCGTTCGCCGCTGCCATTATCGGCGGTCTGGGAAGCGCGTGGGGCGTGATGCTGGCGGGCCTGTGTCTCGGCCTGATCGAGGTGTTCGCCACGACCTATCTCGGATCGGTCTACACCCAGATTATCACTTTCGCCTCCGTCATCGTGATCCTCGTTGTGATGCCCCATGGCTTGCTCGGCCGCGCCGGAGTGAAAAAGGTATGACCCGCACAGCACTTCTTGCCGGGGTTGTCGCGCTCGTCGCCGCCCTCGGCTACACCATGGTCGCGGACAGCTATGCTGTCTTCCTGATCGCAACGGTCGCGCTGACCACGCTTGCCTGTATCGGCCTCAACGTCCTGCTCGGCCTCGCCGGACAGATCTCGCTCGGCCATGTCGGCTTTATGGCGATCGGCGCCTATACCACCGTGCTGCTGATGGAAAAGGCCGGCTGGCCCTATCTCGCCGCGACCGGCGCAGGCATCGTCCTGGTCAGCATCATTGGCGGTCTGCTGGCGATGCCGGCGCTGCGGGTGCGTGGCCCCTATCTCGCCATGGTCACCATCGCTTTCGGCTTTATCGTCGAGCACGGCACGGTGGAGTGGAAGGACCTCACCGGAGGTGGCAACGGCCTCGTGATTACCGCCCAGCCCTCGATCGCCGGCATGGTGCTGTCCGAACGCAGTCTGGCGATGATCAGCGTGGCGCTGGTTTTCATCTCCATCGTTCTGTTCGTCCGGCTCAAGAACAGCGGCTGGGGTTACGCGATGCGGGCCGCCCGCGACTCCGAAGTCGCGACGCGCTCGGTCGGCATCGATCTTGTGATCGTGCGCACCATGGCGTTCGTCATCTCCGCGGCGATGATGGCGCTGGCGGGCGCTCTGTTCGCGCCGCTGCAGGGCTATATCAGCCCGAGTTCGTTCCCGTTCCTGCAGTCGATCCTGCTGCTGTTCGCGGTGATGATCGGCGGCGCCGGTTCGGCCGTCGGCCCGATCATCGGCGCGCTGCTGGTCGTGCTGCTGCCAGAGTTCCTGTCCGATCTTGCCGAGTATCGTCTGCTCGCTTTCGGCTTGCTGCTGTTCGCTGTGCTGCGTTTGGCGCCGAACGGCATCGCCGGTCTGATCGGCCAGTTTATCGGCCGTTTCCTGCCGCGCCTGGCCGCGACGTCGCGGACCGCGGCGACCGCCGTGCAGGATCCGGACGCCGAGCTGCGCGTGACCGGCAGCAGCCCGCTCGATGTCGAGGGTCTGTCGATTGCGTTCGGCGGCGTCAAGGCGGTGCAACAGGTCACGTTCACCGCACAGCCCGGCCATGTCACCAGCGTGATCGGGCCGAACGGCGCCGGCAAGACCAGCGCGCTCAATCTGCTCTGCGGATTCTACAAGCCGAATGCGGGCACGGTGAAGCTCGGTAACAAGGATCTGACCGGCATGCCCTCGCATGCGCTGGCGCGGGTCGGCGTGGCCCGTACCTTCCAGACCACGCAGTTGTTCGGCACGCTGACGATTGTCGAGAACACGCTGCTCGCCGAGACCGCCGGCAAGCTCGGTGGCATCATCTCGCCGCTGCGCAATGCCGAGAGCGAGCAGTTCGCGCGCTCGCTGCTGCGGTTTGCCGGCGTCGAAGGCGACCTCGACCGGCTTGCGGATTCGCTGCCCCACGGTGAAAAGCGGCTGGTGGAAATCGCCCGCTCGCTGGCGCTGCGGCCGAAGGTGTTGCTGCTCGACGAGCCTGCCGCAGGCCTGTCGAAGGGCGACAAGCAGCGTCTGACGACGCTGCTGCGCCGGATCGCCGATCTCGGCATCGCGGTGATCATCGTCGAGCACGACATGCCGATGATCATGTCGCTGAGCGATTACATCGTGGTGCTGGACGGCGGCAAGCGGATCGCCATCGGCGATCCTGCGACGGTTCGCAACGATCCTCTGGTGCGCAAGGCTTATCTCGGCGATGCGCCGGCGGGCGAGAAAACCCGCGTCGCGCGTCCGGCCAAGCAGGGCAAGATGCTCGAGGTCAAGAAGCTTGATGCGTTCTACGGGCAATCGCAGGCGCTTGCCAATATCGATGTCCTGGTCGGCGATGGCGAAGCCATCGCGGTGCTGGGCGCCAACGGTGCAGGCAAGACCACGTTGATGCGTTCGATTGCGGGTCTCACTCCGCCGCGGGCGCAGGGCGAGATCACCCTGCAGGGCAACCGTATCGACACCTTGCCGGCGCATCAGCGCGCGCGGATTGGCGTCGTGCTGGTGCCGGAAGGCCGCCAGGTGTTTCCGGAGCTTACGGTGCGCCAGAACCTGGAGATCGGCGCTTATGCCCGTCCCGGCATCGATCTCGATGCCGCGATCCAGACCATGTACGACCGCTTCCCGCGTCTGCGTGAGCGCAATCAGCAACGCGCGGGCCTCCTGTCCGGCGGCGAACAGCAGATGCTCGCGGTGGCGCGCGGTCTGTTGACCGGACCGAAAGTTCTGATGCTGGACGAGCCCTCGCTTGGTCTTGCGCCGCTGGTGGTCGACGAACTGTTCTCGTCGTTCGAGGAACTGCGTCAGGAAGGCATGACCCTGATGGTCGTCGACCAGATGGCCGGACAGGCGCTGGCGCTGGCGGATCGGGCCTATCTGCTCGAAACCGGAGCGATCGTGAAGAGCGGAGAGGCGAACATCATTGCCGAAGATCCGTCGCTCGAGGCGGCCTATCTCGGCGGCGAGGCATCGGAGAGCGCAGCCTAGGGGCCTGCTCTTTCGGATCGATAAACGAATGACACGGGCCGGCGAACGCCGGCCCGTTCTTTTTGATCCGATGAAATGGAAGCAGGATTCGATGCGGGCCAATATTTCGCCACGCCTTGTTCGGCATTGAATCCGACATTGTTCCGCTTCTGTATTGCGTGATCCGGCATCGCGTCAGGACAAACCTTTCCAATTCCTGATCATGCTGGCTCACGATGCCGTGAATCCGCAAAGATCAAAGCTTTTCAATCGCTTCAATTGCTGTGGCATTGCGCCGCCACCGGTTTTTGTTGCAATGCAATCTCGTGGCCTTAAGTTTCTGCACATCAAAAGCTGAGATTCGTATCTGAGAGCCTGCGCCGAAATGCTCGCGCAGTGCGTCTTTGGCTGTGTGGAGACTGGTGGAATATGGAACCGACGATGCGATCGGGACGGCGGCTTGTCATGGTTTCGGCGCTGCTTGTCGCGGCGGGCGCTGGACTGACGGGATGCGACGATCCGGCGTCGGCCGTTGCGGGCAAGACGGCCGCCACACCAGAGGTCAGCATTGTCACGGTGACACCTGCGCCTTTCGCGATCGTGCGCGAGCTGCCGGGGCGTATCGCGCCGACCCGCGTCGCCGACGTGCGGCCGCAGGTTTCCGGCATCATTGTCGAGCGCCTGTTTCATCAGGGCAGCGACGTCGAAGCGGGCGATCCGCTCTACAACATCGATTCCAAGCCGTTCGAAGTGGACCTGATGGCTCAGGAGGCGGCCTACGCGAAAGCGCAGGCGGTGCTCGACCAGGCGGTGCGTCACGCCGAGCGCATCGCCACGCTCGCGCGCCAGCATGTCGTGTCTGACGCCGAAAACGAGAAGGCGATCGCGGCGCGGCGCCAGGCCGAGGCCGATCTTGCGGCGCGCAAGGCTGATGTGGCGCGCGCGCGTCTCAATCTCGACTACGCGACCATTCGCGCGCCGATCAAGGGCCGCATCGGCGCGGCGCTGGTCAGCGAAGGCGCGCTGGTGGTGCCCAACGACACCACGAGTCTTGCCTCGATCCAGCAGCTCGATCCGATCTATGCCGACTTCACCCAGTCGGTCAGCGATCTGAACAAGATGCGCCGGGCTCTCGAGCGCGGCGATCTGGAGGAGATCGATCGCGGCGCGGCGAAAGTCCGCCTGATTGTCGATGACGGCAATTATCCGCTCACCGGCAAGCTGCTGTTCTCGGAAGCCAAGGTGAACGTGGATACCGGGCAGGTCACCCTGCGCGGCGAATTTCCGAACCCGAAGGGCGAGCTGTTGCCCGGCATGTATGTGCGGGTGCTGATCGAGCAGGGCATCGATACCGATGCCATCGCAGTGCCCCAGCAGGCGGTGCAGCGCACCACCGATGGTGGCAGCGAGGTGTTCGTGGTGCGGCCGGACAACCGCATCGTGGCGCAGCCGGTTCGCACCGGCGCGGTGCAGAACGGTAAGTGGCTGATCAACGAAGGCCTGAAGGCCGGCGACCGTGTCGTGGTCGAGGGCTTCCAGAAGTTTGTGGCCGGCGATCTGGTTTCGCCGCAGCCGATCGATGAGATCAAGACGGGATCGGTCGAGCCTGACACGCACACCTCGCGCAACTGAGCCCGCGCGATGCCGAGTTTCTTTATCGATCGTCCCATCTTCGCGTGGGTGGTGGCGCTTTTCATCTGTCTGATCGGCGCGATTTCCATCCCGCTTCTGGCGGTGGCGCAGTATCCCATCATCGCGCCGCCGTCGATTTCGGTCAGCACGAGCTATCCCGGCGCCTCGCCGGAAAATCTCTACAACAGCGTGACACGGCTGATCGAGGAGGAGCTTAACGGCGCCTCCGGCATCCTGAATTTCGAATCCACCAGCGATTCGCTCGGACAGGTCGAAATCACCGCGAATTTCGTCCCCGGCACCGACACCAGCATGGCCTCGGTCGAGGTGCAGAACCGCCTCAAGCGTGTCGAAGCGCGGCTGCCGCGCGCGGTGATCCAGCAGGGCATTCTGGTGGAAGAAGCTTCCAGCGCGGTGCTTCAGATCATCACCTTGCGCTCCACCGACGGCAGCCTCGATGAGGTCGGCCTCGGCGATTTCATGGTGCGTAACATCGTCGGCGAGATCCGGCGCATTCCCGGCGTAGGCCGTGCGACGCTGTACTCGACCGAGCAGTCGCTGCGCGTCTGGATCGACCCCGAGAAACTTGTCGGCTTCAAGCTCACCGCCGACGACGTCACCAAGGCGATCAATGCGCAGAACGCTCAGGTGGCTTCCGGCAGCGTCGGCGCGGAGCCGAGCGCCAACGGCCAGAAGGTTTCCGCGCTGGTGCTGGTGAAGGGGCAACTCGGCTCGCCCGAAGAGTTCGGCGCCATCGTGCTGCGCGCCAATGCCGACGGTTCGACGGTGCGGCTGCGTGATGTCGCGCGCATCGAGATCGGCGGCATGGGCTATCAGTTCACCACGCGGCTGAATGGCAAGCCGACGGCCGGTCTCTCCGTGATGCTGGCGCCGACTGGAAATGCGCTGGCCACCGCGGGCGCGGTCGAAGCCAAGATGAAAGAACTCTCGAAGTTCTTCCCGGCCAACATCGCCTACGACATTCCCTACAACATCACGCCCGTGGTCGAGGCTTCGATCCACAAGGTGCTGATGACCCTGGTCGAGGCGGTGATCCTGGTGTTCGTCGTCATGTTCCTGTTCTTGCAGAACTTCCGCTACACCATCATTCCGACCATCGTTGTTCCGGTCGCGCTGCTGGGCGCGTGCTCTGCCCTGCTGCTGGCTGGCTACTCGATCAACATGCTGACCCTGTTCGCCATGGTGCTGGCGATCGGCATTCTGGTCGATGACGCCATCGTCGTGGTGGAAAACGTCGAACGCATCATGGCGGAGGAGGGGCTGCCGCCGAAGGAGGCGACGCGCAAGGCGATGTCGCAGATCACCAGTGCGATCGTCGGTATCACTCTGGTGCTGGTGGCGGTGTTCGTGCCGATGGCGTTCTTCCCCGGTTCGGTCGGCATCATCTATCGGCAGTTCTCGGTCACCATGGTCGCCGCGATTGCCTGCTCGGCGCTGATGGCGCTGTCGCTTACGCCGGCGCTGTGCGCCACGTTGCTCAAGCCGATCGATCCGGCGCATCATGAAGCGAAGAAGGGCGTGTTCGGCTGGTTCAACCGCATGCTCGATCGCACCCGCGACCGTTACACCACCACGGTCGGCTGGTCGCTCAAGCGCGCCGGCCGTCTCATGCTGATTTATGTCGCGCTGGTCGCGGGCCTTGGCTGGGCGTTCGTGCGGATGCCAGCGGGCTTCCTGCCGATCGACGATCAGGGCTTCATCACCACGGACGTGCAGACGCCGTCGGATTCGTCCTTTTCCCGCACCGAAGCCGTGGTGAAGAGCGTCGAGAAGTATCTGTCCGAGCGTTCCGGCGTCGGCGACGTCACCTTCCTCACCGGCTTCAGCTTCCTTGGTCAGGGCACCAATACGGCGCAGGCGTTCATCACGTTGAAGGACTGGTCCGAACGTGGCAAAGGCGACAGCGCCGCTTCCATCGTGGACGACGTCAACAAGAGCCTGTCGAATATCCGGGATGCTCGCATCACCGCACAGCAACCGCCGCCGATCGACAACCTCGGCAATTCCAGCGGTTTCTCCTTCCGCCTGCAGGACCGCGGCCAGAAGGGCTATCATGCTTTGATGCAGGCCGCGCAGCGTCTGGTGACCGACGCCAACGCCAGCCCGGTGCTGAAGAAGGTATTCATCGAAGGCTTGCCCGAGGCGCCGCAGGTCAATCTCGTGATCGATCGCGAGAAGGCGAGCGCGTTCGGCATCACCTTCGAGGAGATCAACAACACCATCTCGACCAATCTCGGTTCGAACTACGTCAACGATTTTCCGAATCGGGGCCGCATGCAGCGCGTGATCGTGCAGGCGGATTCCCATGACCGCATGAACGCCGAGGACATTCTCAACTACAATGTCCGGAACTCACGCGGCGGACTGGTGCCGTTCTCGTCGTTCGCGAGCGTGGAATGGATCAAGGGGCCGACCCAGATCGTCGGCTTCAATTATTATCCCACGGTGCGCATCAGCGGCGAGGCGCAGGCCGGCTACACCAGCGGCGATGCCATCGCCGAGATGGAGCGGCTGACAAAACTGTTGCCGCGCGGGTTCGGTTACGAGTGGACCGGCCAGTCGCTGCAGGAGAAGCTGTCCGGCTCGCAGGCCCCGTTCCTGCTGGCGCTGTCGGCGCTGGTGGTGTTTCTGTGCCTCGCGGCGCTCTATGAAAGCTGGACCATTCCGCTTGCGGTGCTGCTGACGATTCCGCTGGGCATTTTCGGCGCGGTGCTGGCCTCGATGCTACGCGGTTTGCCGAATGGCGTCTATTTCACGGTCGGTCTCATCACCATCATCGGTCTTGCGGCCAAGGATGCGATTCTCATCATCGAGTTCGCCAAGGATCTGCGCGCGCAAGGCAAGCCGCTGGTGGCGGCGACGCTGGAGGCTTGCCATCTGCGCTTCCGGCCGATCCTCATGACCGGTCTTGCCTTCGTCTGCGGCGTACTGCCGATGGTGGTGGCCACGGGTGCCGGCGGCCAGAGTCAGCAGGCGCTCGGCACCGGCGTGATGGGCGGCATGATCGCGGTGGTCATTCTGGCGCTCTTGATGGTGCCGGTGTTCTTCGTCTTCATTCAGCGGTTGTTCTCGCGAGCCAATCAAGACAAGGGCGAGACCGCGGACGCGGAAAATCCCGAGGCCTCCAAGTCTGCCACGTCATAGTTCGTCGTCGGGCGAATCGGCTAGGCAGCAACGCGCCGCCAGGCATCCGTCAGGGCGGTTGCCGCGAGTTTAACGTCATTGGCGGTGGTGTGAAATCCGAGCGAGAGCCGCACCGCGCCCAGCGCCTTGTCCTCGGCAATGCCGCATGCGCGCAGAACGGCGGATGCCGATTCATGATCGGCGTGACACGCCGATCCCGTTGACGCGACCACATCCGGGCAGGCTTCCAGCACCTTGCGTCCCGATACGCGGGGAAACAGCACATTCAACGTGTTGGGCAAGCGCTCCGAGCCATGGCCGACCAGTTCGACGCCGGGAATTTCGCTTTGCAAGCGTGCGTACAGATCGCCGGCCAGAGCCGCGATTATCTGTGTGCCTTGTTCGCGCAGCCGGAGTGCGGCAAGGCGGCAGGCTTCGCCGAGGCCGACGATGTAAGGCACGTTCTCGGTGCCGGGCCGGCGGCCGGATTCCTGCCCGGCGCCACGCAGCACGGGCTCCAGCGTCCGGCCCCGCCGGACATAGAGCGCGCCGACGCCTTTCGGCGCGTAAAGCTTGTGCCCTGCGATCGAGAGCAGATCGACGCCCAACGCCTCGACATCGATCGCGATCTTGCCCACCGACTGCGCGGCGTCGATATGCAGCGGCGCGCCATGCTCGCGCGCCAGCGCGGCGATTTCGGAAACAGGCTGCAGCACGCCGGTCTCGTTCTGGGCGTGGATCAGGGTGACAAGCCCAACATCTTTCCCGATCAGACGCCGTGCTTCGGCCATGTCGATGCGCCCATCGGGCCGCGCGCCGATCCGGTGAACCGTGTAGCCTTGTCGTGCCAGCCATTCGCAGGGCTCGTCCGTCGCGGGATGCTCGATCGTGCTGGTGACGAGGGTACGTTTGTCGGCATTCGCCAGCATCGTGCCGCGGATCGCCATGTTGCTGGCTTCGGTGCCGCCGCCGGTGAAGACGATCTCGTCGGGGCGAGCGCCGATCAGCGCCGCAACCTGCGCTCGCGCATTCTCGATCGCATCCCTGGCGCGCCGACCCAGGGCATGACTTGAGGATGGATTGCCGAATTCCTCGCGCAGGAACGGCAGCATGGCGTCGAGCACGCCGGAGGCGACCGGCGTCGTGGCATTGTGGTCGAGATAAATGGTCATCGCATGATCACTGGATAAAAGACGACGGACGCCGCGCTGGGCGGCGCCCGTAGCAATAGCTGAAACCGGCATCAGGTGGCAGTCGCTTCCTTCGCGGTAATGGTGTAGCGGAAGCGATCCGGATCGAGGCAGTCGAGCAGCAGCGAGGCCCGCTCTGCCTGCGGATACATCAGGAATCCGAGTTTCGGATGCTTGCTGCCGGGCAAAGCGATATCGTGGGCGGTGTTGTAGGCCACCCAGTTGCCTTCCCACGCGCCGAACAGGGTTTTGCGCGCGGCGACGACTTTCGGATCGGTGATCGGCAGATTGGCCGGCGGCTCCTCCAGCATCACCTTGCGTACGTCGGCGGGATCGACCGGCACCCAACCAAAGCCGGTGAGATAGACTTCCGCGCGGCAATGCTGCGCCTTCGTCACGTTGCTCGAGCCCGCGCCGAGGCTCTTGTAGCCGAACTGCGAGGGCAGCACCCGCAGGCCGTAGACATCGCGCGCCGGCAGGCCGGCGGCGCGGGCCAGGCCGACATAAAGCGCGTTGAGATCGGCGCATTTGCCGCCGAGGTTTCCGCTTTTCAGCATCGCGGCGACGTCGCCGATGCCGCAGCCGCGTGTCGCGGCGGTGCGTGCCGTATTCTCGACCACCCATTCATAGATCGCGCGCGCCTTTTCGATGTCCGTGCCTGCCTTGGCGTCGGCGACGATCTTGTCGGCCGTCTGCTTGACGATGCCGTCGACCGGAATGAGATCGGTGCCGGTAAGATTGAGCTTGCGCTCGGCGTCGCTGAGCGCGGCGGACGTGTCGGGCTTGGTCAGATCAATCGCGCGGTCGCGGGTCTGGATCCGGCTGGTGACTTCGATCACCGGCGAGATGTCATCGTCCTGCCAGATCACATGCAGCATTTCGGCGCCGTATTTCGGGTCGCGGACGCGCGTGACGGTCGCCGCGTTGCCGGTCCATCTGGTCTCGCCGGATTTGAACCAGTCGGCTTCGTTGACGGACGGTAACGGCACCCAGGCCTGCATCTTTCCCTTGGGATCGTCGATCTCGATCCGGGTGACCAGATCGACCGTGCGCCATGCGCCGGGTTTCGGCGCAAAGGCGCGCGCCTGTGCAAAAGCCTTGTAAGGGAGGCCGGCAGACACCGTGAGTGCCGCCGTGCCCTGGATGAATGTGCGTCGATCCATTTTATTCCTCCTGGATTGTGGGTTGATGTTCATTTTCCGCCCGCGTCTGCGCCGGCCGGATAAAGGGTTTTGAGCGTGGTGATGATGTCGGGGCGCGACCAGTCGAGATCGCCTTCGACGAACAGGCGCGGCGACAGTCCCGGATCGAGGATGACGGTCGATGGCAGCGCGCTGATTTTCCAGCTTCGTGCGATGGCACGATCGCGATCGAGCAGCACCGCGAAGTCGGCGGGATTCTTCTCAAAGAACGCGCGGACTTTCAGATCGATCTCCGCGACATCGATCGCGACCACGGCAAGCGGCTGATCGCGCATGATCGAGGTCAGACGTTGCAACGAGGCGATTTCGGCCACGCAAGGTTCGCACCATGTGGCGAAGAAATGCAGCAGAACGACTTTGCCTTTGAACGCCTGAAGGTCGCGCGGCTGGCCGTGCAGATCGTCCAGTGTGAAGGAGGAGGGAGCGCTGGAATTCCAGCTCTGGAACGTTGCCGGCGCGGTCGGCGCACCGCCCGCGGCTGCGCCTGACGCAAGTGCGAAGAGAAACACCGCCGTCAGGCCCGACGTTAGACAAAAGTATAAAGATCGAAGCTGGAGGCGAGCGAGTCGAATAAGGCTGGCACTATGTATGCCAAGCATAGATGAAGGTGTTCGACGATTTCGATTTGTAATCGCTGACGACGCTGCGCCAAGGCCATACGACAACAAGGACCGATCGGAAAAACCGTTGTCGCGTTTGATTCGAAAGCCCCGCAACGCGGGAGCGATGTGCGTCGCCACGCTGGTATATTGTTGTTCGCATTGATCGCCGTCAATATCACTAGGGACAACCAATTGGTTGTGATGTCGCAGCCTGTCGCAGGCTTGCTCCTCCGACGATGCATCGGAAATGGTTTAAGCAAGCGGGCGCAACGAGATAGTGATTTGAAAATAACGACCAAAATGGTTGCGAAAAAAACATGCGACGAATTTGTGGCTTTGACAGTCGATTGATATCGCCCTACTTTTTCTTTTGACAAACTCTAAAGTTTGGGCGTCCCCCGGCGGGGGCCTTATTTGGAGGAAATGTTCCATGAACATGGAACTCTCGCGGCGCTCGTTTATGCTCGGGGCCGGCGCGGGTTTGGCTGGAACGACGCTCGGCGCTCTTGGATTTGGTGAAATCGAAGCCGCCCACGCCCTATCGATCCGGCCTTTCAAACTTGCGCAGACCAAGGAAGTGCGCAGCCAGTGCCCGTACTGTGCTGTGTGCTGCGGAATGATCATCTTCGCAGCCGAGAGCAAGGAAGAAAAAGGCAAGATGGAAGTCACCCATATCGAGGGTGACGTGGACCATCCGGTCAATCGCGGCACCCTCTGCCCGAAGGGTGCGGGCGCGATCGACTACATCAAGTCGAAATCCCGCGTGAAATACCCGATGTATCGCAAGCCCGGCTCGAACAGCTTCGAGCGCGTGAGCTGGGATTTCGCGATGGATCGTATCGCGAAGCTGATGAAGGACGATCGCGACGCGAACTTCGTCGAGAAAAACAAGGACGGCGTCACCGTCAACCGCTGGCTGACGACGGCTTTCCTTGCCGGCAGCTCGGTTGCCAATGAAGGCGGATGGGCAACATTCAAGGTCTCGCGTGGCCTTGGTCTGTTGCAGATCGAAAATCAGGCAAGGATTTGACACGGACCGACGGTGGCCAGTTTGGGCCCCACATTTGGTCGCGGT
>ERZ778022.1266-NODE-1266-length-36511-cov-5.104839_pt1 | contig 36511 bp, 42 predicted proteins | sample MGYA00375752_ERZ778022 | MGnify/ENA primary metagenome ERZ778022 (study PRJEB29350, sample SAMN05389826) | bioreactor metagenome | isolation source: Thiocyanate bioreactor | place: South Africa: University of Cape Town | collected 2014-04-04 ...
CGCCGGTGTCATGACAACCGTCAGCGTCAACGGATAGTCCTGCAGCACCCATGGAATATCCGTGCCGATAGCCTCAGTGGCCTGCCTGAAATAGCCGGTGATCTGGTCGTCAGTCCGCAGATGCGGCGGCGGCGCGATCATGACGGCGGCAGCCCCTGCATCCATCGACGCACGCGCCAGCGTGCGCATCTGCGCGAAGCCCGGCGCCGAAACGCCGACAATGATCTGCTTGTCCTTCGCCCTCTTGATGAAGCGCGTTGCGACCGCGAGCGATTCATCGGCTTCCATTTTCGGCGCTTCGCCAAGAATGCCGAGCACGGTGACGCCGTTGCAGCCAACCTCGCCGTAAAAATCGCTCAGCCGGTCGATCGAATCGAAATCGATACGGCCATCGTCGTGGAACGGGGTCGGGGCAATGGCAAAAGTGCCGCTCGCATCAGGGGTCAGCTTCATGTCCGGGGTATCTCTCGTCGGCGGGGGTTATGCGGATGGCTTTATAACCGGCCTTGGAGAGAAAATCTCCCCCGGTCTGGGCCATCAGGAAAGAACCGTTTTGCCGTTCCTGATCACCGTCACGCCGCGGCTTTTGACGCGCCCTTCGATGGAAATCACGTTGCCATCCTTCCACAGATCGAACGAGACCGTTTCGCCCGGAAATACCGGCGCGGAGAAGCGCACCGCGTGTTGCCGGAACGCCAGCGGATCGTAATCCGCGTAGGTCTGCAGCACAGCGCGGCAACTCAGGCCGTAGGTGCACATGCCATGCAGGATCGGGCGGTCAAAACCGGCCTTCTTCGCGAATTCGGGATCGCTGTGCAGCGGATTGCGGTCGCCGCAAAGCCGGTAGATCAGTGCCTGATCCGGACGCGTCGAGATATCGACGGTCATGTCCGGCGCGCGCTTCGGAATCGGATGCGGCTCTGGCTGACCTTCCGACGGGCCGCCGAAACCTCCGTCGCCGCGGGCGAACTGCGATGCGACCAGCGTCGCCAGCGCATCCCCCTGCTCGTCCCGCAGCACCGTCTCGCGCAGAATCACCGCGCCCTTGTCTTTGCCCTTGTCGAACACGCCGAGAATGCTGGAATCGGCCGTGATGTTCGCCTTCACCGGCAGCGGCTTGTGGAAGGTGATATCGCGTTCACCATCGACCACCATCACGCGGTTGACGTCGATATGCCCTGCGCTCGCGCCCCAGGCAGCTACGGATGCGTAGGTCGGCACCACCTTGAGTTCACGCGGCGTGTAATAGCCCTCGTTGACGAAGGACAGTTCATTCTGATCCATCGGATCAGCGCCCATGCCGATGCCGTAGGCGTAAAGCATCACTTCGCGATCGGTCCATGAATATTTCTGGCCGATATTCTTGAGCGCCATCACTTCATCGTAGTTGATCGGCATTTGTTTCCTCGTTTTCGATTCCTCATCTCGAGGAGCGCATTCTTGTGGAGTTTCGAAGGATGAGGCTGTTGTCCCTCATGGTTCGAGACGGCGCAAGCGCGCTTCCTCACCATGAGGGATGTTCGCAGGCACTTACGCCGGCGTAAAGAACGGCAGCGGCGCGCCGTCCGTCGGCTTGAACACCACCTTGACGCGCTGACCGATCTTCAGGCTGGCGAGATCACAGTCCACGATGTTAGTGAACAGTGTGGGACCTTCGTTCAGCGTGACATAAGCGGTCGCGTAGGGTCCGGTCGGCGACTTGCGCATCACACTGTAGCTGTAGATCACGCCCTCGCCCTTGCTCTCCTCCCATTCGGTCTTGTCGGAGAAACAGAACGGACAGATCGAGCGCGGGAAATAATGCGGTTCGCCGCACGCCTTGCAGCGCTTGATGAGAAACTTGCCCTGCTTGGCAGAGTCCCAGAACTGCGCGGTTTCCGGATTGGTCACCGGTGCGGGATATTTCGGCTTGTCGGTCATCACACGCGCTCCAGAATCGCGGTCGATGCCGCATGTCGAATTCCCAGCAGGCCACCCGTACCGTGCACGACGGCGAGATCGCAGTTCGGGACCTGAACCTTCGGATGGGCTTCGCCGCGCAACTGACGCACCGCCTCGATGATCTTGGTGATGCCGCCGCGGTTGATCGGATGGTTGTTACACAATCCGCCGCCGTCGGTGTTCCACGGCAGCTTGCCGACGCCGGAAATCAGGTTGCCGTCGGAAACAAACTTTCCGCCCTCGCCCTTCTTGCAGAAGCCGAGGTCTTCGAGCTGGATCACCACGGTGATGGTGAAGCTGTCGTAGATCGAGGCGTACTTGATGTCCTTCGGCGTGATGCCGGCTTCCGCGAAGGCTGCCGGTCCGCTCCACACCCCGGCGGAATAAGTCAGGTCGAGCTTGCGGCCGCCGTTCGGCCCCTTCTGCGCTTCGCCGTGACCTGTCAGGCGCACCAGCGGTCGCTTCAGGGACTTCGCAATCTCCGGCGTCGTGACGATCACCGCACCGCCACCGTCCGAGACGACGCAGCAGTCGAGGCGATGCAGCGGATCGGAAATGATCGGCGAATTGACGACGTCTTCCACCGTCACCACATCGCGCAGCATCGCATGCGGATTGTATTGCGCATGATGCGAGGCCGCGACCTTGACCCACGCGAGTTGTTCGCTGGTGGTGCCGAAATCGTGCATGTGCCGCATGGCGCACATGCCGTAGGCATTGTGCGTCGTCGGTCCATAGGCCATTTCAAAATCAATTTCTGGGCCGTAGGCGCGCGGCGGCATTGGCCCGGTACGCGGCTTGCCGGCCAGCGTGATCAAAGCGACCGAGCATTTGCCCGCGGCGATCGCCTCGGCCGCATGGCCGAGCGCGATAATGTAAGAACAACCACCCGTTTCGGTGGAGTCCAGATGACGCAGCTTGTTGAGGCCGAGATAGTCGGACATCTGCCAGATGCCGCCCGGCGCATCGCCTGCGCAGAAATAACCGTCCACATCCGCGTGGGTCAGACCGGCGTCTTCGAGCGCGCCCTTGGCGACCTCGGCATGAAGCTGCGCCGTCGATTTATCGGGCGCGTGCCGGGTCGGATGCTCGTAAATCCCGGCGATGTAAGCCTTGTTCTTGATTGTCAAAAGATGTCTCCGCTGGAAGTCTCCTGCGGAATATCTCACCTGCCCGCGCGGACTTGGCAAGCGCCTTGAGTTTCGCAGGGCGAACGAGCCGCCATCTGCGAATACCTGTGTCGCGCACCGAACCGATTGACGCCGCGCAACGAATTGCACAGGCGTTCAGTTTTTGAATGACGCAGCTATTCCGCCGCGATCTGCGGGGCGACCAGCGGCGGCGGATCGACCAGATCCTTGGCCAGTTGCTCGTATCGAGCCTTGGCCTTCGCGACCGAGGCATCCTTGACCGGACCGTAACCGCGAATCTGGTCGGGCAACGACAGCAGCTCCACGGCGATATCGTGGGTCTTGGGCGACAGCAGTTTCACCGCCGTGACCACATCCTGCTCATAGCCCTTGATCAGGTTGCGCTCGAGCTTGCGGTCCTCGCTGTAGCTGAACGGGTCGAACAGCGTTCCACGCAGGAAGCGGAATTTCGCCATGGTGCGGAACACCGGCAGCATCCACGCGCCGAACACCCGCTTCTTCGGACGGCCCAACGCATCGACACCGCTCTGCAGGATCGGCGGCGCAAGGTTAAAGCTGATCTTGAAATCGCCGTCGAACTGCTTCGCGAGATTCTCGGCAAAGCGGCCATCGGTATAAAGCCGCGCCACTTCATACTCGTCCTTGTATGCCAGCAGCTTGGCGTAGTTGATCGCCACCGCGCGCGGCAGCGCTTCACCATAGCCGCCGTCGAACGCGATCTTGCGCACCTGATCCACCAGGTTGCGATAGCGCGCGCCATAGGCTGCGTTCTGATAATCGGTCAGCAGTTGCGAGCGATGGGCGATGACTTCGTCCAGCGACATCTGGTCAAGCGTCTTTGGCGCTTCATGCTCGTCGCCCTTCATCATCGACGCCAGCCGCGCCGGATCATGAGCCGCAAGGCGGCCAAGCCGGAAGGCCTGCGTGTTCATCTTGATCGACACGCCGTTGAGTTCGATCGCCTGCTCGATGGCTTCGGCACCGACCGGCAGCAGGCCTCTCTGATAGGCAAAGCCCATCATCATCATGTTGGTGGCGATCGAGTCTCCGAGCAGCGTTTCAGCGGGCTTGGTGAAATCGAGGAACGACGAATCCTTCCTCAATGCATTTTCCAGCACGAGGTTGACCTTGCCGCGCTTGAAATCGAAGTCGCGGTTCATGATGAAATCCGCGATCGGGATCAGATGCGTATTGATGATGCCGTGGGTGCGCGAGGATTCCGCCAGCGAAATCGTTTCCTTGGCGACGGCCACCACTTCGTCGGCAGCGATCAAAAGGTCCGCCGTACCGGTGACGATGCGCGAGCATGTCACATCCGCCGTGTTCTTCGACAGACGCACATGGCTGAGCACCGCGCCACCCTTCTGCGCGAGACCGGACATGTCGAGGATCATGCTGGCCTTGCCCTCGATATGCGCGGCCATGCCGAGCAGCGCGCCGATAGTCAGCACGCCGGTGCCGCCGACACCGCCGACAGCGATGTTGTAGGGCCGGTCCAGCGACGCCATGGTGGGCGGTGGCGGAAGATCGCCGAGATCGTCAAGCGCGACCGGCGCGCGCTTGCGCAAGGTGCCGCCTTCAATCGTGACGAAGGACGGACAGAATCCCTTCACGCAGGAATAGTCCTTGTTGCAGCTCGACTGATTGATGGTGCGCTTGCGGCCGAGTTCGGTCTCCAGCGGCTCCACCGAGATGCAGTTCGACTGCACCGAGCAGTCGCCGCACCCTTCGCAGACCGCGGAGTTGATAAACAGGCGCTTGTTAGGATCTTCCATCAGGCCGCGCTTGCGGCGGCGGCGCTTTTCGGCCGCGCAGGTCTGCACGAACACGATGGCGGAGCAGCCCGGCACCTCGCGGACCGTCTTCATCACCTTGTCGAGTTCGTCGCGGTGCGCGAGCTTGACGCCCGGCGCGATGGTGCCCGCCGGATAGGCATCGGGATCTTCCGAGACCAGCCAGATTTCGCGGATGCCTTCGCTGTGAAGCTGGAAGGTGATCTGTTGCGGCGAGAGCTCGCCGTCATGCTTCTGACCGCCGGTCATCGCGACGGCGTCGTTGTAGAGAATCTTGTAGGTGATGTTCGCCTTCGAGGCGATCGCCTGACGGATCGCGAGGCTTCCGGAATGGAAGTAAGTGCCGTCGCCGAGATTGGCGAAGATATGTTTTTCGTTGGTGAATGGCGCGATGCCGACCCACGGCACGCCCTCGCCGCCCATGTGCGTAAAAGTCTCGGTGTTGCGGTCCATCCATAGCGACATGAAGTGACAGCCGATGCCCGCCATGGCGCGGCTGCCCTCCGGCACCTTGGTCGAGGTGTTGTGCGGACAGCCCGAGCAGAAATACGGCGTGCGCGTCACCGGCGCGATGGCCTGCACCTGCGTCGCCTGACGGCCATTGAACCAGTCCGCCTTGGCGCGCAGCATCGCCACGATCTCGGGATTGAGATCGAGCTGCAGCAATCGCTCGGTCAGCGAGGTCGCGAGCGATGCAACACTCAATTCTTCCGCAAACGGCAGGAAGCGTTTGTCGTGATGATCCATCTTGCCGACGATGCGCGGCCGTACATCATCGCGCCAGTTGAACAGCTCCTGCTTGACCTGGTTCTCAACGATCTCACGGCGCTCTTCGACGATGAAGATTTCCTCAAGACCGACGGCGAACTGCCGCACGCCTTCCGGCTCCAGCGGCCACGGCATGCCGATCTTGTAAAGACGCAGACCGATCTTGGCAGCAACCTCCGGCGTGATGCCGAGTTCGCGCAGCGCCTGCCGGATGTCCTCGTAGCTCTTGCCGGAGGCCATGATGCCAAAGCGCGCATTCGGCGAATCCATGGTGACGCGGTTGATCCGGTTGGCGCGCGCAAACGCCACCGCCGCGAAACCCTTGTAGTCCTGCAGGCGGCGGTCCTGCGCATAGCGGTCGTCGGGCCAGCGCAGATTGAGCCCGCCCGGCGGCATCTCAAAATCGGTCGGAATGACGAACGGCGTCATCTCGTCGGTGAGATCGATTTCCGCTGTGGTCTCCACCGTTTCGGTGATGACCTTCATCCCGACCCAGCAGCCGGAATAGCGTGACATCGCGATGCCGAGCAGACCCATCTCGATCATCTCGTGGATGCTCGACGGATAGAGATACGGCATCAGCGCGGAGATAAAGGCATGGTCCGACTGGTGCGGCACGGTGGAGGATTTCGCCCCGTGGTCGTCGCCTGCAAGGCACAGGACGCCGCCGTTCTTGGCCGACCCCGCTGCGTTGCCGTGACGGAAAACGTCACCGCAGCGATCGACGCCCGGTCCCTTGCCATACCAGATGCCGGTGATGCCGTCGTACTTCGCGCCGGGCGACAGATTGAGCTGCTGCGAACCCCAGATCGCGGTCGCGGCAAGATCCTCGTTCACGCCCGGCTGAAATTTGACGTTGTACTGTTCGAGATGCTTGCGCGCGGCGTGAAGCTGCTGGTCGTAGCCGCCAAGCGGCGATCCGCGATAGCCGGTGATGAATCCCGCCGTGTTCAGACCGGCTGCCCGGTCGCGGCGCACCTGCGCCATCGGAAGGCGGACCAGCGCCTGAATACCGGTCAGAAAGACATGTCCCGATGCCTGCGTGTACTTCTGGTCGAGACTGATCGGCCCTTGGTTGATTCCCATAATTCTCTGCCTCTTTGCCGGGCTCTTGTTCTGTCGTGAACGAGTCTGATTAGAACCAGTCTATGTCGCTTTTCGCCCTCCTTGCATCATAAATCGCAAACATCAGACCTTTGTTTCTGAAAGCAATTTTCAGCTTATCGACCCCATGACAGCGACTTGTTATGTCGCTTGCCGCCCCGCTGCCGAAACGACATTGCGGTACTGCGCCAGCGAACGGCTCGCGCATCCCTGCCCGCCATCCGGCGCAAGGCTATCAGGGAACGGGATTATGGCCGAAACCGTTGTCTCCGATACGCTGAATCGATCTCAACGGGCAGCAGACCAAGCGGAGGAATTGCAACATGACCCGCATCCCTGAGAGTAACTGGTTATCTGATCTGGATCGTGGCGACGTAAATACGTCGGATCGCAGCGAGAACTTCGGACCGAACAATCAGGGTAAGCCGCTCAAGGCTGTCATCGGCGTCGCCATTCTGGTGGTTATCGCCTTGGTTCTGTCTCACATGAACCCCGTGCCCCATGACGTGCCGAGTTCACAGGTCACGACCGGACAGACGATCACGGACCGCTAATACCCCGGCACCTTTCGGACATCCGGTCCATTGGAACCGGAACGTCTCGTCCCGCTGGTGATTGTTATCTCAGGTACAACTGGAGAAACGACCATGGCAATCGAACGCAATCCCAACGATCCCTACGGCGCAGCAGATCCAGTCAGCAACGATGCCGCACGCCGCAGGGCCGAGCAAATGGATTATGAGCTTCAGGCCGATCCGGAACTGGCGGAAGGACCGGCCAGTGGTGGACGCATTGCTCTGTTCGCAATCGCGCTGGTGGCGATCCTCGGCGTGGTGTTCTATGGACTGAACTCATCCAGCACATCGCCTGAGACGACGCCAACCGCACAGACCACGCCGGCTGCTCCGCCGAACAGCAATACGGCCCAGGTCCCGCGCCCAGCGCCGGGACAGACCACCGGTTCGGCCACCACACCGTCGCAGCCGGCTCAGCCGCCGGCCATCAATAACACTCCGGCGCCGGCTGCGCCTCAGAACAACAGCGCCCCGTCGGGCGGCGCATCAAGCCAGTAACGGCTTCTCTCCTGAACTGAAACGGGCGCTCGATCGAGCGCCCGTTTTTTCAGCGCTTGGAAAACAGGGCGTTCATTTCACCATTGGGAATGGCCTGCGCCATGCCCGCAAAAGAGCCCGCGTCGGCCAGTTCGCGCGCCGCTCTTATGAACGCGCCCCATGCCGTGCGCGCCAACGCTCCACCGACGCTGATGCGCCGCACGCCAAGATCGGCCAGTTCGGCCACGGTAAGATCCGGACTGGTCCACAGCACATTGATTGGCTTCGGCGCCAGTTCTTTCACGACGGCGGCGATGTGCTCTTTTGTCTTGATTCCCGGCGCGTACAGACAATCCGCACCCGCTTCTGCATAAGCGATCAAACGCGCAATAGTGGCCTTGATGTCCGGCTGGCCGACCAGAAAGCCTTCACAGCGTCCGACCAGCATGACACCACCGCCCCTGGCATCGATGGCCGAACGGGCCGCGCGCATGCGCTCCACTGCAAGCTTCATCTCATACAACGGCACGGACGCATCGCCGGTGGAATCCTCGATGGACAATCCGGCCACTCCGGTATCCACGCCGCGCGTCACATTCGCCGCCACGCCTGCCGGATCATCGGCAAAGCCGGCCTCGAAATCCGCATTGACCGGAAGGTCCGTCGCTTCGCACAGCGATTTCAGATGAGCCACGACGTCATCGCAACTTACGCTATTGTCGCGATGACCTGTAGACCAGGCAAAGCCGGAACTGGTAGACGCAAGCGCCTTGAACCCCATGCCTTCCAGAATGCGCGCACTGCCCGCGTCCCATGGATTGGGGAGCACGAAACAGCCGCTCTCATGCAGCTTGCGGAAATTCGCGCGTTTCTGTTCTGTCGAGACCGGCATATGTCCTCCCGTGAGGCTGCTGTTTTCCGCAGGCACGATGCCGTTCACGCGGCCCGAAAGCAAATGAGAGGGCGCGAAAAGAACAAGCGCCGTCCGGCCCGAAACAGCATTAATGCAACAATCCGGTGTTGACAGCGCAGCGCAAAAATTGGCGTAATCCGGCGCGTTTTTACGCTTTTTGTTGTCCCATTTTCGACAGGTGTTCCATGCTCCGCTCCGGCCTGATGGCATTTCTCGCGCTGTCTTCAGTCGCGCTTCCAGCCACGGGCTGGGCCTATGAGCTTAAGCCCAAGACGCCCGAGAGCGCATTTTCCGGCAAGCTGCAGCCCGACATTGTCGGCCTGTCCAGCGCCACCGAGGGCAGCAAGGCCGCGCCGATCTTCGAAGCCTATCTGAAGGATTTGCCGGGCGTGAAACCGGAAACGGCGCAGCAGAAGTTCGGCGGTACCAATGTAACCTATGTCACCGCGATGAAATTCACCCTTGGCGCCACCAGCACCCACCCGGGTGAATCGATGCTGGCGGTATTCTCCTCCCCCGCGAGCGCCAACCGCGCCTACTACATCTCCCGCCTGCTCGGCTTTTCCACCGACAAGCAGCCCTCGAAAGCCGAAATGATCGAGCGCGTGACCGCCAAGTACGGCGCGCCGACCGCGATCGGCGACGGCCGCATGTATTACTTCTACAAGGGCGGCAAGCTGATGTCGGTGAAGCAGAAGTACACGCCGGCAACCGCCCTCGAAGCGCTCAATGCGCCGATCAATCCGAAGGCCGCCGTCGCGCTCAACGACACCAACGGGCGCGGAAGCTGCGTCGCGGAGCTGAAGCGCGTTCAGCCGCTGGAGAAAACCCTCGACAAGCTCGTCGGCGAAGCAAAGGCCGCCAACTGCGACGGCTTGATGACTGTCGAAATTTCTCCCGGCGCCGCGGCCGATCGCGTCGGCAAGGCCGAGTTCACGCTGATCGACTTTAAGCAGATCGTCAGCGCGCAGAAAATCGATGCCGAAGCATTTGCCGCCGAGAAGAACGAAACGCTGAACAAGACGCCAACGGGTAACGCACCAAAACTCTGAGCACGCCATGATGAAATTGCCTGCCGCCGCTTTTGTCCTTGCCATTGCGTTGTCGTCAACCGGTCATGCAGCGCCCCTCACCCCGCGCCTGCTCGATGCGCCTGATGCTGTCGTGCTGGTGAAAGACGGATGCGGCATCGGCTTTCATCGACTGCCGAGCGGCGTCTGCCGTCCACAGCCGAAAGGGCCGCGCCTGATGCGGCTGTTCGCACGCAAGTGCCAGTTGGGCTATCGGCGCAACCTGCTCGGCAAGTGCGTCAAGGAATAGCGTTTCATCAATAAAAAGCCCCGGCTTCCAGGAAGCCGGGGCTTTGCATTCCGTCCGCTGCTTACCAGCGGCGGCGGCGCCAATAGCGGCGACGGTGCCAATGGCCACGGCGGCGGTGCCAGCGAACCTGCTCCACCTTCGCGTTCGCGAGATCATTCTGATCCGCCATCGCCGGCTGCGCGGCCATGTCGGGCTCGGCGCGACCGGTCAGGTCATTTTGCGGGACGAGCATCGGAGCGGCTGTCGCGGCCGATGCCGCAGCGATGGCGCTTGCGCCGGCGGCAACGCCAAACGCAAATCTCAGAAATTCACGACGTTCCATGAAGTTCATCCTCCGTGTGAGAGCGAGGTTTTCAACGGCACAAGTGTCCCGCACCGGCCATGAACGCGTCATGAACTCCTTTGTTCCAGCACGGAACAAATTGTCGCGCTTCTTCTGACTTTCGCACTGCACCGCAGTCTGACGATCGCGAGGAAAAGATTCAACGCGAAGGCTGCGCACACGCACAACAACCGCGATGGCCTCGGATCTGGCCGCATGGCGACCATATTTGGTTCATCTTGCGTCAATAATCGAACGAATATTCTCCATTGCCTGCTCTCGCCGGCGAATTATACTTCGCGGCCACTCGGCCACAGCGCGAAACACAGCAACGACGACTCTAGGAAGGACATCATCATGAAAACCTTGTTCGCAGCCGCATTCCTTGCCGTCTCGGCCGTCGGCCTCAGCGCCGCCAGCGCGATGCCCGTCGCTCCCTCTTCCGCCGGTTCGGATATCATTCATGTCGCTCAGGGCTGCGGCCCCGGCTTTGCGCGCGGCCCGCACGGCGCTTGCCGCCGTATCGCCGGCTGGCGCGCCCCTCACGTTCGCAAGTGCCGCTACTGGGGTCCAGGCCGCCGCGTCTGCCGCACCTGGTGGTAAGCTTCAACACCGCGCATCAAAACCCCGCTTCGGCGGGGTTTTTCTTTGCGGCGTTTACCGCAACACCATCAACGCCTTCACTTCTTTACGAGATTGCGCCCGCGCAGTGCTTCTCGCTGCAGGCTGAGCGCCCGCTTCCGCGCCAAGGCGGAAGTCGCCGTGTCATGTTGCAACGGCAATTTCAGGCTTGTGGCGCTGATCCACAAGGACATCGGCATAGCGATGTCCTTGCCCCGATCCGGCGGCTGCATGTTCATAGGCGGTGTTGGTGTCTTCCCCGGCATGAGTATAAAACGCGCAAACAGGCGTTTGGTTGCGCAGAAAAATGCGCAATACGCCGGTCAGTGGCCGTCGCGCTCGTAAATGAATTTCGGCATTTCCCACTTATAGCGGATGGCCAACAACCGAAAGGTCAGGCCGAACGCCACCGAGCCGATCACCACCGCCACATGCTCGGTGCCGAAATGTGTGGCCAGGACATAGATCGTGCCGGTGACCAGCGAGACACTGGCATAAAGCTCGCTGCGAAACAGCAGCGGCACTTCAGTGCAGAGAATATCGCGCAACACGCCGCCCGCGCATCCCGTGATCATGCCCGCCACCACCACAATGGTGAGCGGCTGGCCCATGCCCATGGCGACGCTGCAGCCGATGATCGTAAAGACGACGAGCCCGATCGCGTCGAGCACCAGAAAGAGCATGTGAAAGCGATGCACCACGCGGGCCAGCGCGATGGTCAGCAGCGCCGCGCCGCCGGTGAGAAACAGCAGCATCGGATGCTTCACCCAGAGCAGCGGATAGTGCCCGAGCAGCACATCGCGAAGCGAGCCGCCGCCAAGCGCGGTGACACATCCGAGCACCGCAACGCCGAACCAGTCCATCTTGCGCCGCCCGGCAGCCAGCGCCGCCGTCATTGCCTCAGCGACCATGCCGAACAATCCGAAGATGAAAAGAACTGATTCTGCGGGCTCCATAAAGGAGGCGTAGCATAGTTCCGGTATTAGCGCAGGGCGGGGTCAGCGAAACGCCTACCGCTCTACGTTCCCGGTCATCCCCGCGAAGGCGGGGATCCAGACTTGCTTTGCTGGAAGGAGAAAAACGTGGTTGGCCGGGACAAGCCCGGTCATGACAAAGTGAACTACGCGGGCCAGCTTTCCGCCTGCACCATGATGTCGCGCGTGCGCTTCACATCCGGCCAGTCGCGGTCGAAATCGCGGATCAGCCGCTTCATCTCCTCCCCGCCCACCGCAGCATCCAGCGACGCGCGGCCCGGGAATTCATACATCGCCAGATGCACGGCGGGATCGTTGGCGAGCCAGTAGCGCCACGCGCGCTTAACGCCAAATGATTTCACCGCATCCGGCAGATGCTCGCGCGAATACCACGCATCGAACGCGGCACGTTTCGATTCATCGGGGACAGTGGCGCGGACGACGAGGATGTGGGGCATTGCAGACCTGAAGTTGGCGTCAGTCAGTAGATAGACGAATCCAGCATATCCGTCTCTGTCTCGTCAGAATCAAGCGCATTGTCTATAGTGAGCAAATGACAGATCGCACTTACCATCTAAACGGTGGCTTTAAACCCACCATCAAGCGTAATGCCGACCTTGAGGGGCCGGACTTCTTTCCAACACCCGCGTGGGCAACCTTTGCCCTTCTCGACAATGAAGCATTCGACGGCGAAATATGGGAATGCGCCTGCGGCGATGGTGCGATGACCCGTGTACTCCAAAGCGCCAATCATTCGGTGTTCAGCTCGGATCTTTATGATCGCGGTTTCGGAGAGACGGGGTTAGATTTTCTATCGGCTGATCGCGCATCGGATAACATTATAACTAACCCCCCCTACAACAGCGCCGAGGCTTTCGTTCAGGCCGGGGTCGCCAAATCTCGAAAGAAATTTGCGCTGCTTCTTCGACTTGCGTTCTTAGAAGGGGCCAACCGAGCAAACACAATTTTCAAAGTTACACCGCCCGCTAGAGTCTTAGTTTTCAGCGAGCGGATCACTTTCTATCAAAAAGGAGCTATTCAGAAAGGCTCCGGGACGACAGCTTATGCATGGTTTATTTGGGACAAAGATGCACCAAATAGAACTGAGTTGAAGTGGCTGAAACCAGGCTACAAAGCGCGTTACTCGGAAAGGCCATCCAAAAATTGACGGCCCCGCTCTGTAATCCTGATGCCATCATCAACTTCTTCGGCAAATCCCCGCGCAAAGATGTTGGTCGATGTACCTTTGTGGGATTTCAGATTGCGAACGATCTGACTAAACTTTGTGTCGTTCCGACCATCGAGAATTTCTGCATCTTCCCCAGTGGGGGCGAACTCAGTTGACAGTTCATCGATAAGGTCGGACGTCGAAATGTAGCCGCCCTTCCTTGCAGCAGCCGCGCGTAAAGCGGGAATCCGGACGTGCTTCTCGCGAATGCGACCACCACGAAAGAGCTTCTCTTTGGGACTCAGCATTGCTTCAAGTCTCCTTCAAATTGAACGGAAGAGACTTGGTAATTACCGCTCACCTGAAAAAGGTGAGAATACCTGACCTATCACCAGAAAAGCTCGTGCATAACTCCAACTTTCCCTTGCAATTGTAAGAGAATCTTGGATCTCACAACGGAATGTTGTCGTGCTTCTTCATCGGCACGTCGACATGCTTGTCCTTGAGCATGGCGAGCGCACGCGCGATGCGCTTGCGGGTCGAGTGCGGCATGATCACGTCGTCGATATAGCCGCGCTCGGCGGCGATGAACGGTGACAGGAAGCGGTCTTCGTATTCCTTGGTGCGCGCGGCGATCTTTTCCGCATCGCCGATGTCCTGCCGGAAGATGATCTCCACCGCGCCCTTCGCGCCCATCACCGCGATCTGCGCTGTCGGCCAGGCATAGTTCATGTCCGCGCCGATTTCCTTCGAGGCCATCACGTCGAACGCGCCGCCGTAAGCCTTGCGCGTGATCACCGTCACCAGCGGCACCGTGCACTGGCTGTAGGCGAACAAGAGCTTCGCGCCGTGCTTGATCAGCCCGCCGTATTCCTGCGCGGTGCCCGGCAAGAAACCCGGCACGTCCACGAAGGTGACGATCGGAATGTTGAAGGCATCCCAAAAACGGACGACCCGCGCGGCCTTGCGCGAAGCGTCAGAGTCGAGCACGCCCGCCAACACCATCGGCTGGTTGGCGACAAAGCCCACCGTCTTGCCCGCGATGCGGCCGAAACCGGTGACGATGTTCTTCGCGAACGTATCGGCGAGTTCGAAGAAGTCACCCTCGTCCACCACCTTCAGGATCAGTTCCTTGATGTCATAAGGCTGGTTCGGATTTTCCGGCACCAGCGTGTCGAGCGAGTCTTCCGTGCGCTCGATGTCATCGAAGCTCGGCCATTCCGGCGCGCCCGCGGTGTTGTTGCTGGGCAGGAAGTCCAGCAGCCGGCGCATCTGCAAGAGCGTCTCGACATCGTTGTCGAATGCGCCGTCGGCGATAGAGGAGCGCGTCGCGTGCACGCTCGCGCCGCCGAGTTCTTCCGCCGTCACCACTTCGTTGGTCACGGTCTTCACCACGTCCGGACCGGTGACGAACATATAGCTGGTGTTCTTCACCATGAAGATGAAGTCGGTCATCGCCGGCGAATAGACGTCGCCGCCCGCGCACGGGCCCATGATGACGCTGATCTGCGGGATCACACCCGAGGCCTGCACGTTGCGGCGGAACACATAGGAGTAACCGGCGAGCGCGGCGACGCCTTCCTGAATGCGCGCGCCGCCAGCGTCGTAAAGCCCGATGATCGGCGCGCGTGCCTTCAGCGCCATGTCCTGCAGCTTGGTGATCTTGAGCGCGTGGGTCTCGGACAGCGAGCCGCCAAACACCGTGAAGTCCTTCGCGAACACGAACGTCTTGCGGCCGTTCACCGTGCCCCAGCCGGTGACCACGCCATCGCCGGGGATCTTGGTCTTCTCCATGCCGAACTCGACCGAGCGATGCTCGACGAACATGTCGAATTCCTCGAACGAGCCTTTATCGAGCAACAGTTCGATGCGCTCGCGGGCGGTCAGCTTGCCGCGCGCATGCTGCGCCTCGATGCGCTTGTCGCCGCCGCCCTTCTTGGCTCCGGCCCGGCGTTCATCGAGTGCTTCGAGGATATGCTTCATGGAATTTCGCCCCAACTTCGGCGGCGGGCGCCGCCCTTCCAGTCTCTGGTGGGCAACTTTCTAGCACGCTGTTTGGGCAAGGGAAAATGCCCGGCAGGCGCCATTAGCCGGGGCCCGGCGGCATGATAAACTCCGCTTATCAAAGAGGATTCGGTCCATGAGCGAGACGACAGACACGGCGGCGGCCGGGGCCGCGACCGGCGGGGTGCGCGCCCTGCTGCGGCTGGAGGGCGCGGCGCTCGCCCTCGCCTGCACCGTTTTCTACAGCTATTTCGAGGGCTCGTGGGCGATGTTCGCCCTGCTGCTGCTGGCGCCCGACATGAGCTTTCTCGGCTATCTCGGCGGCCCGCGCGTGGGCGCCGCCACTTACAACGTCGCCCATGCCGCGATCCTGCCGATGCTGCTCGGCATTGTCGGCATGGCCATGCCCTCGGCGCTGGCGATGCACCTCGCCCTGATCTGGAGCGCGCATATCGGCCTCGACCGCGCCCTCGGCTACGGCCTGAAATACGACGCGGGCTTTGGCTTCACGCACCTGGGACGGATCGGAAAAGCGGCAGGATAAGCCAGACGCTCGGCCTCTCCGTGTGAAGGGAACGCTCCAGCCCCTCACATTGCGAGTTCGTCATGGCCGGGCTTGTCCCGGCCATCCCGATCAGCCGAACACCGAACCCAATGAATCGGGATCACCGGGACAAGCCCGGTGATGACAATCAACTGTGCTTGTCATCACGCCTTCGGCGGCCGGCTGGCGACAAAATAGCTCGACTTGTGCACCACCTTGCCGTCACGCAGGGTGATGACGTCCACCAGTTCCATCGTCACCGGCGTGCCGTCCGGCCTGGTGGCCGTCAGGATCGATTCCGAGACGAAATGATCGTCGCTGCCGTAGAGCGCGACCGGCTCGAATGTGATCCCGGGCAATCCGGAAATGTCCTTGCCGAACTGCTCCGCCACGGACTCCCTGCCCGTGTAGACCTTCGGGCTGCCATGGCGCTGATAGCTGGTGTCGTCGGCATGAAACGCCATGATCGCCGCAACGTCGTGCGCGTTCCAGGCGGCGTTGTAGCGTGTGGCAAGGTCCTTCCAGGCTGGCAGCGACATTTCGGTTTCTCTCCCTGCGTTTCTCGTTGAGCGGGAGAGTAGCCGTTTCCGGGCAGGAATCCACCGCGGCGTCAGATCGCGCCAATGTCCCCGAGGCAGCGCTGCGCGATCGACATGCGGCTGGCGCTGTGCTTCGGCTCGCGGACATCGAGGTTCAGCGCAAACACCGTCCGCGCGTTGCCCTTCTCGGCAAAGCCCACCAGCCAGCCGATGCTACTCCGGACCCCGCTGACCGACGCATTGCGATCGTCGATGCCGATCAGGCCGGTCTTGGCGCGGATCACGCTGTCGCCCACCTTCGTCACGGGGAGGATGTCGCGCGTCAGGTCCTGCGCGCGCTTCGACACCGGCAAGGCATTGCGGCGCAGACGTTCCAGAAACAGCACCTGCTGCATCGGACTGATACGCAGATCGCCCGTCAGCCAGAAGCGATCGATACCGCCGCCGATGTCGGCGTTGCCGTAACCGAACGCATCGAGATATGTCTTCATCCGCTCGGCGCCGATCCGCCGCGCGATCTCCTGATAGACCGGAACGGCGGAGACTGCGATGGCGCTTCGCAGCGTGTGATCGCAGTTCCACTCCTTGATCTCGCGCGTCACGCCATCCCACTTGAACACATCCTTGTCGGGATCGGCGACCACGCCGGTTTCCAGCGCGATGATGGAATTCGGAATCTTGAAGGTCGAGGCCGGCAGGATCGCCGCCTTGGTGCGGATGTCGTCGCTGACGATGAAGCGGTCGTCGCCGGTCCGTAGCGCGGCAAAAGTGCCCGCCGTCCCCTCCGCTGCGAAATAGCCCAGCAGATTTTCGCGCAACTCGCGCACCGGCGTCGATTCCGAGAAGGCCCGCGAAGGCACCAGAGTAGCGGCGGCGATAAACCCAAGGGAATGACGGCGATTGATCATCAGGGCGCACTCATCTTGTCCGGAGAGGGCCAAGTTGCACGCTGCATCATGGTGAAAGAATGACGTTGAAATCGTCAGCGCAGCCGTCCGCTGAGCCGCATGACAAAGATGAGGACTTCCGCAACGCCTTTATAAAGCTCCGCCGGAATCTCGTCGCCAAGTTCGACATTGGAGAGCGCGCCCGCGAGAACCTCATTCTCCTGAATCGGAATGTCGTTCTCTTTCGCGATCTCAATGATCTTCTCGCCAAGGGTACCCTTGCCCTTGGCGACGACGCGCGGCGCACCCTTCTTGTCGTAATGCAGCGCGACCGCGAGCGTATTCTTCGTCTCGGTGATCATAGCGCGCGATCCAGAAAATGCCCTGCAGGCGGCGGTGGCTCAGGCTTCGGCGGCGATCCCTCACCGATCACGATATCGCCGGGCTCAAGCGCGGCTTCGCGCAGCGCATGCGACAACTGCGGCGCATTGAGGCGCAGTTGTGCCGCCGTGGCGGGCCGCTCCGCCCACATCCGAACCGAAGTGCGCCCCTGGCTCAGCGAGACCAGCGCGTGAACAGGTCCATTCGGCTCCACGTTCAGCGAGAACCGCGCGCGCCAGATGCGCGGCAGCGCCTCGGCTTCGCTGTTGCCGCCGCCATCCCGCGAAATCTCGAACTGCGCCACGGCGGTGCCCTGCGGCATGGCAAACGGAATCTCGAAATTCCAGCGCGGCGCCATTGCATCCGCCCGCTGCATGTTCGTGTCCGCAGGCAGCGATGCAGCCTGCAGCAAGGTCTGCCGCGCCAGCGCGGCGTCCGTGTCCTCGATCAGCCGATGCGCGATGGTTGCCGGCGCGTCGTCAGGCGCGAAGGACGGCAACGCCATCGGTTGCGCCGAAGGTCCCGATCCGCGGAACGGCGGAGGTGGCACATTCGTATGTGCAACGGCGTCATCCTCAGCCCCCGCCACGATATGCGCCCGGCTGCCCTTGCCTTCAGCATCGAGCAGCGTCGCGACCGCATCGCGCACACCTTTCGGGAACGCCTGAAGGATTTCCTGCATCTCGGTCAGCCCTGCGCTGGCCAGTGCGGCGCGGCTCGCCGCTGTCGGCAGCGGCTCGTTCGGCGCGTAGATGTGGACCTTTTCGCCGCCAGCGTCGTCTGCGGCCTGCACCGAAGTCTGCGGCAACAGGACATCGCCCTCGATCTCCGGCGACAACGATGGCGCCACCGGGGGCGACACGACTGCCGGCTGCAACGAGGCTGCATCCGCAGACGGCGGCATGGTGCCGAGCCACGAGGCCACAGTCTGACGGAATACGATCAACGCCGCTTTGAGATCTGACGCGCCCGAGCCGCTGGCGAGATTCTGCTCGAGAAACAGGCCCGAATTCTGGAACGCCGTCTTCAGCGTGTCGCCGGTGAGTTTCTCGTTGAGCGGCGTTCGCTGTGCCAGCAATTGCGCGGCCGCCTGCTGCAACGTCTGCGGCAAAGCTGGCGAGGACGCCGCGACATTGAGATTGGCAAACAGCGGCGCGAGACTGCCCTGTTTGACTGCTGCGCTCTGCACCGCGGCCGAGACCGCGAGCGCTTCGAGATTGGTGAGGACGCGCCCGACCGCCGCGGCCTGCACCGGCGCGTCGGATTTCGGGATACTGACGCTATCGGCCGGCGCTCCGCCAGCCGCCACAGTCCCGGACGCAACGCCATTTTGCGACACGATCTGAAGCCGGACGCCTTGCGGCGTCTGCGACACTGCAAGCTGTAGCGCCTGACCGGATTGCAACGGCACTTCGGTCAGAACCTCAAGAGTCAGATTGGCGATGGCAATGCGGACGAGATTGGAGTCGAGTTGCTGCAGCACCTGCGCATTGATCACCGTCCCCGGCTGCAAGGCGACCGCCGCCACCGGCTGGGCGGCAACGACCGGAAAAACAGGATTGATGGTGACGGACATGCGAACAGCTTCCTTTGGGCGGGGAAGCTAGAGCAGCAGCGTAAACGTCTTGTTAACCGAAAGGAGTCAGGCGAATGCCCTCAGCACCCGTGCAGCGGCCTCGAAGTCTTTCTGCCGCTGCGCGCGGCGGGCCTGAACCTCTTCATCCGCCCCCCACTTCTCGGCATTCCAGTCCTCGTCCACATGCGCGGCGGCCCAGACCTTTGCCTCGTCCAGCACGCGATGCCGCAGCGCCAGCGCAAGCAGCGCCGATCCGGTAATCGTCGTGACCACATGCAGCGCGCCGGCCGGCCACGCCTGATCGGGCAGCGCCGCACGCGCCGCGGCCACCGCCGTTTCCGGCTGGCGGACATGCATCACGCCCTCGGCCAGAATGAAATGCGCGCCGAGATCGTCGGCGGCCCAGCGCAACACAGGGTCCCAATGCCGGGCCTGACGGGTAATCAGTTCCACCGGAAATCCGGCGCGATAGAACAGCAGATCGGTTTCGAGATATTTCGCGGCATCGTCGGCCACGGCCTGAACGTTTCCGGCCACGCCGTCGATGATACTGTTCGCGAGGCGTGTGAGCGGCATCGCCATCGGATCGATCATTTCCGGCTGCGCGTTCCACTCACCCGCCATCGCCTCCGCAAGTCCGCGCGTCGGCGCGACCAGTGCATTCTGGCCGGGCGTGCGGACCGTCTTGCCGTCGAGCGTGACCGCAAAACCTTCCGGCGTCTCAGTCACACCCGCGCCGGTATAGAAACGCTTGCGCAGCGGCGTTCGTGACGATTTGCGCGACGCCTCGCGTGGATCGACCGGATCGAGCGGCGCAGCCTTGCCGGTAACTTCATCGAACAGTTCACGCATGCGAATTGAGCCTTTGATTTATTTGGGCATGCCCCTTTGTTTATTGGCATACCCTTATCCGAAAACCGGCGCCCACTTTCGGGGCACGCCCTACTGATTGGCACACTGGCGCGAATAGGCCGCGCGCTGATTGGGATTCATGCCCCACGCCGCACCATCATCGAGACAGCGCGCAATGCGGTCGCTGAAGGACGGACGGCGATCACGCCTGAGTACCGGCTTGGGCGGTGTGTCCTGCGTCACGTATCCCGGCTTGTTGTTCTGCAGCGCGAAGGGCGGCGGCGAATTCATCTGCGGAACGTGCGGCACCTCGATGCGCGGCGGCGGAGGCGCAGGCGGCGCTGTCGGAAACGGGATCACCGGCTGGTTGTTGATGCCGCCCGGCGGATAGATCTGCGCATGGGCACCACCGGCCAGAGCCGCCGACAATGCGAGAGCGATTGCAAAGGTTGTCCTGGACATCACATGCATATCGTTACCCTGCGCACCGGCGGCAAGAGGATCGCCTTCGCGCGATCACTCTTCCGGCGCGTTCTCGATGGGGTCGAAACGGTCCGCTTCCAGCCCGAGCAGGTTCCATGACTGCAGCATGTGCGGCGGCAGCGGGGCGGTGACGTCGATCACGCCGCCGCGCGGATGCGGGATCACGATGCGGCGGGCCAGAAGATGCAGCCGGTTCTGCAGGCCGCCGGGGAACTGCCAGTTTTCCTTGTTGAAGTATTTCGGATCGCCCACGATGGCATGATCGATATGCGCCATATGCGCGCGCAACTGATGGGTACGTCCGGTGACCGGCTTCAGTGATACCCAGGCCAGCTTCTGCGCGGAGGCTTCCACCACCGCGTAATATGTCACCGCATGCGCCGCACCCTCGTCGCCGTGCGCAGCGACGCGCATGATCGAATCCTCCTCGCTCTCTTCTTTCGCCAGATAGGTGGAAATGCGCCCTTGCTTCGGCTTCGGCACGCCTGCTACCAGCGCCCAGTAGATCTTGCGCGCGGAACGATGGCGGAACGAACCTGTGAGAGCCGACGCGGCAAAGCGCGTCTTGGCGATCAGTAGACAGCCGGACGTTTCGCGGTCCAGCCGATGGACAAGACGCGGCTTCTGCCCCTTGGCGTCGCGCATCACTTCGAGCATCTGATCGACATGCTTGGTCATGCCCGAACCGCCCTGCACGGCGAGACCGGCGGGCTTGTTCAGCACCATCACGTCCGCATCTTCGAACAGGATCATCTTGCGCAGGTCTTCGAGCGTGCGCGTCGCAGCTTCCGACAATTCGCCGCCGCCCTTCGGCGCATCGAGCTTCAGCGGCGGAATGCGCACGCTCTGGCCCTCCTCGAGCCGATCCTTGCTGTCCGCGCGTTTGCCGTTGATGCGCAGCTCGCCTTTGCGGACGATACGCTGAATGTGGGAGAACGACAGGCCCGGAAAGCGATGCTCGAGGAAGCGATCCACGCGCATGTTGTTCTCGTCGGCGGTGACGACGACAGTCTGAACCTTGGTCGGCAACGGCGGTGGCGCGGCCTTCTCTTCGCGCACCGGTTCTGGGCGCAGCTCACGTGCTGGCGGACGCGACGCAAACTTTCCGGCGGATGCGGGGCCGCGCTTCTCCGACGTTCGCGGTCCGAACGACGGCTTGCCGGAAGCCGGCTTGCCCTTGCCCGATGCGTGCTTGTCGGTGCCGCGCTTGTCCTCGCGCACGGACTTCTTTTCCAGTGGTTTTCTGAAACGGCGGCTCATGATGATCTGTCTTTTCTCAGCTTGGCCCAGTAATCGAGCCGCTTGCGAATCTCGCGCTCAAAGCCACGGTCCGGTGGATTGTAGAACGTCTGGCGGCCGAGCGCTTCGGGGAAATAGTCCTGCCCGGAAAAAGCTTCCGGCGTGTCGTGGTCGTACTGATAGCCCGCGCCGTAGCCTTCGGACTGCATCAGCTTGGTCGGCGAATTGAGAATGTGCTTGGGCGGCAGCAGCGAGCCGCCCTCCTTCGCCAGACGCTTGGCCGCGCCGAACGCCTTGTACGCGGCATTCGATTTCGGCGCGGTGGCGACATAGATCACCGCCTGCGCGATGGCGAGTTCGCCTTCCGGGCTGCCGAGGAAATCGTAAGCGTCCTTGGCCGCGTTGGCGATCACCAGCGCCTGCGGATCGGCCATGCCGATGTCCTCTACCGCCATCCGCACCACGCGACGCGCCAGAAACAGCGGGTCCTCGCCCGCATCAAGCATCCGCGCAAAGTAATACAGCGCGGCATCCGGATCGGAGCCTCGCACGGACTTATGCAGCGCCGAGATCAGATTGTAATGGCCGTCGGCGGACTTGTCATAGATCGGCGCACGCCTTTGCAGGATCTCCTGCAACTGCGCGGCATTGAAAATCTCGTCCTTGCGCGCGGCGCGCCAGACCTCCTCCGCCAGCGTCAGCGCGGCGCGTCCATCTCCATCGGCCATCCGCACCAGCACGGCGCGGGCCTCGGCATCGAGCGGCAGTTTGCGGCCCTCGACCTCTTCCGCACGGGCGTAAAGTTTTTCGACCGCCGCCGGATCGAGCGACTGAAACACCAGCACGCGCGCACGCGACAGAAGCGCCGCGTTGAGTTCGAACGATGGATTTTCCGTGGTCGCCCCGACCAGCACCACCGTGCCGTCTTCCATCACCGGCAGGAAGGAATCCTGCTGCGCGCGGTTGAAGCGGTGCACCTCGTCCACGAACAACAGCGTGCCCTTGCCCATTTCGCGGCGGGCGCGCGCGGCGTCGAACACCTTCTTCAAGTCAGCGACGCCGGAGAACACCGCGGAAATCTGCTCAAATTCAAGCTCTGTCGCATCGGCCAGCAGCCGCGCGACCGTGGTCTTGCCGGTGCCGGGCGGTCCCCAGAAAATCAGAGAACCTAGCGTACGCGTTTCCAGCATGCGCGTCAGCGCGCCGTCCGGACCGAGAATGTGATCCTGCCCGACCACATCGCCGAGCGAGCGCGGACGCAGTTTCTCCGGCAACGGACGCGGCGCATCCTGCTCCAGCCCTGCGGCGGCGAAGAGATTGGCCGAAGGCTGCGGTCGTTTCGGACTCATCCCCCGAGCACGACGTTCAATTGCTGGCCACCGCGGATCACCGAAATGCGCCATAGACGCGCGCCTTCGCGCGCGAGCTTTTCGAGTTCAGCGGTCTTGCCGATCTTCACGCCATTCACGGCAACGATCACGTCGCCCTTCTTGAAGCCGACATTCGCCGCCACCGCATCGTCAGACAGATCGGTCACGACAATGCCTTCGATGCTGGTGTCGAGTTTCAATTCATCGGCCAGCGCCGGAGAAATGTTAGCGACCTTGGCGCCCTGGAACGGCGAGCGCGCCTTGATGACGATTTCGTCGCGTCCGGTGTCCGGCGCGGTCTCAAGTGCGATGGTGAGCTTGACCGGCTTGCCGCCGCGGATCACGTCCACCTGAGCGGAGCCGCCGAGCGGACGGGTGGCAAAGCGATAGTCGAATGCGTTCGGATCGTCGATCACCTGCCCGTCGATCGCCACGATCAGATCGGACAGCTTGAGGCCTGCCTTCGCAGCGGGACTGCCGTTCGTCACATTCGCCACCAGCGCGCCGGTGGGGCGCTTGAGGCCGAGCGTCTCGGCGATCTCGGGCGTCACCCCCTGCAGCCGCGCACCGAGCCATGGACGCTTCACCGCGTTGCCGCCGCTCTTGGCGGAGGCGACCACGACGCGCACCATGTTGGCAGGAATGGCGAAGCCAATGCCCTGCGAACCTCCGGAGCGGGAGAAGATCGCGGTGTTAACGCCGACCAGCTTGCCGGTCATGTCCACCAGCGCACCGCCCGAGTTGCCGGGATTGATCGCGGCATCGGTCTGGATGAAGAACTGATAGTCGGTGATGCCGACCTGGGTGCGCGCCAGCGCCGAAATGATACCGTGGGTCACGGTCTGGCCGACGCCGAACGGATTGCCGATGGCAAGCACGACGTCGCCGACCTGCGCGTCGTCGGAGTTGGAGAATTCGAGCGTCGGAAACTTTTCCTTCGCATCCTTCAGGCGCAGTACCGCGAGGTCGGTGCGGCTGTCCTTCAGCACGATCTCGGCCTCGAATTCGCGCTTGTCGGACAGCGAGACCTTCACCTGATCCGCGCCCTCGATGACATGGTTATTCGTCACGACGAGACCCGACGCATCGACCATCACGCCGGAGCCGAGCGAGCGCTGCATCTGCTCCTGCGGACCACCTGGCACGCCGAAGAAGCGGCGGAATAGCGGGTCATCCAGCAGCGGATTGCGGTTCTGTACGATCTTGGCGGCATAGACGTTCACAACAGCCGGCTGCACGCGCTGAACGATCGGGGCATAGGACAGTTTCACCTGGGCCGGCGAGGACGGGACTACGCGGTCCTGTGCCAGCGCAGGCGCGGCAACAAAGGAGCAGACAAGAAGGGCGGAGAGCGCACGAGTAACGGTCATGAAAACAATCCTGAGTCTGAAGCCTAAGATTAAAGTCGTGCCAATATGGCGAAAGATGTGACGGTCACGCCGGATGCGACGAACGCGGCGCGGCGCTTTGCGGTCCAGCCTTCGCCGCCTCGGTCTTGTTCCGGGCTGACGCGGCGAGCCGGGCGCGATTGTCGTCTCCCCAGGCCTTGAGCGCATCGATCACCGGCCGCAGCCGCTGTCCCGTCTCGGACAATTCGTAATCCACCCGCGGCGGGACTTCGGCATACACCTTGCGGATGATGAGGTCATCCTCCTCCAGCGCACGAAGCTGCTTGGTCAGCATCCGCTGCGTCACGTTCGGGAGCCGCTTGCGCAGTTCGCCGAAGCGCAGCCGCCCTTCCTGAAGGTGGTAGAGGATGACGCCCTTCCATTTGCCGTCAATCAGATCGAGGGTCACCTCGACGGAGCAGCCGGGCGCACAGCCGAAGTTCTGCCGTTTCATAAGACAAATTCCATTAGTATCCGAACGGTGACTATATCCCCAAAATGACAGTACTTGCAAATATGCAGCGACCGGGACACCTAGGAACGGACGACCGGAACGGTCGCTGATGGAGCAAGACATGAAAGCCGTGGGTTACAGGAAGTCGCTGCCGATCGACGCAGCGGAATCGCTGATCGACTTTGAGACCGCCAAGCCGGAACCGCTGGGACGCGATATTCGCGTCGCGGTGAAAGCCATCTCCGCCAATCCGGTGGACTACAAGGTGCGCAAGCGTGCCGAGCCGCCGGAAGGCGAACTCAAGATTCTCGGCTTCGACGCGGCGGGCGTGGTCGATGCCGTCGGGCCGGATGTCTCGCTGTTCAAGCCGGGCGATGAAGTCTGGTATGCGGGTTCGATCCAGCGTCAGGGCACCAACTCGGAATTCCATCTCGTCGACGAGCGCATCGTCGGCCACAAGCCCAAGACGCTCTCGTTTGCGCAGGCTGCCGCCCTCCCCCTCACCTCCATCACCGCATGGGAATTGCTGTTCGACCGCCTCGGCGTCGCACCCGGCAAGAGCGTCGATCCGCGCACGCTGCTAATCGTCGGCGGCGCCGGCGGCGTCGGCTCGATCCTGATCCAGCTTGCGCGCCGTCTCACCGGCCTCACCGTGGTTGCTACCGCCTCGCGCCCCGAATCGACCAAATGGTGCCTCGAACTCGGCGCGCATCACGTCATCGATCACTCCAAACCGATGAAAGAGCAGATCGCGGCGCTCAAGGTGCCGCCGGTGGCACTGATCGCCGTGCTCACCAACACCGATCAGCACTTCGCGGCGCTGGCGGACATCATCGCCCCGCAGGGCAAGCTCGGGCTGATCGACGATCCCGCCTCGCTCAACGTTAACCTGCTCAAGGGCAAGGCCGCCTCGCTGCACTGGGAATCGATGTTCACACGTTCGTCGTTCCAGACCCCCGACATGATCGCGCAGCACAACCTGCTCGATGACGTCGCCAGCCTGATCGACAACGGCGTGCTGCGCACCACGCTCGACAAGGTGCTCGGCACAATCAACGCCGCGAATCTCAAGCAGGCTCATGCGCTGCTCGAAGGCGGCCGCTCGACCGGCAAGCTGGTGCTGGAAGGCTGGTAGCCGGTTTGTTGCCGGCAAAGGAAAAAGCCTCCGGCGGGGCATCGCCGGAGGCTTGGAGATTTTATGAAAAACCTGTCGCGTTCACTGACGCGGTAAGCAACGGCATCAATGCCGCCTTATGCTCAAACATGCTGACATTATCTTACTTAGTCAACTAATCGTCGCCAATCGCATTTCACGATTGCGTGCTGCGCTGACCGGAGACAAGAACCCCGGCAGTTTTGCTGCCGGGGTTCGCATTGATTAAGTTTCAACCATCAGGCTTTCGCTATTACCAAGTGCGGCGAACGCGAAGCTGACCGGAGAACATTCCCTGGTCCTTGAACTGATAGTTCCCAGCAGGCTTGTAGGTACCGGCATCTTTCGCTGCGGCAACGACGCCACCGGTGCTGTACGTATCCAGGGTGGTGTAGAGCAGTTCGCCGGAGAACGTCAGACCCTTGACCGGGGTCCAGGCGGTACGGGTACCGATCTGCCAGATGTTGAAATCCGGATCGTAGGTGCTGCCAGCCAAAAGGAAGCCAGCCGGCAGGGAGCCACGAAGGATCGCAGAAGCGTTGTCGTTGTAGTCGACGTGAACGTACGCACCGAACAAGCTGCTCTGCCATTCCCGCGACCAGTTGTGCTCGTAACCACCCTGAACGGCCCAGACCTTGGTCTTCTCGATCGAACCGCCCGGAGAGTAGACGCCGTCAAGCAGGATGCCGTTAGCGAAGCTCTGGTAATAGCCAGCATCCGCACCACCGCCGAACGCGCTGAAGCTGTTGCCAGTGGTGCCGCCGATCACGTATTTCGGTGCGCCGTCAGAGTAGATCGCGCTGATCGACAGCTTGTCGCCCGCGCCCGTCGGGAGATTCTTCAACTGAAGACCGCCCTGAACGGCGAAGCCCCAGGTGTCGCTCGGATGACCGGTCGTCTCGTCGGCGCCGTAGTATGCGCCACGGACGTTGTGAAGGCCGCCGGAGAGCTGCGCAGTGAAGGCTGCCTGATCGACACGAATGTTGCCCACAATGTCTGGCGACCCGTTACCGGCCGACGAGTTAGTCGTCAGACTGCTCGAGAAGAAATTGGGTGCAGTGAACGCACCAACGCCCGTGCCGTTGAAGATCGGGGCGCGGTTGATGACGCGGTTGTCTTCAACGCCGATCTGAGCCGAGATGCCATTGCCGAACTGCCACGTATAGGCAATCTGGGTGATACCGGTCGAGTCGTCGTAGCCGCCGAGCAGGTTGGAGGTGTTCAGGCCGACCGGGCTGCCGCCCCAGGGGGTCTGAAAGCCCGAGATCGCCTTACCGATGGTGAAGCCGGCGAACTGAATGAAGCCGAAGTCCATGGTCAGGACACCGGACGACGGGCCATCGCCGGAGGTGTGCTGGAAGTTGCTCGACCAGAAGGTGCGGACAACGCCATACTCGCTCGCGGTGCGCGTATCGATGTTGAAGTTCACGCGCGAACGGGTCACGAACTCGTCCGAGCTGCGGTTGTTCTGACCGGCGGTGCTGCTCCACGACGGCTGGCCGTGCGCGGTGCCGTTGATCGTCGCGTCGAACTGCGCGTATCCACCCAGCTTGATGCAGGTGTCAGTGCCCGGGATGTAATAGAAACCAGCTCCGTACAGGGAGCAGATTTTCACGTACTGGACCGCTTTCGCCTTCACCGGAAGATCAGCCGCCTGCGCTCCAGCGGACGCTGCGATCACGGCAGCCGATCCGAGGATAAGGCTCTTAATCTTGCTCATAAAACCTCCAAAGTGTTCAATTGAGGAAAGGTCTCGCCCTGCGGCACAAGCCGCTTCCAAGTCTCAGCCCTTAACCCCCGCTCACCATCCGTTAGCAGCCTCCTGCCGCTGCCGGATGGGACCCCCGATCTCTTCAGGTGTCGGAACGACAATGCCTTTACTGCTCGGGCGAATTCAATGACTGATATAGTCATATATTTATTTGATTAACTCATGTGTTTTTTCTGCCACGCGTATCTTTGCCGCATACGGCAGTTGTAATACTGTCATATTTGACCTAGCGTTCCCTTCCCTTCACGGTTTTCAAAATGAAGATGGCCGCCAAGACCGCCACGAAGAAAAAATCTTCTATTCGTCGCAAATCGAGCGGGCGCGAAGTGACCCCGCTCGGGCCGGATAACGCCCTGGTCCGGCAATTCATTTGGGATGTGATTTCGATCAACACGCATCTTGAGGAAATTCGCGCGATCTGGGCGCGGGTCCTCGACATCACCTGCCCTCAGTGGCTGATCTTGATGGCTGTCAACGACCTCGATCAGGGCAAGGGAATTTCGGTCCGTGACGTGTCCACAAAACTTCACGTCGATCCGTCGTTTGTGACCACTCAAACGAAGCATCTGGAAAAGAATGGCTTCATGCGCCGCGTGCCATCGAAAGAGGATGCGCGGGTCGTGCTGATGTCGCTGACCGACAAGGCCTATAAGCAACTGGCGAACCTGTATTCACGTCAGGTTGTTGCCGATAATCTGGTGTTTTCGGATTTTACCGACCGGACGTTTCATGACCTGAACGTCAAACTTTCGACGATCAAGGATCGCCTTGCCAGCGCAGCGCTGACCATCGCCGCAGAGAGCTGACAGCGGCAGGCCGCGGCTTGCCGAGCCGCGCGAAGCTCGCACCGCAAAGCGGCGCAACAAGCGCCAGTTTGCGGTGCAAATTTTGAGCGAATACCAGGCCTTGTCACGCAATCGTCTGAATGATTCCACCCTCGGCCCGTAGCGCGGCGCCGTTGGTTACGGCCGCCTCACGCGAGGAGACATACACCACCATGTTGGCGATCTCATCGACGGTGGCAAACCGCTGGATTAGCGAGGTGCCGCGATGCTGCTTGACGAATTGCGAGGCAGCCTCTTCCACCGATTGGCCGTTCTGTTTCGCCAGGTCCTTCACGAAAACCTCGACACCTTCCGACATGGTCGGTCCCGGCAGCACCGAATTAACCGTCACGCCCGTGCCCTTGGTCAATTCGGCGAGGCCGCGCGAAACCGCAAGTTGCGCCGTCTTGGACATGCCGTAGTGAATCATTTCGCTCGGAATGTTCAGCGCGGATTCCGAAGATATGAAAACGATCCGGCCCCAGTTGCGCTTGAGCATCCCGGACATATAGGCGCGCGACAGCCGCACGCCCGACATCACATTGACCTCGAAGAACCGCATCCAGTCCGCATCGGGAATGTCGAAGAACGCCTTCGGCTCGAAGATGCCGGCATTGTTGATGAGAATGTCGGCGCTGGAGACGGTCGCGACCAGCTTCGCGCAGCCATCCGCAGTCGAGACGTCCGCGCCGACGCCGCGCGCGCTGGCGCCCGGTACGGCTTTGATGATCGCCGCGGCCGCAGCATCCGCCTTTTCCTGACCGCGACCGTTGACCACGACACTGGCGCCTGCACTCGCGAGGCCTTTAGCGATGGCGAAACCGATACCGCCGGTCGAGCCTGTGACGACGGCAGTTGTTCCTGAAAGATCGATTTTCATGGTGATGCTCCTTGTTTCGTTCACATAGGAGGGCCTGCACAGGCGAGCCAGAGGACCAATCATGTCCTTCACGGTATCGTGGCCTCTCCAGGCACAATCGCCAATAAAAAAGCGGCGCTGAAGGCGCCGCTTTTGAATAACTCAGATCTGAAAGACGCTTATTCGGCGTCCGAGGCCTTCTCCTGCACCGGGCCCGAATCCAGGCCCTTGGCATCGACGTCACGGTCAACGAACTCGATCACGGCCATCGGCGCATTGTCGCCGTAGCGGAAGCCGGCCTTGATGATGCGGGTGTAGCCGCCCTGGCGGTCCTTGTAGCGCGGTGCCAGAACGTCGAACAGCTTCTTGACCTGATCGCGATCGCGCATCTCGCTGATGGCCTGACGGCGCTTGTCGAGGCCGCCCTTCTTGCCCAGCGTCACGAGCTTTTCGACGATCGGGCGCAGTTCCTTGGCCTTCGGCAGCGTGGTGACGATCTGCTCGTGCTTGATCAGCGCGGCCGACATGTTGGCGAACATCGCCTTGCGATGCTCAGCGGTGCGGTTGAGTTTGCGGAGGGTCTTGCCGTGGTTCATGTCTCTATCCTCAATTCTGTCGCGACCGCGTGTCGGACATGCTGCTCAGGTGGGCTTCCTGCGTTCGCCCGGTGATAACGAAGATGAGAGCCGGTGTTGCCGGCTCTCGCGAAGTTCGGATCAGTAGTGATCCTCGAAGCGCTTGGCCAGCTCGTCGATGTTCTCCGGCGGCCAACCGGGCACTTCCATGCCGAGGTGCAGACCCATCTGGGCGAGCACTTCCTTGATCTCGTTCAGCGACTTGCGGCCGAAGTTCGGGGTGCGAAGCATTTCCGCTTCCGACTTCTGCACGAGGTCGCCAATGTAGACGATGTTGTCGTTCTTCAGGCAGTTTGCCGAACGAACCGACAGTTCAAGCTCGTCCACCTTCTTGAGGAACGCAGGGTTGAAGGCGAGATCCGGAATGATCTCGGCGGCAACCTCCTTGCGGGGCTCCTCGAAGTTCACGAACACGTTGAGCTGATCCTGCAGGATACGCGCCGAGTAAGCGAGCGCGTCGTCCGGCGAGATCGCGCCGTTGGTTTCGATGGTCAGGGTCAGCTTGTCGTAGTCGAGGATCTGGCCTTCGCGGGTGTTCTCGACCTTGTAGGACACCTTGCGAACCGGCGAGAACAGGCTGTCCACCGGGATCAGGCCGATCGGCGCGTCTTCCGGACGGTTGCGCTCGGCGGCGACGTAGCCCTTGCCGGAGTTCACGGTGAACTCCATGCGGATTTCAGCGCCCTCGTCCAGGGTGCAGATCTGAAGCTCGGGGTTCAACACGACGACATCGCCGACGGTCTGAATGTCACCGGCGGTGACGACGCCCGGACCCGACTTCTTCACGACCATGCGCTTCGGGCCTTCGCCCTGCATCTTGATCGAGATGTCCTTGATGTTGAGCACGATGTCGGTGACGTCTTCACGCACACCGGCGATCGAGGAGAACTCGTGCAGCACGCCGTCGATGTGAACCGACTGCACGGCCGCGCCCTGCAGCGAGGACAGCAGCACGCGGCGCAGCGCGTTGCCGAGGGTCTGGCCGAAGCCACGCTCGAGCGGCTCGGCAACGACGGTTGCGAAACGGGTCGGATCCGAACCAGGCGTCACGTTGAGCTTGTTCGGACGAATGAGTTCTTGCCAATTTTTCTGAATTGTCACTTGTTCACCCATGCCACTCGTAGACTTGGCGTTGGAGTTTCGGGCGGCGCGGACCAGCGCCGCGTCATCGCATCGTAAAAAACGACGCGGGCAAAATGCCCGCGGCAGTCAAACAATCAGACGCGGCGGCGCTTGCGCGGACGGCAGCCGTTGTGCGGGATCGTGGTCACGTCACGGATCGAGGTGACAGTGAAGCCCGCGGCCTGCAGCGCACGGAGCGCCGACTCACGGCCCGAGCCGGGACCGGCAACTTCGACTTCGAGCGTGCGCATGCCGTGTTCCTGCGCCTTCTTCGACACGTCTTCAGCGGCAACCTGTGCTGCATAAGGGGTCGACTTGCGCGAGCCCTTGAAGCCCATCGTACCAGCCGAGGACCAGGCAATGGTGTTGCCCTGCGCGTCGGTGATGGTGATGGTCGTGTTGTTGAACGACGAGTTCACGTGCGCGATGCCAGAGGCGATGTTCTTGCGTTCACGACGGCGGACGCGGGTAGCTTCTTTAGCCATTAGTCATTTCCTTCGAGCGCGTCCGTCATGCCAGACGCTGGGGAATAAGGTGATCATCCGGCCCAAGAAAACTCGGAGCGAGCCGGATCGGTCGGGTGGAAAAAACGAATTACTTCTTCTTGCCGGCGATGGCCTTTGCCGGACCCTTGCGGGTGCGCGCATTGGTGTGGGTCCGCTGACCGCGCACCGGAAGGCCACGACGGTGACGCAGGCCGCGATAGCAGCCGAGGTCCATCAGGCGCTTGATGTTCATGCCGACTTCGCGGCGCAGGTCGCCCTCGACGAGATAGTCGCGGTCGATCATTTCGCGGATCTGCAGCACTTCCGCGTCGGTGAGCTGCGAGACGCGGCGCTCGGCCGGAATCTTGAGCTGCTCGACAATGGTGGCGGCATTCTTCTGGCCGATACCATGAATGTACTGAAGCGCGATCAGAACGCGCTTGTTGGTCGGGATGTTGACGCCTGCAATACGGGCCACGGTCTTCGCTCCTGTCGCCATCCCTCTTGGATAGCTTGTCTTGTTAGGTCTCTGGCGTCGGGCGAGTGTTCACAAACGCAAACACGACGCCCTCCCCATGTTTCTTTCGGGGCCCGGCATCGTTTGAACAATCCGACTGGATGCGGGCTTATTAATGTATTTACCTGCGTTTCGTCAACCGCTTGGCGGCTTTGACCCGCTTTTTCGCGGCCTTTTTGGCCACTTTCCGGCCCTTGCTGACAGACTTGCCCTTTTTGGGGGCCGCCGCCCGGCTTTTGGCCTTCGCAGCGAGCTTTTTTCGGCCTTTTGCGACCGCTTTAACGGTCTTTTTGGCCGATTTCGCAGCCTTTTTGGCCTTCTTGGCGACTTTCTTCGCGGTTGCCTTGGCTGCTTTCCTGGCGGTTTTCTTGGCCGCCTTCGCTGCCTTGGCCGGGGCCTTCTTGGCCTTCGCGGAGGTTTTCCTAACCGAAGCCCGCTTGGCTGACGCCTTGGCGTCCTTTTTAGCTTCCTTGGCCGAATCGGCCTCGGCAAGCGCCGCCAGCACCTTGTTGATCGCCTCGGTCACCTCCTCGATGGACATCATGCCATCGATGGTGATCAGCTTGCGCTTGTCCGAGTAGTAGTGAACCAGCGGCTCGGTCTGGGCGCGATAGCTGGCCAGACGATTCGACAGCACCTCCGGCGTATCGTCGGCGCGAACCGCCTCGCCGCGCTCGCGCATCTGCGCGACCCGCGTTTCGACGCGCTCGAGCAGCGCGCTCTCGTTGACCCGCAGCTCAATCACCGCGTCCAGCTTGAGGCGCTTCTGCTTCAGGAGATCGTCCAGCGCCTCGGCTTGCGGCACGGTGCGCGGGAAGCCATCGAGAATGAAACCGTTTGTCGCGTCGGGCTCTTCGATGCGGTCGGCGATGATTCCCACCACCACCTCATCAGGCACCAGCGCGCCGCTGGCCATGATGTCCTTCGCCTTGAGGCCGATCGGCGTTTCGGCTGCGACGGCGGCACGCAGCATATCGCCCGTGGAGAGCTGAACGATGCCGTGCTTTTGAACCAGTCGCTGCGCCTGCGTTCCCTTGCCCGCCCCCGGCGGCCCGAGAAGAATCAACCTCATTTACGGCGGCCCCTCAATTTCGACTTCCTGATCAGCCCTTCGTACTGATGCGCGAGCAGATAGCCCTGCACCTGGGCGACCGTATCCATCGTCACACTGACGACGATCAGCAGCGACGTGCCGCCAAGATAAAACGGCACAGACGCGTATGAAATCAGAATCTCGGGAATGAGACAGACAACCGCGAGATAGATCGCACCCAGCACCGTGATGCGCGAGAGCACATAGTCGATGTATTCGGCGGTGCGCTCACCCGGACGAATGCCGGGAATGAAGCCGCCATGCTTCTTGAGATTGTCCGCGGTCTCGGTCGGGTTGAACACGATCGCCGTGTAGAAGAACGTGAAGAACACAATCAGCAAGAGATACAGGAACAGGAACAGCGGACGGCCGTGGCCGAGCTGCGTGGTCAGCCACTGAAACCACTCCGGCCCCTTGCCGGCATTGAAGCTCGCGATCGTGGTCGGCAGCAGCAGCAGCGACGACGCGAAGATCGGCGGAATGACGCCGGAGGTGTTGAGCTTGAGCGGCAGATGCGAGGACTGGCCCTCGAACATCTTGTTGCCGACCTGACGCTTCGGATACTGGATCAGCAGGCGGCGCTGCGCGCGCTCGACGAACACGATCAGCATGATGACCGCGACGGCCATGATGATGATCGCCAGAATCAGGAAGGTCGACAGCGCGCCCTGGCGGCCGAGTTCGAGCGTGCCCGCGATGGCCGACGGCAATTCCGCGACAATGCCCGACATGATGATGAGCGAGATGCCGTTGCCGATGCCGCGCGAGGTGATCTGCTCGCCGAGCCACATCAGGAACATGGTGCCGCCGGTCAGCGTGATGACCGTGGAGATTCGGAAGAACATGCCGGGATCGGAGACGACGTTGCCCGCGCCTTCAAGGCCGACGGAAATGCCGTAAGCCTGAAACACCGCCAGCACCACGGTCAGATACCGCGTGTACTGATTGATGATCTTGCGGCCCGATTCGCCCTCCTTCTTGAGAGCTTCGAGTTGCGGCGACACCGAGGTCAGAAGCTGAAGGATAATCGATGCCGAGATGTACGGCATGATGTTCAGCGCGAAGATCGCCATGCGGTGGATGCCGCCGCCGGCGAACATGTTGAACATGCCGAGGATGCCGCCGGCCTGCGACTTGAACACCTGATCCCAGATGTTGGGATCGATGCCGGGCAACGGAATGTAGGTGCCAAGCCGATAAACAAGCAGCGCACCCAGTGTGAACCAGATGCGCTTCTTGAGCTCGTCAGCTTTTGCAAATGCCGAGAAGTTGAGGTTTGCCGCAAGTTGTTCCGCTGCAGAGGCCATTTTCGATCCCGGTTCCTTCAACGCGTCAGGCCGGGCTTGCTCCCGGCCTCCCCGCCTATCTTTGAGACTTCAAAGAAGTAAAGGCGTAGGTGCCCGGCGCAAGGCCGGGCGTGACGGAATTTTACGAGGCCTTCCTGTTCGGCTTCTTGGCAGCCGCCTTCTGTGCGGCAGCATCCTTGGCGGGCGCCAGGATCTTCACCGTACCGCCGGCCTTCTCGACCGCCTCGATCGCCGACTTGGTCGCGCCATGGACTTCGACGTTGATCTTGGCCTTGAGTTCGCCGCGGCCGAGCAGACGCACGCCGTCCTTCGAACGGCGCAGCAGTCCCGACTTCACCAGCGCTTCGGCGTTGACGGTCGCCTTGGCGTCGAGCTTCTTGGCATCGATGGCTTCCTGAAGGCGGTCAAGGTTCACTTCCGTCAGGTCGAGGCGGAAGATGTTGTTGAAGCCGCGCTTCGGCAGACGGCGATGCAATGGCATCTGGCCGCCTTCGAAACCCTTGATGCGCACGCCCGAACGCGCGGTCTGGCCCTTGCCACCGCGGCCGCTCTGCTTGCCCTTGCCGGAGCCAATGCCGCGGCCGACCCGAATGCGCTTCTTGCGCGAGCCGGCGTTGTCGGCGATTTCATTGAGCTTCATCGCTTGTTTCCTTACTTCTCGTCGACGATGCGGACGAGGTGCTGAACCTTGGCGATCATGCCGCGAACCGCAGGCGAATCCTGCAGCTCGGAAACACGGCCGATCTTGTTGAGGCGCAGACCGATCAGAGTCTCGCGCTGCGAGCTGTGGCGGCGGATCGCGCTGCCGGTCTGCTCGACCTTGATGGTCTTTGTCGTGGCCTTGGCCATTGTTCTAACTCCAAAAAGGCGCGTGAATTATTCCGCGACCGCTTCCGCATCGCCGCCGATACGGCGCGCCTGCAGCGTGGACACCTTGATGTTGCGGCGGTTTACAACCGACCGCGGCGAATCCTGGTGCTTCAGGGCATCGAACGTTGCCCGGATCATGTTGTAGGGGTTCGACGAGCCGATCGACTTCGCCACCACGTCCTGGATGCCGAGCGTCTCGAACACGGCGCGCATCGGGCCGCCCGCGATGATGCCGGTACCGGCCGGTGCAGCGCGCAGGTAGACGCGGCCGGCGCCATGACGGCCGGCGATGTCGTGATGCAGCGTACGGCCGTCGCGCAGAGCAACGCGGGTCAGGTTGCGCTTCGCCGACTCGGTCGCCTTGCGGATCGCTTCCGGAACTTCGCGCGCCTTGCCATGGCCGAAACCGACCCGGCCCTTCTGGTCGCCGATGACGACGAGCGCAGCGAAGCCGAAGCGCTTGCCGCCCTTCACCACCTTGGCGACGCGATTGATGTGGACGAGCTTGTCCACGAACTCGCTGTCGCGCTCTTCCCGATCCCGACCGCCCCGTTCGCGGTTACCGCGTTCGCGTTCAGCTGCCATTGTTCTGTCCAATCCTTGAGAGGCCGCAGCCTCTATCCCTTGAATCTAAAATTAGAAGCTCAGCCCGCTCTCGCGCGCGGCATCCGCCAGCGCCTTGACGCGGCCGTGGTAGAGATAGCCGCCACGGTCGAAAATCACTTCCTTGACGCCGTTCTTCACAGCGCGCTCCGCCAGCAGCTTGCCGACGGCCTTCGCCGCGTCGATGTTCGCACCGGTCTTGCCGGTGTCGCGCATCGTCTTTTCCAGCGACGAGGCGGAAGCGAGGGTTTCGCCCTTCAGGTCGTCGATGACCTGAGCGTAGATGTGCTTCGACGAACGGAACACCGAGAGGCGCGGACGCCCGTTTGCGGTCCGGCGCAGCGCGAGACGCACGCGCTGCTTGCGCCGGGCGTTCGTGACCTTGAGTTTCGACATGACCGGCTCCGTTACTTCTTCTTGCCTTCCTT
>ERZ778022.1273-NODE-1273-length-36211-cov-4.733350_pt1 | contig 36211 bp, 30 predicted proteins | sample MGYA00375752_ERZ778022 | MGnify/ENA primary metagenome ERZ778022 (study PRJEB29350, sample SAMN05389826) | bioreactor metagenome | isolation source: Thiocyanate bioreactor | place: South Africa: University of Cape Town | collected 2014-04-04 ...
GGGTTCCCCGCCGCGGCGGTCAACATCACCGCCGAGGACTGCCCGATCGCCACCACGCTGCAGGAGCGCGCGCTCGAGCTCGGCGCCGGGCTTCTGGTGATGGGCGCCTTCGGCCATACGCGCGTGCGGGACTTCGTGCTCGGCGGCGCGACCCAGGGCGTGCTGGACGACCTGCGGCTGCCCGTCATGCTTTCCCATTGAGACCGGAGTAAAGAGGATGAAGTATTTCAACGACAAGGTGGCCATCGTCACCGGCGGCGGCTCGGGCATCGGCGAGGCGATCGCGCACGAGCTGGCGGCCAGGGGCGCGAAGGTCGTGGTGGCGGATGTCGGGCAGGCCGCCGCCGACCGCGTCGCCACCGCCATCAACCATGAAGGCGGCAGCGCCATCTCCGCCCATGTCGACGTCGCCGACGCCACATCCGTCGAGCGTATGGTCGGGACCGCCGTCTCGACCTTCGGCGGGCTGCACCTGGCCGTCAACAATGCCGGCATCGGCGGCCCGCAGGCCAACATCGCGGACTATCCGCTCGACGGCTGGCACGAGGTGATCGACGTCAACCTGCACGGCGTCTTCTACGGCATGCGGTACGAGATCGCCGCCATGCTGAAGTCCGGCGGCGGGGCGATCGTCAACATGTCGTCGATCCTCGGCTCGGTCGGCTGGGCGGGCGCCTGCGCCTACGTCGCCGCCAAGCACGCGCTGCTGGGCCTCACCCAGACAGCCGCGCTGGAATATGCCGCGCAGAAGATCCGCGTGAACGCCGTCGGCCCCGCCTTCATCGACACGCCGCTTCTGTCGAAGAACCTCGACGCGGCCACGCTGGGCCAGCTCGCGGGCCTGCACCCGGCCGCGCGGCTCGGCACGCCGCAGGAGGTGTCGGCGCTGACCTGCTTCCTGCTGTCGGACGCCGCCAGCTTCGTCAACGGCAGCTATCACCTGGTCGACGGCGGCTACACCTCGCGCTGAGCCGGAGGCCGGCGCTCATCGCCGGCCGGAAATTGCCGCATGTGTCCTTCCGTGGCACGGTGGACGGAGCGCCGGCTCCCGGCCGGCCAGATGGGAGCGCTCGATGCCCGGTCGCCCGCAGGTCACGCGGCTCGTCGTCCTCGCCGCGGCGGCGGGGGCGGCGCTGTCGGCCTATCTCGCGCTGCCCTTCCTGCCGGCGCTCACCTGGGCGCTGGTCCTCGCGATCGTGCTGCTGCCGCTTCATCGCGGGCTGGAACGGCGGCTGCGCAACCGCTCGGCGGCCGCCCTCGCGTCGGTCGCGATCGCCGCGATCCTGATCTGCCTGCCGCTCGCCTTCGTCGTCCGCCAGCTCGCGGGAGAGGCCGCGCGCGGCGCGGGCTATGTCGAGGGCATCATCCGGCAATGGGGCGAGGTCGAGATCGCGCCGGACTATCCCGGCATCGCGCGCTTCCTCTCGTGGCTCACCGACAACCTGAACCCCGCCGGCACCTTCGCCACGCTGGGCGGATGGCTGACCGATCACAGCGCGAGCCTGTTGCGCGGCTCGATCGGCCAGGTCGTGACGCTCGTGCTGACCTTCTACCTCCTCTTCTACTTCCTGCGGGACCGCGAGCGGGCGCTGGCCGCCCTCGAGCGCCTCAGCCCGTTCGAGCCGCAGGAGAACAGGCAGATCCGCACCCGCTTCGCCGAAACCGTGCACGCGACGCTCGTCGGCACCGTACTCGTCGCGGCGGTGCAGGGCACGCTCGGCGGCCTGATGTTCTGGTGGCTGGGCCTGCCGACGCCGGTGTTCTGGGGGCTGGTGATGGGGCTGCTCGCCATCGTGCCAGTCCTCGGCGCCTTCGTGGTCTGGGTTCCGGCCGCGATCTACCTCGCATTCGAGGGGCGCTGGCTCGACGCGGCGCTGCTTGCCGGCTGGGGCGGCGTCATCATTGCGGGGATCGACAACCTGCTCTACCCGATGCTGGTGGGCAACAAGCTGAAGCTCCACACGGTGCTCGCCTTCATCGGCGCGGTCGGCGGCATCCTCGTCTTCGGCGCGTCCGGCCTCGTCCTCGGCCCCGCCGTGATCGCCGTCACCCTCACCCTGATCGGCTTCGCGCGGCAGCGGCTGGATTCGGAGACGGAGGGGTGAAGCGGCCTCGCCCGTCGGGTCAGGCGCGGTTTCCGGCGGCCTGCGATCCGCTTTTCGCATGCCGCTGCTTCAGCGCCCGGAAGTCGTGCACCCCCGGACGTTTCCTCGGATCCTCGCCGGGGGCGAAGATGTCGGCCTTGCGCAGCTTCTGGGTCGCGGTGTGCGGCAGCTCGTCGACGAAGAGCAGCCAGGCCGGCGCCTTGAAATAGGCGAGCTGCTTCAGGCTGCCCTCGAACATCGCGCGCGCCGTGGCCTCGTCGCGGGGGGCGCCGGGCTGCATCACGATGCAGGCCATCACCTCCTCCTCGCGCATCTCGTCCGGCACCGCCACGACCGCCAGCTCGGCGACGCCCGGCATGGCGCGCAGGCATGCCTCCACTTCGGCAGCGGCGATGTTCTGGCCGCTGCGGCGGATCATGTTCTTCTTCCTGTCGAGGAAATGCAGCACGCCGGCCTCGTCGCGGCGCACGACGTCGCCGGTGTGGAACCAGCCGCCGCGCCACGCTTCCTCGGTCGCTTCCGGATCGCCGCAATAGCCTCGGAAGAAGCCGCGCCGCGGATCGTCGCCCTTCCGGCGCACGACGAGCTCGCCCGTGCCGGGGCCGGAGAGCGACACGCCGCCCTCGTTCTCCAGCGCCACCTCGGCGTCCCACAGGGCCTCGCCGATCGTGCGCGTGTCGATGTGGCGCGGCTCGCGGTTGGCCGCCGTCACGATCGCCATCTCCGACATGCCCCACACCTCGATCAGCGGGAAGCCGAACCGCTCCTCGAACGCGCCGTGCAGCGCCGGCTCGATGCCGGCGCCGATGCCGAAGCGCACGCCGTGGGCGCGCTCCGCGGGCGCCTGCGGCATCTGCATCATCACCGGCGGGATGATGCCGAGATAGTGGATCATCGTCGCTTTCGTCGCGATGAGGTCCTGCCAGAAGGTCTTGGGATGGAAGCGGTCGGGGAAGATCATGCAGTTGCCGCTCATGATCATCGCCGGATTGGAGATGGCGACGGAGTTGGCATAGAAGAGCGGCAGCGGGTTGTAGAGCCGTTCGCCGTCCGGCCGCACCGTCATCATGCCGCCCGCGCGCAGGTAGCGCTCGCCGGCGTAGAACAGATATTCGTTGTCGATCGAGCAGCCCTTCGGCAGGCCCGACGTGCCGGAGGTGAACAGGATCAGCGCCTCGCTGCCCCTGCCGGGCGGCGTCGGGGCGGCAGCGCGGCGGGCGGGCGGCAGGTCGGCGAAGCCGGAGAGGCCGACGACGGGGATCGGCCGGTGGAGCCCGCCGGCGACGTCGCGCGTGTCGTCCACGCGGTGATCCAGCACCACGGCCAGCTCGCAGTCGGACTGCTCGAACAGGTGGGTCATGTCCTGCCGGCGATAGTCCGGGTTCACCGGGACGACGCAGATCCCGAGCCGGTTCAGGGCGAGGAAATGCACCATGAAGTCCGGCCGGTTCTCGAGCAGCAGCGCGACGCGATGGCCGTGTCCGTAGCCGGCGCGGCGGTATGTCCCGGCAGCGGCCTCGACGCGCGCGGCCAGCTCGCCATAGGTCCATTCGAGGCCGCCGGGCGCATAGTCGCGGCCCGGCGACGGCGGCACGCACAGGCAGGCGAGGCCGGGCCTGCGCGTAACCACGGACTGGAAGGCGTCGTCGAGCGTCTGCTGGTCGGTCATCGTCGTCACGCGAGCTGGGTGGGTCTTACCGGCCGGAAGGCGGCATGCTGCGCCGGCTCGCCGGGGACCGGCGGCACGAGCTCGACCGGCATGCCGATGCGCAGCTCGTCGGGCGAGGCCGCCTCGACATTGGCGACGAGGCGGATCCCCGGCGCCTCCTCGAAGCAGACCAGCGCGACGACGTAGGGCAGCTTGTCGCGGTGGCTGGCGTCGAAGGCGTGCCGCACCACGGTCCAGCTCCAGATCTCGCCGGTGCCGCTGACGGGGCGCCACGAAAGCCGGCTGCTGCGGCAATGCGGGCAGAGCGGCATCGGATACCAGTGCCAGCGGCCGCACTCCTCGCAGAAGGGGAATGCCAGCTCGCCGGCCGACAGGTGGTCGAAATGGCCGCGAAACCCGGCCTTCGTCTCTTTCGCCATGCCGGCCATCCTCACCGTCCGAGCACCAGAACGCCGTAATCGGGCACCGACAGGCCCGTCACCAGCCCGACCTCGGCATCCTTTACCTGCGCGTCGCCGGCCTCGCCGCGCAACTGGCGCACCGCCTCGACGACGTGCTCGGCGCCGAGCAGGTAGGAATGCGCGAGCAGCCCGCCATGCGTGTTCACCGGCAACTTGCCGTCGACGCCGATGCCGCGCTCGCGGATGAAGGGGCCGGCCTCTCCCTTGGCGCAGAAGCCCAGATCCTCGACCTGCATCAGGCAGGAGATCGTGAAGCAGTCGTAGATCTCGGAGAAATCCACCGCGTCGAGGCCGATGCCGGCCTCGCCGAGGGCGCGGCCGCAGGCTTCGCGGGCGCCGGGGATGGTGAGCTGTTTCGGCTTCTGGGTGAAGCTGTCGTCCCCGCTCAACGCCTCGCTGCCGAAGCCGCAGCCCAGCACCCGCACCGGCCGCCTGCGGCAATCGCGGGCGCGGTCCATGCGCGTCATGACGAAGGCGGCGGCGCCGTCGGTGATCAGGCAGCAGTCGGCGGCGCGCAGCGGGTCGGAGATCATGCGCGAGGCATGGTAGTCGGCGACGCTCAACGGCTTCTGCAACTGCGCATGGCCGTTGCGGATGGCGCTCTCGCGCTGCGCCGTCGCGATCGCCGCGAGATCGTCTTCCGTGAGGCCGTATTCGTGCATGTAGCGCCGCGCCCACAGCGCGAAATAGGAGGGCTGGCCGCTGAAGCCGACCGGCTTCTCGAAGGCCATCTTGGCCGGGTAGATGTTGTGAAAGCCATACGGCCCGCTTTCGCGGCTGCCCCAGTCGACGCCGAAATAGTAGACGACCACGTCGGCCTGACCGGCCTCCAGCGCCATGCGCGCCAGCATCGGCGCGCAGGCCGACCCCGCGCCGCCATAGGACATGCCGCCGTCGAAGCGTCGCGCGATGCCGAACTGCGCGGCGACATAGTCGCGCGGCACGCTCGCCGGCATGATGACGCCGTCGCTGATGATGCCGTCGACCTCGCTCGCGTCGATGCCGGCGTCGTCCAGCGCGAGCTGGATCGCTTCCACCACGAGCGCGCGGATGTCGCGGTCGGCGCGCCGCACCGGCCGCGTCTGTCCCACACCGACGATGGCGATGTCATTCCTCATTTCGGCACAACCCTCATGTTTCGATCGGCCGGCGGCAGCCGCCTGGCCACGTCCGGGTCACGCATCGGCGACCCCGATCTTCTCCAGCACCATCTTGCGCAGCAGGAACTTCTGGACCTTGCCGCTGGGGGTCATCGGCAACGCGTCCGTGACCACCAGATGTTCCGGGAAATAGGTGCGCGCCAGCCGCGCCGTTTCGAGGAACGCGCGCATCCTTTCGAGATCGAAGGTGGCGCCTGCGCGCAGCACGACCACCGCGCAGGCGCGCTCCTGTAGGCGCGGGTCGGGAACGGCGACGATCGCCACCCGCAGCACGTCCGGGTGCTTGTGCAGCAGGTCCTCGACCTCGACGACGGGGATGTTCTCGCCGCCGCGCACGATGATGTCCTTGCTGCGGCCGGTGATGCGGATGTAGCCGTCGGCGTCGCGGCGCGCGCGGTCGCCGGTGCGCAGCCAGCCGCCCTCGGCGACCGTGCCGCCGGCGAAGCTCGCCGCCGTCAGCTCGGGCCGGCGCCAGTAGCCGGCGAAGACCGCCGGGCCGCGGCATTGCAGCTCGCCTTCCGTGTCGGCGGGAACCGGACGGTCCCGCGCGTCGACGACGCGGACGGCCATGCCAGCCAGCGCCCGCCCGTCCGAGCCGACGATCCTTGCCGGTTCGTCGTCGATCCGGGTCAGCGTGGCGAGGCCGACCTCGGTCATGCCCCAGCCGGAGACGACCCTGGCGCGCAAGACCTCGTTGGCCCTTTCGAGCAGCGGCCGCGGCACCGGCGCGCCCGAGCACAGGAAAATGCCGAGGCTGCGGCAATGGCCGTGCCCGGCCTCCACGGCCTCGACCACGTCCTGCAGGAAGGGCGTCGCGCCCATCATCCATGTGGCCTTCTCGCGGTCGATGAGGGCGACGCCCTCCTTAGCCTCCCAGCGGTCCATGAGCACGACGGTGCCGCCGAGCAGGACCGGAAGCTGGCCGCCGAAGGCGAAGCCGGTCTGGTGGCCGAAGGTTGACGCCATGAGGATCACGGTGTCGGCGCCGAGTCTCTGGTCGGCGACGAGGTTGGTCAGCGTGCTCAGGATCGTGTTGGAGGTGTGCGTCACGCCTTTCGGCTCGCCGGTGGTGCCGGAGGTGAAGGCGAGCTCGACGACGGCGTTCGGGTCGGGCGGCGGCGGCAGGTCCGCCTCACAGGGCGCGAGCAGACGCTCGAAGGGCAGCGCGCCAGCCGGCGCCTCGTCGTCCACGACGACCAGATGGCGGATGCAGGGCAGCCCGGCGCGCAGCTCGCGAAACATCGCCGCATGGTCGAAGCCGCGGAACAGGCCGGGGCAGACCGCCACGACCGGCTCGGCGATCTTCAGCATCAGCCGCAGCTCGCGCTCGCGGTAGATCGGCGGCAGCGGGACCATGATCGCGCCCAGCCGCGCAGCCGCATATTCGAGCAGCGGGAAGTGCCGCCAGTTGGGAAGCTGCACGGCGACGCGGTCGCCGGGCCGCACGCCGAGCGACACCAGGTTGCGCGCGATCAGTTCGGCCTGCCGCAGCGCAGTCGCATAGTCCAGCCGGCCAGAGCGGTCGACGATCAGCGTCTTGGCCGGACTGCGCGCGGCGGCGTCCTCAAGCAGGCCGAAAATGTCGCGCTGGCACCAGAGACCGGCCGACACGTAGTCCGCAATCACGTCCGGCGGGAAGGCGATGCCGTCGGTCCCGGAAGCGGCGTCGCGCGCGGCGGAGCGGGCGCGGTCCGCCGACCCCGCCTTCCCGTCTTCGACAATGGCAATGCCGCCGCTCATCCGACCTTCATCGTCTCCCTGCCGCGCTCGACCGCCTACCGGGCGACGGGCGGCTCGCCCACGAGCACGCGGTTCCTGAGGATGCCGATCCCGTCGAACTCCAGTTCCACGACATCGCCGTGGCGGAGGAACTCGAACCGCTCCAGCCCGCAGCCGTTGCCGACCGTGCCGGAACCGAAGATCTCGCCCGGCATCAGCGTCTCGCCGCGCGAGACGAAGGCGACCATCTCCTCGAAGCCGTGCATCATCGCCGAGCAATCGCTGTCGAGGGCGGGCTTTCCGTTGATGCGCACCGAAGCCCTGAGCGCGCGCACGTCAGGGATCTCGTCGCGGGTGACGATCCACGGGCCGAGCGCGTTGCCGTAATCGAAGCTCTTGCCCTTGGCCGGCCCGAGCATGCCGGCCATCTCGATCAACTGCGCGTCGCGGGCGGAAAAATCGTTGAGGATCGTGTAGCCGAAGATATAGCCCGGGGCATCGGCCGCGCCGATGTCCCTGCCCTTCCGGCCGATCACGGCGGCAAGCTCGATCTCGTAGTCCATGTATTTCGAATAGGCGGGCCAATAGATATCGGCGTCGGGGCCGACGACGGAGAACCTGTTGCTGAAATAGTAGACGGGCTGGCGCCGGTAGACCTCGGGGATGTCGCCGGCCTTGACCTCGGGCAGCGGCTTGCCCTGCATCTCGGCCGCCAGCTTCTGCATGCCGACGAAGCCCTGCTGGAGATGCAGCGGGAACACGGAGAAATCGCGGATCTGCGGCGGCACCGGGATCGGCGCGAGCAGCCTGACATCCTTCAGCGCGACCTGATGGTCGCCGGACCTCTCCGCCGCCGCCGCGAGCGCGCGCGCCTTGTCCAGCCCCGCCTCCCCGGCCTCGATCAAGGCAAGCATGTCCGCGAACGGGCCGCCCTCCCTGCCGGCCGCGGCGGCCAGGTCGACGACGCGCGCGCCGTCCGAGGTTATCGCGCCGACGCGCGCTCCCGAACGTCCCGAATAGGTCGCGAGCTTCATCTCAGGCCTCCTCGATCATCGCCACCGGCCGGCACCAGCCCGCGCTCGCGCCCTTCACCTTGATCGGGAAGCAGGCGATCCGGAACCCGAAGGCCGGCAGCCGGTCGAGATTGGCGAGCTTTTCCATGTGGCAGTAGCCGCGCACCATTCCCGCCCTGTGGCCTTCCCAGATCAAGCCGGGGTCGCCCGTCTCGGCGAAGCGCTTCGCGGTGGCGACGAAGGGCGCGTCCCAGCTCCAGCCGTCGGTGCCGGTGACGCGCACGCCCCGCTCGGTCAAATAGAGCGTCGCCTCGCGGCCCATGCCGCAGCCCCGCGCCAGATAGTCGGGCGCGCCGGCATGGGCGCCGGCCGAAGTGTTGACGACGACGATGTCCAGCGGCTTCAGCGCGTAGCCGATGCGGTCGAGCTCGCGCGCCACGTCGTCGGCGGTCGCGACATGACCGTCCGGCAGATTGCGGAAGTCGAGCTTGACGGCGTCCGACAGGCACCATTCGAGCGGCACCTCGTCGATGGTGATGGCGCGGGCGCCGCCGTCCATGGTCGAGTGGTAGTGCCATGGCGCGTCGAGATGCGTGCCGTTGTGGGTGATCAGGTCGAGGCGTTCGTAGGCCCAGCCCTCGCCGCCCGGGAGCTGGTCGGCGCGCAGGCCGGGAAACATGCCGACGAGCTCGTGCTGCGTATTGCCGTGCGCATGGTAGGCGATCTTCGGACCCATGCCGGGCGGGTCCGAGAACTCGGTGTTTTCGAGATATTGGGACAGGTCGATGAGCTTCATTGTGCTACCGCTCGATGGCTCACAGGAACAGGACGATCTGCGGGAACAGGATGATGAGCGCCAGGATGACGATCATCACCAGCAGGAAGGGGAACGAGCCGCGCCAGACGTCGTTCAGCTTCACCCCCTCGTCCTTCATCGTCGCCTGGACCACGAAGGCCGTCAGCCCGAAGGGCGGCGTCAGCAGGCCGACCTCGGCGCCGAAGATCGTCACCAGGCCGAAATGGATCGGGTCGATGCCGAGATGCAGCGCGACGGGGTAGCCGAGCGGCGCGGAGACGAGGATCGTCGATCCCGAATCGAGGATCGTGCCGAGCACGATCACCACGGCGCTGAACAGGAACAGGAAGCCGACCGGGCCGACCCCCGAGGAGGTGGCGAACTCGACGATCGAGGTCGGCACGCCGGAAAGCGACAGCATGCCGCTGTAGACGGTGGCGCCGATGATCAGGAAGCAGACGGCGGCGGTGATGTGCCCGGTCTGGACCGAGATGCGCCAGATCGACGCCAGACCCATGCGGCGCGCGGCGAGCGCCAGCAGCAGCGCGGCGAGCGCGCCGACCGCGCCTGCTTCGGTGGGCGTGAAGATACCGCCATAGATGCCGCCCAGCACGCAGGCCGCGAGCAGCAGCGACGGAATGATCAGCAGCGCGTTGCCCTTGCGCTCGGCGATCCGCAGATCCCGCGCCTTCTCGTTGAGCAGCTCGGGCCGCAGATAGCCCAGGCCGACGAGATAGACGCAGTAGGCCAGCGTCAGCAGCAGGCCCGGCCCGACGCCGCCGGCGAACAGGGCGCCGATCGAAGTGTCGGTGAGGATCGCGAACAGGATCATCAACAGGCTCGGCGGGATGAGCATGCCCAGCACCGACGAGCCGACGACGATGCCGAGCGCCAGCCGCTGGTTGTAGCCGCTGCGCACCATCTCGGGGATGGCGACGCGGGCGAACACGGCAGCCGAGGCGCTCGAGACGCCGGTGACGGTGGCGAACAGGGCATTGGCGATGACGGTGCCGACGCCGAGGCCGGCGGGCAGCCGGCGCGTGAGCTGGCTGACGCCGGCGAACATGTCGCGGCCGAAGCCGGATTCGGAGAAGGCCAGCCCCATCAGCACGAACAGCGGCACGACGCCGAACGTGTATTCGGCGATGCTGTCGCTGGCTGCCTGCATGACATAGGTCATGCCGAGCCAGAAATGTCCGGTGATCGCCCAGACGCCGAGCAGCGACACGACCGCGAGCGCGACGGCGACGTGCATGCCCGAATAGATGAGCAGCCCGATGAGGGCGAGCGAGAGATAGCCGATCGCCAGCGCGCTCACCCCCGGCCCTCCGCCTTGCGGCCATCGACCGGCAGCCCGCACAGCCGCAGGAAGGCGAAGACGTAGGAGACGCCGAGGAAGGCGGAGCCCACCATGATCAGCAGGAAAAAGGGCCAGACCGTGAGCTGGAAATAGCCGGCGGCGCCGACATATTCGCCGCGGGCATAGGCGGACATGAACCTCGGCCAGGCCGCGGCCGCGAGCAGGATGAACAACACCGCCCCCACGGCCTCGCCGAACATCAGCAGGAAGTTCGAGATGCGCGGCCGCCTGTTGGCGAACAGCTCGACGAAGCCCTCGGAGCGGATCATCTGGTTGGTCACGTGGGTGTGGGTCACCTGCAGGAAGACGATGCCGACGATCGAGTAGGCGACCATCTCCGGCACGCCGGCGATCGGCGCGAGGAACAGGTTGCGGCCCGCCACGTCGAGCACGATCAGGAACATCAGGCCGACGATCCAGGCCGTGGCGACGACGTTGGCGATGGCGGCGATCCGGACGAAGAGGCGGAAGGCTGCCGCCAGCCCTCCCCCTCCGCTTCGTTCGTCAGACATGACCATTCCCGGCGCCGCGAGGGCTGCTCACTGCTGGTCCCAGTTGCGCGACGGCTTGGCGCCGGCGTCCCGCAGGCCCTGCATGTAGGCGCCGAGCACCTTGGTGCCGGGCAGGCCCTTGGAGTCGAGATCGGCGGCCCAGTCCCTGGCGATCGGCGGAAGGCCCATCGCCCATTGCGTGCGCACGCCCTCGTCCAAGTCGGTGATCACCGCGCCGGACGCGGCGAGCGCCTTGAAGGCATCGTCGACGCGGGAGGCGAGCCCCTCGCGATAGGCCTTGGCATAGGCGTCCGCGCCGACCTTGATCGCCTGCTGCACTTCCGGCGGCAGCGTGTCCATCCAGGACTTCTTGGCCACGATCGCGCCGGCGTGCTGGGCGCCGAAATGGGTCCGCGTCACGTATTTGGCGACTTCCGGCAGCTTGGCCGGCGCGGCGGCCGTCGGGAACACGATGACGCCGTCGGTCACGCCGGTCTGGAGGTCCGTATAGTAGGTGGTGAGGTTGCCGGAGACGCCGACGGCCCCGGTCCCGCTCAGCCAGTTCACCGCCGGGCCGGGCGCGCTGATCTTGTGGCCCTTCAGGTCCTCCAGCTTCGTGACCGGGAACTTGGAGATGAGCAGGTAGTCCTCGAGGCCGAAATTGGCGAGATACTCCATGTCGTACTTTTCCCACGTCGCGCGCAGCTCGGGGATCTCGTCGTGGAGCCGGTCGATGACGCCGAGCACCTGGTCCACGTCGCTGACGGCGAACGGCGTCATGTAGGTGATGTTCTGCAGCGGCAGCAGCGAGGGCTCGAACAGGCCGGAGCCGATGGTGATCTGCGCGAGACCGGATTCCATCGCCTCTAGCTCGCCGCCGACCTTGGCGACGGTGCCGCCATAGGCCTCGGTCCAGTTGATCTTGTGCGCCGTCTTCTCCAGTTCCTTGTTGACGGTGGGAACGAACACCTCGGTGAGCATCTTCACCCACAGGAACACCGCGGGATGACCGGTCACCACGGTCGCGTTGTAGGTCTCGGCCTTCGCCGCGCCGGTGCCGAGCAGAAACGCAGGCAGGACTGCGGCGCACAGCAGTGATCTGAACTTCATCATTTCCTCCCTTGGCCCGGCCGTCGCGCGGATCGCGCGCCTGACATGAGCCGTGGACATGCTATGCGAGCGGCAAGAAATATGTCAATACTATTACGTATTATAGAGCCGGAAGCGCTGTTGAAATCGTCGTCAGCCCGAACGGCCGGCAGCAGCTCCCCGCGGGCGCCAGCGCGGCAGCGAGACGGTTTCGGAGACATCTTCGAAGACGACCTCGACCGGCATCTCCGCGCGCACCTCGGAAGGGTCTACGTCGACCAGCAGACCGGGCATGAAGAGCCCCTCCTGCTCGCGCAGCTCCACGATCGCGCAGACATAGGGCACGCGGTTGCGCCAGTAGGGATCGTACGTCTTCCTGGCGACGATCCAGCTATAGACCGTGCCCTGCCCGGAGACCTCCTCCCACCGGCTGTCCGGCGAGGCGCAGTGCGGGCAGGCGGCCGTCGGGTAGAAGCGGAACCGGCGGCAGCCGAGGCAGCGCTGCAACGAGAGCCGATGCTCCCGGCAGCCGTCCCAGAAGGGCTGCGTCAGCACCGTCGGCACGGGCAATGGCTGGCCTGGCAGCATCTCCATCACGCGGCCCCCAGGATCAGCGCGCTGCCGGAATTGGCCGCCCCGCCGGCGCAGACGAGGCCGAACCCGGCGCCCTCGACCTGCCGCGCGCCGGCCTCGCCGCGGAGCTGGATCACCGCCTCGGTGACCGAGTTGAGGCCGTGGATATAGCCTTCCGAGAGCAGGCCGCCATGGGTGTTGACCGGCAGCCTGCCACCGAGCGCGGCCTGGCCGTCGCGGAAGAACGCGCCGGCCTCACCTTTCGGCACGAAGCCGAAATCCTCGAGCTGGACGAGCACGCTGTAGGTGAAGCAGTCGTAGAGCTCGGCGAAGTCGACGTCCTCCCTGCCGATGCCGGCTTCGGCGAAGAGGCGATCCGCGATCCGCGCGGCGTAGCAGGTCGAATGATCCTCGGCGAAGTTCGTCCACATGACGCCGCGGGCGGCGTGGCCGGACGACGCGCCCGCGCGGAACCTGACCGGCGGCTTGCGCAGATCCCGCGCGCGCTCGTCCGAGGTCACGATCAGGGCGCAGGCGCCATCGGTCTGGAGGCAGCAATCGAGCACCCGGAAGGGATCCGCGATCCAAGGCGAGGCCTCGTAGCGGTCGAGCGTCAGCGGCTCGCGCATCTGCGCGCGCTCGTTGAGCGCCGCATGGTTGCGGCAGGTCATCGCCACGGCGGCGAAGTCGCGATGGTCGGTGCCGTATTTGATCATGTGGCGGCGCGCCAGCATGGCGAAATGCTGGGCCGGCATGGTGAGACCGCAGGTGTCGAGGAACTGCGGCTCGGCGTCGGAGAACAGGCTGGTCGTGGCCATCATCTGGCTCCACGCGCCGCCGCCGTAGCGGATGCCCGAGGCGCCGTTCAGCGCGCGATAGACGGCGACGTGCTTCGCCCGACCCGTCGCCACCGCCATGGCCGCCTCGGTCACGACCGCACAGGCGACGTTGCCGCCGGCCGTGTGGTCCGAAAAGTAGTTGAGCTCGCCGAGCCCGAGGCTGGTGCCGACGACGCCGCTATAGGCGGTGTCGCAAAGCCCGTAGGTCACGAGGCCGTCGATCTCCTGCACGTCGAGGCCGGCATCGTCGGCGGCCGCCCTCACCGCCTCGACGGCGAGCTCCTCGACGCTCGCGCCGGAGTTGCGCGAATAGCGGGTCCAGCCCACGCCGGCAATGCTTGCACCATCGATCGCCATCGGTCTCTCCACGCTGCCATCGGCAGGGTCGCTGCCCTGCATTCATAGCTAAGTTCGGCGGTAAAATATGTCAAATAGTTTCCTTATATCGGCGCCGCGATCCCATCGGCGCCGCCGGCAATCCGGTGGCCTTCCCGCGCGACAACCATTCCGGGCGGGTCCCGCCCTGCGGACCTCCTATCCGGCGCCGTGCTGCTGCTTCACCGCGGCGCGGTCGGTCGCGCCGGCGGCGATGCGTTCGCGGTTTTCGGAAGCTGCGCGACGAACGCCACATGCTTCGGCTTCTTGTAGCGGGCGATGCGCTGGCCGACGAACTCGATCAGCTCCTGCGCGCCGACGCTCCGGCCGGGCTTGCAGACGCAGACCGCCTTCACCGCCTCGCCCCATTGCGCGTCGGCGACGCCAAGCACCACTACCTCGGCGATCGCCGGATGCTTGAGGATCACGCGCTCGACCTCGGCCGGGTAGACGTTCTCGCCGCCGGGCTTGATTAGCTCCTTGGCCGGTGCGCGCCCCGCGTACCAGAGGTAGCCGTCCTCGTCGAAGCGGCCCATGTCGCCGGTGTGGTGCCAGCCGCTGCGGAAGGTGACGGCGTTGTCGGCCTCGCAATTCCAGTAGCCGCCGAACACCATCGGGCCGCGCACGACGATCTCGCCGGTCTGGCCGCCGGGCAGCGGCCGGTCGAGATCGTCCACCACCGCGACGACGCTGAGCAGCGCCGGGCGGCCCGCCGAGCCGGGGCGCTCGCGATAGGGCGCGAAGGTCACGCCGCCCGAGACCTCGGACTGGCCGTAGCCGATCCAGAACACGGCCTCCGGGCAGGCCGCCTCGAAGCGGGCGATCGTGTCGGGCGTGTCCAGGCCGAACACGATGCGCAGACTGGAAAGGTCCGCCAAGACCTCCGCCGCCTTGTCGAGCAGCGTGCCGAGCATCGGCGCGAACTCGCCGAGCACGGTGACGCGCTCTTCGGCGATCCGGCTCGCCGCCGCGGCCGGATCGAAGCGGGCCGACAGCGCCGTGCCACCGCCGGCCTGCGCGATCGCCACGAACAGGCCCAGCGCGGTGATGTGGAACAGAGGAAGCGCCCCGAGCTGCACGTCGTCCGGGCCGAGGTTCCACTGATGGACCATCTGCGTGCCGCCGGCGATCAGGCCGCGCTGGGTGATGAGCGCGCCGCGCGCCTTTCCGGTCACGGCCGCGGTGTGCATGAGCACGTAGCCGATTTCGTCGCCGGCGCCGGCCTCCGCGACTGGAGCTTCGGAGCACAGCAAATCCTCGTAGGGAGCGAACGGCGCCCGCGCGGCGGCGAACGCGTAGAAAAGCCGCACGGAGGAGAGCCGGCCGCGCGCGGCCGCGAGGACCGGCTGGTGCTCGGCATCCGCCAGGACGATCTTCGGCGCGCCGTCGTTCAGCGCATGGACGATCTCGTCGGCGCTGAGCCTCCAGTTGACCGGCAGCACGATCGCCCCCAGCTTCGCGGCCGCACCGTAGAGGTCGAGATATTCCGGGCAGTTGAGCGAGACGATGCCGACGCGGTCGCCGGCGCCCACGCCGGCCGCGGCCAGCCCTGCCGCCAGGCGCTCCACCCGGGCGAGATACTCGCCATGGGTGATGCGCCGGCCCTCGAAGGAGATCGCCGTCCGCTGCGGGTAGAGACGCGCGTTGCGGGAAATGACGTCGAACAGCGTGTAGTCCCTGAGCCCCATCCGATCCTCCCTTCGCGAAGACGATTGCCCCCGGCGATCATAGCCGACCGGATCGCCGGGAGCATCGGGGGCCGGCCGGCACCGCACACGGCGCCGACCGGGACCCGGAAGGGTCACTGCGTGTTGGTCAGGTCTGGGGTCGGCTGCTCCTTCACCACGGTCGGCTTGCCCTCGTTGACCCGGATCATGAACACCGAGCTCTGGCTCGACCTCTTGGTCTCGGAGAAGCTGTTCGCCGGTCCGATGCCCCACGCGTCGAAGCCGTTCATCTTCTGCAGCGAGTTGTAGACCGCCCCGCCGTCGACCTTGTCCGGGCCGACCGCGGCTGCGGCCAGCCTCACCGCCTCGGCCGCGATCAGGCCGTGGCTGAACCCTGCCCCGTAGCCGAACGGCGACGGCGCGGGCGTGCGCTTGTTGTAGTATTCGAGGTACTTGGGAGCATGCTCCTCCCAGGTCGAGAACGGCCAGAACAGGCCGGTGATGTAGACGTTGCGCGCGAGCTCATGCGCGGTCGAGATCAGCGCGTCGGAGTTGGTGGCATAGGTCATGCCGATGTCGATCTGGTCGAGCAGGCCGTTCTTGTCCATCTCCTTGAGCACGACCGCCAGCGCGTTGTGGTACATGCTGCCGGCGGTGAAATCGACGCCCTTCTCCTTCAGGCGCAGCACCTGGGCGCCGACGTCGGTCGGCGTCAGGGGGATGAACTCCTCGTCGACGATCTCGATGCCCTTGGACTTGATGTACTCGATGGTCTTGGGCGTCATCGCCGCCCTGCCGAAGGCGTTGTCCCAGGTCAGCCAGGCGAAGCGCGGCGGGCGGTTCTGGTTCTTCTTCGGCCACACGTTTTCCATGTAGTAGTCGATCCATGCGCCGACCTGGTTCACGTAGGGCGCGGTGACCGAGAAGGTGTAGGACGGCAGCTTGGCCAGCTCGTCGTCGCTGCCCCCCGTGATGTTCGGCATCTTCTTGCGGATGTTCCAGGTCTTCAGCGCGAGGTCGATCGGGGTCGAGCTGCCGACCATGACGGCGATCGGATCGCTGCCCTCCGTCATCAGCTTGAACGCCTGCAGCGACTTCGCCGTGTCGGACCCGCCGTCGACGTTGAAGCCCTCGAGCTGGAGGCCGGGCAGCTCCATGTACTTGTTGGCGGCCTCGATGCCGTCGGAGAAGCCTTCCGGCACGCCGGAAATGCCCGCGGCGAACGGGCCGGTGACGTGCACCAGATGCCCGATCCAGGCCTTGACCTTGTCCTGGGCCAGCGCGCTGCCCGACGTTCCGGCGAGGAACCCGCCGACCAGCGTCAGCACGAGCCCCGACAACAATGCACCCTTGAGTTTGCTTGACATGACTTTTCCTCCACCTGTTTTCATCACTGCTCCTCCTTCTCCGAAGAGAAATGCTCAGTCGTTAGCGATGGCGCCGGCTAGCCCAGCCAGCGCTTCCTGCGCCTGTAATGCTTCAGCTCGCGGAAGTTCTTGCGCGCGCCGACGCTGGAGAGCCCGAGGTAGAACTCCCGCACGTCCTCGTTCTCGACGATCTTGTCGGCGGGGCCGTCCAGGACGATCCTGCCGTTCTCCATCACGTAGGCGTATTCCGAGATCGAAAGGGCGATCTTGGCGTTCTGCTCGACGAGGAGGACGGAGATCTTCTCCTCCTCGTTGATCTTCTTGACGATGTCGAAGATGTCCTTCACCACCAGCGGCGCGAGCCCGAGGGAGGGCTCGTCCAGCATGACGAGCTTCGGGTGGGCCATCAGGCTCCTGCCGATGACGAGCATCTGCTGCTCGCCGCCGGACAGGTATCCGCTCACCCGCTTCCGCATCTGGGCGAGCTTGGGGAAGTAGTCGTAGACCTGCTGGAACCTGCGGCGGACGTTGCCGCGGTCGCGGTTCAGGTAGGCGCCCATCATCAGATTGTCCTCGACGGTCAGGTGGCCGTAGAGCCGCCGGCCCTCGATGACCTGGCGTATGCCGAGATGGGCGACGTCCTGCGGACCCATCTTGTCGATGCGCTGGCCGTCGAACTCGATGTTGCCGTGGGTGACCTCGCCCAGCTCGACGCCCAGCAGGCCGGAGATCGCCTTCAGCGTGGTGCTCTTGCCGGCGCCGTTGGCGCCGAGAAGGCAGACGATCTTGCCGTCGCCGACCTCCAGGCTCACTCCCCGCAGGACGAGGATGACCTTGGAGTAGACCACTTCGATGTTGTTCACCTTGAGCATGATGCTTTCCTGGCTGGGAGCCATCCGTTGCCGACCGGGCGCAGGCGCCGCGCTAGTGAGGGAACGGCCACAGTCGGAACGTCGACAGCGTTATCTGCCAGCGGTGGGAAAGGCCTCTCGGTTCGAAGATCAGGAAAAGGATGACGACGACGCCGAACAGGATCTGCATGCCGGCGGAGACGGCGGACCCTCCGAAGCTGGGGAACATGCTTCCGACCAGCGGGCCGCCGAACAGCACCACCTGGCTGAGGAGCTTGAAGAAGACGACGCCCATGATGACGCCGGTGATCGTCGCGCCGCCGACGACCAGCATCGCGAGGATCCAGATCGAGTCCATCAGCGTGAACTGGTCGACCGTGATGATGCCCTGATAGTGGGCGAGCAGCGAGCCGGCCACGCCCGCATACAGGGACGACAGGAAGAAGGAGACGACCTTCGTCCTGAAGACGTTGATGCCCATGAAGCCGGCGGCAAGGTCGTTGTCGCGCACCGCGATCATGGCCCTGCCGATCTTCGTGCGCATGACGTTGCTGGTGAAGAACACGGCGAGCGCGGCGAGCGACATGACGAGGAAATAGAACTTCAGCTCGGTATCGAAGACGAAGCTGCCGATGGTGATCTCGCCGGCGGTCAGGCCGGATATTCCCTTGGTCAGGTCGCCGCCGTGGAGGATGACCCACATGATCACGTAGTGCGCGGCGAGCGTCGTCACGGCGACGTAGAAGCCTCGGATCCTCAGGGCGGGCATGGCGATGACGATGCCGAGCAGGCCGGCAGTCAGCGCGGCGAGCGGCATGGCGATCCAGAAGGAGAGGCCCAGATGCGTGGACAACATGGCGCTCGTGTAGGCGCCGACGGCCATGAAGGCGGCGTGGCCGAGGCTGATCTGCCCGGTGAAGCCGATGACGATCTGCAGCCCGAGAGCCGCGATCAGGGTGATCGCGATATTGTTGAGCACGTCCAGCACGTAGTTGCCGGCAAGCAGCGGGATCGCGACGAACAGGATCGCCAGAAGCAGCACCAGCATGGACCAGCGATAGCCGGTGCGGACCAGCGCGCTGTCCTGCTCGTAGCTCTCGTCGAAGACGCCGCAGGGTTTCTTGTACATCTCAGACTCGCTCAATTCGCTGGTAGCCGAACAGCCCGTAGGGTCTGAGGGCCAGGATGATCAGCAGCACGATGTACGGCGCGACCTCGCTGAAGCCGCCGCCAACCAGCGGGTCGATGTAGCCGCTGCCCAGCGACTCCACGACGCCGATGATGAGGCCGCCGATCAGCGCGCCGAGGATGGACTCCATGCCGCCGAGGATGACGACGGCCAGCGCCTTCATGCCGAGGCTGTGGAGCGATTCGTAGCTGACGCCATAGAGCGAGCTCATGAGCACGCCTCCGATCGCGGCGACGAGGATGGCGACGAACCACGAGACGACGAAGATCATATCGACCTTCACGCCGTCGCTCTGCGCCAGCGTGTGGTCCTCGGCCGTGCCGCGCATGGCGAGCCCCAGCTTCGTCTTCTGGAAGAACAGCAGGAAGATCGCGAAGCAGAGCGTGCACACGACGACGTTGGTCAGGCTCTCCGACGAGATCGTGATGGGGCCGATCTTCAGCACGGACAGCTCGATCCAGACCGGCAGCACCCGCCCCGGACCGGGCCAGAACAGCACCACGATGCCGCTGAAAACCTCACCCAGCGCGATCGTGGCCATGATGGCGGCCATCAGCGGCTGGCCCGTCAGCGGCTTCAGCACCAGCCGCTGCAGCGCGAAGGCCAGCGCCGCGATCACGACGAGCTCCAGCACGAAGGCCACGTAGAGGGGCATGCCCCAGCCGACGACCATCTGCCAGACGAAGAAGGTGCACAGGCCGACGAGGGAGCCGTGCGCGAAGTTGAAGATGGAGGACGACTTGTAGACGATGACGATGGCGAGAGCCATCAGCACGTAGATGAAGCCGGTGAGGATGCCGTTCACCAGTATCTGCAGGAAGAATACCATGTTCAACGCTCCTCCCCGACCGTGTGGATCCTCAGATCCGTCCTGATCCTGCCGGTCCTGCCGTCCCGGTACTTGACCTCCGCCTCGACGCCGACCTTGTCGGCGCCGGCGTAGCAGGCCTCGATCAGCTCGCCGTAGCGCTTCTCGAGGAAGCCGCGGCGCAGTTTCCGGGTCTTCGTCAGCTCGCCCTCGTCGGCATCGAACTCCTTGTGGAGCATCGTGCAGCGCACGATCCGGGCGTTCTCCGGCAGCGTGGCGTTGACGCGCAGGATCTCCTTCCGGATCAGCCGGTAGACCTCGTCCTTCTGGCTGAGGTCCATGAAGGTCGTGTAGGAGATCCTGTTCTTCTCGGCCCACTTGCCGACATTGTCGAAGTCGATGGTAACGATGCCGAAGAGGAACTCCCGGTCCGCGCCGCCGACGACCAGCACTTCCTTGATGTAGGGGCTGAACTTGAGCCGGTTCTGGATGTAGGTGGGCGAGTAGGTCCCGCCGCCCTTCAGCGGCAGCATGTCCTTCAGCCGGTCGTAGACGATGAGCTGGCCATCCTCGTCCAAGGCGCCGCAGTCGCCGGTCCTGATCCAGCCGTCGACGAGCATCGCCTGCGTCTCGGCGGGCTTCTTGTAGTAGCCGTCGAACATCTTCCCGGCGCGCAGGAATATCTCGCCCTCGTCGCCGATCCTGACCTCGACGCCGGGGACGGGCACGCCGCTCGTGCCGGCCTTGATGTGCTCCCGATGCACCGTCGCGGGCGTCAGCTCGGTCAGCCCGTAGCCGTCCTTGATGCGCACGCCGATCGCGTCGAACCAGCGGATCACGTCGGGCCCGAGGGCGGAGCCGCCGGTGACGCCGTATTTGAGCTTGCTCAGCCCGAGATTGTCGCGGACGTGGCTGAGGCAGGCGGCGTTAGCGATCGCCGACAGGGCCTTCCAGTGCAGGCTCTGTCTGCCGTTGTTCCTGGTCCTGTCCTCGACCGCGCGGTAGCCGATCGCCAGGCACGCCTCGTAGAGGAGCCGGCGGATCGGGCCAGTGTCGAAGATCTTCATGTGGACCTGGGACATGATCCCCTGCCACTGGGTAGGGCCCAGCAGGAAGAAGCGCGCCCCGATCTCGCGGATGTTCTCCATGGCCGTTTCCGGCTCTTCCGGGAAGTTCATCCGGTTGCCGAAGACGAGCCAGATGACGAGCATCAACTGCTCGGAGATCCAGGCCGGCGGCACGAAGGAAAGATACTCGTCGTCCTTGCGCGGCCAGAAGGCCGTCGCGAAGCGGATGCCGCTGGTGATCAGGTATTCGTAGGAGACCATCACCCCCTTCGGGAGGCTGGTCGTGCCCGAGGTGTAGCAGAGCAGCGCGAGGTCAGATTCGCTCCCCGCCTCGACGGACTGGGCGAAGAAGTCCGGGTGCCGCGCCTCGTACGCCCGGCCGAGCTCCATCAGCGCCTCGTTCTCCAGCAGCCAGGGCTCGTCGCGGTAGCGATACATCCCGGTCCGGTCCCAGAAGATCACCTTCCGGACGTTGGGGATCCGCTCCCTGATCTCGATCAGCTTGTCGGTCTGCTCCTGGTCCTTGGAGAAGACCACGACCCCGTCGGAATCGTTGACGATGTGCTCGATGTCGGCCGGCATCGCGTCCACGTAGAGGCCGACGCAGACGCCGCCGAGCGACTGCACCGCGAGCTCGGCCCAGTACCACTCGGGATCGTTGTCGCCGATGACGCAGACCTTGTCGCCGCGCTCGACGCCGAGGCTCTTCAGGCCGAGCGCCATGTCCTTGACGCGCTGGTAGACCTCCTCCCAGGTGAAGCTGTTCCAGATGCCGAAATCCTTCTTGCGCATCGCCACGTCGCGCGGCGCGGAGTCCCGGTTCGCGAGCAGGATCCTGGGCAGCGTGTGGCGGAGGCCGAGTATGCTCTTCTCGAAATGGGCGTGGCCGACATCCGGCCCGCCCATCGACGGCCGCAGCTCCTCCATCAATTGCGGATTGTCGATCACCGGACCTTCTCCTCCTCACCGAGATACGCGGCGATGACGAGCGGATCCCTGCTGATCTCCTCCGGCGTTCCGTCCGCAATCTTCTTCCCGAAATCGAGGACGACGATGTGGTCGGCTATGTCCATGACCACGCCCATGTCGTGCTCGACGAGCACCATGGTCGTCTTCTTCTCCTCGTGAACGTCGAGGATGAAGCGGGTCATGTCCTCCTTCTCCTCGAGGTTCATGCCCGCCATCGGCTCGTCGAGGAGCAAAAGATCCGGCTCCATGGCAAGCGCCCGGCCGAAGTCCACGCGCTTGCGCAGGCCGTAGGCCAGCTCGCCGACATAGGACTTGCGGATGTGCTTGATCTCCAGGAAGTCGATGATCTCCTCGATCTTCCTGCGCTTCTCCATCTCCTCCTTCTTCGCCTTCGACCAGAAGTAGAAGTAGGCCGCCAGCACGCCGTAGTTCAGCTTCAGGTGCATGCCGGTCATCAGGTTTTCCAGCGTGGTCATGCCGCCGTAGGTCTGGATGCCCTGGAACACGCGCGCCACAGAGAGCCGGGCGATGTCGTAGGTGTTCTTTCCGACGAGCTCCTGGTCCTTGTAGGTGATCGAGCCGCTGACGGGACGGTAGAAGCCGTTGATGCAGTTGAGCATGCTCGTCTTGCCGGCGCCGTTGGGGCCGATGATGGCAAGTATCTCGCCCTTGCGGACGTCGAAGCTCACGTCGGTCAGGGCCCTGACGCCCCCGAAGGCAAGGCTCACGTTCCTCACCTTCACCGCGACTTCCTTTTCCTGCCCCATGCGCGAAGGAACCTCACTCGATTCTTGAGCCACCGGCGAAAGCTGCGGATCTGCTGGCCGCGCCATCGCTAGGGCAGATAAGGCAATGCCGTGGAACGGCCGAGCTGGCCGGCCAGGATGGGCTGCGCGTCCTCGACGAACTCGCACAGCAGAGCGCGCGTCTCCCGAGGGTCGATGATGTCCTGCCCCGTCGCCTCCGCCGTCCGGAAGGGCGAGGCCAGCGCGGTGAGCCTCGCCTCGATCTCGGCCTGCCTGGCGGCCGGATCGTCGGCGGCCTCGATCTCGCGGCGATAGGCTGCCGACACGCCGCCGAGGATGTGCATCGAGCCCCAGTTGGCGGACGGCCACGCATAGCGCCGGAACATTCCCGACGGCCGGTGGTGGCAACTGCCGCCGACGCCGTAGAGGCGCCCGACCACGACGGTGCACCACGGCATCTCGCTCATGCAGACGGCCGAGACGAGCCGCGCGCCGGCCCGCTCGATGCCGAGCTTTTCCGCGGCGAGGCCGACCTGGAACCCGGGCTCGTCGGCCAGCGAGATGAGCGGCAGGTGGAACGTGTTGCAGAGCTGGATCAGCCGCATGGCCTTGCCGCCGGCGGCGACGTCGGTCACCCCGCCGCCGACCATGGGGTCGTTGCACATCAGCCCGACCGGATAGCCGTTGAAGCGCGCTAGCCCGGTGATCCGGGACCTGCCGTGCAGCGGCGCGATCTCGAAGAACGAGCTCCTGTCGACGAGCATCTCGATCAGCCTGCGCGCGTTGAAAGGATGCTTGCGGTTGCGCGGCACGATGGTGAGGAGGTCCTCCTCCGCCCGCGCCGCCGGATCATCGGTCGGCGTCCGCGGCGCCGTCTGGTCGACGTTCGAGGGAAGGTAGCTCAGGAAGCGCCGGATCTGGTCGAATGCGTCCGCCTCGGTCTCGGCGGCATTGTCGATGCAGCCGCTGATGCGGGTGTGGATCTGGTCGCCGCCGAGATCCTCCTTGGTGATGTCGACCCCCAGCGCGGCCTTGACCACCGGCGGCCCGCCCGGAAAGAGCTGGGAGATGCCCTTCACCATGACGCTGAAATGGGAGAGCGGCGCCAGCACGGCGGGCAGCCCGGCCACCGAGCCGAGCACGGCCGAGACGACCGGCACGCTGTTCAGCAGCCTGACGTCGGTCGCGTTGAAGATGTTCCCGTCGGGAATGTAGGTGCGCCCCATGCTCTCGAAGGTCCTGACGCTGCCGCCGGAGGCATCCAGCAGCCGCAGCAGGGGCAGGCGCCACTGGAGCGCGCGCTCGCTGATCGTGGTCTCCGCCCCCAGCCCGTTGACGGGCATGCCGGACCCGCCGCGCACGGTGAAGTCGCTGGCGAACACGAAGGCCTTGCGGCCGTCGATGCGGATCGTGCCCTCGACCTGGGGCTTGGGGATGAAGTCCTTGAGGTGCAGGCCGTCATAGACGCCGGTGCCGACGAGGGCCATGGTCTCGGCGAAGCTGCCGGCGTCCGCCAGCGCCGCGATCCTCTCGCGCGCGGTCAGCTTCCCCCGCTCCTTGTGCTTGGCGATCCCCTCCGGGCCGCCCATGCGCTCGGCCAGATGGCGGCGCCGATCGAGCTCCCCGACTTCCTCAGCCCAAGACATACGCGTTCCTCTACCGATACCTGCCGGCTGCACGTTCAGGGCGGAGGCCGGGCTGATCGCCCCGGCCTTCACGCATGCTCCGCTGTCCGCCGGGCCCGCCCCGCGCTCCGGCCCGAAGGGGAGCGCCCCGCCCGGGAAACCGGCTTCATCCCGCCTTCTGCTGCGGGCGCGAGCTGGAGTTCACGTATCCGCGCGACGTCACGGCCTTGAACTCCTCGCTGACATGGGCGAGCTGGTGGATGTCGAAATGCGAGGCGAGCGCGTTGCGGAAGCCCTGGATGTCGAACGCCCGGTTGAGCGACCGCTTGGTGAGCTTGAGCGCGAAGGGGGGCACCGCGGCGATCTCGTTGGCGAGTGCCATGGTCCGCTGTTCGAGCTCCGCGTCCGGCACGACATGGTTGACCATCCCGAACTCGTAAGCCTCACGGGCGCCGAGGCGCCGGCCCGTGTAGAGGAACTCCTTGGCGCGGCGCAGGCCCATCACCCAGGGATGGACGAGCAGCTCCACCGCGGCGCAGGACAGCGTCCGGCAGACCGGATCGGAGAAGAAGGCGTTCTCCGACGCCACGACGAGGTCGCACATGTTGGCGACCATGAAGCCGCCGGCGATGCAGGCTCCCTGCACCTGCGCGATCGTCGGCTTCGGGCAGTCCCAGATGCGGAAGCCGTATTCGAAGAAATAGAGCTGCTCGTGCTCGAAGCGCTGCTCGACGGTGAAGTCGGCGAACTTCTCCTGGCCTTCCTTGAGGTCGTGCCCGGACGAGAAGTGCTTGCCCTTGCCGGCGATGACGATCACCCGCACGGCGTCGTCCTCCACCGCGAGCTTCAGCGCCTGGTCCATTTCGGTCAGCAGGCGCGACCCTTCCGCATTCCCGACTTCCGGCCGGTTGTGCGAGATGCGGGCCACGGGGCCGATCACTTCGTAGGCGATGTCCTGGAATTCCACGTCGTTTCTCCATCAATCTCGAAAGAGGCCGGAAATCTGCGCCGAGGAGGCAGCGGAAGCCCCGGGCGCATTGCGTGTGCGCCCGATGACGTCCCCGGCCCTCAATTGGCAGCCTGCGGATGCACCGTCCGTTCAGGACGGGCCGGATCTGCGTAGGAATGCGGTTGCAGCATCACGTTCGGCGGACAGGGGCGACGGCCGCGTTCGTGTAGGGGATGAGGAAGCGCGATCAGGTCCGGCAGAGAGGGAGCGGCACGCTTCGCCGCAACCGGGGATGCTTCCCCACGCGCGCGCCGGCCGACATGCTCCGAGCCCCTGAAACGCATACGCCTCCTCCACCGCTTCCCGCTGTTCTGATGCCCCGTGAAGGGCGTTTGCCGGGTAAGCGTTCTATTTAGTGAATGTAGCTTCATTCAATAAGCGATGTCAACGAATTCCGGTCGCCGCGAGGCCCTTTCACGCGCCTTGAGAGGCGCCGTTTCCGCGGGCTGGTCGGGTGGTGGAAAAGAGGTGGACAACATGCCGCATCGGATGCTCGCGGACGGCCGCCGACGGCCGTCCGCGAGCGCCCGGAAAGCGGGTCGCTACCACACGCTGACGAAGGGCTGCTTCTTGTCGGTGCGCGGCTGCACGGGCGGGACGGAAGCCAGGCCGCGCAGGATCCAGCGCCGCGTCTCGGCGGGGTCGATCACCGCATCGATCTGGAAATAGGAGGCCGCGTTGAAGGCCTTGCCGAGCTCGTATTCGGCGGCGAGCTGGCGGTCGAACCAGGCCTTCTGCTCGACCGGATCCTTGATCGCCTCCAGCTCCTTCTTGTAGGCGAGGCGCACCGCGCCTTCGAGGCCCACGCCGCCGAGCTCGCCGGTGGGCCACGAGATGGTCATCATCGGGACGTGGAAGCCGCCGCCGGCCATACCCAGCGCGCCGAGCCCGTAGGCCTTGCGCAGCACCACGGTGAAGATCGGCACGGAGCAGTTCGCGCCAACGACGAACATCTGCGACACGCGCCGCACCTGGGCCTGCTTCTCGATCTCGGGACCGACCATGAAGCCGGGCGTGTCGCAGAGGTTGAGGATGGGGATGTCGAAGGCGTTGCAGAGCTGCATGAAGCGCGACGCCTTGTCGGCCGCCTCGGCGTCGATCGCGCCGCCCAGATGCCTCGGATTGTTGGCGATCAGCCCGAGCGGCCTGCCCTCGATGCGGATCAGCGCGGTGACGATGCCGACGCCGAAGTCGCGCCGCAGCTCCAGGACGGAACCCTTGTCGGCCAGCGCGCTGATGACGGCGCGGATGTCGTAGGCGCGGAGCCGGTTCTCCGGGATGACGGAGCGCAGCGTCCGCTGGTCCGCGCACTCCCATTCCGCGATCGGTCCCTGGAAATAGGCGATGTACTTTCTGGCGACCTCGACCGCCTCCGCCTCGTCCTCCACGGCGATGTCGACGACGCCGTTCCGCGTCTGGACGTCGATGGGGCCGATGTCCTCGGGCCTGACGACGCCGAGCCCGCCGCCCTCGATCATGGCCGGTCCGCCCATACCGAGATTGGTGTCGCGGGTCGCGATGATGACGTCGCAGCAGCCGACCAGCGCGGCATTGCCGGCATAGCACCGGCCCGACACGATCGCGACCAGCGGCACGCGGCCGCTGAGGCGGGCCCAGCCGTGGAAGGTCGGACATTCGAGGCCGGTGGATTCCATGTCGACGTCGCCCGGGCGGCCGCCGCCGCCTTCGCCGAAGAGGATCAGCGGCAGGTTCCACTGCTCGCACAGATGGAGCAGCCGGTCCTTCTTCTTGTGGTTCATCAGGCCCTGCGTGCCCGCGAGCACGGTGTAGTCGTAGGACATCACCATGCAGCGGGCGCGCTGCTCGCCGAACCTGTCGGCGTTGACGGTCCCGATGCCGGTCACCAGCCCGTCCGCCGGCGTGTTGGCGATCAGGTCTTCCATGCCGCGGCGGCGGCGCTGCGCGGCGACGATCAGCGGCCCGTATTCGACGAACGAGCCGGGATCGACCAGATGCGCGATGTTCTCGCGCGCCGTGCGCTTGCCGATCTTGTGCCGCTTGGCGACGGCGGCCGGCCGGTTCTCGTCGAGCGTGAAGGCGTGCCGCGCATAGGTGGCGGCGAGATCCGGGCGGATTGTGTCGAGATCGACCGCCTCCTCGACCCCGATCTCCTCCTGTCCCTCCACCTCCGCCTCCTCGAGGAAGAACAGCGTCTCTCCTTCCAGAACGGCCGTACCGGGCGCCACCGCGATGCGCCGGACGTAGCCGCCTTTGTCGGCGGCGACGACATGCTCCATCTTCATCGCCTCCATGATGGCGATGGTCTGGCCGGGATGGACGAGGGCACCTTCGGCCACCTCGACGGAAAGCACGGTTCCCTGCAGCGGCGCGGGGAACGGCCTCGCATTCGCCGGCGCGCGCACGGTTCGCTCGGGCGCGCGCGCAGCCGCCGGCTGCTCGGTACCCGCAGCGACAGCCTGCCCCGCCACATCGAAATAGCGCTTGCGATGGTGGGCGGGATCGGCGGCGGAGAGATCCGCCGCATGCGTCTCGACGAAGCGCGTGGTGACGTCGTTACGGACGAATTCCGGCCGCTGCAACAGGTTCTGCAGTACCGGAATGTTGGTCGCCACGCCATCGATGCGGAACTCGCTCAGGGCGCGCTCGGCGCGCCTCACGGCGTCGGCGTAGTCCCTGCCCGGCGCATGCACGATCAGCTTGGCGAGCAGGGAATCGAACCGCGGCACCGTCGTATAACCGGCATAGCCGAACGTATCGACCCGGATGCCCGGCCCAGACGGCGGCTCGAAGACGTTGAGGGTGCCGCCCGCCGGCTTCGTGCTGCCGTCGGGGTTCAGCACTTCCATGTTGATGCGGAGCTGGATCGCGTAGCCGCGCGGCTGCCCGATCTCCGGCTGCGTCAGGCCGAGCTGCTTCAGCGTCATGCCGGCCGCGATCTGGAGCTGCGACTTCACCAGGTCGATGCCGGTGACCTCCTCGGTCACCGTGTGCTCCACCTGGACGCGCGGATTGGCCTCCATGAAGGCGAAGAACGGAGCCTCCTCCGGCGCGTCGGCGTCGACGAGGAACTCGAACGTGCCAAGGCTGCGGTAGCCGGCCTTCTTCGCCAGCGTCCGGGCGGCGCCGATGATCGCCGTCCGCAGGTTCGGCGCGAGCGTCGGGCTGGGCGCGATCTCGACGATCTTCTGGTTGCGGCGCTGCAATGTGCAGTCGCGCTCCCATGCATGCGACACCGCCTTGCCGTCGCCGATGATCTGCACCTCGATATGGCGGGCGCGGTCGATGAGCCTTTCGACATAGACGGCCGGATTGCCGAACGCGCTCTGCGCCTCGGACCGGCGGCGCTCATAGGCCTCCCCGACATCCTCCTGCCGGCGCACGGCGCGCATGCCCCGTCCGCCGCCGCCGGCCACGGCCTTGACCATCATCGCCCCGCCTTCGCCGAGCGAGGCGAAGAAGGCCTTCGCCTCGTCCAGCATGGTGTCGCCTCCGGTGCCGGGCAGAAGGGGCACGCCGTGCCTTTCCGCAAAGGCGCGCGCCTTGATCTTGTCGCCGAACAGCTCCAGCAGCTCCGGCGTCGGGCCGACGAAGACGATGCCTTCCTCGGCGCAACGGCGGGCGAACTCCGCGTTCTCGGCCAGGAAGCCGTAACCCGGATGCACGGCATCGCAGCCCGCCTCGCGGGCCACCCGCACGATCTGTTCGATGTCCAGATAGGCAGGCACGCCGTTGCCCGCGAGCGCGACCTGACTGTCGGCCGACTTCAGATGCAGGGATGCCGCATCGTCCTGCGAATGGATGGCCGTGGTGGCGATGCCAAGCTCGGACGCCGCCCGCGCGATGCGGATGGCGATTTCGCCGCGATTGGCGATGAGAAGATGCTCCAATGTCGGCTCCGTCATGAAACTGGTGGTGGGAAAACGCCTGGCCGGCGTGAAGCAAGGCCACGCGGATGCGCGGCGAAACGGATCAGCCTAAGTCACGGAAACATTCGGCCGTGACGGCGCATATCCACGAAGATCCCGGCCCAAGACGCCTCCTCCACCCGGCCCAGAAGACTGCACCATCAAAGCCCGGAATCGAACGGCCCAGTGAGCGTCCTATTTAGTGAATCTATCTTCATTTAATACACCGTGTCAACGCGACGGACATCGCGAAACCGGGCATCGACACGCCGTCGCCAAGGCCGTTTCCGGCTGCGAAATCCCGCGCGACACGGCCGTTGCGTCCGGTCGACTACGCGGTCTCGACTTCGGCCAGGCTCGGCCTGGCCTCGACCGCCAGCAGCATCAGCGCCAAGCCACGATCCACGAACTGCTCGATCGACAGCGGGCGCGGCAGGCGCCACGCCTCGAGCGGCCATGAATTGACGAACACGACAACCTGGTAGCTGAACATCTGCGCGTCGATCTGCCTGAACGCGCCGGCGGCGATGCACTCCTCGACGGCCTTGCTGATCAGGTTGTTGATCTCGACTTCCTTCTGCATGATCAGCTTGAGCCGATCGCGGCCGAGGGAGTGCGAGGCGCGGTTGCCGAGCAGTACCGTGCGCTTGCGCTTGTCGACGACCCTTGCATAGGCGTGCACCGAGGCCCGGAACTTCTCGATCGGCCCCTTCACCAGCGCAGCAGCCCTGGGAATCTCCGTCGAATAGTCCTCCAGCAGCTCGTTGAAGGCGTAGTAGAGGAGGTCTTCCTTGTCCTTGAAGTACTTGTAGATCAAGCCGGCGCTGACATTGGCGGCGTGCGCCACGGCCTCGATCGTGGTGCCGTGAAAGCCCTTCTCCACGAACAGCGGAATCGCCGCATCGCACACCTGCTGGCGGCGCGCGGCGATCAGTGCATCCGTGCGCTTGTGACGGCCGCGTCGTCTTGCAACCTCCGCCATGCTTCGACACCTCTCTCAAGATCGCTCGGCAAGAATGGTCAGCACGATTTCACACCATGGGTGCATGCCGTCTAACCTTTCTTGTCCTTTGTTTCGCGATTCACAAGTTCAATTTATGCCAGCGGCATAGGCGGAAATGCCGGCCAAGCCCCGGCGGGCCGGGGCAAATCGCCGGCTTTCGATGATGATCGATTCCCTATGCCGGGACCGAGATGCCGCCGTTGACGCTGAGGACCTGGCCGGTCATCCGGGAGGCCGCGGGGCTGGCCAGGAAGACGATCGCGGCGGCGACGTCCTGCGGCTCGACGACGCCGAGACTGGCGCGCGCCATGGCCTTCGCGAACAGCTTCGCGCTGAAGCCCTCCGCCATGACCCGGTCGAAGGTCCGGGTGTCCTTCACGATCGACGGCGTCACCGCATGCACGCGGATGCCCGAGCGCTTGGCCTCCAGCGCCAGCGTGCGCGAGAACATGACGATGGCCGCCATCGCCGCGCCGTTGAGGCAGGCGCCCGGCGTCGGGACCCGGCCCGCGTCGGACGCGACGTTGACGATGACGCCGCCCCGCGCCGCCATCATGTGGGGCAGGATGGCGCGGCAGACGTGCAGCGGGCCGAGAACGTAATGGTCGAGGATTCCCGCGACGCGCGCCAGCTCGATGTCGTGCAGCAGTTCGGGTGCGTGGTCGCCGCCGGCGCAGTTGACGACGATGTCGACGCCGCCCAGCTCTGACACGGTCCGCTCGCAGACCTCGCCCGCCCCTTCCGGCGTGGTGACGTCGGCGGGCAGGAAGACGACCTTCGCCGAAGCGCGCAAGCTCCTGAGATGTGCGGCCGCCGCCTCGCCGCGCTCGCGGTCCCGGCCGTTGACGACGATCCTCCCGACTCCGGCCGCTATGAGGCCCGCAGCCGCCGCGAGGCCGATGCCGGAGGTTCCGCCCGTGACCAGGGCCGCGGCGGCTTCGAACGGTTTCAGCCCGGCTGTCATCGTCGCTTCCCCGTCACCGGCGCGCCGGATGGATCTCGAACGCCACGCCGTGGCAGGCGGCGGGATCGGTCAGGAACGGCGCGCCTGCCCAGGCCGCGGCATGGACGCCGGCGCGGGCGCGCAGCGGCCAGAACGCCTCCGGGTTCCCGACGTCGAGGCAGACATGGTGAAGCCCCTGCCGGTTGCCGCTAAGCCGCGCCGAACCGATCCGTTCGGCCGCCCCGGAGATCAGCTCGAACCGGATGGCCCCGACGCGGGCATAGCGGGCGTGCCCGCCCAGCGCGGCGTTCCAGTGGCGGTCGGCAACGGTCGCGCCGAGGATGTTGGCGTAGCTGGAGGCGGCGGCATCGACGTCCTGCTCGACGACGCCGAAGCCGCTCACGCGCCCCGCATCGGGCGCGGGCGCCGCCCCGCCCCAGCCATGCAGGTTCTCGACGAACTCGACCAGCAGCCCCGCCATGCAGCCCGGGTGGAGGAACGCGGCGCGCAGGCCGCCGAGCAGCACCGGCTCGTCCGACAGGATGGGCAGCCCGCGCGCGCGGCACAGCGCGATCGTCTCGCCGATGTCGGGCACCTGGAAGGCGATGTGGTGCAGCCCCTCCCCCCTCGCGGCGATGAAGCGGCTGACGACGCTGCCCGCGGCATAGGGCATCATCAGCTCGAAATCGACGTCGCCCAGCCGGCACATGCGGAAATCCATGGCGAACATCGGCGCGCGGATCGGGTCCGTCGCCCCGGTGCCGAGCAGCCGCACGAACGTCCGGGTCGCCGCGTCGAGGTCCGGGACCGCGACGCCCACCTCCAGGAGCCTGCCGATGTTCATCCGGCTTCCCGGAGGCTCGATGCCCCGCCTCGCGGGCACCTTCCGCATCCGAACGGCATGCCTCCGACAGACCCGACGCCGTTCCTCATTCGGACCTCAGATCCTTCTCGAACCGCGTGATCAGCTCGAGAAAGTGAAGACGCTCCAGAACGGTGAAGCCGCGCAGCGCGTTTTCGTGGAAAGGCCCGGCGATCTTCTGCAGCGATTTCCAGAGGACCCTGCCCTTGTCCGTCATCACCACGCGCCTGTGGCGCAAATCCGCGGGGTCCGGCACCCTTTCGGTCAGCCCCGACAGCTCGAGCCGCTGCAGGATCTTGGAAAGGTTCTGGCGGCTCATGCGCAGATGCGCGCTCAGATCGTTGACGGAGGCACCGCCCTGATCCGCAAAACGCGCCAGCGAGCCGAGCACCGACCATTGCTGGCTCGTCAGGTTCAGCGGCTCGACGAGCCGCGTCGCCGCATTGTGCATGACGTTCGCCACCTGAAGCAGGCGGAAGAACAGCCGGTTGTTCAGGTCGAGGACCTCCGCGTCGGCGGGAAGGCTCATCCTGGCGGCATTGTCCCCGGCGGCCGAATGCTCGGCCAGGGGCGTCTCGTCGCTGGGAGTTTGCTTGTCTCTTCGCATGGTCGGTGCGGATAGCTCCTATTTCCTGCCCGGAGTAGAGCCGGCGAGACGATCCCAGAGCCGGCCCGGCTCGGCCTCTGCCCGCCGCCTGAGCTTGTATTTCTCTATCTTTTCGGACGGCGTCTTAGGAAGCTCCGCGATGAAGGAGACGTAGCGGGGCACCATGAATTTCGCCATCCGTTCCTCGCAATAGGCGATCAGCTCCTGCTCGCCGACGGTCATGCCCTCGCGGTTGACGACGAAGGCGAGGACCTCGTCCTCCCCGAGCTCTGACGGATAGGGCACGACCGCCACTTCCAGCACCGCCGGGTGCTGGCTGATCGCCAGCTCGACCTCGTAGGAGGAGATGTTCTCGCCGCGGCGGCGGATGCTCTCCTTCTTGCGGTCGACGAAGTAGAAGAAGCCGTCCTCGTCCCGGTAGCCGCGGTCGCCCGTGTGGAACCAGCCGTTGCGCAGCGCGCCCAGCGTCTCGCCCGGCATATCGTAATAGCCCTGGAAGATGTACCAGGGCTCGCTGCACCGGATCAGCCACTCGCCGACCTCGCCGTGCGGCAGCTCGAAATCGTCGTCGTCGGCCACCCTGATCTCGAACGGGTGGACCAGCCGGCCGCAGCTCGGCCCCTTTTCCGGCGGCACGTCGACGGCGAAGAGCGGACAGCACGCCTCGGTGCTGCCGTAGAGCGAGGTGATCGCGATGCCGAAGCGCTGCGTGAACTGCGCGGCGATCTCGGCCGGGAAGGCGGGGACGACGTTGCAGAGCCGGACCTTGTGGTTCCTGTCGTCCAGCGACGGCGGCTGCCGCAGGATGATGTTGGCCATCGCGCCCAGCGCGTTGAACTGGGTGGCGCCGCTGGAGCGGATGTCGTCCCAGAACTGGCGGGCGGAGAAGCGCCGCGCCAGCGCCACGGTGCCGCCGGCCCACAGGGCGGCATTGACGGTGACGCGCAGGGCATTGGCGTGGAAGAGCGGCAGGCAGGTGTAGAGCACGTCGCTGTCGCGATAGCCCATGGCCTCGGTCATGAACAGGCCGCCGGTCTGCTCCATTCCGTGGGTGCATAGCACGCCCTTGGAAGGGCCGGTGGTGCCCGACGTGTACATGATGAGCTGCACGTCGCTGAAGGCGACCGGCTCCAGCGCCTCTCCCGCGTCTGCGACCGGCCGGATCAGCTCGGAGAAATCGATCGCGTCGGGGCCGTTCCCGTCGGCGGCCGGTGCGTCGCCGACGCGCACGATGACGCGCCGGAGGTCGGGGAGCGAGGGCAGGTGCGGGACGACGTTGGCCATCAGGTGGGCATCCGCCACGATCGCCGAGGAGCGCGACTGCCGCAGGAAATAGAGGAGCTGGTCGCCCTTCGCGGCCGTGTTCAGCGGCACCGCCACGGCGCCGAGCGTGCCGAGGCCGAAGAGGGTCCACAGCATGTGCGGGTGGTTCTCCATGAACACGGCGACGTGGTCGCCCTTGCGGACGCCGAGCCGGCGCAGGTTGAGCGCCACGCCGGTCGCGAGGCGGTCGGCCTCGGCATAGCTCGTCGAGCCGCCCTCGAAGAGCAGGAACGGCTTGTCCGGCTGCCGGGCCGACTGGTGGCGCAGGACCGCTCCCAGCGTACGGTCCCTCATGGGAAGCTCGAGCACTTTTCCTTCTTCTCCTCCGTTGTCGCGCGGCAATTCTACACCGCCAGCCGTTCCGCAAGGGGGCTCATGTCGGCGCGCGCGGCCTCGCCGCTCGTCCGGTACGTGACCTGTCCCTTGTTCATCACAAGAACCTGATCGGCCGTGGCAAGCGCAAAATGGAGATCCTGCGCGGCCAGCAGGCAGGTCTGGCCTTCGCGCCTGAGCGCCTGGACGAGGGAGCGCAGCGCCCCCACGATCACCGGCGCCAGCCCCTCGGTAGGCTCGTCCATCAGCAGCAGCCGCGGGTTGGTGGCGAGGCTGCGGGCGATCGCTAGCATCTGCTGCTGGCCGCCGCTGAGCAGCCCCGCCCGCCGCGCCCGCCACTCCGCCAGCGCGGGGACCTCCCTGTAGATGCGCTGCCGCGACCACGGGCCGGGCCGCTCCGCGACCTCGAGGTTCTCGTCGATGCTGAGGTCGGAGAAGACGCGCCGTTCCTCCGGCACGTAGCCGATGCCGATGCGCGCGATCCGGAACGGCTCCAGCCGGTGGATCGGCCGGCCCTCGAAATGGATCGTGCCGGAGCGCGCGGGAACCAGCCCCATGATCGTCTTCAGCGTCGTGCTCTTGCCGACGCCGTTGCGGCCGACCAGCGCGACGAGGCTTCCCTCCGGCACCTCGAACGACACGTCGAACAGGACGTGCGCGGGGCCGTAACGGGCGTTGACGTTCTCGCACCGCAGCATCATGCGGCCCCGACATAGGCGGCGCGAACCTGCTCGTTGCGCCTGATCTCGTCCGGATGCCCCTCCGCCAGCACGCGACCCTGGTGGAGGACGCTGATCCTGTGCGCCAGGCTGTTGACCATGTCGAGGTCGTGCTCGGTGAACAGGATCGTGACGCGCTTGTCACGGTTGAGCGAGGCGAGAAGGGCGACGACGATCTCGCGCTCGTTCGGCGCCATGCCGGCGGTCGGCTCGTCCAGCAGCAGCATCTTGGGTCTGGCCGCCAGCGTCATCGCGAATTCCAGCCGCTTGCGATCGCCGGCGGCGAGCTCGCCCGCCTGCCGCCCCGCCCTGTCGGCGATGCCGACCGCCTCCAGCAATTCCAGCGTCTCGGCGCGCAGCAGCCGTTCGACCGAGCCGAAGAGCTGCCGCGTGCGCCGATGGTAGGCGAGCAGGGCGATCCGCACGTTCTGGAAGGCGGTGAAGTCGTTGAAGACGCTGGTGATCTGGAACGAGCGCGACAGGCCGAGCAGGACCAGCTCGGACGGGTCGCGCGCGGTCACGTCGTGCCCGTCATAGCTCACCGTGCCGGCGGACGGGCGCAGCAGGCCCGAGACGACGTTGAGCAGCGTGCTCTTGCCGGCGCCGTTGGCCCCGATGATCGCGCGGATCTCGCCGGGCTCGACCGCGAGGTCGACATCCGTCAGGGCGGCGAAGCCGGAGAACGTCTTCGATACGGATCCGAGGCGCAGCATCGTCACGTCTCCGACGCCCCCCGCACCAGGCGGACGCGGGAAAACAGGCTTGCGACGCCGCCGGGCAGGAACAGCACGATGAGCAGCATCACGACGCCGAAGACGAGCAGCGGGTACTCGAAGCTCGCGGTGACGAAGAAGTTCAGCACGACGAAGAGCGCGGCGCCGATGATCGGGCCGAAGAAGGTGGTCAGCCCGCCGGCGAGCGTCATCAGCAGCGGCTCGGCCGACTGGGTCCAGGTGAGCAGGGCCGGATAGGCCGCCTGCTGCTCGATGCCGCGCAGCCCGCCGGCGACGCCGGCGAGCATGCCGGCGATGACGAAGGCGGCGCGCTGGTAGGCCACCACGTTGATGCCGATGAAGCGGGCGCGCTCGGCGTTCTGGCGGATGGCGGCGAGCGCCTCGCCAAACGGCGAATGCAACACGCGCCACAGCCCCGCGAGGCACAGGACGCAGACGCACAGCGCGAGATAGTAGAGCGTCGTCACCGGGCTCAGCCAGTCCGGAACGGCGATCGGCAGCCCGTCGTCTCCGCCCGTCAGCCGGTACTGGCGCACCACGACCGTGTAGACGAGCTGGCCCAGCGCGAGCGTCAGCATCGCGAACTGGATGCCCTTGGTCCGCACCGAGATCCAGCCGATCGCGGCCGCCAGCACGCCCGCGCAGAGCGGCGCCAGCACCAGGCCCAGAAGCACCGGCAGTCCGAGCCGGGAGGCGGCGATGGCGACCGTGTAGGCGCCCGCGCCGTAGAACGTCGCATGGCAGAAGCTGAGCAGCCCGGTCATCCCGAAGACGAGATTGTAGCTCGATGCGAACAGCGCCATGACGAACAGGCCTACCAGCAGGTACAGGTAGGTGGCCGGCAGGATCAAC